>SDBU01000355.1_pt1 | contig 65442 bp, 117 predicted proteins | sample 2277071 | NCBI WGS metagenome assembly SDBU01 (sample SAMN10397929, study PRJNA504765) | marine sediment metagenome | isolation source: marine sediment core GS08_GC12, 126 cmbsf | place: Arctic Ocean: Gakkel Ridge, Loki's castle | collected 2008 | reverse complement strand
CTGCAATTCCATATGCTTTTCCCGCAAACCAGAATTCCATATGCTTTTCGCCCAGATCGCAATTCCATATGCTTTTCGGGGAATCTGGAATTCCATATGGTTTTCGGGGAATCTGCAATTCCATATGGTTTTTGCTCATTTTCTATTTCTCTGCCCTTTTTCCATGTTTTCCGGGTTCTGCCCGGTTTTCGGATTGTGGGAACCCTTGCAATCATTAGCGATTCCTGTGCTATCCCTTGCCACCATCGCACCCCCGTCAATAAGCTGCAAAATATCATGCGAGCGCGGCACCACGCCGTCGCAGCGCCATACCACGAGATTATCTCTCAGCGCCACGACAACCGGGGCTACATGGACATCGTGGAACGCGCCCAGCGCCAAGCCGTCCAACGTGCCGATATCGTGCTCCTCGATTTCCAGCGGGCCGAACTGCTCCGAGATGAACGCCAGCTTTTTCTTAGTGTCCGCACAGGCGGAGCACTTGTCCCGCGTGAATAACAGGAACTTCATATGCGTGATTGTCATTCCGCGCTCTCCCCCTCCTCAAACTGAGCCGGATACGCCCATAGGTCACTTGGCAGTTCATACGCTCTGTCGCCGTCATCCCACAATATGGTGACGCAATGTTTATTATCAGCAATCCCTATCACCGTTGCTGATATAACATCGTCACCACTGTTTTCGTCTATATATGTTTCTTTGCCAACGCGCATACCGAGTTGTACCGTTTCCGGCGAAAGATAGCCACCGGTGAACCCGTCTATTACCTTCAACGCGGCTTTAAGATTTCCCATCTCATTCCTCTCCACGAATGTCAATATACTCAACCTCGTCCCAGCGATTCGGGACAAACAGTGCGGCCCACCATCGTTTATTATACGTTTGATAAGCGGCGATACGACAATTGGCATCTACCGCTTGCCCCATAACATCTTCGCTAGCGTTTGGCGGGCATGCTTTTATCTCTTGCCGGAGCCGTTCAATTCCCGCAATCGCTCCCGGTGCTCCCGCGTGTTCCCCAACGAAAACCACGCAACAGGTTACGATGGCGACAAATAGTATAACTGCGAGAACAACCCTCACTAATTCTTTCAATTCACGCATCTCGCTTCCCTTTCATCATTTCAAAAGGTTGCAGCGTCCCGAAAACAAGCCGCCATACAATGAAGACTGTCTTGCATGAAAGACATCGCAGCTCTGTTATAAAATACCTGTCTACCGAAAACCCCCGCCGTGGTATGCCGCCAGCCGGAAGCTTACGGTCTTGTGTGATCCAATGCTGTCGGTGGCCGCATGTAGGGCACCTGGCCCGACCGGTGCCCGGGGCATGAAGCACCGGCTTTCTCTCTTTCGGTCTGCCTGCCATGTTCGCCTCCCGAACCTCACCCGCAGAAACGCTGGAGAATAAAGTACATGAGCACCAAGTGAATCGCGTTGTCCGCCACGGTCTGGACGATGCAGGTGTAGATGAGCCGCACCGTGCGAGCGTCCGTCGGGAAAGGATGTACGCCGTCCGTTGGGGCACCAATCCGCTTGAATGCTCGGCCCTTGATGAGATTCAACCACCATTCGACGATTCCCGTCCGGTCAACAACGATGTGTGACAGGAAGATCAATTGATAACAGCACCACCAGCTTTGCCAACTCAATCCACGAGACAAGGGCATTAGGAAGATGCCGACGCAGAACGTGTAGAGACTGCAATGTATGAGACACGGCAGCCACCGCTTCTTCTTGTTCAACGCCATCCAGTCGTTCTGCAACAGGTAGTCGCCGGCCAAATGGCCCAACAGCAACCTGAACATGATGTCGCTCATAGCGCCTCCTTCATCTCCCGAATCTGTTTCTGGTGTCCCCGGCACCGCTCACGTTCAGCCTTGAGTTCACCGTGGGTCTCTCCCCAAATCGCCAGGACATGCCGGAACGCCCGCATGCCCTTCTTGCCGTCATCCTTGATTGCATCATGTACTGTGCTGAGGAACTCCGCCGGAAGCTCCCTACACCGGCTCGTTGTCATGCGTTTGCTCATGTCTTATCCTTTCCGGGCTATGCCCGCCTCCTCTGCGTTCTTACGGTATCCCAGAACTTTTCCGCTTGCTCTTTGGTCATCCCGTTTGACTGCATGAGATGCCGCACCTTGTTCTTGCGTAGACTTCTCTTCGTCCAGTACCGTGTCCGCGCCGGGCGCGTGTCTTTCGTCCAGCCCTTTTTCCCGTGCGATGATGGCATTACGTTCTCCTATTCCTGCTTGGGCGCGTTCCAGAACCGTATCGTTACCTCGACGCACGGTTCATCCGAATACCACTTATCAACATGACCGCTCACAACCTGCCGGTCATCCTTCCATGCGATACCGTTCAGCGCATCGGAAATTACCTTCCCGACGTTATCCCAATCCGGTATCGCTGTTGCGGGTATCTTGCCTTGCGCGGCCTGGTCACGCCACCAGCGCGGCTTGCGCTTCGGGATAGGATAGAACGCGGTAATTGACAATCGGACAGCGTATTCATGCGGCTCGCTGGCCCGGTGCCGTGCCGCCAGCGCGTATATGTCGCGCACCAGCGCCTGGTATTCCAGCGTCTTCTTGGGCGTGTACCAACGCCCCTTGCCGGTACGAGCGCGGAGCTTGCCTTGCGGTGGACCCCAGACAGTGAATTCAACCGGCTTCATGGATATCCTCTAGCATTGATATGGGAGCATAAACGCCATGCCCGCAACACGCCGACTTTACGCCGGTGATATGGCCCAAGCAGGCATCTTCTCCGTTTCTGTTCGGTGGCCTACCGCAACGAATACACAGGCGACTTGTATTTGCTTCCGGCTTTCCTGTATCTGCAAATCGCCACGCTTCTCCAGCATATACAATTCCATGCCCCCTGCTATGGCTTTTCGCGGTCACGGCGTGTCCCCCTTCTGATGATTTGCACTGCATTCCTTCCACTTGAACACCGGCTCGTTATCCTCGTCCACGCCAGCGTACTCGGCAACGCCTGCGCTGATTGCCTCGGCTCTGATTCTCTGTTCTACTGCGATTCCGCCGCTACGGCGACCAACGAGCGTTCCTATTCCCACACCAATAAGCACTATGATTAGCCAAACCACCATTACACCCACCACATCAGCCGCAGTTGTTTCAGACATGGCTATTCCTCCTATTCCGCGCCATAGATTTCTCGGAAGGCCCGGACGTAGGCTTCCCGTGTTCACGACACCAATGCACGCGCTGGCCGCCCTGCATCCCTCGACACGCGCGGCTCAGGGGCAACGTGATCCCGCAGTGTGCGCAGTTGACACGGTATACTTGCTTGGTCGTGTTAGGCATCGTTATCCTCCTCCGGCGGCTCCGGCAGCGGCATCCAATGGGTTGGCATAGGGTAATAATGAGGCATATTCCATGGCCTCTTGTACTGCGGGTCGTAAAAACAGACCATAGTACGTATCTTGCCCAAGTTGGTGTGTACGGAAACAAAATATGCACCAGGGGCCTTCGGCAGTCCGTCCTTTACACTAATCCATTCGCGTCCAGATTGCAACCGCTCAATCTCGTCGAGCAGCTTGGGGATATCCATCCGGGCATGCTTGATGAATTTGGCATCAGCCGGGCATGGCCCCAGGCACTCAGCACCGCGCTCGGCGCACGCCGGACAAACATACGGAACCAAGACCGGGCACATGGCAGGGTATCTGACTGCACCCTGTAGTTGTTTCACGCCCTTTTCCATGTCTGCCCAATGCCACGGCCCCGGTGTCGCCGCGTTGCATCGTTCTCGTATCTCCCGTAGTTCCTTGTCATTCATGGCGTCTCCTATTAATGGGCGGCTGGCCGGAATCGAACCGACGGGCACACGTGAACCTTTCGATGGCCTTACCTAAGCATGATAGCTTGTCATGCCGCAGCCGCCCATGTCAGTTCCTTCCCTCCCGTGTATCCAACATAAAGTAAGCGCACTCGGTTCCCTTACGGGGCGATGTCTCAAAGTACGATTGCCAAGATGGGGTTGGTTCCGCTTGCGCACGATAGCATTCCTTGAACCTGGGGCAATCGGTATCATCGCACATTGTGATATCAGGCATGCTCGTTCCTCCTCTCAGAACAGTAGAAAATAGCTTTTATGTCTTTCCCTCGTGCGCGCCGCAGATTGTCCAGGGGTTGACCTCGCGGCCCTTTGCCCGGGCGTCCCAGATGCCCCAGGGCGTATCCTTCCATGGGGCATTGTCCGGAAGTTCGCTGGGCCATTCTAACCGCTCCCCCTCCATGAAGCATGATTGACAGGGCGGCCTGGGTAGTGCATTCAGCGTACAGAAATATGCGTCCGGTTCGTCCCATTCCGTCTTGATGAATACCTGCTCACAGTTGTGGCAGCCGTCCTGCTCGATGCGCTTTGCGCTTGCCATGACACCACCCTCCCTCACGAAAATAACTTCCCCTGCGCGGTCTCAGCGGCTATCCGGTTAGAAAAGCACGTTATGGTTTTCGTTTGATTCATTGGCATGCCGTAAGTTCTTGGCCATTTGTTTGTAATACGTCGGTTTCAATTCAATGCCGATAGCCTTACGCCCGTTCGCGACCGCGCCGTATACCTCGGAACCTACCCCGGCAAACGGACTTAATACAATCTCGCCGGGATTTGACCATAACATAATACAGCGGTCTATAACATCTAACTGCAAGGGATGAACATGCCGTTCATCGTCCGGGTCTTTTGATTCACGATACGGTAATACACGGTCTATGCGAACATCGTCCCAAAAGGCACTTGCATATTGCCGCCAAATCCAATGGCTGTATCGGTTCTCGGTTTGCTTTCCCTTCCATCCGCGATACCCCATCAATTCACGCGGTATCGGCCGTGAACCGGCATAAGTTGTGAAGCCAAGACTATGCTGTACCGGAACGGGATTGACTCCATGTTTACGAAACATCAGAAGATAATCAGCGCTTGCCACATCACAGAGAGAACAATCATCTACGGTTTGCTTGTGGGAAAGTCCTTTCGCCATTGTACGGTTGCGAACCCCAAGCGGTTCTTTCCATACATGATATCTGGCGCAATACCGAAAGTCAAGCTTCTCATGGAGCCGGATGATATCGCCCGGAAAATCCATCAGGCCGCCGCCGACGTTCGCGCCGGCGCGGGGAATATCCATGCAATGTACCGCCGTGATTCTCCCCGGCATTGTCAGGCGGCATATCTCACGTACGACAAATCCGTAATGCTCGAAAAACTCTTCATAACTCCGGCAGTTCGATAGGTCACGCTCGTTGCTGCTGTAATTATATAGACCGCAGAACGGCGGGGAATATATACTCAGATGCACCGAACCGTCAGGGAGCTTCCCCATAACTTCGCAACAGTCGCCATTATATAACGCCCACCGCTCGGCAATGTCTTGATCTTTTACAGCCATGTCGGCAACCTTTCACTTGTCTTATAGGTTTTGTCAACCTGGACGCGAAGCTCTTTATTCATCAGCCGCACGAGGTGTTCAAACATTTCCATGGCGGCGCGTTCTTTACGCTGGAGATTGCCTAACACGCGCGATTCACCCTCTGAGGTTATTACATCAATCGTTACCGGCCGCGTTTGCCCGAAGCGCCATGACCGCCTTATCGCTTGATACCATTGCTCATAGCTGTGTGACGGAAAAAAGGTTTGATGCGCGCAGTGTTGCCAGTTCAGGCCAAACCCGGCGATAGTCGGCTTACTTACAATAACCCTTATCTCGCCCTCTTGAAATGCTGTGAAAATCTCTTCCTTGCGCTCATCGGAATCCTTGCCGGATACTTGTACGGCATCCGGGATAAGCCTCGTCAGCAGGTCGCCTTCATCGTTTAGATAACACCAACATATCGCAGACTCGCCAGTATCATTGACAAGCATGGCTGCTGTTTCGCAGCGTTCATTCAGGGTTCGCCGCCGTTCACGCCGTTGTTCTAGTAATGACATCGCGGGTATATCAAACAACATCCCCGGCTGTTTAGTTCGCGCCTTGACAATATGCTGGCGGGTTACGAGCGCCGGCAATATGAATCCGTCATCGTCAAAGCCCATGTCCGACGGCTTGCGTAATGCTCGCGCCCAGGAGCATATCCACCGCCAGAAATCCCTTTCGGCATGACCGCGAAAGCGCCAAATGTTTTGTCGGTATTCCTGACTCCTGCTTGTGGTACTTCCCGCTTTCTTGAAAAAGCGGCCCAACATATCAACGAAGCCCATTGCTCCGAGTGATTCGCTCGCGGTGCCAAGTTCAATGTAATCATTTGGAGCGGCGGTTGCAGTACAGAGTAAACGATATGGTAATTTACGCATGAACTCTGTTATCGCTTTCCTTGTGGCCCCGTCGAAGTTTTTCAGTATGCTTGATTCATCACATACGCATCCCATGTAATCATCCGGGGAAAAGTGGGACAGCCTTTCGTAATTCGTAATCACTATCTTCTCCTGCGTGTGCCGCTTTCCGTCTCGCGAACGCTCACATCCAATGCCAAACTTGACGGCCTCCCTGACGGTTTGTTGTCCTACGGCAAGCGGGGCTAAAATCAATACTGAACCGCCGGTTTTTCGTACTACATTATTAGCCCACACTAATTGCATCGGGGTTTTTCCGAGGCCACAGTCGGCGAATATAGCGGCCCGTCCCTTGCGCAATGACCACGCGACCAATGCACGCTGGAAACCAAATAGCCAGTCAGGGGTCCAGAGCGGGTCAAACCCGCTATCCCCATCCAGTTGTGTCTTCGCCTCTAAAAAGGCTATATATTTATTCATCAACGCTATTCTCCGGCAGCGTCTTCAGCCATTCAACGCAGTCCATACAGGCGATGGTGTCAAGTTGCATTGTTGCCTCGCTCACAACGGACTCTCCCATTTCTCGCCTTGCTGCATCATATCCGGCCCCATCACCGCCTCACATTCGTCTACCGGCGTGCTCGCAGGGGCAGAGCTTGCGCCAGGCGCGTCCGGGGGCAACGCGGGTATCTGGGCAACCCCAGGCGGCCGCAATGCGTTAGACGCGCCCTCTGCGTCATTCTTGGCTATCAACTCCTGCATGTTCTCAAGCTCCGCACCCTCGACGGGCTTGCCGATGGAATCCCGCGCGTCCATGTAGCGTTTGACGGCTGCCAGCCGATCGCGCGGGATCTCTGCGCGTTGGAGTTCCCCCACGAATGTCCATGTCAGATACGCCTCCCTGCGTGGCAAGTCCGGTTCCTGTGCTTCGTCTGGCGGTACTGTCGTGTCCGTCGCGCCCTGCGTCATCCCGCGCAGGGTCTTGATTAGGCTGCCGATGGAAGGCTTGAATCTGCCTTCATAGGTGCTTGCGAATTTTATCGCTGCCGCATGCAGGTCTTCATACTTCTGCGTCACGCAGAAACGGTATAGCGCGGCGTGGTCATCCGCCTTGCGGTATTCCCAGGACAGGTCTTTGCAGAATCTGTCGAAATCAGCGTCAGTCATAGCGTCTTCCTTTCGCGCGGATGGTGATATCCCCCCGTGAGTACCAGGCCAGCCTAACTTGATAGGCCAGCCTATCATCCGGGTCGATGTCGTCGATAGTTCCAAGCGTCTCGCCGCAGGCCCCTTTCGCTAGCACATAATCCTCGGCCTCCGGCGTGGCGGGTTCGATGACGATGATATCATCTACGCCCAGGAATCCCTGCATGTCATCATTCCATACTACAATCACGCCACCGCCAGAAACATAGATGACTTCGCCAGTCAAGCCTTCACACCCACGCTCCATCACCCTACATCCCGCCTCCAGCTTGTACTCCTGCGCGGGCTTGCCCGACTGCTGTTTGGCGGGCTTGGATTCTTTCGGCTGCCACATTGGATGTCTACCATCTTGATACGGCTCTAAACAATGATTGCAGGGCTGCTGCATCAATCGTCCTCTATGTCGACATGTGCCACAACGATGCTCCGGCTTGGGCAGTTCCTTCGGCTCCTGCTCACTGTCATAGGCGCAGATAATACGCAACATCAATGCACCCGTTGCGCTTCCCCGTACTGAATCAAGAACCTTTTTCGCAGCGTCAAGATTTCCCATCTCGCTCCCTCCTCTTAGCCTCAGCTATTACCCTTGCGTGCATCGCGTCCTGCTCTGCGTCAACAACCTTGCCCTGCTCATACGCACCTTCGAGTATCTTCGTCACCGAATCCGGCCGCAGGAACCAGTCAATGTTCGCTCGCCAGCCTTTCGTACCACAGAGAAAAGAACATTCTGGAATCATCGCCATTGCATCCCGCCAGCCTTCGCGCCATTCCTTTGAGCACCAGCGTTGTCGTAGGGAAGCCTCGCGCTTCTTGGTCATGGCCCTTACGGTCGGAAGGGTGGTCGCCTTTGCCATTTCATTCCACGCCTCTTGAAATTCATCGTAAGGGGGACATATTCTCTTTTTGATAGGAGAAGGTAAAGGTAAGGGTAAAGGTAAGGGTAAAGGTAAGGGAGAGGGAGAGCGCACTTTTTTGGAGGGGACATCATCGTGACATCGTTGACGGCGCTTTTTCTCCCGCGCCAGTTCACGCTGTACTGTCCTACGTTTGAGCCGCCGACAAGTAATTGAGACAATATCGGGACATTCGCGGGACACGTCGGCTATTTTGTGTGTTTTTAGTAACATGGTAATGCGTTCCGCTTCCTCAACCGTCACCCCCCAACGGCGTGCAAATACATCTATCGGAGCCGAGATGGTGTGCTTCCTGTCCCGCCACATGACGGTCAGGATATTGGCGCACCAGATGCCCCTGGCTTCCGGTGGCGCGCCCTGTAGTTCCTGGTCACTCAGGATGTCATCAGGATATACAGCCTCAGTGACGCCCTTATAAATCCCTGCGTCCTTGTGTGACCGCGCCCGGTGCTTCGCCATACCCTCGCGGCTCCTATCTGTAGTGCTTATACCATATCCCGCTTTCACGCACGTGTCAAGCGAACCTGTAAGCATTCCTTACCAGTATTCCTTGCAAGTTGCAAGTTGAACATGGGCGGCTGGCCGGGTTCCCTTCACAGGGCATGGTCTACTTGATTCCCGGCACCGGTAGTCTCTTGCCGGCTCGCGCCGCAGCCGCCCAGTTGTTAAGCTTTCCTTGACAACTCCCTTCGCTTGTCCCGCGCAGCGTGCTCGTCCGCGCGCAGCTGGGCGAGCGCCGCCTGGTGCGACGCCTTCGCGCGTGCAGCCTTATCGATGCACTCCGGGCATGTGACCTCGATGGGCTTGCCTTTGCGACGGTGCACAATTTTCCAGCCACGGACACGCAATAAAGCTAGAGCCCCTGCGGCTTTGCCAAATTCTTCCTTCTGCCCCTTTCCACAGGAACCGCACGTTGCGGTGATGTGATGCACTGTCCACGTCTTCAGGTTGCCCTGCTTCTCCTGCACGTCCTGCTCCTTCGCCATCACGACCTCCTCTCAAAACAGCTTGTTTCCGGTTTCGGCGGCGATCCGGTTCTCCGCCATTTCAGGTTTCATGTCACCACCCAATTCCCAAACAGTTCAATGATAGCTCGCGCCACCTGCTGCGGCACAACTCCGTTACCGAGCGCTCGCAATCTGTGAATCCTGCTGGAAGGCCCATGAGCGTTTCTACCCAGTCGGGGTTGAGTTGGCCTCCCGCCTGCGCTCTGATGCCCGTTTCTGTCTGGCGCTTCGTTCCCTTCGTTGTTCTGCCCCCGTCCACATCGCTTGGCATCGGGCTTTGCCACCAGCCTCGGCGGTTCCCACTCATATTGGTCGGGGCCGTATCCTGCGGGCCAGAGTCCGTCTCGCATACCGTCGCGGCCAGATGTGCCTTGTCCAGCATGTATTTCTGCGACTTGCTTCCCTTCGGCCCGCAGCCCTTGTATTCCGTCGCCCTGACAGTCGGCCAGTTCGCTGCCTGCCCTGTCAGGTGAGACGTATCCTTCATCCCCGGATGCGCCCCGTAAATCGCCCTGGGTGTGTGCCAGTTCGCCGCCTTGTGAACCTTCGTCAATGTGTCGTCCCCGCCTGAGTTCTTGCGCGATGCTTTCGCGTAATCCGGGCCGGACGGGCTGCTCTTGAGATATCCCCAGGATGAACACCCGTTCCCGCCTGTGCGGCGCGCCGACATCGGACGCTCGTACAGTCGTCCATCTCGCGTCATACCCGATTTCGGAAAGCGTCCCGAGTACGGTATCCATCCCTCGTCCAAGCAGCGCTGATACGTTCTCCATGAGTGCGTATCGGGGTCGTATCTCGCCGATGATTCGGAGCATCTCGAACCAGAGTCCGCTGCGGGCTCCGTCTTTGATTCCCGCGCCCTTGCCGGCGACAGAGATATCTTGACACGGAAACCCGCCTGTGATGAAATCCACCTGTCCAGCCCATCGCTTTCCATCGAAGGTTTTGACATCATCCCAGATGGGTGCGATAGGGATTGACCCGTCTCGCATTCTGGAGAGCAGGATTCGCTGGCAGTACGGCTCGTTCTCGACGTAGCAGAGCGTTTTGATCGGGAGCGCAAGGCTAAGGCCGAGTTCAATGCCGCCGTATCCGCTGAACAGGCTGATGACGGAGTAAGTATCCACATTCATATAACTTCCCAGATTACCGCAGGCGTTTTGACAACATGACACAGCCGCTGAAATGGCTTCGCGTCCTTCGGTTGCGTACCCGGCATCGGCACCTTGCGAATGTAGCCCTGCTTCTCCAAGTCAGAACAGCGCCGCGCCACCTCGTGCCTGTCCATGTCGTACAACACCGACAGTTCCCGTGACGTACTACGCGGATGCAGGCGCACAAGGCCGAGCACGATTGCCCGGTTCGTCGCAGCCCTGCCGGACGCCTCGTGCCGCTCGGCCGCGAGATGCGACGTGACCGGATCAGTGTTGCGTGCGTTGGGGAACAGCGTGTGCTGCATCATTCCTCTCTCGTGTTGAACATCTCTATCACTGCCGCCTTGTCCCGCAGCTGAAACAGGAATGTAACGCCACAATTCTGGCAATGAACCTGCCATCCATCCACAAGCCGCTGCTCCTCGAACATCTCTGGAGCATAAGTAGAATAAGGCTGTGCATCCGGCACCTTACGCTTGTGTGCCGCATACTTCTCCCGCGTAAAGTTACAGAACGGACACGGCTTTAGCTCTTCACACATGGCTTTTCCTCTCGAAAGAACCCCTGCGTCATTTAGCCCGTCTCCCAGATGGCCCTGTAGACGGCGTCATAGGCAGCATCGCCTAGTTTGCGGGCATCCGCACAAAGCCCTCGTGTCTCACCATAAGTCGCCATTTCAATGGTGCCCTTCTTGCGCGAAATTAACAAAAGAACCACTTGGTCGGAGCCAGTACTTTTCGCTATATCTCTGGCGCGTGCGACTTTGGGGCTTGGGTTCCACGCCATCATTCCGCCTTTTTGAACTTGTCGCAGATGCCTGTTGGCGAGACCCGTTGCATCCTAGTCGGCGTGCGTCTGCAATTATGTTTCGTGAGCGAACAATGCACGCCGCTCAAATAGGGCCGATGCACATGCGCACAATTCTGGCAGAATTTCGTATACACCCGGTAATCCATCTCCTCAAGTTTCATGTTCCTTGCTCCTGGTGCCGGGCCTTTGCGAGGATGGTGAGGTCGTTACGCGCCCACCAAAGAACGTCAAGAGGTGCCGTCCTAACGTAATAGGGTATCTTCTTGTCGCTTAGGTTGATGCGTTCGATGATTCCAAACGAATCTCCGCAGGCACCTTTTGTTAGCACCCAATCCCGCACTTCCGGCGTGGCGGGCGATACGACGCGCACATCTTGCGGGTATAAGATAGCTATACCGTCTCCGTCCCCCATGACAACAACAACCCTCTTTAATACACAAATCACTTCGCGTTCAATGTTTCTGTTCCAGTGCTTCACCTTGCACCCCGCCTCCAACCTGTACTCCTGCGCGGGCTTTATCGGCGTCCACCCCGGATAGCTGTCATCCTCGAGACAATCGGAACAGGGCTGCTCTGAGCCGCGTAGGGCATCGTATTGGCAGGTTGCGCATGTGTGTTCCGGCTTGGGTGGCTCCTTCGGCTCCCAGTGCGGATGGCCCATGTCTTGCCAGCAGGTAGCGCACGGGGCGCGATATGACAGCGTGCGTTCGTGCCTGCACTCGTTGCACTTGCGACCGCGTTTGTGTTCCTTATCGTCCTGCGGCTCCGGCTCGCTGCAAAGCGCGACGATGACTTGGCGCAGGACATCCGCACGGATTATGTATGACCCCTTGTCTACCGGGCGCACGTCGAGTGCTGCCAGCGCGGCCTCAAGATTCAGCATGGCTTTTCCTTTCCTTCTCAGTGGCGGGGCGAACGTCCACGACCTTGATGACTTCAGTGGGTTCTATCCGGTCGCCAGGTACATGAAAAACTGTTTGAACCTTCTCGTGTCTCACGACCTCATAGGTGAAGATGTGGTCAACGTTATCCTCCGGGTCTGCCGAGGCCGGCCAGCCAGGAGCGAATTCCTCGAATCTGGTTCCGATTGGGCGGAGGGCGGGACTCATGGCATCTCCTCTTTCCGCATGAAGTCAACCGCCCAAACCCAGGGATTCGACTCCCATGAGTAGCCGCGCTTGGCGTTGATGGAATCCCAGAGGGCGGCAAAAGCATCTCGCACCCTTCCGCCAGCCCCATAATCGTTACAAGCTCCATCCTCATGGATGCCCTCTGCCGAACAGTCTTTGTAGGAAATCTCCTGCACGCGCCCAACGCGGACACGCTTGACTTCGAGATGCAACCGGCAGGCCCAGCGGGGCATGTGGATTGATGGGATAACGCGGGTATCGTCGCCAGCGTCATACCAATTCCTGTAATTTATAAACCACTCTGTTTGATCGCCGCTGGGCTGGTCGTGTCTGTCATCATTGGAGTACGCCCCATCCGCACTAAATTTTACGTCAAACCACACGCCACCCGTGGAAAGTTCCCGGATGCACTTCATTTGTTCCCGCACCCACAGCTCCTCTCCGGGCACGCCGTAGGGGCACGGCATCCCGGACAACGCTTGCGTAACTTTCTCCAGCACGTTTGTCTTGAACTCCGAACATATCACGCCATTCTTGAGGCGCATGGGCTTTTTCGATGTGATGATGTACCACGGCGCTTTGTAAAGCGGTTGCGGCTTCACCACCCGCCGCGTCTGGAATTTCATCGGGAGCGCCGGATCAATCGGCTCCGCAGGCCACACGCCGGGCTTGCAGTTCAGGATCGCCCGCACCACGTCCGGCCTGAACAGGATGGGATGGGATTTATTCATCGCCGATAGCCCTCAAAATCTGGTGCGCCAGCCGGCGCAGGTCGCGGCGCTTGGTCAACGCGCCATACCAACCCTCACCAACAACCCCGATCCAAATGTATGGATGGGGGCCGGTCATTACATGCAGAATTCGCTTGTCAGTCGTTCCGGTGGCGCGCAGCTTCATCTCTGGCCTCCTCCACGGCTATTACCGTATTGCTGTCAACCGCCATAGTGTGAGCGTCCCAGATAATCCCGCCTTCATCATCCAGCAGCGCTCCCATCGCAATGTCGCGCGCTTCGTCTGCATCATCGGCAGGAACAAGAAGACGGCCCTGCTCCCGCCAGGTTCGTTCAACCGCTACTTTGTATTTCGGCATGTTTCCTCCCCCTACAGCTTTCGGCGGGCTTCCATGTATGCATGGAACCTCTCACGCCTTTCGGTTTCGGTTTCTCTCTCAAGCTGTTTGACGCGATGGACAATCGCCGTATGGGTATCCTTAGCGAGAGGCCCTATCTCGGTCTCTGCCTGAGCAACCAAAGCATTTCTGCTGGCAAGAAATATGCGCTTGCAGTCCGGGCAGCCGAAATTATATTTAGTGCTACCGCAGGCCGTGCAATATGTGTTCATGGCTTCTCCCTTTTTGTCAGCCCCTTATCGTAAAGTCCCGCGACCTCCCACGCCGTCGAAATGGACAACCGCTCGGACTCGTATCGTCGCCATACCAACAGCAGGAATAGCTTGATTTTGCAGCATTTCCACCACCAGCGCGGGCGAACCTTCGCATAGGTGTAGAGATAGTCGTTCTCAATCGGGTTTGGTACATCTGTCTGCACAAATGCCTGCCCGAATCCCAGCCACCACGCGATGCGCTTCATGGTTTCTCCACCTTCCGCATGAAGTCAACCACCCATACCCAGGGCTTTGATTCCCATGAGTAGCCGCGCTTGGCATTGATGGAGTCCCAGAGTGTTCGAAACGCCTTCACATGATCGTCCGCATCGGCACAGCGTGCGAAATAGACTGTGCGAGCCATGCCTGTGAACCAATCTTCGCGTCGCTCATTTGACCATTGCTCAAAACCTTGTGGCGGCTCTGGCGCGTCACAACCCGGAGGCGGAGGGCCGACGTTTACGCCTTCGGAGTAAGCATCATAACAATCAATCTCCTGCACGCGCTCAACGCGGACACGCTTGTTTTCGAGATGCAGGCGGCAGGCCCAGCGGGGCATGTGGATTGAGGGACGCCACGGGCCGCGTGAATCAGAGGTCGCCTGATATTCAATTGACGTGCAACCTTCAGCAAATCCAATCGTACCTTCCCATATTTCAGCATGTCCCGAATGCAAATCACGCCATAACTGAAAAGTTTCTTTCACGTATAATTCATCGCCGGGCACGCCGTATGGGCACTTGAGGCGTTGAGGTGTAAGCTCGCCCGCAGCACTTTTATTTCTGCCCCGCGACTCAACTAATCTATGTGGCCATCCTTTGTAAATTACCTTGTCTCCCACTTCCGCGTGAAATGTCCAATCATCGCAGACATATTGTGGTTGCCGCTTGATTATCCGCCGCGTCTGAAACTTGAACGGCATGGCCGGATCAATCGGCGCCGCAGGCCAGACGCCGGGCTTGCAGTTCAGGATCGCGCGCACCATATCGCCCTGGAACAGGATGGGATGGGATTTCATGTTAGTATCCCCTATAGATTGCAAACAGGCCACAGCCGATAGAGATATATGGCCCTCGACCGCGATGCCACTTGGGCGTCCACCAATGCCACCACCAGCCGTGGCAGCCGGAGGAAAGCCAGCGAATACGCCAGCCTGGCATCAATGATGTGATGTCGGCACGCGCCGCTAATCGCGAGCAGGATTTCATGTTTCCACTCCCTTCAACGCCAGCACCGCCCTGGTTGCGGCGAGCAGGGCTTCGCGCCTTGACCGTTTTCTGGCGATTTCTTTACAGCCAAGTGCATCGGGTTTTATGAACCAAGCATGAGCATGGCCCACATCCGAGTGATGACAGCCTTTGGTCTCCAGCCATTCTCTCCGCGCGCTCTCGTTGACGCAGGCGGCTTCGTAGTCGGTAAGCGGAAATTGTGTCCCGCTAAACCCAAAGCATACCCTGTACCATCCCAGGCGGTCAGTATACGTCAACTGATGTACCGAAGGCGTTTTCCACTCCGGCCACGGTATCTTGCCGGTTTCGTAGAACTCTGTCCGGCACGCCGAATTGAACTGCGAGTCATTCATGGACATGGCCTCTCCTTCTTTTGCATCCAAATAGGCCAGGACTCTATCGGCCAACCAGCCTGTACAAGAAGGTCACGACACTGGTAGAACGTAACTTCTGTGTCGGGTTCGGCTTCTTGAATCTCAATCTCCCATGTGCTTACATATCCAGCGTGCCAGTAGTCCAGCACCAACAATAACGCCTGTGGCAAAACTTAGCACCGATATTATAAGAACATCAGTCAGCATCTTGCTTCTCCTGTTCAAGCTCGCGAATGCGGCACTTCTCCGATTGTACGGCCTCCCCATCGAGATGTATTGTAGTCCCGCATGGATAATAGCGTTTCTCAAACTTTGTTTGAGCATAGCGGCGGGCATGGCTTCCGCACCACGGGCACTCATAGCCCATCTTTCTTCTCCTCCTCTGCCAGCACCGCCTCAGAACGTGAGCGGTTTGCAGCCTCTGCGTCCCAAATCCTTATCAATTCCATGCTGCGTCTCTTGACAATTGATTCAGCCCAAAGCTGTGCATCTCGTAGCGCGCCAACGTATATTTCGTCATATTGATGATACCTTCCTCCGGCTGGCCGTCCTCCTATTCCACCAGGGAAATGCACGAGCCATGAACGAAGATGCCGGCCTCTATAATCTCGGTCGGTTGGTCCTGGACTGTTCAGCACTATGCGCGCCAGTTCTGGTCCAAGATGACCATAAGGCATTATGATCAAAATGTCACAAGGAGCGCAGCAAAGCCGCTGCCATCGGCAACGCTTGCCAAAGCTGAGTTCTTTGACAAACCGATCTGCTGTGCTATCATATTTAGGCACTATTCGTCCCCATGAAGAGCCCGACGACACCGTTTGAGTTTGAATTCTAAATCCTCTCGCTCTCTCGTTCGCTCAGCACGAACTTGAACAAGTTCCTTGATCTCGAGTTCCAACGCAACGATATCCCTCGCTTGCTGCTGGTTGGTCGACTGTAGAGTAGCACGCGCATCGCGGATCCAACGATGAGGGTCAAGTTCGTGCTTGATCCTAATTATGTCTGCCTCACGAAGAGCTAACAGCCTCTTGTAATACTCAAGCTTGGTCTCTCCCAGCGCTTCCCAAGGACGAAACGCCCTCTTACGACTTGCCTTGTGAGGGCCCTTAGGCATCTTACTCCTCCTCTGCCAGCACCGCCCTGACTGCGGCGAGTAACATCTCCCGTTTCGTCGGGGCTTCAACCTCGACCTTGATTACGCCATGATGCTCAATTTCACCACACCAGTGTTCACCATCTGCATCACACCAAGCATGGAGATACAAGCCCTGCTTCTGCGCGTAGCCGCTGAGGACATTCCACAGTTCACACTCGTTGATGCAGGCGGCTTCGTGCGTGGTAAGCAAAAACTCCGTTCCGTTTCTGTGCCACCCCAGCCAGTCGCCATGCGTCAACTGAGTCGGCCACGGCAGCTTGCCGCTCTCGTAGAACACGCGGCAGGCATCATTGAACTGCGTGTCATTCATTTCGGGCATGGCTTCTCCTTCTGCCTCTCTAACTTTTTACGCAGTCGCTGCATATCCTTCAAGTAATACTCGCAACCAAATGAATGTACGGGGTGATTGCCACGCAGACAATCGCAAATCGCTTCTAGCGCATGCAGTGTCACTATCTGGAATTGCTTGTTTAGGTCTTCGGGCATGGCTTGAACTCCCGTAGCGCTTGCGTTTTCGTGCGATGAAGCCCGGTCGTTCGTGGACGCACCGAACATTTGGGATTATCGCATTTGACTTGCCAATGCGTTAGAATGCGTCCGCCATCAAGGGGGTGTCCCGTCAGCCTTCTGTCTCGTTCAAACTCTACTTGCACCCCACAGAATGGACAATCAGGCAGGATCAATTCGGGCATGGCTTCTCCTCTAGGTGGTCAAAGTTCTCCTTCCAGTCGGCAAAGCATACAGCCCTGGTACACTTACGGCATCGCCACACTACAAAACGAATTGTTTTTTGCTCGATTGGACTCCAGTGGTCGTGTACATTCTCAGGTTCGATATGGTCTATTTTGCAGTTCCCGCAATGAGGCTTGTCTATGCTTACCTCCTCCACAATCTCAGCCTTAGCTTCGAGCTTACGGATACGGTACGCCTCTACGACGCGCTCTTGCTTTGTAAGCTCGGCCTTGAGCTTGGCAATCTCTTCCAGCGCACTATCTCTATCGCGCCGAATGTCATTAGCGCGTTGCCGCACATCTCCGAGTTCGGCCGTGAGCTTCTCACACCCCTCATGCCACTGAAGCACATTGTTCACGTTGCGCTCCCGCTCGTATGCGACCTGTACTTGGCTGGATGCGAGTTCGACCGTCAGCTTGGCAATCTCAGCCTCAAGCTCGTTGATGCGTTTCATCAAAGCATCATCTGAGTATTTATATGGATCGCCGTAATCCAACCTTGCATCAGCGAGAGCGGAACGAGAATCAATCAGTCCACGCTCTACCCAGTCGTCGGCTACTTTTGCCATGACATCAGCAGCGCGCTCTTTCATTATCAGACGACTGTTCGCATCTCCGAGTTCGGCCTTGAGCTTGGCGTTCTCGGTTTGTTGGCATAGCACGATGCCGACAGCCTCCTCAGTCTTAGCCCTGAGCTTGGCAATCTCGGCGTCCCTTCGCATGAGCTGCATGTCTAAGTCAGCGGCAAAGGCTCGCCATGTTTCGCCGCCTTCACCATCAGCGTTTGGCAGAACGTGGTGCTTGTTGGCCCTGAGCTTAGCAATCGCGGCTTCAAGAAGTTTTATGCGTTCGCCTCGACGCCTCGCCGCTACTTGAGCCATATCACAAGCACCGCGAGCTTTGGATAAGTCATATTGAAGGTCTGCGAGTTCGGCCTGCAACTTCTCGATCTCGCAAACGGGGCAAGGCCAGTTCGTCGAATCAATCAAGTGCTTGCCGCATGTATGGTATGCCATGATTCAATCCTCCTTGACTACTGCGCGAAGCAACTCGATTTCCCTGCACTGGCCTCTACGGATGCCGATAGGGAAGATGGCCTTGAGTAATGTCTTTTCGGTATAGTTAGCATTGAGGCCGTCTGCGAAAAGCGGCTCGCTTGGGAAGTATGCCCTTTCGTCGGGGTGCCAGCGCATCACATCAAAGACCGGAACATCCCCAGCCCAAACGACGCACATCCCATCCATATCCCGCGACGCCCAGAATCTCATGTCAATCTCCTAATTAGATGCATAGCTGGTCGGATTGTCCGACCGGCGAATCCCGCCTGTAGCTGGAAACTCGTCGAGACAACAGGTGAGCATGCACCGCGCGTGCACCGCAGCTACGCATTCAGTTCCTCACGCAACCTCATCCGCGGTCTCAGCTTCTCCGTCCGGCGCCTCGAGCGGCTGCTCAAGTTCGACAAGCTCAGCCACGCCGGTTTTCTCGTCCCAGACGCTCCGGTAGCGAATCAGGCCGGCGAAGAGCGGACATTCCTTCACCTGCGAGTTGAGACTCTCCAGGGGCACGCGGATCTTCCTGACGAGTTCCTCATAGGCGTTGATGGTCTGTTGGTGACGAATGACATCCGGCATCTTCTCCACGGTGCGTAGCGCCTTCGTGTTGAGGTCAATCTCCTCAAGCATGTAGCCGTAGATCTTCCGCCACGCCGAGGTGTCCGTCATCTCGGCAATCTCTTGCACTTGCGCAATCAGCTTCTCGTGATACCCAAGTTGCTGCTCCTCCTGCTCCGACAAATCCTCTCGCGTCCGTTCCTCTGCCATCGGTACGCCTCCCTAAAAAGAGTTGAACGTCAGTCCGCCCGTCGCTCCTTCGTCGCCGCGTGCTGCTTGCAGTACAGCCCGTCGGGGCCGTGGCCGCGCTTGCGAAGGCATTGATGGTCATGCCAACGAATCCAGACTGTCTTGATGCACCGTGCTCCATCTTCCAGTGTGCCTTTCGGGTTGCCCGCCCATACATCGTATATTCGGTGCGTCATCGCAATTCTCCCAGCCTCCAAACCCTCCGCGTAACTCTCCCCCACTCCAGCGCGGCCTGGTGCGTGGGGAAATAGAGGTCGAGTCGCTTGCCTCGAATTGCACCGCCACGGTCATGGACGACGACTTTGCCGAGTCCTTCAACGTAGAGGATCGTCCCGAACGGGATATCTCGCGGCGCGGCGACGATGCGGTCGGCACAGGTGCGCGTGTCCGTGCCGTCCGCTGTGATGTGGTCAGCCCATTTCCCGCAGCAACGCGCGCACGGGCAGTAGGCGGTAATCTCGTACTCGCCAAGCGTGGCCCAGAGGGCATCCCCGGCGGCGCTTGCCGCAGTGTTGGTGCTGGGTTTACGGGGGACGCCCCTCTGGGCCTTGCTGGGGGACATATAATCCTGGCTGGCGGCGTGCTCCTCACCTACGTGAATACTTGGGGCAACATGAGCATTCACATTCGGCCTATCGGCTACAGGTGGGAACCTACCAATCTGAGTCGGCGGTGTTGCCTTTCCGCAGCCGCCAGCCAAGAGCAAGACGAACATGAGGAGCGTTCGCGTCATGCTTCCGGTTCCTTGTTCAGATGGTTCAGCATCGCGTGCAGCGCGCCGACAGGTGCTTCCCGCCACGGGCCGGTGATCTTGCACGTCGCGAACAGTGCCTTTTCCTGCGTGTTGTTCAGCTCGGCGACGAGCGGGGCGATCTCGGCGATCAGATTCGCGACATCGGGGGGCACGGAGTCGGCTTCCGGTTCCGGTGGCGCCGGTTCGGGTTCAGGCTCCTGCGGCGGGTCATCCATCAGCGGATCGTGCACAGCCGCTGTGCTAGCCACGAGGTCGGCCTTGGTCTTTGCTTGGGTCAGTCGGGTAATCAGTTCGGCCGCGCTGGCCTCCGACATATCGCGCAAGCGCCGCACGCCGGCTGGGAATAGGTTGAGCGCGGCCGGCGCCCAATCCTGCCGCTTGATGTCGAGGCCCTTGCAGAGTCCGGCAATCTTCTGAAGCTGCTGTTCCTTTATGCGGGCCGTCATGCCGTCGTGACCGTCGCTGGTGATCCCGTTGTCGTCCTGATCGGCGGTAGCGAACCCCAGCACGGCGAGCACGGTATAGCGTTGCAGGTATGTCACGGTCGAACCGACTTGCTGAATCCTGTTCTTGTTCCCGCTATCGTCGGGCGGGGCAGTCAACGTGACGCATTCGCTATGCCCGGCCTCGTGGGTAACGTGGCAGGAAACGGTGATTTGGCCCTCCTGTTGACTGGTGCTCCAAGACACGCTGAGGCCATGCTCGCCGAGCAGCGCGGCGGTTTGCGTGACGATGCTGCCGAGCGTCGAGTGCTTGTAGTGGGTGCGTCCCTTGCTCGTCTTAAAGTCAACCTCGCCGTCCCGCGCCAGCACGGCGGGCGCTCGCTGCTTGAACGCCGCCATCGCCTTGACGAACTGCTTCTTGGCCTCATTTGCCTCCCAACGCTCTTGCAGGCACAGCATTTTTTCGATAATCTCCGGGTCTGCCCCGGACTGCACGGCCAACGCAAGTATCTGGCTCGGGCCGGGCGGCGGCGCCTCGGTCGTAGCCGGCACGGCTGCTGCAATCTTTTGCTTGCTCATCACTTCTCCTTAATTGTTCTTTCGGCCAAGCATTCTCGCACATTCTTCACCATAATTCTGGCTGAGATACTCGCCGTCCTTTAGCCCAAGAGCTTTTCTGGCGGACTCAATGCGATTTTGGGTAGTGGGCAACCCGCCGATATATTTTATTTTACACACAGTACAAACCGGCTCTTGGGTCACAAACGAAAACAGGTCATCTTTCTGAGGTTGCCCGCAGATTTTGCATTGCTTGCCCATCACTTCTCCTTTCCGGCGTAGAACGTGCTGCATTTGTTCGCCGTGACCGTGATACTTGAAAGGACACCGGAGAGAAACGTTCTCGCTTCCTCGGTCTTGAGCATCGGCGGAAGCACGGCAAGTAGCGCAGCGCCATAGACGCGAATCTTCTCGGCGTCCGGGCGCATGGCCTCAAGGCGCTCGCGCTCTTCCTCGGCCTGCCGCTTTGCCGCTTCCTCCCGCGACTTGGCTTCCGCAGCCTCTCTTTCTGCCTTGAGCTTGGCAACGAGTTCGGCGTTTTCAGCCTCGATGATCCTCTGCCTTTTAGCTTCCTCTTGCGCGATCCGTGCCTTCTCTGCGGCGAGTTTGTCGGCCTCGGCTTTCTGCGCCATCTCAATGATTGCCAGCCGTTCACGCTCGGCTTTCTGCGCCGCCTCTATGCGCTCCCGCTCGGCTTGCATGGCTGCGCGTTCGGCGGCCAACTTCTCCCGCTCCTCGGCCAGCCTTTTCTCTTCGGCTTCGCGCTCGGCGCGAATGCGATCCTCTTCCTCACGTCTTTCCTGTTCGATTGCTTCAAGCCGCTCACGCTCTGCCTTCTCCTGGGCTTCGCGTTCCTTGCGATCCTTTTCATCGGTGACGATCTTCTCCTGAGCGATAAGGTGTTCCTCGATCGGCTGAAGCAACGCCTTGATCCGTTTGGCCTCAGCGTCAACCGCTCTGCCGTATTTCAGGGCGTCGGCCTTGAGTTCGACGCGCTTCTTCTCGACTTCGATACGCTTGCCCTTGACGATGGTTCTGGCATTGTGTGCGGCCGCGAACCCGGCCTCATCGGTAGGGTCTTTGACAATCAGCCCCATGTACTTCGCGCTCATCTCTGCAATCGTTGCGTCAGTGATGCTGTAACGAACCACGTCCAGAGCGGCATTCATTCCTTCTCCTCCTTCTTGCGCTTGGCGAGCATGGCGTCGGCTAGACAATATGCTGCACGTGCGACAAGTCGCGCCACGGCACCATCTTCTCCTGCCACCTTGAGGTCTGCCATTAGCAATCCCGCCATCGCCTTCCCCGCGAACCAGTCGCGCAGGCTCATACCCGGTTGCAGATCCTCTTGTCCGGCATGCGGAAATGCTGTCCCACCGTCGTCCTTCCTCAAAGTCATCGCCATCTCCTCCTATCTTGGCGGCCTCGTGTACGCGTAGAAATACTTTGGCATCGTGATTCCCTCAATTCCGACGCTATATCCAGGGTACTCCTGCGTCTCTTGCGCCTTGATGTATTTCTCCATCGCCGCACGATATCGTGCGCGGCCTTCGTTGATGTCCGAGGGGTCAAGTTCGTGATGAGCGACAAGATAGGGCGGAACCTTTTCAACTGCGAGGAAGACGAAGCGGCGGTCATGCGGCGCGAGGACATTCAGCCCGTCGAGGTAAAGCGCGGCTTGCTGGAAGTAGTGGAACCGGCCGATGACCTTCGGGAATTCCTCTACGGACGCTTCATGTTCTTTGCATGTCTTGAGATCAACGATCATGGTGTAGCCCTGGTAGCTCGTCAGCCTGTCGAGCCGTCCTTTGCAGAGAAGTCCCGTTACGGAGTCATTCCAAATGACCGTGACCTCATTCTGCCCGTTGCCCTTCAGCAGTTGCGACGCGAGTGGGTGCGCCCAGACCGAATCCCGCATGCCGGTAGCCATGTCGTATTCGTCGGGCAGGAGCGCCGCGTAATCTGGATGGGACTCCCTCCATGCCGCCGCGCTGGCCTTCCCCGCGTTCGTCCGCAGGTTGTATTTTGGTGATCGTGCATACTCGCGCGCGAACCGCTTCGGCTCGAACACGGCCACATGGCAGGCATCGCCGGTGCGGAAGGCAGCACTCGGCTCCTTGGGGCGCAAGGTCCTCAAGCGTGCCTCGGCGGACGTGTAGGCCCAGTCCTTGAGCAAGCCATTGTTCACGGCATCAATGGCTTGGTAGTCTGTAAATGAGATCCCCGGATATATGCCGGGCTTCGGGGTTTTCATGACTTCCCCTTTCTCATCTCTGCGACGGCCAGCGCCATCTTGTAAACCTCTCTGATCTCCTCGAACGAGGACATGAGGTTCTCGTTCATCGTCTTGAGTATGCCTACGTGAAACTCCAGAAACGTGACCTGTTGCCGCAGCCGCACGATCTCCTTGCGCGCGGCGTCGAGCATGTCCGCCGAAGTGAGAAACACCCGTTCGTCGATCTCCGGCGGCGCTTCCTTTTTCTCCTTGCAGGCTGTGCAAATTACGCCGACGTTCGCCCCGATGTCGGGCGTGAACATTTCAAATCCGCTGCCGACCTTGTGGACTTTCGCGCCGCACTTGCATTGGCCGCCGCGCCATATCTTTAGGCCGCCTGGCGTCTTGCCGTATGGCTGGATCGGCTCCAGCTTGAATCCGTTTGGCATTATCGTTTTCTCCCCATGACTTTGTTCCAGGCGAGGATTGCGCCGCGCTCGGTTTCGCGTGTCGGCCCCCACCAACAACCAAGGACACGAGCGCAATACACACAATGTCCGCCCGCGCTGTCCATCCTCCCCTTACGTCCACAAGCACATCTTGCAATCTTCGGCAACGGCTTTTTCATCTCCCGGTTCTCCTGCATAGTAGGCACCGCCCCGCCTCGTAACGGTATCCGCTGCCTGCAATGATACGCGGCGGCAGCTTGGCCTCTTCACGCGATAGCAGCGTGCCGCACCCGCCGGGCGCGCAGCGCGCTAGCGGAGCGTGATAGCACGGCTCGTCCTGCGGGGTCTCTCGCTCGTCGGCGCGGGGCCTGCGGTTGACCGGGCGGCTAGCGCGTAGATGCGGCAGGTATATTTTGCTTCCGCTCATGGTGTCTCCTCTAGCCCTATTCCACATAGAACGCGCTTGCTCTCAGGAATCAATGCCAGAATATCTTCTCTCGCCAGGGACTTCCGCTGAATCTTTTTTAGGAGCAACCTCTTGATGCCGTTCCGGTGCATGGCGAGCGAAAGATCCCACATCTGGCTTCCCAAAGTTTTGCAAACAGCATCGTGGAAAACATCAAATGGCATGCAAAGCCGGTCTTCCCACAACTGGAAGACAGCTATATCCCGGTCAGACATATCCTCCCAGAACCGTGTTTCTATCAACGCTAATGCTTGTTTCTCTGTCATGGCGTCTCCCCTTTCGGCTCTGGTTCATTTGGGCGGTAGCTTCCACACCGGCCCTCGCCGTCAATTGCTATGCAGAGCAATTGGCATCCATAACCCCAATCACTATCCATGTCAGGCACTCCGAAGAGACACCCGTCGCCTTTATGGCAGATGATTACCTGTGTTCTATGTTCGCTCATGGCGTCTCCCTGATAACCGGCTGGGCCTGGGCGACGTGGAAAGGGCATAATGCGCCGCCCAGGCGGCCGGGGATATTCGAGCGGGCAACGGGCGTCGGTGAGGAGGCTGGCTGGTATGCCAGGACTCTTCGCGTTACCCGCTCAATTTGATTTTTCATTGGGAACCTCCTCACCGACTGCCAATATTCTATCCTATGAATCATCGCTTGTCAAGTCCTTTTTCTTTTTTTTCTTTCGCTTGCGCCAGCGCATCAGCGTGAACCGTATGCCAGCCGCCGTCAGGTTATCAATCCGGTGCTGCCCGCGCTCCCATCGGGATACGGTCATCCCGGTGACGCCGAGGAGCGCTGCGAAGTGCTCCTGCGATAGCCCGGTGCGCTGGCGCAGTCGCTTGAGTTCATGTGCGATCATCAGTCATTCCTTTGCTTTAGCGAGCGTTTCTTTCATGCTTATCAGTAACTCCGATACCGTGGCGGGATCAGGCCCATCGGGCCTTGGACATCCCTGCGGATTATCCATGTAATTCGCCCAGTACCGCAAGTCATCGGCCGTGAGATTGCTCATTATCTATTCCTTTCCTGTGGCCCGCGCGATTGCGGCACGAGCATCCGCAGCCATAATCGCATAACTCTCTGCGTCCAGCTTACATGCCCCACTATAAGACGGAAATCTCTCTCCCACTTGAGCTTGTATCTTTGCTCGTTTAGCCGCCCGTTCTAGCCACTCGGCCAGCTTGGCCAGAGCCGCCAGCGGCCACACAATCTTCTGCTTTGCCTCGACAAGTTCATGGCGGGCCATGTCGCGTTGCTTGGCAACAGTCGCACGACATTCATCAACGTTGCCTTGACGATGCCGTTGTAGACACATAGGACATAGATTCATCGCCTCTCTCCTCTCGCCCTCGCGGCGGCGCAGGTTAATTGTCACCGTTACCTTTTCTGTGCCTATTGCCGTATCCGATTTTCTCCCGCCCTGAGCAGCATTTAGCTTTCGCCAGAGCCTAGACTCACCAAGCCCGGAGTCGCTGGCAGACGCTAGCAACAGGGAGGTTGATGCAATGACGCCGTCCCGTTGTCCATACCGTATGCCTTCCTCGCCATCCGTTAGGTTGTCTAGGCGGTCTGCCATCTTTATTCGTAATGCGTCGCAATCATGCTGTAATTGTTTGATGGCATGAATCTTGCCGCCCGTAGCCGTCAGTTTAGATACCAATTCTTGCACGCGGGAAGGATAGGTACTCAAGTCGGCATCCGTAACATCCTCCAATACATCATGCAGGAATGCGGCTGCGTATACTTCCTCTGGTAATCCGCGCTTGAGTATAGTAGCCACGCGAATAGGGTGCATGATATAGGCTTCCCCAGACCCCTTGCGCGTCATGCCATCGTGAAACCGTGCCGCATCATTTAGGGCTCGTAAGATCAATCCCGTGTAGCAACCAAGTGCGGGGTCGCTCATGGTCAGTTCTCCTTCTGGAAGCATTGATCACGGTTGAATACTCCGTTCGCGGCGTGGTCAGATAGGCAGCATTCGGCTTGCGTGACCGCGTAGACATCCCTACCATGTCGCCGCAGGTATCGCGCCTCAAGGTAGTCCAGCTCCTCCTGCAAGGCTTCCCTGAGCAGGTCGAGCACTGCCTCCCCATATTCTTGCTCGGTCTCTTCGAGCATGTCAACGTCTGCGAGTTCCGACCACCATGCCGCATTGTCGTCGCGCCACCCGTTGCAAATCTGCTTGACCGTCCATCTGTGCGGCCTGAATCCGTCTACTGGCTTACGCATTGTCTTTCCCTCCTCTGTGGGGTTTCCCCCGGTTACGATATCACGACAAAGTCCGCACAGGTATCGAGGAGATGACCATAATCTCCAGACCTTGCTTCTCGCATGAACTCCACCGCTCCATCATGGTGGCCCGCGCGCTTCAATGCCCGCCGCACATTGCCGAGAAGTGCAATCGCGTTCCCGTCAACTTCGGACAGCGCTACCTCAACGTCTGGATATCTCACTTCTCCAGAATCACTCATCTCTCTACCCTTTCCTTGCCGGGCCTATTCCCGGTCAATCTCCAATGGTTTCAGCAACATCATTACAGAGCGTGCGACTGACGCCCATGTCATGCAACCAGGCCGCAAGCGCGTTGCGATAGTCTTGAAACGCGGCTGCAACGCCCGGACCGCATCCTGTGGACAGCATGCGTGTCCGACGGTCGAGAATGTCTTCAGCGTTCGGCACCGGCTTGATCATCTCCCATGTGCGCTTGTGCTTCGCCACACATGTCGAGCATACCGGCCCGGCCCCGCCCATAACCCCCGCCACCTTCGACTTGCCGCATTCTACACAAATCATCACTTGCCCTCCCTTTCCTTTCCAGTGTTTCCTGTTTCCATCTTCCCTTTCCTCCTGTACAATACTATACCATGTGTCTATACGGTGTGTCAAGTCTGAAATCGGGAATTTTCCAAAGTTTTTTCGGGGCGGGATTCGTCAATGGTTGCAAGGGGTTGCGGGGTCAGTCGGTGGGAGCGGCGGAATCTTCACGCCGCATGAGAATACAAATCAGCGCGTAATTCGCCAGGTCGAGCAGGGTATCCTCGATGGATTCGTCTGTCACGGCCGCATCCTTTACGCTGAGTTCGACGATGCGAGACCACTTGTCCGACATGCGTACAAGGATGCCCTTCCAAGCTGGAATATCAAGTTGCTCTACGCTGCGGAAGTTGGAATAGAAATCCCCCGGTCGTGCGTAGTCATGGTTCTTGGCGCGGCAGATATCGGCCATGCGTTGGAGCAAAGCATCAAAGTCGGGATTGCTGCTGTTGATTTCGGTCATGGCTTCTCCCTATTTCACCCATACAGCGCCGCAGTGTTTGCAACTGCGCTCTAGCGATTCCCGGAATGGGCCATGCCTAAGTTTCGTGCTATTACATTTCGGACATGTGGGCGGCTTCCGGGTGGATGAAGATGTCAGATGATTATTCATGGTTTCTCCTCTAACCCTTTCAGTGTTGTCATAAATCCTCGCCACCACCAGGTCAATGCCCATAGCGAGCCAAGAACGCCGCCGAAAAAGCCAGCGCCTAATGCCAAGAGAATTTCGATCATGGCTTCTTCCTGTGTGCCCCACATATTGTCCAGGGGTTGACCTCGCGGTCTTCGGCCCACGCATTGAATTCGCTTGCAAACTCATCGGCCGGAATGGCCGCGCTTCCCAGGGTACAGAACCACATTTCTATCTCATGCCATGAATGATATAGCCATAGACAGTGTTTGCAGTTGCGGCAGCCGTCCTGCTCGATGCGCTCCGTGCCCGTCATGGCTCTCTCCGTGCCTTTTCCAATAGCACCATCCCGATACGACTCGCCAAGCGTTCCTCGGCCTCGGATATTGTTTGGTCTTTCGCAACGAAGTCTAATGGCCCGTCTATCACGATATGTCCGACCTCGTGCGCCATGAGTTCCTCAAGGTTCAGGATTGTCCGCGTCTGCCAACGCGGATCAATCTGGATTTGCGCGCGGTGCTCTTCGATTTCAACGTTCACCTGTGCGGCGGGTTCATCATCGGTTGTTAGGGGCTGTTCAACGATAGCGATTGTCCACGATGCGTATCGCGTATCTTTGACAAGGCGGTCAACGATCTCCTGCGCCTGTGCGATTGTTGACAATGTTTCCCCCGTTGGTTGACAATGCGGTGCCGGATTGGCACCTCAAATCTCCGCCTTTATTTCCCGTGTTCTTGCCGCCCTGATTGCCCGCGCCCTTGCCTCTAGCGTGGCCCATCCAATCTCCTCACAATAATCAGAATCGGCAAGTAGAAGCCCCAAGTCTATCAGCTTCAGTACCTTGTTTACTGCAATCTTTGCGTCTGCCATATCATCCGCCACGGTATTTTCCTTTTAGATTTCCGCCTTCATTTCCCGCGTCTCTGGCCGGATACTGACGAAGCGTGCGCCCAACGGGACGGGGCGGTAGCCTTTGATTTCCCCGTAGCCGGTTACGCCTTGTGCATAGGTCTTGAGGTAGGAACCCGTGATGATGCCAAGCCGCTGACGGTCAATGAGCTTCGTGCATGCACTATCCGCCGCGATTTCGATGACACGCTTGCCGGTTTGGTCGTGAACGTGCGCGACCATGTAGATATCCGCATCGAAGTTACGCATGAATTGTACTAACTTATTTATCTTGCCGCCCTCGGTCTGGGCGTAGCCCGCGCCGTGGTGCAAGAATAGGCGGAATGTCTGGCTAGTGTGGCCCTTCCCCGGCGCAGTCGCTACGAGCCGGGGCCGTTTGCAACCGGGCTTGCGGACAAATACGATATCGAGGAGCGCGCAGTATCCCAAGTTCGGTACGCCCAGGGACACGCATAGCCACGAGTGCATATCTTCTTGTTCCTTCGCGCGGGCGTAACTTATCTCGTGGTTGCCGAGCAGCAGGCCTAAGCACTTGTGCTTGATGGGCTGGAACAAATCGCGGATGTGTTTGCGGATAGTGCTACCGAGATGCCCTAAATCTTCTACGGTAATCCACTCAGCCACGGTCTGAGATGCAAAGCGGCGATCACTGACGCTGATGTATTCGCCGTAGTCACCACCGCCGACCCAGAATGCGTTGGGGTCATCGCGGATACGATCACGGTCGCGCTTGAAATCCGATAGCGCGCAGGCGCGATTCCCGTCGTGGATGTCCGCAAGGTCGTAGATTACCAATTCATCCGAGCGTGACGGATGGACGATGTAGCGTTTCCCGGCGGCCTCCATGTTACGCCCCTCGTTTTGAGCCTAGCAGGACTAGTAATTCTCCTGTGATTACTGTTTCCAATTTGCGTAAGCCACGCAGAGATTTGAGGCAATGCACACGGCCATAATTGAAACCCATATCCAATCTTTCGCGATTACGTTCAGAACCAAAGCAACGGTACAGATAATTATCGCCATTATACTAAATATGACCGATCTCATTGGGCCTTCCTTTCTGTTCAATCGAGTCCAGGAACCGGGAGAGTTGCCAAGCTCTCCATGCCCTATTTGCAGTCGGATTATTCAGCCACGCAACTCCGGCGAATAGCATGTTCACCCTCAACGTTGCGGCAGGAATTTACCTGCAAGCCACCGTCTTCTGGTATCTGTATAGTAGCTACCAGCGGCCTCGCGCTCACTAAGCTTGACCTCCGCCTATAGCTTAGCTCCACGGCCTTATCCTTCCACGAACGAGCAACCTGCCCGGAGGTCTGTTAGCAGTGCGTTCCCCCTGAAGAATGGGGGTCTTCCGCCACAGTTCCCGGACTCAACCAAACCACGTGCGTCAGGCTTGTGAGGTACGGCCCCGTGGTGAAATCGGCAAACACGCGAGACTTGGACTCTCGTGCGCGTGAGCGCCTACCGGTTCGAGTCCGGTCGGGGCCATCTTATCGCTGTGGGCCGCCAGGCAGTTCGGCGGGAGGACTATAGACCCTACCGGCACCGGGTACAATCGCCGAGCAGCCCACACAATCAACAACATTATTATACACCACAAACCGGGAATGTCAAGCGGCGTTCTTGATAATCTTGTCCGTCCTAATCAAAGCTCGTGTGCGAGCCGCCGCGCAGCATCCACGGCTGCAATAGCTTCTGTTCCCTGCTCCCTGATATTGCCCGTGATAACCTTGCCGTCCTTGCCAGCCGTATTAATGGCCTCTTCGATTGCCTGCAATCCTTGTGCAAGCGCCCACGTTTTGTCACGCGCAACCCACGTTTTCTTAACGGCTACCCGTGCATCATTCCGCTTCTTGAGTCCATACGCGCCACCGCCAACGATGCCGAGCGCGGCCAGGATGTCCCAGACGCCAATGCCAACTCTGCGCCCGGCTTGGTATGCTTGCGTATCTTCAACCTTCGATTTGAAGTCGGCAAGAATCGCAACCAGCGCGTCCTTGCCCTGCGCCTGCGCGTCCTCCATAGCCTCGCCTAGAATCGCGCGTAGTTCTGCCTCCGACTCAATCTGTATCTGCGTGTTCTCCTCTGCGGTGCGCTGCGTCAGGAAGCCCTCGACACAACCGACAATCAGCAATGACACGAGCGCGACGAGCATGACTGTTTTCAACATCTCAACCTCCCTTGCCTATCGTCTTCCAAAGCAACCCTGCCATCCCACCCAGGATTGTGAGCAGGAGCGCCCATTCGAGTTTGAGCCATAGACCGTATCGGCCCAATAGGTTTTCGTGAGCAACACATGGTAACTTCTCCAGCGCGTCCTCGATACGGTCAAGCGAATCCGCGAGGCTGTTCAGCGTTGCCTCTGTCTTCCCGTTGCGTTTACCGCGTTCGTAATCATTTCTCGGTGGCATGTGTGCCCCCTCCTATAGCCAATCAGTCTTGACGTTGTAAAACTCCGCGCAGTCCTCTATCTCTTCATCAAGCGGGCAGCCCTCGTCATCATCTTTTATTGTCGGCCATACCGTTCGTGCATCTTCGGGACTGAGCCTGCGCAACCAGCGGTATCGGCCCTCTCCGTCATCATACGAAAGCAGGCCCGCACACTCCACAAGAACGATAATACTGCCCCGCGTATCTGATGCGGCCTTGCACGGCCCGCGCAGCCCGCTGTGTAACCCCTGTCGGCCCCCAGCATCCTCAAGGCATGTGCCGCAATAATAACCCCCGAAGCTAACCCGTACATTATCATCCCGTATGGTTTCCCACTTGTCGACTTGTAATTGTTCTGTGTTATCCAAAAGAACCGCCCCGATGGATGGCGGTTTCGGTTCAGTCTTTGTCCAACCCGTAGCCGTTATCGCATCGTTCTCATGCCAGTCGGCAACAACCGGGAACCCGCCCCAACACCATCGAAGGCTTTCCCTTATCGGGTCGTACCAGGCCCGTCCATTGTTCCATTCGCACGAATAATGCGCCACCCGATATTCACGCGGGTTTCCCTGGCAATACCATAGAGCTGCTCGCCGCGACATGCTGTTGTTCAGAAATTCCCTCCACGGTCGCATAAACGTATCTCTGTCGGTAGAATCAATCCAGTCCGGTTGCACATCCTGGCGGTGGCTCAGCAGTATATAGATTTCTTGCTTGAGACTGGATTCGTTTAGCTGTAACGCATCCCACACGGTGGCAGCCTCACCTATCGGTAGGTGTCGGATTTGCCGGTAAAGACCGAAATTTCCCGGCCCGGCCGACCCCCGCACCTCCACGCCCTCGAATAGCGTGAGCTTATTGGCCTTCGCCTCACGCGGAATTGATGTATACAGGCCGTACATCTCGCCCGTATCTTCTACGCTTCCTCGACAGATAAAGATAGTCTGTTGTTCTGGTATCTCTATCCGTTGACCAGGGGGCAAATGGATACGCACGTTATCAAAACCACACCACCCGCGATTTCCATCTTCGGGCAATAGCGGGACGTTGTAATCATCGTCTGTCAATAGTTTCGCGCCCAGATTCATCGTCTTTCCCCTAGAGATAAACCAGCCCGATGCCGCATTCCTTGTGTAAGGATTTCTTGGCGAGCGTGTGAAACTGCCCCTTGCAGATAGCACGTGTCAGATAGCCCGCGTCACAGATTGTCCGCCATGTTGGAATAACATTACATGGCCGCGTTGCGCGGATATCGTGGAAGGCCACAATGCCGCCGGAGCGGACGAGCGGATGGTAATCAACCCAGTCATGCCATGAGCCGTCAGCCGAGTGGTCGCCGTCAATATGCAGGAAGTTGATTTTTCGGGTGCCCAAGATATTGGCTAGTTCCGCCTGCGTTGTAGCGTGGTGGCTGTTCCCGCGTATCCAGTGCGCGTCAACCCCTTCATCCCGCAGCTTGTGGATAACCGATTTGAGATGACTGCGTGTATGCGGACTGCGGCGTCCATCGTCTATCCCGATTGCCATGCCGCCGCTCTCGGCCAACAGGCCCGCATAGATGTAGAGGCTTGCCCCATCCATCGAGCCTATCTCGACGAACGTATCCAGCAGGCCGCAGTGAGCTTGAACCGTCTGCCATGTCCAGGCGACCTCCTCGATGTGCTGCTTGAGGATGATACCTGTATCGTGCATGCGTTTGATACGTTCTTGCAGGTGCGCGTCCATCAATCACCCTCCTACCATTTCGATAAATCAATCTCACGAATACGCGCTTCGGGATGTTCTTTCAATACTGCACGGACAGCGGTATTCACGCATTCGCCCATGTGGCGATACGGATGGATGTCCTGGTCTGCCAACATATCAAGGACTTCACGTTCCGTATAGGATTCATCGAACTCTACGTCCAGTTCATACGTCTTGTATATTTCGTCCAATTCATCCAGCTTATCATCCAGCCATGTTCGTTCAGGGTATAGGGGCTTGCTTGAAGTAGCCTCCTCAAGCATATCGGCAACCACGCTGCAACAGGGAGCATACTCCAGCTTTCCGTTATCGCCTCGATACGCTGCGCTTGACATCAGGCGCCCTCCTCTTACATGCAGTCTGGAGACGGTATTTTCAGCCGCGCTTCCGGGTGTTCTTTTAGCACGGTCTTGATTGCCGCTACGAGTAAATCATACATCCGGCCATAAGGATCAATTCCGTCATCGTCTAACATCTCCAGAACCTCGTCCTCTGAGTATGATTCGCCATCCCCATTCTCAGGATGAACTATATATGGGCCGGTAATGTTATCGGGGATTGCAGCGAACAACCATTGTGCTTCGGGGCAATCTTCCTTGCAAGAACCCGGATCTTGTGTACACACTTCACAAGCCGGGCTCAACGCTTCTCCCTCGGCAGCCATATAACCGGACATGCACGGACAATATTCAACGGTTCCATCTTCGCACCAATGAACACCGCAGCTCATATCAATCATCCTCCCTAGCGTGCCAGCTATCGTGGGCGATTGAAAAGAGCCATGCTACCAGGGCGATTACATAAACTATTGCCTCGAGCGTACCCATCAATCGCCCTCCTCTTTCGGCTGCCAGAAATCCTTGAGCACGTTGATATGTTCCTCGACCGAACGCCAGCCCGCATCGCGCCAGATTTTCATTGTCTTGCGCTTCTTGCTGATGCGGCCCGGCTGCTTCGTCAGGCTATGCTTCTTGCCTTCCTTGTGGTGCTCGCGGTATCCCTTGCTGACGGACGGCACGACGTGCGCGAATCGGCCGAATGGCTCACAGTGCGGGAATAGCTGTTCCTGTGCGATGGTTGATATCAGGTCATCCCCGCTTGTGCTCCCGACCCGCTTACGCATCGCTTGCCAGAGCTTGTTGCCCTCACCGAAAAGCTGTATCGCCAAGTCACGATATATCAATTGTCCCTTCGGCCAGAGCATGTCAACCGCGACGGCCTCCCGAATCTTGTGGGACTTGAAATACTTCCGCTTGTGATAATCGTTGTAATCCGGCGGTGTGAATCGTGCGCCAATCAGGCCCGCATTGTCAATGCCTAACGCGCCCCCTGCACGGAGTGCCCGTATACCAGCCGGGGTCAGTTCCAGGTCATCGTCACAGAACAGTATCCACTTTGTCGCCACGAGCGGGGCCACGACATACCGCGCCCAGGTCGAGGCGTTCTGTGAGTCCTGGAATATTCGGGTGCATCCAGTGGGTATGGCGGCCTTGCCCTCCGTGCCTTCAGCATGATTTACGTATGCCCAGATATTCGTAATACCTTCCTTGCGAATGGCATCTATGCACCGCTGCTGATTCTCCGGTCTCCGATAGCATAACACAATCGCGGTGATTTCGTCAAGCGGTATGAGCCGATTCGGCCACCCATCAGCGCAGAACAGTTGCCGGAACTCCTCGTCCGTCTTGCGTTTGCAGTGCTTGCGGAAGTGCTTGCCCTGCGGGGTAAGATTGGACGCTAGCAGTTTGTTGTAAGCGCCCTTGCTTGGCGCAAGCTCACGCCAGTTCTTTTTCCAGACTTTCTTGCAGGTTGTCGGCGAGAATACTACCTGATGTGCGTAGCGGTGGTTTGCCCGCCGCTCTGAGGTACGCACGGAATATGGCGCGTAGGGTTTGTGGTCTTTCCGTTGGTCTGCGCGGTAGCGGTGTCCGGCGACGATATCCCGCGTGGTAATAATCGGCACGTCCGCGAACCATGCCCGGAGCGCCAGTCCGATTTCCTGCGAACCCCAGCGGCCAGGGAACTCATTCCAGCCGCCGAGCCTATCGCGTAACGTCTTGGCCGATACCATGAATACCGCCCAGAACGTGGCCTCGCGGCGGGCGTATTTTTTCCCCGGCTTGGCGCAGGCGTCTACCTTCGCGCCGAGCGCGTCAACGACGATGCGGCCGCCCCATGTCGAGTGATTCTTTTTCCACTTTGTCGGCCCGCGCTTCCATGTGATACATTGCCCCGGATGCTTCGGATCTTTCCGCACGGGACACTCGCTGTCCTTTACGCAGTGCTTGCACATTCGCGGCTGTTCATTCGCCGGGCAATGCAGCGGAGCGACACCTGGCGCTACGATGACTTCGTTCTGCTTGGCGATACGCGCCAGCATGTCGAGGTCGCCGAACATCATTCGGCAGTGCCCGTCGCTGTGGATGATGACGCTATCGGGATCGGCGAGTTTCTGCGCCTGCTCTTTCGCCTTGCCACAGCCGACGCGCTTCTTGTTGCGGATGACTACCAGTCTGTCACGGCTACCATCTAATGCCGGTTGCCAGTCCAACGTCCACTGGCATTCCGCGCAAGTTATCGGGCCTGGCCCTGTTCCTACCATTCGCATCTCGTCACATTGAAGAGCCTTTGCACCGCAGCGCGGACAACCGCTTTTCATGTCTAGCAGGACATCAAGATTATCGCAGCTTCCATCCTTCGTTTCGTCGGCGATTACGATGCAATGATATGGCCCCGAATAGGCGTTCTTGAACGAGATGATTGTTTGCCGAACATCATCCCCCTCGTTGTGCGAGTTGATAATATGCGTGAGTATAGGAAGCTCCGCATCGGTATCAACCATTACCCCATCAATAATACGTTCCAGCGCCATCATACGCTCCTCTCTTCTGCGGCATACTCATACGGGAGCATGCCATGTCTTGTAATCGTCCTTGCCCTGATGCAGAGGACATCCCCTGCACTTGGTATCCCAAACCGTGTTCTTGTTCATGCGGCAATGGAACACGTCAACAGTCCCGCAGCCTGGCGAGTGCCGCCGGTACAGCGTGTTCCCTCGGTGGATACACTTATCCATCGGATATGCCTATCGAAGCAGTAAGGTCATAGCGTGTCTTGATTCTCTTCGCTTCCCGAATCGCTAGGCCGCGTGCGATTGCCTGTTCAAGCAACTTGCCATAAGCCAGCTTCTCCGCGACGCTGGCCGCGTTGATGCCGTCAATCCGTGCGAAGTAATCAGGGACGAAATAATCCCAATCCATGTAGCATTCGCGGATGATGTGCGTGCCGAGGATATCAATCTTCGGGACATCCTTTTCGGGAATTGCCTTGACGCACTTATCGGCATCCTCGTCGGCGACTGTTATCAGAACGTAGTGATACAGGGGATGCCCGTATGTCGGCGAACTCGGAATCAAGTCCACCGGGAACATCGGCGCGCTGAAGCTGATACCATCCGGGACATCCGGCGCGTACCCATGTAACGCATCGCTCCATACAACCGGCAGCCACAAGTCCGTCGCGTCCAGTGCGACCGGATACGGGCACGCAACCGTCTGTAGTTCAAGGTTGTCAATGGAGGTATACGAACCATTTACCCATGTATCTGTACGAGGCGCGTTCAGCCGTAACCTGACACCACCGTATCGGCCTGACGTGATGTCTACATCTTTTACGCTTTGGTCAACCGTGCCAGCGGCATTCCATATCCGTAGATTATCACCCGGTAGAAGTGCATTCTTGACGCGGAAATGCCAGCGGTCGGCGACGATATTAGCGTCAGATTTCGCATTCAGCGTTGTGACTATGCCATTGATAAATTTCTGCATTACTGTGTTGCTATTGTGCGCAGTGTCACTCTGGCGTATCCATCCCGCATAACAGGTTTGCGGGAACGGATCAGCTCCGCCAATAGTCGTATGCGGTGCCCGGAGATACATGTAGAAAAACGAGAGCCAATCCTGATCCGGTGTCGTGCTAGCGTTATCCCCGGCATCCCAATCGGCCTCTATCTGCTGATCAATTGAGCACATCCGGCGGTCCACCATTGCAACGCCGTTATAGTCAGTAGGATCTAACGGGGCTTCCCATATTAGCCGGCACTGATTCGTGTTGACTTCTAGTTCGTGAATGGTGTCCGCTTCCACATAGTCCGCGCCGAGGTTTTCATTGTTTCCGCGATTGAAATCGTCCTCAAACCAATCGTAACAAGCGAGGCGACTGACCGAAGCGCTATGGCTCATGCTTTGCGACTTGAACGCGGATAGGCTTTCGGCGAGCGAGGCGGAACGGCTTGCGCTCTGGCTCTGGAAGAGGCTTCTACATCCGGCCTCGGAATGTGCACGGCTCAGGCTCTGGCTGCGGAAGGCGCTCTTGCTTTCCGAGGCGCTGCGGCTCTGGGATTTACTGACGCTCTGCGAGCGACTGCGTGATTGCGACTGGCTGGCCGCCATTGATTTCTTGGAAATGCTTCTGCTGCGTGATACTGAACGAGACCTCGACCCGCTCTTACTTATGCTCGCATGCTCGGATATCCGGCTGATGCTGCGAGAACGGCTCGCGCTCTGGCTCGCGCCCTGGCTGAGACTGAGTGTCCACGCCGATACCGACTCTGAACGCGAGCGGCTCTGCGAACGTGAACGCGATTGTGACTGCGAGGCCGCCATTGACTTCTTGGAGATGCTGCGGCTGCGGCTCTGTGACAGGCTCGCCTCCATACTGCGTGAACGTGACTGGCTCTGCGAAGCCGCCATGCTCTTGCGGCTGATGCTGCGTGATAATGAACGGCTCGCGCTCATGGAACGCGAACGCGAACGCGATTGGCTGACTGCCATAGAGAGCTTGCTGATACTCCTGCTGCGTGAAACGGACTGTGATTTGCTCTGCGACTGCGAGCGAGCATAGGATATCTTGCTGACGCTCCTGGACATGCTGCGTTCTTTGCTGCCGCTACGGCTCTTGCTCTGCGACTGCGAATGGAATGCCGAGACGGACTCCTGCTTGCTCTGCGAAAGCAGGCGGCTGAGTGAGTGCGAATGGCTCTGACTCTTGCTGGCCAGTTGACTCTGGCTGCGGAAAGCACTTTCGGATTCACGCCTGCTGCCGCTCATGCTGCGCGAACGACTCTGGCTCTGGCTCGCCGCCATGCTTTCCTTCGACCATGACATGCTCTTCGACTTCGACATGGACATTGAGCGTGATTGTGATTTACTGCGGAACATGCTGCCTAAGCTAACGCTCTGCGAACGGCTCTTGCTGAGACTTCTTTCCTGCGAACGCGAGCGGCTTTGCGATTGACTGGCGGCCATGCTCTTACGGCTAACGCTGCGCGATTTCGATTGCGAGACCGAATGGAAGGCTGATAGCGATTGCGAGAGCGAGACTGATTTCGTCATACTGGCCGACATTGAACGGGAACGTGATTGGCTCTGGCTGGCCGCCATGCTGAGTTTGCTGACTGACCTCAGCCTGGATACGCTGCCGGAACGGCTGATTGACTGCGATATGGACATGGAGCGGCTACGCGAGCCTGAACGGCTCATACTCTGGCTAAGGCTCTGAGATACCGACGCTGATTTTGAGAGCGTCTGGGAGACGCTACGGCTCTGTGAGAGGCTCTGCGAACGTGACTGGCTACGGCTCCGGTGCATAGATAATAGCGAGATGCTCTGGGAACGGCTGACGGATTGCGAGATTGATTTCGATTTCGACATGGACGGCGCTGAGGCCAGCCTGCTGCGGGATAACGATTGGCTACGGCTCTGGCTCCAGGACGCGCTGATACTGGCGATAGACTCAACGCCCCAGACAAGCATCTCATACGTAATGTTATTTGCTCCGGGGTCAATCCGAATGAGGTCTTCGACGGCTGGCACTACGGCATAACCGTCAATGGGGCTATGGAGCACCATAATGCCGTCGGGGCCGAGGACAACCGAACCACCGATGCCGCCCATCCACCTGATAAAGCTCCCAGCCGCGACAATGGATACGGTTTCGCCGGGTGTGGTATTTACGTTGTGGATAACCATCGTCCGCATATTGGTCATATTCACCGTATCGCCGAAAGCGTCGGTTAGCACGCCATGCAGGTCAATGTCCTCGAACGCCCCGAATACCGCACGCTCGTCATGCCAGACAGTATTGCCCTCGTTGGCGTCGCTACCGTGCGTAAGCTCATCCGTCAAGACCAATGTAAACGCATCTGTCGGGTCGCTCAGGTCGAGCGGCTTGATATGCGTCTGCTTCAGCTTGCAAATCAGCTTCGCTATTTCGAGTCGCGGTGCCATGTTACTCCACGAGTAGCACGCCGTCACCGAGATTGGTGACGATACGCGGCGGCGAGATTTCGATTATTCCGTCAGCGTTTTCGTCAACGCCGGGAATCGCGCTGACATCGTTTACGACTGTCGCGTGAATATTTCCTGCATCATCTGCTACTTCGTACACTGGGTTATCCCTCCTTACTCTCAACGCCGTCAACGCAAGGGAATGAAAGGCCCCCGCCGCGACAGTGCCCCAATTATTGCTGACGAGTGTGAACTCTTTACGGTCTACGTTATCATTCAGCCCAAGCTGGCCCTGGAAATTGAGCCCGCAAGAATAAAGGTCGCCATTCGGCTTTAGCGCAAGCGAGTGGCGGGTACTCGCCGCAATAGCATCCCACCCACTACTGACAAACGTGAGTTCATCGCGGTCTACATTGTCGTTCAGCCCGAGCTGGCCAGTGGCGTTCCAGCCGCAAGAATAAAGGTCGCCGTTAGTCTTCAGCGCAAATGAATGGTTGCCGCCCGCCGCAATAGCATCCCACCCACTACCGATGAATGTGAACCCGTCGCGGTCTACGTTGTCGTTCAACCCAAGCTGGCCCTGGATATTGAACCCGCAAGAATAAAGGTCGCCGTTAGTCTTTAGCGCAAGCGAATGGCGTTCACCCGCCGCAATAGCATCCCACCCACTACCGACAAACGTGAGTTCATCGCGGTCTACATTGTCGTTCAGCCCGAGCTGGCCAGTGGCGTTAAGCCCGCAAGAATAAAGGTCGCCGTTGGTCTTTAGCGCAAGCGAAAAAAACCAGCCGGCCGAAATAACGTTCCACCCACCACTGACGAATGTGAACTCATCGCGGTCTACGTTGTCGTTTAACCCAAGCTGGCCGCTGGCGTTCCAGCCGCAAGAATAAAGGTCGCCGTTGGTCTTTAGCGCAAGCGAGTGATATCCCCTTGCCGAAATAGCACTCCACCCAGTACTGACAAATATAAATTCTTTACGGTCTACGTTATCATTCAGCCCAAGCTGGCCCTGGATATTGAACCCGCAAGAATAAAGGTCGCCGTTAGTCTTTAGCGCAAGCGAATGAAATGAACCCGCCGCAATAGTATTCCATCCATCACTAACGAGCGTGAATTCGTCACGGCTAATATTATTGTTCAGCCCGAGCTGGCCAGTGGCATTAAGCCCGCAAGAATAGAGTTTGGGTGTTGCCATTATGTCGTAGTCAAGTCCCCCGGTGAGTTCAGCGTCACCGTGAAACCGCTGTAAATGATTGTGTGATACGGCCCGCTCACATTCGGGTCTACCGCATCGCAGTCCACCAGCTTGGCGTCAATCCGCTTGCCCGTTATCTCGACGAGCGCAACGCCGATGACCGGCGGCACCGCGCCGGGGTCGGGTGTAACCGCTATCTGCTGTACGAGGAACGGCCCGCCCTGGTCGGGCTGCGCGAGATAGTCATCCTTCTTGCCACCAAGCCTGTTGCCAACAGAAGTGTCGCCGGTATAGGCCAGCGCTGAAATCCCGACCCGCTGAATCCAGATAACGCTGCCAAGCGATCCGCCCTGTAGGGTTATCCCCAGACGCGCAAACCCGCTCTCTCTGGGCCTGCGACATTGCAGCAACGTCGGCCCGGTATAGCCCGCCAATCCCTGATAGATTTCGACTACGTTGTATACGTCAACTGTCGCGTCAGTTGTGAGTTCGCACTGGACAGCGTTCTCGATTTGCTCTGCCGTGGGCTGTAATGTGAGCGAAACGCCCGCTGTGATAGCCATGACCTCAAGGCCCGCGCCAACGCGAGGATTCGCGCCGGAACGCGCAGCATCCCGCACAGCGTTGAACTCACCCGCCGTCAGCTGCGTACCGCTCTGTTTATGCGGTGGCAATGCCATGCTACAACTCCAAGTCGGCGAAGCGGAATTCCGTTAAGTCAAACCCTGTAATCACGTTGTATTGTCCCGCGATATCGTAGAGTTGGCTCCATGTATCATCGGTCTGGTAGTAGCGGATAACCCGCTTCTCCGTTACTTCCTCGCCCGCCGCGTTCTGGAGCGTGACATCGGTTGTAATATCCCTGAAGTAACGCCAGCCGTATTTGTGGAAAGAGTTCCTTCCGAAAGCATCGAAATTCGCCGTGCCGTCCGGGAACGCAAACCCTTCCCCGGCCCAATGGAATGTATGGACTAGCTGATAGTACCATTGCCCTACAGGCGTTACGCTTGCGCCGAGATATAACCAGGAACCTTCCTGCCAGCCATTGGGCTGGCCCGGCTGTATGCCCTGAATTGTCGGTTTCCAGGTAGCCTCATTGACTGATGTATCAAGTATTTCGATTATGGTCAATTTATCCCACCACTGGCTCTTGTGGATATTCTCGTAAATGTGCCAGGTTCCGCTTGGTACATGGCGGTTCACGCCCTCACCCTTGACGCCAATCGGCGCAGGCTGCCCGCTCGCATCCGCGCGCCGCTCATTCAGGTCTACGACAAGCAACGCTGATTCGCTGCCGATATCGCTATCATCCCAGACTACCCCGGTGCGCAATCCCTCGTATGTCGCCGCGATTTGGGTTACGGCCAGCGCCTCGTCTTCTGGCTGCTTCACCCCAGCTATCGCCTGGCTTTTGATATACAGTACAACGTCTTGGGTTTGCGCGATATCGTGATGGTCGCGGTAAGCGATAGGAACGGTTATGGTCTGCGGCAGGTTGAGCGGCAGGTCGCCGTAAGGCAATCCGAGGCAACTGTTGGGGTATAACCCTGTGACCTGATACTGCCGCGTAAGTGTGGCAAGCCCGGTCTGGTCTTCGTAAGTTGCTGCCTCAGTCGGCTCGTAAACGTTGCGGATAAACCAGGGCATATCATCATCCTAATACTGCGGCTGGGTCTTTCGTGTTTTCGGCTATCGTTTTTAGTGCGTCAAGCTGCGATTGTTGCAACTGCTTCGTCGGGGTCGCGGCAACGGGCCTACCGAGTAGCTGCGTCAGTCCGCCTCGCGGCATACCGGCAACGCGGAAGCCCGGTGTTATCCCGGTGGGTAATGCCCCCGGCCCGCCCCGGAAGCGTGCGCCCGCAAGCGCGGTGGCCGCTATCGTGCCGGTGGTAACGCCTCTAGCACCGGCCCCCGGCATTACCGCTTTCGCTGGTTCTCCCGGCCTGAATAGGCCGGGGAACAACTTAGAAATACCGGGAATATCTTTCGCTTCTAATTCCATGTATTCCCTGAACGTCTTCCCTATATCGCCGAATATGGCCTTCGCCCGCGTTTTTAGTTTAGAGGCCGACTCCTCGAATCCCTCGTTGTATTTCTTGCCCGTATCTCTTCCCCAGTTCTTTATCTGTACCCCGGTAAACCACATCTCCGCGCCTTCCTCCGGCGTTAGCCCAAGCCCCTTGAGTACCAACTTGGTCTTCGACAACTGCATTATGAACTTGCCGAATGTCTCGGCCATCTTGGCGAATCCAGCAACAACCCCGTTGACGTACATCTTGAATGCGTCAAGGAGTATGCCCCACAAGGGCTTGATAGACATAATCGTAGCGATACTAAACCTAATCGCAACGCCAAGCGCCTTGCCGATTGCCTTGCCAATAGGCTCTAGCCCCTTCATGCCCTCTGATAGTTTATCGAATAACGCCCGCGCTCTCATGCCCTTGAAGATTGCCAGCCCCATGACTTCCTGCAAGTCGGCCCAGGCGTTTTTCAAGATTGTGAGTTTGCCGCCGAGCGTTGTTGCCGCCGCAAACGCCGCGCCTCCCATCTGCCCCTTCAGCTCATCCATAATCATGCCCTGCGCCGCCGCGACCCTGCCGGTTTCAACCAGTTGCTTTATCATTTCTTTCTGCTGCACGGTGAACTGTATACCGGCACGACCCAAAGCGGTGACCCCAAGAATCGGGTCATTCAATGCCTTGCCGAGTTGGATTGCGCCCTGCCGTGCATCCTGCTTGAGAACTGTCGCCATGTCCAGAATGGATACTACCGCGTCCTTGAAAATATCGCCCTTGATTTTCTTGAACGTGGCCACAATAGCCATAGTTTCCTTGATTGCTTCGTCGCTGAACTTTGTAACACCCTGCAACTGGCTGGCCATTGCTTGTAATTCGTCTGCCGTAAATCCGGCCGCATGTCCCGTCGCTTCCAGCGTGGCCTTCAACACCACGAATGTCTCTTCCCCTTCTATGGCCGCTTGGAGCATCCCGCGCACCCCGCGAAACAGGGCGCGTATCCCCAGAGCGGCTATCATCACCGTACCCGCTGCCGCCGCTATCTTGACAATTTTAGCGAAGCCACCCTTAGTGATTTTCTGCGCCTTCGCCATATCACCTTGTAGCCGCTTCGTCTCAGCTCGCAGTTCAACAAACGCTTCTGCTAGTTTCTGCGCCATGTCGCCTCAGATTGAAAGCGATTTCGCTTTCTGTTCCGCTATCTCCGCGCCCACAAGTTGCAGCGCGTGAAATTGAATCAACGTCAAGTCCGCTATCTTCTCCAGCGTGTATGCCGGGAACGCATACATCAGCCATCCTGCTCCGTCGAGCCAGTTGACGGGCTTTCCGTCCCCTGGCCGAAGACTGGTAAAGGGTCGCGATTCTCACCCTCCGCGTCCGGGTCTTTCGTCGGCTCCGGTGCCGTGATGCCGCTTTCGCCAAGCAGGATATCCTTAAGCGCGGATTCCTTTTCAATCAACAGCATGGCCTCGTCCTCGCTGATGCCGGGATGATTCGGCGCGAGGCTTCGCCACATGATGTAGGCTATTCCCGCAGGCGTGCCGGAATAGTTCCAGAAGTCTTCCTGCGTGGGATCAATACAGGAAGCGTGCGCGAGTGCGCGTGCGGTAATGTCCGGGTGCATGCCCTGGGAGTTGCGCTGGAGTGCCTTGATGCGGTTATCACGAATACGGCCATAGACTGCGGAGATGTCCCGTATCGTGATACGGTTCATCTTGTATTCCACGCCGTCCACGATAACCGTAATGGGTTCATCGTACAGCTTGTCCGGTGGCATCGGCGTCTTGCCGAAGTCCGGTTTCTTATGCTTACGTTTGCGGCTTTTCACGTTACGCTCCCTTCTATCAACGCCTCGCTACATTCCATGCAGAGGCTGTGCCTGTAATCGAAGTCCTTTGTTTCCACCGCCCGCCAGCAACAATCACAGACATGCTCCCGGCGTCCCTGTATGCCGGGCGCGTTCGGCGGTATCAATGTCGGTATCTGATTATGCTGCCGCATTCGGCCCAACACCTACCCAGGTGAATGTCCAATCGCCGGTATCACGGGCCGCGTTATGGGTTATCGAAATGCCAGTAATCAGAATCGTACCTACATATTCCCTGCCGCCCTGCGCGATAAATTCGGCATTGCCGGTTGCAGCGATAACCGGGAAGTTGCCCGCCTCTACAAAGTCGCCGTTGCTCTCCCAGTTGATTGTGACTTCCCTGTCGGAACCATCCGCCGAGACTCGCGGATTCGCGCTGATGACCACAATAGGCACTACCAGCGTATCGCCAGCGTCGCTCGTAATCGTGAGCGTGTCGGTGCTACCATTCGTCGGTAATGCAACCGTATCGTCAAGCCAGCAGTCATAGCTACCGTCTGCGGAAAGCAGGCCCGCTATCCGGGTACGATAACTCACGCCAAACGGTGTTGTCGGCAAGTCCTCGGCGGTAATATTGACCGAGTAGGCGTGCGCGTTAGCGACATACAGCGCGCCCGCTACGGTCAGGGTTGTGCTAATTGTCGCGGGCTGCCAGCACGCATACGTCCCGCTCCATTCGCCCAGCCCGGTTATCCGTGTCCGCGAATTACCGGCTGGCGCGAAGGGCGTGGTGTCGATGCTATTCGCGCTGTCCGTAGCATTCCACATGTGAACGTTCGTGGTATATCCTGCCGCGAATACCACATTGCCGGTGATGCCATCAATTGCAGCCATTGCTACCTCCAATCGTGCGGAACTTGTTGCTCCACAAACCAATCTTGCGAGATGTGAATGTACGTCCGTATGTCAATCGTCTCACGCTGCATCCCGTCACGCCGCATGCGGATGTATTCCTCCGTGCCGGGGATATGTAGCGTGCGGAAGTTGAAAAACTGAATCAGGCTCTGCATGACCAAGCTCGCCGGGCCAGCGTCATTGCGGAACCGGTGGAATACCGAGAACTGCAAGTTCACATTCTCCAGCGCGTCACCGCTGAACATCTCGTCAATGCTGCCGCCTATCTGCGTCACTACGATATAGGGCACATGCGCCTTGCCCCACAGATCGGGTGCCTGTGTCCGCGCCATACGGCCCTCAGTGAGCGTATAGGCGTCATCCTCAGCCCGGAACATGGCATACCTGGTATAGATAGCCTCAAAGAGATTCGTCATGTTAGCGGCCATTATCCGGCTCCCTTCGGCATCGGCCGGGTTAGCTCACGTTTCAGTTGTGCTTTCATCTGCCTGAGCGCTGGCCGCAGATACGGGCGTGCGGGCATGTGTACTTCCCGTTTCAGCACCCACTGCGGGTCGAGACCAAAGTTCTCGTCTACCCGTGCGAGCAGCGGGTCTCGCCCACGCAGGGGAATATACTGCAAGTCCGACATATAGCGCGGCCCGCGTGACTTCCGCGCCTCGTCCGTCAGCGGTACGGCTAAGGCGTTTGCGCTACGTGGTCGTATCATCCCGCCGAGTTCGTGTATCCGTGCATATTTCAGATTGCTTCCTACCCGTGCGCGGAAACGCGATACTTCGTAGGTGATACTGCCCTTCAGCCCAGCCATGCCACGAGAAGACTTGAAGCCGGACGGCCCGCCGGTGGCAACATTCGCCCGCGCCTTACGCTGGACGATAATGGCGGCTCGCGTGAGGTTTTTCTGGATGTGCGCCTCCACCCGCTTGCGCACTTCCTCGCCATGCCACTTGAACTTATCCGCCATTAGTCGCGTATCTCCTCGGCGTCAATCGTGAGGAACCGGCCCCATTCGTCTATGTCGCGTACACCCAAGATGTTGAACGTGCGGGTGCCGAATATGATCCTGTCCTTTTCTGTGATAGCCAATGATGCGTCCGGCACATAGATAACATGCGTTCCTACTGTCGGCAGTCCGCCCCACTGTGAGCGTTCGTTTGCGCTGCGTGGCTGTATCCGTGCCTTGATGTCCTCGTACTTCACCGCCCAGCTATCCGGCCAGCCGCCCTTGCCGTCGCCGGTAGCGGTGCCGGTATTCTGTTCAATCGTTATGGTGTGGATGCTCAGGGTTTCAACGCTCACGGTTGCCCCTCGCTTCGCGACTTGCTGGTACGCACCCATCTGTTATGCACGCGGATAGCGGCTTCCGGCGTTGCCTGTATATTGCGCGGACAGTCTTTACATGTGTCCTCGTCCCATGCTAGGGTTTGCCGACAGTCCAGCCAGTATTCAGGCGCAAAGCACATCTTTACTAATCTGACTTCACGCCCCCATCTACAGCGGGCCGCGTAATGACGTAATCGCATTGCTGCCTTGCTCATGCTGATACCGCGATATTCTGGTAGCACTGACATTGAGCAAACGTATTTATCAGAATAGTGCTCGGCATGCGGGCTACCGCCAAAGCAACTGATACTAGCGCTTACGCTATGGCTTTCCGGTTCGTTTTCATCGCCACTGCCCATCCAATGACACATCTGCCTCGTGCAACTGGCAAATTGGCTGATCTCTGCTTCATCACTCATGGCAATTGTTCCTCGCTCTGTGACCCGCTCAGGCTCTTGGTGCGCACCCATCTGTTGTGTACTCGTATTGCACTCTCGGCCGTCTTCTGAAATCGGTCGGGACATGCCTCACAAGCTATAGGTTTTTCCGCTTCGTTATAACAATCAATCCAGTATTCATGCCCGCCCTGTGCCTCGCAGAAACATTGCACATGCGCTAATCGGATTTCGTGACCCTGCGGGCAGCGTTCGGCGTAATGCCGTAATCGCATATCAGCCCGGCTCATGCTGATGCCGCGATACTTCGACAGTAGCGATACCGAGAATGTGCACTTCTCTGAGTAGTGCAATTCCATCGGACTGGTAATGCAAAGGCTGACACTGGCGCTTACGCTGACTTCGGTTTCATCGTTCACGGCAACTGTTCCTTGCTCCAGGACATGCTCATGGACTTTGACCGGCTCATTGACCGGCTGGCTGAAATACTCATGCTCTTGAACTGGCTGACTGACCGTTCCTTGCTCAAGCTCGCCTCTAGGCTGCCGCTGCGTGAGCGACTGAGGCTCTGCGAACGTGACTGTGAGACAGAGGCGTACTTGGACTTTGATTGCGACTGCGAACGGAAGGCGCTGGCGCTCTCACCCTGACTGGCCGATTGGCTGCGCGATTTCGACTGAGACATGCTCGCTGACATTGATATTGACCGCCACGCGCTGACGGATTCCTTGCGACTGGCTGACAATGACAGACTCCGGCTTTGCGATTGTGACCGGAAGGCCGACAATGATTCCTTCTGGCTCGCGCTCTGTGAACGGCTCTTGCTTTGCGATAAGCTCTTGCTAGCCGATAGCGAGCCGGACATTGATTGCGAGCGGAACGCGCTGGCCGATTCCTTCTGACTCGCACTCTGCGAACGCGAGCGGCTCTGCGATTGCGAACCGGCCATACTGCGGAGACTGACGCTCTGGCTCTGCGACTGGCTAGCCGACTTGAAACGCGAGATTGATTGCGAGCGTGAGACAGATTGCGACTTTGATTTGCTCTGCGACATTGATTGCGAAGCCGACTGCGAAGTGCTGCGGAATTCTGATGTTGATTCCAGCTTCGACCTGCTCATGCTTCTGCTATGTGACCGGCTCAGTGATTCGACCCGCGTGCCGCTCATGCTGATAGATGTACTCTGCGACATGGATTGGCTCTTGGATTGGCTGAGACTCTTTACCTGGCTGCGGCTACGCGAGCCGGATTGGCTCATGCTCATGCTGAGACTGAGCGAAGCCATAACATCTTCCGACTGTACGCCCCAAATCAGGATACGATATGGAATGTGCGCGCCTGCGCTCGGCGTAAGCCGCAACGTATCGCTTGCCGCGTCAACCATTGCATAACCGTCCTTCGGGTTATGCAGTAGCAGCAATCCGTCCGGGCCGACAAGTACCGTATCGGTTACCGCTCCGACCCAGGAACTCCACGGATTGAGTATTGCGCCACCCACTGCAATCGTCTCGCCGGGAACGGTGCTGTCGTTCTTGATTATGATTGTCTTGATATTACTGAAGCGCACCGTCTCGCCGAATACGTTCAGCAAGCCGCCGTTGAACAGGTCGAGGTCTTCCGGTGCCGCAACCAATTCGCGTGCGTCATGCCATGCGGTATTTGCCTCGTTCTCCCCCGAACCGCTCGTCAGTTCATCCGTGAGATTCCATGACAGCGGATCGGTCGGTAGCGACATGTCCACCGCTTTGGTAAACGTGTGCGTCGGGTTCAGCGTTAGTTTGGCGGTTAGAGACGGTGGCATGTGTCAGTCCTCATATTACGTTGTCCTTGAACGGTGCAAGTAATGCTTTCAGCCCGTCATCGAAAATCGCTTCCTTGACCCGCATTCCACTCGCGGCTGTCCACGCATAGTCGCCTAGCTTCTCGCCGCCCAGCCACCAATCGCGTGTGCCGAGGCCGTGGAGGCGCTGAACAAGGATGTTGCATATCATTTGTAGCGTCGCCCACTCGTTCGGCTGGTTCGCCGCAGAGTAGCCCGCGTTATATTCGACATAGATATTCCGCATCCCGCGCGGGAACCTTGCTCCGGCCAGGATAACTTGGCCGTAGTCGTAATCAGTGATATAGTCCGCTTCAGCTTCGTCGGGTATCTGGATATAGGCCAACGATGCGTAACACTCGCGCCGCCCACACGGACGTAGCGTTGCGCTCCGATATGCCCCGTAGGGGCCGAGTGCGCTACCTACCCAGGAACCCGCCGTCGCCGTGATTTGCCCCGCTACAGCCGTCAATGTCGGGAACGCGATAAACGAAATATTGAATGTGCCCGCATTTACCCCGTCAAGCAGCGTCAATGTCAACTGCGTGCCCGCCCGATTGACCTCGACATACGCCTCAGTTGCTGTCGCGTCGTTGCAGATAATACTCAGCGCGTCCAGCGTGCCGATGGTGACGCGGCTCACGGAGTTCAGCGGCCAATCCGGCAACGTGAGATATCGCTTACCGCTGCCGTCGCGCCATTCCTCGATATCGCGTTCACTAAGCCGCCGGTCACACTCGACCTCTATCATGCCGGTTGCTGCCGTAATCAATGACGCAACCAGCGCGGGCGTCGGATCTGCCGCGCCCCATCCTGCATAGGCCCGCACGCTTGCGTCGTCTGTTAGTTCATGCGCCATTATTCCTCGTACTCATGCAGGCCAAGGTAGAAATCAATCGTTGCGTTATTTACCCCGTTCTTATGGCGCGCCCATACCTTCGTGCCGCTTGCTATACGCGGCGTAAGTATCGTAATGGGACTACCCTTCCGCGCCTCGGTAAGCATTGCATCGGAATATTGGCCCACCATCTCGGCATCAGCCATTGTTCCGGTGCCCCAGATGATTCTGATAATGGATTCGTTTGCATTCGATACCGCAGTAACCATGATGCGGTGGAAATCAAACAGCGTCATGCCTGCCTGCATGGGCGTATCATCCGAGCCGATAACCTTCGCCTCGTCGTTCGCATCAACGCCAAATATGCCTGCTCCGCTTATGGCCCGGAACGGCATCAACCGTGATTCCGTAGACCAATTATTGCCGGTTTGGTCGTTGCTAATCCCGTACCACCGTTCTCGGTTATGGTGGTGGCGTTCAGTCGCTTCTGCCTGAAATAGGATGTCATGTAGCGGTTGATATTTTCCGTTGACAAGAAGCATCAGATTGCCCTCCGATAGACAACCTCAAGTCCCCAAGTACGGCCATTGGTGTTCGTATAGTCAAACTTCAGAATATCGCCCGCGTTGAAGGAGATAGAGCGTTCTGGAATCCAAAGGATGTCCTGGGTTGTATACATATTCTGCGTGAGCAATTTCACATCATAGGCCGACGTGGTTGCGGAATCCGCAATAGCCGTGAAGTCTTCAACCGCTCCGCCAGTCGCGCCCATGTGAAACTTCACGCAGGATAGTACGAAGTTCACGGCAACGCCCGTATTGTTTACCGGCGATACGGTTACATCAACCGCGCCGGAACCCGTCGCCCGGTGAAATAGATTGTTTGATTGTCTTGCCACTAGTCATTCCTCGCGGGGACGGTCTATCGCCGCCCCCGCGCCTTACTCACATGCTCAGTCGCTACGGAAAACTACGACTTTGTGATTTGCTCTGCGACTGGCTCCTGAAAGCAGACAATGATTCGGCCTTACTAGCCGACATTGACCGTGATTTACTCTGCGATTGCGACTGCCAAGCCGATTTCGATTCTGCCTTGCTGGCGCTCATGCTGCGTGACTTCGACTGGCTCTGCGACATACTCTGCGAACGACTCTGGCTCTGCGAAGCCGCCATGCTCTCCTTCGACCACGACATGCTCTTGGATTTCGACATTGACATTGAGCGCGATTGACTGCGCGACATCCAGCCCGAACGGCTCTGGCTCTTCGATTGCGATAAGCTCTTGTGAAGTGATGCCGAACGACTCATGCTGCGCGAATGCGTAACCGAGGTAGACTCAGCCAAACTCGCTGACATTGAACGGCTCTTACTCTGCGATTGACTCTTGAATGCTGATAGCGATTCGGCTCCCGAACCCGACATTGAGCGGCTTGCGCTCTGGCTCTGGCTCTTGAACGCGCTAACAGATTCCTCTTGGCTCGCTGATATTGAACGCGAGATGCTTGGAGATTTCGCCTGTCCCGACGCACTCTGGCTGACCGACTTCGAGATGCTCATAAACATCGAGCGTGACTTGGACTTAGACTGCGAGCCGCCAGCGCTGAGGCTCTCTGCCTGGCTTGCGCTCTGGCTGATGGACTTGCTCCCGGACTGTGACTTCGACTTCGACATAGAAGCCGAAACCGACATAGACAGACTCATTGAGATAGAGACTGATGCCGGATTCTCGGTCGGAGCACCGTAATAGCCCCACGCCTCGAACCCCACCTGGCCCTGTCCAGATACAGCAAAGCCGAATGGACGTTCAAAGCCTACCGACAGCGGTTCATGGTAGCGCACAATCCTGCTGTCTACCGTCGCCACATGAATATCGGGCGTGATATGGTCGTGCGTCGCCAGCCCTGCATCCGTAAGTCCAGTGCAAATCAACGCGCCCGCCGTGTCGTTCCCGATGGTGTAACCGCTGACATAGATAGCCGCGTTCGCTACCGCCGGAACAACCTCAACGCCGTTCCCCGTTGCATCCGCACTATTCGCCATTTGATGAAAAGCTGTTCGAGTCACGCCACCGTAATAGAAGTGTAAATCTGTAGCCATGATTCACCCTCCTATTACACGTAGTTCTGGACGATTGAATACCAGTCAATCTTGAGGTCGTTGGGCTGGCCTTCGCCGGTGAGTACCGCGAACGACAGTGACATTTCCGTGACGGGAATATCCCCTGCCGCCGCAACCGCAAAGGTATTGTCCAACGCACCGTTGATAAACGTCCGCACGTTAGTCACCCCGTTGACCATGAAGCCCAACTCGATAGCCGTACCGTCCGCGAGGTCAACGCCAGTGTCTACCGCACCTACCGCACCGCTGCCAGTGCTCTGTACCTGAAAGTCCAGGTTAGCGTCACCATCGTGCGTCCAGTAGCCGATAAGGTCGGCAGCCGGCGCGGTGATAAGCGTTGCATTCCCGATGCTGAGACCAACGAACATGTCGCATTCGGTCACGTCTAACATCTCGATGCGGATACCGAAATGAATGTCGCGATTGGCTGCGGGCAGGAAAGACTCGCCCCAAACCGGGGCAGCGGCACCCTGATTACCTGTTTGCATCTGGATGCCCTGATTCTCTACGCCGCCGCAGAGCATCTGCATCCAGCCGCCGACTCTGTCCTGCATGACCAACGTACCCGCGCCGATAACCGCCACGTTCCAGCCCGGATATGTGGTTGCGCTCGTCAAGTCGCCGGGTGAATAGTGCTCAAAGCTCCCGAACTGCATTCGGGCGAATGTGGGTGGCGAAAACTGGCTATGCCTTGACCTATCACGGCCATGCTGTCCGCCACGATCCCATAGGCAATGTTCTGGCATCAGATTATCCTCCCTTAGATATAGTTCTGGACAATGCTGAACCAGTCAACCTTCAGGCCCTCGATTGCGCCGCCTGTCTCGATTGCGAACGTCAGCGCGAGTTCTGTTATCGGAATGTCCGCTGCCGCCGCGATTGCGAATGTATTGTCTAGCGCACCGTTGATGTACGTCCGCACGGATGTAAGCCCGTTGACCATGAAACCAAGTTCGATGGCTTCGTCTGCCACCAAATCAACGCCCGTATCCACCGCTGCAACTGCGCCCGCAGTGGATTGCACCTGGAAGTCCAGATTGGCATCACCGTCATGTGTCCAGTAGCCAATCAAGTCCGCAGGTGGCGTACCGATGAATGTCGCATCAGCAATACCTAAGCCGACGAACATATCGCATGCTGTTGCCTCAGTCATCTCCAGCCGGATACCGAAGTGAATATCCCGGTTAGCCGCAGGCAGATAACATTCCGGGTCTGTCTGCATCTGGATTCCGTCGTTGTTCGCGCCTGCGGTAAGTAATTCCAGCCACCCGCCTACTCGGTCGAGCATGACGAGCGTGCTTGCGCCCTGTACGACTACAACCGTCCAGCCCGCGTAGTGGGTTGTGTCAATAATCTTGCCGGGGCTGAAGTGGTTGAAATCCCCGAACTGCATTCTTGCAAATGTCGGTGGGGAAAACTGACATCTGCGGCTGCGGTCGCGGCCCAGCAATCCGCCACGCCCACCAACCCATGTTGAATGTTCCGGCATCAGCCGACCTCCTATTGTTGGCCGCCGGTTGCCCGGCGACTGATGCTTATTTCCTGCGCTTCCGCCGCTTCGGCTTCGGCGCGTCTACGGCATATCCCATCTCGACCAGACGGCTGCCCGTTGTGTCATCCACCTTGTATGTCTGGCTGGTCTTGAGTTGGCCGTAATCCTTTGTCATCTTGATTCGCACGATTGCTCCTCTCCTTCTTGCGTGGCGCTCGTTTTATCGCCTTATCCGCCGGTGGGGAATCGAGGCTCTTTTCTGTTTCGTTTACCTCTACGGCCCGCGCGGCAAATACGAGGTTCGCGCCTATGCTCCAGGGCAGTTCCGCCGTATCATCACGTTGGTACTGGCCCCAGGGCAACAGAAAACGCACCTTCATCGCTTACGCTCCTCTCAGTCGGTCTAGGGCGGGCCGGTATGACCCGCCCCAAACCATTTCCAGCACTCTGCTAAATTCCTACGTTGCAGCCGTCTCGGTTGCGGTTGTGAGGCCCGTCCGCTTGTAGCGACGGTTCTCCAACACAAATATAACAACTAGCGGGTCTGCGCCCGCTTGGTCCACGTTACATGTGATGTAACGGTCGCCATCGGTGATGCCGCTTGCCGTCCACTCAATCATCGCTGTTTCCAACGCGGCGTCTACATTGCCGGGCGTAGTCAGCGTTGTCTCAGTGACTGCATGGTCGGTGCCTGCACCAGTCTGGCTGGTATTGCTGACGATGCGGAACACGCTCAGCGCTTGAGCGCCCCCGATAGTCATCACGATGCACATCCCCTTCTCATACTCCTGGTGGTCAATCCAGCCGACCCAGTTGTGGTTGTCCGTCGCTGCTTGCGCGTCCGCCGGCAATTCCACGTTACCGGAAGCGTCATCCTCGTGGTAAACGAGGATACGAAAGTTTTCACTAATACGATTGACAGTACCCATCGGTTATCTCCTTTCTCACGGTCGCGTCGCAAGCGCGACAAAGGGGCCTAGAGTATTGCCACCGTTCTCCGGCGTAAGCGGAACCCTCCACATGGGCTGGCCGTCATACCTGAGAACGAAACGGAACGCCACGAGGTCGTAGTCAAAGTGCAGGTGGATTGAGGAAGCCACCTTCGGCGCACTCGACCCGGCCTTCCCGCCGATTGCATATTCAGACCACGCGCAGAGATAAATATCTCCGAGCGTACCGAGCGCCTGACAGTGCTCGGTCGCAATCAGTGGCCGACCCATCAGCATCGCATACGGCGACGTTGACAGCCCGCCCTGTGGCGTGAACACAACCGACCCACCCGTACCGACCGCAATTCCCATAGCGTAGAGCTGCGGAAGCACGGAGTTGTCGCAGTGCCACGATGCACCGTTATGCAGGGACGGGTGTAGCCGCGCCCACATGTCAATGATGTTTTGTGCGACAACAGTATTGGCCGCTTGGGCCGGAACTGCCGCTTGCGTAATCAGACACGGTGCAGCTAAGATGCCGAGCGCCATGCCGACGCCGGTGCCGTTGAAGTAGTCCGACTCTTCTTGGAACACCATCGCCTGCCCGAACAGCCGCGTGATGATGGTCTCGATTGACTGCGGGCTATCCTCAATCATCTCGTCCGAGACGTTGGTTAGCGCCGCGAGCTTGTGCAGCGTCAGAACGACCTGCCGGAACGTCGGCTTGGACTCGCTCTTCTGCTCCGCTTCGCCGGGCCGATAGATGGTAATCCCGCCGAACAGGCTGGACGAATGGTCTTCGTCCACTACCGCCGGGATACCGATACGATTCGTGCCCATCGGCACAAACGTTGCTCTCGGCCGCACCTGCGCGGCCTCCAGCGCGATGTTGTGGAGCCGGTTGCTGAACTCCTGCGGAATCAGATATCCGCCCTGACTGTCATCGTACTCGACCGTGGCCTCGCCGGAATACAACGTCTTGGTTTGCTTGGCCTGCCTGGACTTAGTGACACACATGTCATGCCAGCGCCTCAGCCTCTGGGCGAGTTGGTTCCTGCCCTTCGGGCTGGCGTATGCGACATCCTGGCAGAACTGCCCGAAGCCGTACTCGCCATAGCCGCCGCTCGGATCCATCTCTACCCGCTCCGAAACCACGCGAACATCAGCGAGTTGCTTATCCCGCGTAGCCCTCGTTTCGTCTCGACGCTTTGCGGCCGCCCGCTTCTCTTCCTTCTCGGCCAGTTGTTTCGGAGTCTTCCGTTCTGCAATGGCATCCTCCACCAACTCGTTGGCCAGCCGTTCATCAATCTCGATGAACGTGCCGCTTTCCACCACTTGCCCAGCACAATCATAGTCCTGGAGCAAATGCACTGTTTCTCTACCCATCAAACTGCTCCTTACTGTTTGCCTCGCTCGCTGCCATATCTCCAGGCATCAACCCTAGCCGCTCTGAATCGGCCTCCAGGCTAGCCCTAACAGGTCAGTCTGCGTATCATCAGAGAATCACCGCGCCACATGCGCGCTTTTTCTCGATATCGCGTATTTCCGCATCAGTCGTTATGATGCGAATAAAAGGCTTCTCTACCGCTATCGGTTCAACTATCCGAATGTCGGCAGTGACATCTGCGTTCGGCTCTATCTGTGGGATTATCTGTAATCGTTGCTCTTCGCTATCGCCATACTTCAACGGCTCGTGCGATTCAACTATCCGAATGTCGGCAGTGGGTTCCGGCTTCGGGGATATAGACGGGATTATCCGTGCCCGCTCGTGATCGGGCCAGAACGTTGTCGCGCCCTTGTCCCCGGCGTGTTTCAGCGCTTTGTCCGCTTCCCAATCAAACACCGGATAATAGAGCTTGTGAATCATGGTCGTGCCGGTCAATACACTGCCGTCCGGCTGTTTGATGTCCTGGGTTATCCCTGTGACCGCAATATATTTCCAGCCTTCGTGTTCCCGTGTTTCACGGCAGAACGAATCGGCCTGAAACATCTCGATAGGTTCACATGTCGCCTCGTGTGCATCCGGTTCCCAGTGTGCGGGATTCCATTCCGTTGCGGTAACAGCAGTCCGATCAGAATCCTCGTTACGCGCAAGCATCTCCATCGTCAGCCCCTTCGGCAGCCGTGACTTGCCCTTCATTACGGCACGTGCTAACGCATAGGGGTTGCTCGGCACCGGTACGATTGACCATTCCAGTAGTTCCCAATGGTCGTAGACGGTCTTCGCCGCCGCCCAGTCGGGATGGTCTTCGATTTCCTTTTCAGTCGGTGGCCGCCCGCCGCCGGGTGTAAAGAACCCAGGGCTTTCCCTTGTGCCGTCACGCTTCATCGGGATAAATCCCACGCTGCCGGTTCTCAGGAACCCATCCGCTACAAGGTCAAATACATCGTTGGCAAACGGTGTCCGGGCAAACTCAGCCTGAGACAGAATCACGTCGCGGCCCTGTGCGTTTTTTCCGCGTTTCTCCCACCGCGACTTGGCGATAGGTAACCCCTCGTAGTTATGGCCGTACATGATGACTGGATTCTCTCGGTAGTTTTTCATCTGCGCGCCGCGTGGTAGCAATACCTCATTATCTCGGTCAACATGGTCGGTGTTGATCGCGAATACGACTGTCCGCGCCTCGCGGTCTATGCTGACGATGTTGTGCCGCGTTGATTTGTATTGCATCTCCGCCGATTCCCGTCCCTCTTCGCCCATGCCGATAGCTTTCGCGTGTGTGGCAAGGTGCGACTTGATTGCGGGTGCCGCCTCCTCGCCTGCGCGTGCGCCCTCAGCGGCTGCCCTTGCCGCCCCTAGCCCGCCACGATGTAGGAACATGGTTCCCGTTGTCCAGCGACCATCATCATCTGGCGAGCCGCCGCCCTTGATGTAATGATGCGGGAAGCCCCACGTTGATACCTTATCTGACTCGCCGGTATCCGCAAATGCAGTACGGGGCAACTTGGTCTTGTCTATGTTCCCCCAGTCCGGCTCGTCCTCGTCAACCGTGCTGTTATGTGTGAATGCTTTGTTCCCGCCACCTTCCGCTGCAATGACTTGCGTAGTGACGGCACTGGCTACGGACTCTTCCGCTGGCGCTGCCGCCTCAAACGTCCCATCATGTGCCTTGCAATGCGTGCTGGCCTCCCCGGATTCCCATGTGTCCTTGTCATATCGGTATGCTTGCTCAGTCATCGTTTCCTCGTCTTCCAGCTTGCCCATGATGACGCTGTACTTCTTGCCGTCGGTTGTACGCTCTGTCCTGCGAAATGAGTCATCCTGGAAATCGTCTGGGCTGCGCAGTCTGCAAGCGTGTTCATTCGGTAGTGGCATATTTATTCCTCCTCTATCGGTTCAAACCGGATACCATGATCACCCGGAAACGCCTCGCGATGATCGAATCCGCCAAGCATAATTACCTCTGGAATACCGCCTGGGCCGGGGAATGCCGGACATCTATAGTTGTCAAAGTTTTTACATCGGCGACATTGTTTCGCATCTACCATTGTCATGTTTTCGCACTCCACCTTTTGAACAACGCTAATTGTTCTTTTGTCAACTTACCCATCTCTGGACTACGGGCAACATATGCCGTAAACGCTTCGGCAAACTCTTCAGACAGGCTCATGCGGGCATATCGAGAAACCGCCGCTGTCTTTCCGCCATAATATAAATCAATGTATTGACGTCTTAACTTTTTGTTTGTGTCCCTAACAGCATGCCCGATTTCGTGGATTATATTCTCTCTCATACGTGTACCTATAAAATCCCCCGGATTGCGTACCCGGAAGTTTTTCTGGATACCGATTGCTTTGGATTTTGCGCTATAAAGTCCGCCAAATTCGGCATCACCCTCGAAAGCAAAAAACCGTATATCGGGAGAGAGCGTATATCCCCTTTGTTTTATTGCCGTAATTGCATTACCTATGTCGTGCCGGATTGGTTCGGACATCGGAATAACCTGTTCTGCTATGTGAAGCTGTTGTGATACAGATTGTATTTCTTTTGTCGCCCACCCCCCCGGTATTTCACCCGCGCCAGGAATTCCTGGATGTAGTGGAACGGATGGCGGAAGTTCTTCACCCATAAGAATCGGGATTAATTCACACTGGCAGTTCGGATGTAGCGGCGGCCCCGGTATATCGCTGTAGTCCATGTGCATCGTTCCGGCCTCAACCTCCAGCGCCCCGCCACGGTCAATATAGTTCTGGCCGAACGTCATGTGCATCGCGCTCTTGCCGAAGCGGTGCTCCATCTCTATGCACCACGGGCATGGGTCAGCATCTGTTTGCCAGTAATAACCCTGGACGACCCCGGACTGCTTCCACGCCTCGACCTCGCCCGCCATACGGCCACGCACCATCTCTGTTCTAGCGATACGAGCACTGCGGAAGCGTTCGGCATGGTTGAACAGGTCTTCGACGCGGTTCGTCATCTCGGCTAGCGTCTGACCCTCGGCGTTACCCGTAGTCAATATCTTCTGGAGCGCCGTGTTAGTTGTGCGGTTGACTTCCGCAGATAACCGGAATGTATATTCCGCTACGAAGTCGGCGACTTCCGGGCGGTGGATATCGAACGCATACGGTGAACCTACCTGGGCCGCTGCTCCCTCGCCCCCCGACACTACGATATCCTGCGTGAACGGTAGCAACTCGTTGAAATACCGCTGCGTCCATTCGTCTATCGGTAGCGCGGTCTCAATATTGCTGATAATCTTGCGGTGGGCGTCCGATATACCCTTCATCTGCCGCAAGACTACGCGGCGCTGCTCCTCGAATAGCAGTCTAATAGCTTCCTCCAGTGTGCGTGCCCGATGTACTTGCTTCTGCTCGATATCGCTCGCCGCCAAGAACCCGCCGCCTGCTGGCGCTTGCTCGATGACCACGCCTTCCCATTCCGGCTCCGGCGCTAGATCTAATGCGGCCCGCGCCTCGTTGACCCACACAATGCCGCTGGTTGTTACCATGACTGTCGCACGCGCAAGATTCGCCACCCGGTCCTCTGGTATGGGGTCATCGAATGCTACGAACAGGCTATCCCCGCCCTCGTACTTCGATATGATGTCGCGGTTGATTTGATCTTCCATCAGCGTCAGGCGCGGCTTGACCGCGTAAGTCATGTGGTGCTTCTTGGCATCGTCTGCTTGCGCCAGGTTGCTTCCATCTGCTATCAGCAGCGGCATCGGTACGCTGAACACGCCCGCGATATCCTCACGGCTCGCCTTGCGGCCCTGGAGAAACATCATGTCACGCGGGCTATAGCCGATACGGTCAACACTCGTGATGCCGCTGACAAACGCTACCTGGCCCGCCCTTCTCGGCCCGCCGTACATTGACCGGAACTTCCGTTCCTGCCGCCGCTTCTGCGTCTCTGTCAGCGGTAACGCTGTCCTGAATATCGTCCCCGGTATCCCGTCGTTCTCAATCAGCGCCACCTCGAACAAGTTGTATGCGTGATACAGCTTTACCGTCAGCCCGACTGCTTCAAGTGGCGACTTGCCATAGATGATATTCGCGGGATCGGGATGCTTGATGTGCATGATTTTATCAGCCGGTATCGGTATCTTTTGCGCTGTCCCTTCCTGTTGCTGCTCGTAGTGCGCAATAGCGCTTTTGTTCTCTGTTAGCTTGATTCGCATCCATTCCGGGGGCAGTGTAAGCAACAAGCTCGGCCCGAATTCGTCCTCTATGATGAACGTATATGAGTCGCCTACCAGGTCGAGGTGGTTGACCATTGTGCGCTGCATCGCCGAGCCGGTAAGCAGCGGGTTCCCGTCTTCCCACAGGCTGAGGAAGGGATGCTCCATGACTTCCTCAATATCGTCGCCCATGCGGAACTGCTTCCGTAGATGCGGCCGTATCTCCAATTCAGCACGTCGCTTATGGCTGATACGCCTGAGCGGCGTCTTACGGCTAGTTATAGCACGTGGCAATGACCCATTCTTGCGTACATATAGCCGCAACGGCACCGCGCTAACGGCCTCGGAATTCTTGGTCACACAGGCATAGACCCACTCGCGATTGGCCGCCAGCAATGCCTTCGGGTCGTCAGGTGGCTCCAGCACGCCCGCGCCAGACGCCCCATCCGTGCGCACGACCTGCACGTCATCCGGTGCCTTGTGTAGCCACTGTGCTAGTCTGTTACGTATGCTCAGGTGTCAATCTCCTGCTTGTTCAGAATGTGCGGGCCGAGGCGTATTCGGGACTGCGGGATGCGGCAGTCGCCGCATATCTGGTTTCCGTCAAGTGATGTACAACCATATTCTTGGCCGATTAACGATGCTCCGCATTTAGAACAGCAAAGCTCTGGTCGGACATACGGCTTCTGGCCTTCCACCTCAACCGTTGCCTCCAGCTTGATAATCCGGCCGTGCCATTCTTGAACCATCTCCGCATCGTTGACCCACGCCTTTATGGCGACACATCCCGGTGCCCCATTCCTGTTCGCATCAAATGCTTGGGCCAAGCACACGCTGAACGAGTTAGGGATGTCCGTATTGCACTTGAGAGAATCGGCGCTATCATATACCAGCGTCACCGTCTTGCGCTCAGGCATCGTTGTCCTCCTCGGATTCTGTTGGTAACGGACGATCCTCCCGCAACCGTTGCGCTTTCGCAAATGCCCTGAGTTTATCGCGCTCTGCTGCTATCGCCCGCTGTAGCGTAGCGCCTAAGCCCTGCCCGCCGCCTTCGCACTCAATATCAAGTATCTTTTTCAACGCCATATCTCCTCGCGCTCAAGCATCTGGCTGAAGTCTGTCTGCTTCTCTGGCCCCGCAGCAACAGCTACCGGCTCCCGCTCGTGCTTGTCCCGCATGCCCGGTATGAACACGTCCACTATCGGCGCAGCCACATACGTCAGCGCCAGCGCGTCGGCTTCGTCTGGACTGCGGCCAAGCCGCTTCTTGATATCATCCTTCGATTCCAGCTTGATTTGGCCGGTGCTCTTGTACGCTAGCCGCGCAATCGTGCATTCGTGCGCTAACGCGGAATATTCGCGGGGGATTGCCAGCGGTATCTCGTGCCGCGTTGGGTCAAGCGCGTCCCGCAGCCCCCAATATGATTCGGCGCGACTGTTCGCAAATCGCTTACTATCGTGCGCTTTTGCGCCAAAGTTGACGGCATGCACCCCGAAATCAAGCTCTAATAGCCTGTCCGTTACGCCCCCGCCGAGGCCACAGTCATCAAGGTGCACCCGTTCCGGTGAAACGCCCCAGTCATCAGCTAACCGCTGTACGCGGCCTGCTGTGTCCATTAGGCTCTTGTGCAGATGCGTCTCGACGTGCCGTACCGCTACATCGTCCCGAATCAGCAAGACCGTCCTGTCCGAACCCCCGCGTGCAATATCAACGCCCATGTGCAACGCTGAACGGTCAAGCGCAATCGGCTCCATCGTTGCCCCGCATTCCGAACATTCCCGCCCATCGGATAGCTCGCCATACACCTCTCGATACTTGCATTTCGTACACTTATACCAATGAATTGGCCGCTCCATCGCGGCTTCAGCCCAGAATAGCGGTATCAGGGTGTCCTCGGCCATGTCAGGGAACTCGCCGAGCACACGTGCCTGGTATGCTGGCGAGTTCTCGCCCCAGTCAGCCTTGCGGTCTTCTACCCATTCCCGCGTTGCCAGCCCCGGTATGACTTCGCGGCCAGCCGCAACATTCGGGGTATCCATTGCGCTGATATGCAGTGTATGCCAGTTATCCGAGCGGCACGCTTCATAAAACGGCCCCGATGGGCGTAATGGATTCCCAATCAGTAGAATCCGGCTATCCTTCCCGGCCGCAAGCGCGTTGATAGCGTCCATGATTTCCTGCTCGATTGCCGATGCCTCGTCCACGATGATTAATACCCCGTTCTCTGTACGGAACCCGGCGAAGTTCTCTGCAACATCCGCTGAGACGCCGAATGCGCCCCACTGCGGGCCTCGCTGCCACTCTGTCTTGAGCAGGGTGCCGCCGAGTTGATAGGGCGCGTAAATCAACGCCCTGCGTATCTCAGGCCATAGCACCTTATCAACGCCCCGCCAGCTTGAGCTTGTGGTTACGACATAACCGGGTGAATGTGATTCGAGGTACGCTATGGCGATTCGTGCTGCCGTGTATGATTTGCCGGCCGCGTTGCTGGAGTAACAGGCGACACGCGGATGATCCCGCACAGCCTCCACGACCTCGGACTGCTTCACCCATAGCTCAGAACCGAGCGCCTGGTTTATCCAGCCTATAGGGTCACGCCATACGGATTCCTGGTACGCCTTGATGTCCTTGTGGGCTTCGATCAGTTCTTGTCCCCCTGTGCCGCCAACAGATCCCGTATCCGGTTCGACCGCCCGAATCCGCCATTGTCGCTCGCGTTGATTAGCTCGGTCGTACTGCGGTGGGTGACTGCGATATCCCCGGCGTGCTGGATGTGCTGGACGTGCCGCCAGTCGCTACACGCACGGTTGCAGAGGTAGAATATCATGGCCGTGACGTTGCCGCCCACGGCCTTGCTGTACAGCGCGTCAACGACGGTTGTGATGCGGCCCTTGAGCGCCTCGTCCATCTTGGCCGCGAATGCCGCGTCCTTACGCCGCCATGAGTGGACGGTGTGTGCGGTTATCCCCGCAGCCTCAGCCGCCTTCACGACATACGCGCCCTGCCGCAATGATTCAAGCACCGCCTTTTTAGTAGCAGTACTATTGGTATGCCCGCTTCCCATGTATCCTGTCTGTCACCGTCCAGTTATTGCGGATATTGCAACGACTCATACGGGGCAAGGCATTCGGGCCGACTGTTCGGCGCGTGTATGGTTTAGGGTTTTCGCCCGTCCCGACACCCGAGAGCCATGTCCCTCTATAGTACGGTGAGATTGTCTATTGTTTGTCTATTGCAGAAATCGTTCTCCCTTGCGCCGAATGGCGGATAATGTGTTTGCGACGGTTGACCGTTTGATGGATAGCGCGTCCGCAATCTCTTGCTGTGTTTGACCTTCCCAGAAGTATCGCCGCACGATTTCCCACTGCCGGTCAGTGCAAATATTTTTCAGCGTACTGACAAGTTTTTTCTGCTTTTCGATTACTTCTTGCCGCCGGTTACTGTCTTCCTCGCTGAGTTCCTCCCATTCCCGGTCCGTTAAATTGACAAAGCGGCCCATCGCAATCTCCTTTAGAGAAATCGCAACAGGCCGCTTTTCGGGGTTGGTTGGGCGCTTAGGCCGCTGCCCCTACTTGCTGGGCGCTGCGTTGCTGGTTATGTTGTTTCGGTTACTTGATATCCCAGGCCGTGACCTCAAGGTTTGGTGGGCGGCTGGCCGGAATTGAACCGACGGGCACACGTGAACCTTTCGATAGCCTTACCTAAGCATGATAGCTTGTCATGCCGCAGCCGCCCGTCATGTCTTTATATACTCATGGATTACTCAGCCAGAATGCCGGTGCGATGGCCCGCCATATTTTCGCGCCATTCCGCGTGGGCTTGTAGCCGTTGTCTTACATTGGCTGCCTGCCCTACTATTCCCAGCGCGATCTTAGCATGGGGGAACTCTACCGGCCCGTCAAAGCTCTGATCTGCGTTGGCCATATATTTCCGTAGTACCACAAGCGCTTCCACTCCGGCCTTCAATGCCTCTTCGTCAAAGGATGCCATATCAATCCTCCTGCTATTAGCTTGCCCACAACGGTATCCGGTTCTTGCGCTCGGAGAATGCCTCAGCCCATGTTTCAAACGTCAATGCGCCGAGAATAACCTGATTACATCATTCTCCTGTTTCCGCCAAGCATTCAACCGTCACCCTGTGCCGCGCCTTGCAGTTGGTGCGCGGGCATACCATGATTGCCGAGCCTTCCAGCGCCTCTATCGTCAGATAGCGTCCGCAGCGCGAGCATGGTATCCAGAGGCCCTTGCGGGTTGTCTTGTCGTCTTTCGCATCTACGGTCACGCTATCCCCCGTCATCGTCCATCATCTCGTGCGCCCAGGCATGGAGCCGGTCAAGCTCTTCCAGCGTCACACATGAATCGGCCTCGATATAGAGTTTATCATCTAAGTCTGAAATCCACGCCCCCTCCATTGTGCATGCAGCCCGGAAAGCCCTTTCCTTGTCGCCCCATATCTTCCGTGCGGCTACAAGTTTTTCCTTTTCGCGCTCAAACTTGCTCGTCATGGCTCGCTCCTTTCGTTCTTGCCGTAGCCCATTCCCGTTAGTAGTATACAATCTCCTGCGTCAATGTCAAGTGGTGTTCAGGAAATGAACGCTAGCGCGGGGTAGCCGCATGAATACTTCATCAGCCGGTAGCGGACAGTTTTTCAGCCAGCGTACATGCTTGACTGTCCATAGCGAGAGGTCGGCATCGCCAACATCTACTCCCTCGAATATGTTCAACCGAAGGCTCTTGGCGGGACGCACCCTGAGCAACCATTTGTTGAACTTGCGAAATGGGGCCACATCGCTTTGATCGTGTAGCGTAACACACATACCATCGGCCGTGCCCAATACGAGAACCGCCTCGTGAAAATCAGCCACCATCGCCGTATAGACATATATCTTCGCGCTACACTCCGCCCGAATGTCGGCTATCACGTGCATGACAAGCGCGAGGTTCAACATCGGCTCGCCGCCCGTTAGCAATACTTCATCGTACCCGGCATAGCCTTCGACTTCCGGGAGCGTCGCCAAGTCCCAGTCCCTATTGCAATATCCAGCGCATGTTCGGTTACAGTCCTCAAACAGCAATAAGCGTAGCTTTTTCATCTTCCCCGCACCCTCTTGACAGTGGCAATATCGAGATAAACGAATATCTTCGCCGTGCCGGGCCGTTGCGAGACCTTTGTGATTCGGCCCCGGAACGAGACTTGTTCACTCGGCACTAAACCGCCCGCGCTTTCCTGCATTGTCAATACGAGAAAATCAAAGCGATATTCGACCGCGCCGTATTGCGTCTCTCGGATTCTAACGGAATATGGCTTGCTCGATTCCGGCCGATTGACCTGTACAATCTGCCCGGTGCCCTCGAAACGACCGCCCACCATCTGCGCCAGCGATTCACCGTGTTGCCGCAACGCTTCCTTTGTCCGCGCCGCGTATCCTCGTTTTATCGCCGCCCGAAGATGCGGGATTCCGTATCGTCTCGCCCGGCGCTGTTGAACTGTTTCCAGGCGTTCCACCCGTTCCTCTAGGGACATGATTCGCTTCAAGAGCGTCGTGGTCTGCGGCACGGTTGCGGCACCAAATATCATCGCCATAACCACAACGCCCAATATGGCGCCTATCCGTTTTTCCGTATCAGTCATTGCCCTCTCCCTTCCATTCGTTGAGGAATTTGATTTCGTCAGGCGTCCCTAATGCTGCAACGTCAATTACGGCCAACCGGCGCTGAATGGCGGCCATCAGTTCCAGGCAAAGGCCTGCCGCCCGCATTGACATATTCTCCCGCTTCTCCACCATCGCGTTCTCCCTTCGTTTCTACGCTGCCCCCTGCGGGGTCGCAAGCCACTGCAATCATTGGCTATTCTACATATGCTTTTCCCCGAATCTGCAATTCCATATGGTTTTCCCGCAAACCAGAATTCCATATGCTTTTCGGGCAGATCGCAATTCCATATGCTTTTCGGGGAATCTGGAATTCCATATGCTTTTCGCCGAATCTGCAATTCCATATGCTTTTCCCGCAAACCAGAATTCCA
>SDBU01000354.1_pt1 | contig 65447 bp, 68 predicted proteins | sample 2277071 | NCBI WGS metagenome assembly SDBU01 (sample SAMN10397929, study PRJNA504765) | marine sediment metagenome | isolation source: marine sediment core GS08_GC12, 126 cmbsf | place: Arctic Ocean: Gakkel Ridge, Loki's castle | collected 2008 | reverse complement strand
TGCTTTTGGGTAAGAGTTTTCCCATGTACATAGGTACTCCGTATGTCATAGGCATGCGTTAGCTCTTTGCGTACTTTCTCAGCACTGTAACCAATTTGATTCAGCAACTTGCCAACTCTCATGCTCAGTTTAAAGGTTAATTCCTGCCGCTCACTTGGAGACAAATATAAAGCTTCCAACCCCATGACCGCACTAGAAATGCGTTTTTCAAGGATGTGTGCCTCAAGAGAATCTCCGTATCTATCATAGCCTATTGATAATTCATCAGGCTCTTTTTGACTACCTGAATATACAGAGAATGGTAGTTCAACCTTCTTCATATTTGCCCAAAATGTTTTGAGTGATTTTACATTTTCTTTAGTTATCAAATACTTATCTGAACCTAGTAATCTTCCTCTAGTAAGCGTACCTCCTGATAAACTTAGTATGGAATCTGTAGTTTCAGTACGTCGCATATCTTGAACTGCCCCAACCCGAAAGAGACGCAGGATTGTTACCGCCTTGTCAATCTCATTTTGAAGAGTAATTGATGAAGTTTCTCCTTTAGCATATACAGTAACATGAAGAAATGCTGTCGGATCCTCTAATAATCGCTCTCCCCAAGGGGAGAGGTACACAGGTGTCTCTCTTTCAAAGTCCTTACGGTTAGGCTTTCTTAATCTGACATTACCATCCAGTTGAATCGAATTAGGTTGCAATATCAAACCCTTAAGCTGCACCTCTGCTCTATATTCTTGATTCTCCCCGTTTAGGTCTTTTAGAAATGAATTAATGTATTTAGCTGAGTCAGTGGTAGTCTTAATTTTACCCGCTAAGATATTCCCAGCAACTTTTGTGGTTAGTAGCCGAAGGTAAAGGCGAAGTTGACCTTCCCCCAATTTATAACTCTCTGATACTGCCGTGTAGACATCATTATATACGTCTAGATTGCTTACCTTTTGGAAAACGTCGTTAGTCGCTTTACCCCAGGAAGGTTTTAGGAATTCTTCACCCTGAGCGCTATGTTCTATAGTACCATCATTCCGCTCCTCAAACTTCGTTAACTTCCACCTGAAATATTGGCCGAACTGAGGTTGCAGCGTACCATTTCTTAAACCATCATTTATAGCTGAGGAGATTGCTTGAATAAGCTTTTCTAGTAACTCTTGTAAATTTTCTTTTTTTGTCATCTTTCCATCAGCAAACACCCTTAATCCCCTCCCCACACGGTTCTGTTATTATACCACGTTCATTTATGATGGAGGTGATGCAAAGTCGCCAAAAATCTTGACGTCTCCCGTAGATAGGTATAATATTCTACCACCAAATCACTGGGGGGTGGTCAAATGGAAAACATCAAGCATGTCTGTCCGGAATGTGGGCATGAATCTAAAGAGCCTGGTTTATGCCCCGGTTGCCAGGTACCGCTAGTAGCTAGTTGTGCAGTATGCGGAAACCCGGTGGTTGGTGAACATATTCATCCAGAAGGATAAGGCCCCAAGTATTTTACACTGGAGGTAAAAGAATGGCTGATAAAGAAGTGGTTATCTATACTACTCCCACCTGACCCTGGTGCCATAGGGCGAAGGAGTATCTTTCGCGAAAAGGGATTTCTTATACTGAACATGACGTGGCTGCGGATAAGGATAAAGCCAAGGAGATGATACAGAAGTCAGGACAAATGGGTGTGCCCGTGATTATCATTGGTGATGAAGTTACCGTTGGTTTTAACCAGAGCCAGATAGATGGCCTGCTGTCATAGGGTATTTGGTTCGTAGATTGGGTAGCTTCTAGTAAGCCAGGAGGTAGCCATGTATGATTTGATGATAATAGGTGGGGGTCCAGCCGGACTTGCCGCCAGTGTATATGCTGCTCGCAAGCGAGTCAATACGTTGCTGGTAAGCGCTGATATAGGTGGGCAGGTAAACAGAACACTGGGTGTGGAGAACTATCTAGGCTATCAATTTGTTGAGGGAGTCGAGCTGATAGACAAGTTCCACAGCCAGGTGAGCCAGTTTCCTATTGACCAGAAAATTGGTCACAAGGTTTCCCGGCTGGAGAAAATTGAAGGAGGGTTTGAGGCCGCGTCTGAAACTGGCGACAAGTATCAATCAAGGGCAGTGATTTTTGCTACGGGGAAGAAACCCAGGCAGCTTAATGTGCCAGGGGAGGCAGAGTTAGCCGGGAGGGGGGTAACCTATTGTGCCATCTGTGATGGGCCAGTTTTCTCCGGGCAAAGAGTGGCGGTAGTGGGTGGAGGCAACTCAGCACTTGAGGCAGCATTGGATATGGTAAAAATTGCTGAGCATGTTGACCTGGTTTCACTAACCCCGTTAACCGGTGATGCCATTCTTATTGATAAGCTAGGGGAAGCTAAGAATCTCAGCCTTTTTACTGAACATCAAACAGAGAGAATCGAAGGGCAAGATTTTGTTGAAAGAATACTGATAAAAGACATAAAGAGTGGTGAGAGTAAACGGCTAGAGGTTGGCGGAGTTTTTATTGAAATCGGACTGATGCCTAATTCAGAATCGGTGAAAGAGCTCGTTGAACTCAACAAGTGGGGAGAGGTGCCCATCAACTGCTCTTGTGAAACTGCTATTCCTGGGCTTTATGCCGCCGGGGATGTAACTGATGTACCTGAGAAGCAGATAATTATTGCCGCTGGCGAAGGGGCTAAAGCCGCGCTTCAGGCCCACCGCTACCTACAACGGCTGGTAACTTAGCTGTTGGCTGATTGAAATAAATACTGTCTTACCTGATGGCGAGGACTATTAGTGCCGGACGCTTTCATAAAGAGATGCAGTCTGCTTTCGGGCTTTAATCAACTTGAAGATTCCCGCAGCCAGTTCAGTAACCTGCTCTACTTTTAGGCCACTCTTAATAACGTTGTCCACTGTTTTTCTGTTGATATTTACCCCCATCATTCGCACTACCAGTGGATTAGCCAGGTTCATAAGCCAAGCCAGGACACGGTTGGCACTCAGGATATGCTCTAGCAAGATCACTTTACCACTAGGTTTACAGACTCGCTCGATTTCAGTCAGACCACGAACCGGGTCAGGAACGGAGCAAAAGACGAAAGAGGCGACTACTGTGTCAAAGGTGTTGTCTTCAAAATCGAGATTTTGTGCGTCCATTTGCAGTAGGTGGACTTTTACCCTTTGCTTGCTTGCCTTATCTTGGGCACGCTTCAACATCTTCTCGCTGAAGTCAATAGCTGTTACCTCGACATCTGCTGGATAGTAGGGAAAGTTCTTACCGGTGCCGACCCCAATCTCCAGGGTGTTGACGCCTTCTACCTTGTTCCAAAGAAACTCCCGCCATTTGCTATAACGAGATCTCTCAACGAAACCCTCCATCAGGTCATAGATAGGAGCGATTCGGTTGTACCGTCTTTTAGCAATTTCAGTAGCCTTATCTTCGGTTGACACTTGAAGAATCCTCACTTTATACTAAGGATATAGCCAGAGCATAATATACTCTTTTGCTCATCAAAATAATCCAAGTGTGGATATACCACCGTGGCCAGGAGGACAAATAATGGTCAAAGAGATTAAAAATGACGGGAAGCCCCTCTATCTTTGCGAAGCCTGCGGCTTTGCTTATGAACAGAAGGAGTGGGCAGAGAAATGCCAGCAATGGTGCGAAGAGCATCAAAGTTGTAACCTAGAAATCACCCAGCACGCAGTCTCCTCAGAGTGAGCCGCTCGTTATACCGGTTTTGCCCCTAATACCAACCCTATTTCTTTTCTTCAGCTAGATATTTCTCCGGGTTCTGGTCAAAAGCTTTCTTGCAACCCATGGCACAGAAGTAGTATTTCTTTCCCTGGTACTCAGAAGTAGCTGCTGCCTTGTTTTCGTCCACCTCCATCTTACAAACTGGATCGATAGCCATTTGGGCACCTCCTTTGATTAGTCCATAAATTTGGTTGGCTTAAACCCTCTTAGACGTAGTGAATTAGTGACCACAGTTACCGAGCTTGACGCCATAGCAAAAGCGGCTAGCATTGGATTAAGGAAGCCGTAATTACCCAAGAAAAACTGCAGTCCTAGCGGCACCCCGCTCTGACCGAAAACAAAATATAGTACTCCCGCGGCCACCGGGATGAGGGCAGTATTGTAAGCAAAAGCCCAGAACAGATTCTGCTTGATGGTTCTTAATGTCCGCTTGCTCAGAGAGATGGCCGTGACTACTCCCCTCAGGTCGCCGCTCATCAGGGTAATATTGGCTGCCTCCATAGCCACATCCGTCCCGGTGCCGATGGCAATACCCACATCTGCCTGGGCTAACGCTGGGGCATCATTTATCCCGTCACCCACCATGGCTACCACCTTCCCTTCCTCCTGTAGCTTCTTGACCTCCTGAGCTTTATGCTCTGGGAGCACTTCAGCCAGAGCACGGTCAATACCTACCTGCTTGGCGATGGCTTCAGCGGTACGTTGGTTATCGCCGGTGAGCATCACTACCTCCAAACCAAGACGATGCAGCTCTCGCACTGCCTCTCTTGAGTTTGGTTTGAGGGTATCAGCCACAGCGATTATGCCGGCGGCTTTACCATCAATACTCAGAAACATCGGGGTCTTCCCTTCGTTGGAGAACTGGATAGCTTTTTCCTCCAGACCATCCAGAGAGAGTCCGCGCTCTTGCATTAGTTTCAGGTTACCCAGAAGCACCTCTTGCCCATTTACCTTGGCTTCAATGCCATGACCGGGGATAGCGTTAAACTCGGTGACATCGACCAGCGTGAGGGTTTTTTCCTTGGCAGCATTGACGATGGACTCCCCCAAGGGATGCTCGGAGCCACGCTCGGCTGAAGCTGCCATTATGAGCAGTTCCTCTTCTTTAAAGTCGGGGGTGGTCGCTATATCGGTTACCATCGGCTTCCCCTGGGTGAGGGTGCCGGTTTTATCCAGAATGATAGCTTTTATCTTGTGGGCAGTCTCCAGAGCTTCGCCACTGCGGATAAGGACGCCATTCTCGGCTCCTTTGCCTGTGCCTACCATGATAGCGGTAGGGGTTGCCAGACCAAGGGCACAGGGACAGGCGATAATGAGCACAGCGACGAAATTGAGTAGAGCAAAGGTCAATGCCGGAGCTGGTCCCCAGACGAACCACAGGATAAAGGTAATAATAGCCACCACGATAACGGCCGGGACAAAGTATGCTGAGATAATGTCGGCTAGCCTCTGGATGGGAGCTTTGCTTCCCTGGGCTTCCTCCACCAGCTTGATAATCTGGGCCAGTGCGGTGTCTTTACCTACTTTGGTAGCTTCAAAGCGAAAGCTGCCCGTCTTGTTTATGGTAGCACCGATGACCTCATCGCCGGCTTGCTTCTCGATAGGCATGCTTTCACCAGTAACCATGGACTCATCAATACTGGAATAGCCCTCCTTGATGATGCCATCCACTGGTACCTTCTCCCCTGGTCGCACGATGATGATGTCTCCGACTACTACCTCCTCTATAGGGATGTCTAATTCCTCGTCCTGGCGTACCACCCTGGCTGTCTTGGCCTGCATACCGATAAGTTTCTTGATTGCCTCTGAGGTCTGACCCTTGGCCCTGGCCTCCAGGAAACGCCCCAGCAGGATAAGGGCAATGATGATGGCGGCGGTATCAAAATAGACATTGGCCCCTCGACCGCCAGTGGTGAAGAAGCCGGGAAATAGAATAGCCGCCACGCTATAGAAATAGGCGGCTGATGTACCCACGGCGATGAGGGTGTTCATATTGGTTCCTTTGTGTTTTAAGCGTGCCCAGGTACCCTGGTAGAACTGCCAGCCTGCCCAGAACTGTACCGGCGTCGCCAGCGCCCAGAGAAGGTAGTGGTTGCCAAAAAATGAGGGCATCCACCTCCCGGTGAACTCAGAGACAGCGATAAGGAGCATGAAAAGGCCTATACTACCGGCAAAGATTAGCTTGGTCTTCAGAGCACGAATTTCACGGCGAGTAGCTGCCATGATAGAATCCGGCTCAGCAATGCCCTCGGCGCTAACCTCAACTCCGATACCGTATCCTGCCCCCTCCACAGCTTTTCTAAAGTCGGTCATGCCCGCTTTGCTGGCGTCATACTCTACGGTCGCCTTTTCTGAGGCGAGGTTTACGTTTACTGAGATTACCCCTGGCACTTTTACTAGTGCCTTTTCAATGTTAGTCACGCAGGAAGCGCAGGTCATACCGGTCACCATAAAGATAACCTTCTTCCTTCCGGACTTCTCCTCCTCCAGAACATGGTAACCAGCACCTTCTACCGCCCGCTTGAAGTCAGTCATACTGGCCTCGCCCGCTAAATATTCGACGGTTGCCTTCTCGCTGGCTAGATTGACATTGGCTGAGATTACCCCCGGCACCTTGACCAAAGCCTTTTCGACGTTGGTGACGCAGGAAGCACAGGTCATACCACCCACGCTGAAAGTCGTTTTCTCCACCGCTACGCCGTAGCCTACATCTGAAATGGTATCCATCAATGCCTTGGTATCTACCTTGCTTGAGTCGTATTCAATGGATGCTTTTTCGGTGGCGAGGTTAACATTGACCTGGGATACCCCAGGCACTTTAGCCAGCCCCTTCTCAATAGTAGCCACGCAGGTAGCACAGGTCATACCCGTCACCGGAAGGATTATTTTCTTTGCTCGCTTGGTTTCGTTTGACATATAATGTTAACCTCCTTGCTAGTCTCATCAGGCCAGGTTTTACCTAGCGACTGGAAGCGGGGAGCTTCCAGTTTCGGCTTACAAGGTTGTTGGAGAGAAACCATGGATAAAAGACACGATTACATTTGGTGACCAGTATGTCCACCCATGGCCTGCCCCCCACCTTCGATATACTTGGCAGGGTTTTCGTCGAAGGCTCTCTTGCAGCCAGGGGCGCAGAAGTAATAGGTCTTTCCCATGTGCTCGGACTTGGCCGGGGCTGTCTTCTCATCTACATCCATACCGCAAACCGGGTCTTTGGCCATCTTTATCATCTCCTTTCACAGTTTCTGGTCTTTTATATTATGCTAATACAAATCACAATCCTATTACCAATTACCAACCCATCATACTGGCATACTTGAGGTTTGAACTACCGCTGGATGGGCGCCTCTCCCACCGGCTCTATGGTGCAGCTGCATCGTTTCATACCCGGATCGACAAACCGCTGGATAGCCTCCAGGGAGTCAGCCTCGACCAAATACCATGATGTGATGCGACCAGGCCCCCCAGCGGCCTTTAACGGCCACCCCTTGGGCGTTCTTGTCGATTAGGACATCTGCCCCGCCCTCATCCTTAGGACAGGTCTGTGGCGTATGAACCTGAGTAATCATAAACAGCATTACTATCTTCCTCCTTTTTGTGTTGCTTGGGTGTCCTTGTGGTTCTGTTTCAAATCTCTCCGTTTAATATTTTCTGCTTCAGAACTTCCCACTCACTCTTGGTCAAAACGCAGATGTTGTCCTTCTCGCCTATCTCTACACGCTGCTCATCTATTTTAACTACCGGGCAACAACTTCCTTGTTGACATAAGTTCACAATCTTCACTCTTTTCACCTCCTTTCTGTTATTAGTTTGGGCGGCATCTCCTCTAATGCATGCCCTCCATCATACCTCCATCCATGTGACCATCCATACTACCCAGGTGATTAGCCGAGGTATAGTCGTTTTCGTCATGGCAGGGCATGTCGTCAAAGTCATCTCCATGCGCCTCCTCAGCAGCTTCAGCCATTGCCTCCCAATCGCCCTCCTCACAGGCTTCATGCATGGCTTCCCATGATGCCTCGTCGGCTGGCGTAGCTCCGTCACCATCAGGGCTGTGAGCAAACATAGGGGTAGCCAAACCAACAATTAAAAGTCCTAGAACTAATAGAATCGAGCCTATCAATAGAAATTTCTTCATCTAACTTTCCCCTTCCTTAATTTGTATAATCTTGTTATCAAAGTAGCTAGTTTTGTAATTCTCGCTGCCTATTATTTATAAAATGCCTCACCTCCTTTTCGGAGCTAAATTTGCTTTGTTGGGCGGTTTGAAATATTAAAAAAACAATGAAGTAGCAGCCAGCAGCTACCAAAAGTACCTCGGTAAGTCCAAGACTTATGGCGATGGCTATAGCCATCGCCGAGCCTAACACGGAACTTATACCGTTAATGCCCCACATCCATGGGATGTAGTTTTCCTTTTTTATCTGTCTTAATAACCTTAATCCCGATGGAAAGGGGAATCCCATGAGAAAACCCAGCGGGGTCAATATAACCACCGTAGCCAATAAGCGGACAGCAAGATCCAATCCCAAAAGTTGGTTAAAGATAAGGGGCAGGAGAAAAGTATAACTGACCAGCATAGCGACGATAGATATGGAGACAATGGCAATCCCTTTGCTTATCCTTTCCGTAGGCAGGCGGCCGCTGTATATACTGCCTAATCCTGCTCCTACCAGAAGGGAAAATAACAGGACTGCCAAAGATAACACCGGTTGGCCCAGAAAGAGTACCAATTTTTGGATAAGGGAAATTTCAGCCAGCATAAACCCTACACCTAGCATCAAAAATAACACCACGAACCTGAGTGAGTTCTTACTGAAGCCGCTATTACTCTCTGCCTGCGCCTTCCTCTGCGAAAGCCTCTTTCTCCAATATAGCGGTGGCACCACTACCACAACTAGTGTCATAATAATCGCTGACCAGAAAACCTGAGACACAGGCTGGGGTATCCCCTCCTGAAATTTGTAGAAGAACGGACTATTATCCGTTACTGGGCTGATATCTAAGCCGTCCTCTTCCAGAATCCTCTCTAAGTCACTGAATTCTATCTCCCCACTATTTATAGCCGTAACTGGTGGGTAGAGCATGGCGCACTCATCAAAACGAGCCTCCATGTGGGGGTTACAGCTACCTTGCCTGATGCCAGGCAGATAGGATGAATTGGGGTCATACCCAAGCTGGTGAATTGACTGATGTATTGACTCCATCTCTGTCGACTCAAACGGTGTCTTCTTCAAAACGAACACCGGGTACATGTCTGCACCCACCATGTAAATTTGCTCCATCGCTGCCTCATTATCAACACCCCTTTCGTTGAGAACAGCCAGTGAGATAGAAAGGAGCCTCAATATCTCAACCGGATTATGAGCCACAACTATCAGGCGACCCTCATCCGTTAGATGCTCCAAATAGTCGCTAATGGAATCCGTGGTGAAGAGGAAATTCTCGGTCAAGGCGTATCCCTCCAGACTTCGGCTACTTAGGGTAACGGGGAGGCTAAGCATAATAATGTCGTACTTCTCCTTCTGGCGTTTGAGGAAATTTCTCCCCTCATCAACAATTATGGTTACATTGTCCAAGTCAGTATAAATGCCACCGTTATACCACGCATATTCACGCACTATGTCTACCAGCTCTCTATTCACCTCAACGGCAGTGACCTCACCAACTCCTCCCATCAGAGCCAGAAGTATGTCTCGACCTCCACCTGGCCCTATAATGAGGGCGTTATTCCTTTCTTCCTCCTGCAAGAAAAGGAAGGGGAAATAACCCGGGAAATCCGTCTTTAAGCTATCAATTCTAGGATCTGGATTGTCAAAATCGCCGTTAAATCGGTACATCGACGTTCCGGCGGTTCCATCTATGTAGATACCCATCTCCTCAGAATCGTCGCTAGAGGCAACCAAATCGGTGCGGCCAAAAGCACTCCATCTGGTCTCGATTATCTCTCCCGACGAGGAAGATAGATCATGGTGAATCTCCTTGGTCGGGTTTGTTCCAACGGGCACATCGGGCAGGTAAGAGCCAACGAGGTTTGCCCCTAATAGGCCAAGTACTGTCACCAAGCTGACGATAGATATGGTGACTCCCTTGATATTTCTCCCAGGCATTGTGGTAGCAATGAGCAGCGCTGCCATCGAAGCAACGAGGGCAAGGAGGAAGCTACTATTTATACCGCCGAGACTATTCAGGATGAGAATGACCCCGAGAGAGCCAGCAGCCGCTCCAATTAAGTCCGCACCATAAATCTTGGAACTAAGGGTGGGAAATGTACGGAAGACTTCTGCCAAGAACACACCTACGAGGAAGAACGGGATAAAAAGAAGGAAACCGTACAATAGGATATTGTCCTGGATGTTCTCAAAATAGGCAATCCGGGTTATGAGTATTACGGAAAAAGGAATCGATAGCGAGAACAGACTGGGAAAGATGCCTAAAGAGCCAAATCTGCCGTGCCTACTTGAGCTTTGTGGCCTAAATAAGTAAACGAAGATGCCGCCGGTGCCCAGCCCCAGTAAAGCCAGAGAAGCGACAGCAAACACATAGTGATAAGAGAGCACTACGGAAAGGATTCTGGTAAGGGTTATCTCAAAGGCCAGCAGGCTGAATGAGATGAGAAAAACGCTAGCCAGCAAGAACCACAGCGTTCTTCTATTTATGTGGTTATCTTCTTCCGCTGGAGACAGAGACTCATCTTGATTATGCTTACTGTTCATCGTTAAGTTGCCTCTTCAGGCACTCGTCTCACCTTGGTAAAATACATCATGGCTATTAGAGAAGCGACAAGAGCCAGCACGGCTATTATTTGAGCCTGCTGTAATCCCCAAAGTATAATGTTTTCCTGTCGCACAAAGGTAAGGACGAAGCGTCCGAGAGAGTAGAGCGACAGGTAGCTCAGAAACACTAGGCCATCTTTCTTGAAGTGGTGCCCAAGCCGCAAGATTACCAGCAAGGCTATCGCATTCCAGATTATCTCATATACGGGATAGGGATGGGTGGGTATACCAAAGAGGTTGCCAGGGATTGAGGCCCCAGGGTGGGTGTAAATGAAGCCCCAGGGTAGACTGGTAACACCGCCGTAGGCATCCCCGTTGATAATGCAACCGAACCTGCCTATTATATGTGCGGTAAGCAAGGCTGGAGCTAGAGCGTCAACAAGATAACTTAGTGGGATATGCCTTATCTTGGCATAGGCAGTGGCTGCCACTCCTCCTCCGACCAGAGCACCCCAGATAGCCAGATCTCCCTGCTGAAACTGTAATATCTGAAGCGGGTCACCTGCGTAGTATTCCCACTGGTCTATTACGTGGAATAGTCTGGCGCCGACTATCCCGGCAATCACCGCCCAGAGAGCTAGAGAGTAAATTTCCGCTGGGTCGATTCCTTTCTTTTTGCCTTGGTGCGCCGTTATCAGCACTGCCGCTACCACTGCCAGCGTTATAGCTAGGCTATACCAGCGAAGCTCAAAAACTCCAAAGTGGAAGATTACCGGGTCTATATTAATGACAATGCCGTTCATTATCCCTTCTCCAACCAGCTTGATGCCTTTGCTGTCCGCGATACCGTTGCCAGCCGTGGCCAGACCATAGGCACCTGCTGTCGGTAGGCTACATATTGGTCGCCAAAGCGGCTTTCCATTTCCTTCTCTTCCCGGCGTGCCAAGCGGTAATACATCAGCATAAGGATAGGCCACATAGCGGCAGTGATAATTGTTGGCCATTGAATAAGCATGCCCACCGTAATCAGGAAGAGACCGGAGTATTGAGGGTGTCTCACCCGATGATAAAGCCCTGAAGTAACCAGTTCGCCATCGGCTTTGTGTATCTGCTTCCAGGCTTTACCCATGATTACCAGCCCACCAAGCATAGCTGCCCAGCTGAGCAGCATAACTAATCCCCAGACATACATAGAACCCCCGGCGAGAGCTACCCATAAATGACCATTGATATGAGTGAATGGGTCAATGACGGGATACCGGCTCCCCAGTGTTGAGGTGAGAATGTAGATAGTCAGTGGAACTCCATACATCTCAGTAAAAAGGGCTACGACAAAGGCACTAAACACCCCCATCGAGCGCCACTCCTGCCGCTTTTTGGGTTTGAGGTAGCTCAAAGCAAAGAAAATAAATATGCCGATACTGATTGCTGCTGCCGGCCACATTCCATAAGCATATGATTCCATGTTAACGAGTCCTTTCATCTTTAAGCTTTAAGTGTATTTTAAAATTGTGTATCTACAGGCTCAATGTTCATGACTGCTACCTTTGTGTGTGCCCCGCATCATGACTATATGCAGTAGAGGGCATAGCAGTATCACCCCCAGAATTAGATAGCTTCCTGAGACACCAACCGCCCACAAAACCGCTAAAAGTGCGAGCGGTATTAGACAGCACAATACCATGATTAGCGCGTGCTTACTCATCCCTTTCTGTTCTGACCCTTGCGTTTCCATTGATTAACCTCCAGATGAAGAAACTAGCTCTTTTGTCCTCGTTAATGACAATGCCGTCTGTTATCCTCTGCGCCTATTTCGTCAGGGTGAGAACCGTTATCCACCCGCTCAACCACTACGCTAATTCCCTTTACCGCCACGATGTTCACCCACTCTCCAATTTCTAGAGTATCTGAGGAGTTGGCACTCCATAGTTCACCTTCACCTTGAGCGCGAACTAGGTATTGGGCAGAACGGCCTGTCTCCAACTTGGATACTACTTCAGCCGTGGTTCCGACGAGGCTCTGAAATCCGTCCTTTACTGGCCTTATCATTGCTCTCCTTATCATCCGGTAGAGAAAAGGCGTTGCCAGCCACGTAGCAATGTTAATGGGGAGAGCATATCCCAGCGGTAGCAGCCAGAATAGCGGAAGCCCCATTAAAGGTAAAAGTAAAACCGCATGGCATGGAGCCGTGACGAACATGACCAAGAAGCCCAGGCCGAGGATTATCCAGATGGCCCAGATGGTATAGCTTTCAAAAAATTCAGCCATTGCTCACTTCCTCCAGCTAGTGGCAAGAGTTGCAAAAAGAACGGTCGTTGCCGAAGCTCAGCGCCTCAAAAACATCGTCAGGGCGGTACTTACCCTCCATTACTAAATCAACCCCAGGTTTAAAATTGTCAGGAACAACTCCGCTATAGACTATAGTCAAGCTCTCTTTATCATCGGTAAGAGCAAATCTTATCTCTTTTGTCGTGTCATCCCAATTAATCGAACCCGATACTACCCTACCCTCTACCCTTACCGGCTGGCTGTAAAGGGACTCTGCCTGTGACCTCAACTCACTGACAGTCAGGGTGGCAGTTCCACTGTGGCTAAACAGTGAGTAGGCTCCATAACTCAGTCCTACAGCCAGCACCACCGCGGCGACTGGCAGCCATCTGCTTCTCTTTCTCAATTGCAGCTTACCTCAGTTCGATTTTTGTGCCTTTTAAGTTATCAAGAAGTAAGGAAAAAGGTGGCTACGATGATGAGCGCTGCCGAAACCATCGCCCCTTTTTTGACCCAGTTCATGTTCCATTTCCAGCGTCCCAACCGGTCGGACAGGCCATGGCACTGGATAGTATCCAGCATAATGGTTATTCCTATGATGTTGGAAACAACGCCGACAACGATGAAAAAAAGCTGATACTGTGTCAGGAAGATAGCCACCCCTGACAGTCCCAACAGGGGCAGGATATCACTGAGGTGGTGGGCACAGCAGGCCGCCATTGAACCAGCCGAGATACCACCAGAGGCGGCTACCGAGCCGGTGGTGGCTGCTCGGCGCTCACGGATACTCTGCCTGACAAAAGAGAATAGCCCGGCCTGAATCCCGAACCCGCCGGCCAGAGCCAGCACCCAGTACCATAGCTCAGCCGTCTGCTCTAGGGCGTGGGTCCAGTCCTGTGCCAGGGTAATAATGCCCAGATAAATTATAATTAATAAGGCAGCCGCGCCCGACCCGATTATAATATGTCTTTTCATAGCTCCCATTTGAGAACCCTTTCCTCAATATTGGCTACATCTCGAATCATTATCTCTATATAGTTAGTCTTCCACTGGCTCAGGGAATCAGGAATAGGAAAAGTTAGAGTACCCCTACGGTGATGCCCCCCGGGAGCGGAGTTCCAGAAGACAGGGTGATATTCATTACCCGTATCGTCGCGTAGCACAGCCAACTCCTCCAGGTCATACTGGTCCAGGTCTACCGAGTGAGTGTTCATGGTCACTTTAAATACGAGAGAGTTATCCTCTGCCTTAATCCATTCAACATCGATGGTTACGCTTCCCCCAGTGTTAGATTGAACCAGTCCATTGGTGGGTCTGTTAGAAAAACTAGACGAGGAGGCAGGATAAGCTCCTTCTTCCTGTTGGGGCACAAAGCGTGAGGAGCATCCGGCCACAATAACTGCCGTCATAATAATGGAGATGGCTAACGCCGAACTCTTAATAAATCTGCTCATTTTAATCCATTCAGAAATTCTTAAGTACCTGTCCTAAGATGGGTAAGAAGTCAGTCGCTTCTGCGATCAGCCAGACAATCCTTTCACGCGGCTCTTTGGAGTTATAGAAGAAATGCTCTCCACCGGGGCCATCAACTCGGAAAACCTCGTGGCCAGCGATGGTCAGTCGTTGAAAATTACTGAAGCCGGAGCCTCCCTTTTCTATAGCATCCACCATTCTCCTAGTGAGCTCTGCCCCAGTGTTACTACTTTCCGTTCTGCCGACCCAGACAGTGACTCGTTCGTTATCACGGGCATACTCCACAATATAGGCACTCACCAGCTCAATATTGATGCCGTGGAGTCTATTAATTTGCGCCATGGCCTCAGAGCCTTCAATACTACCGACAAGTTCTAGCGTTCCCAACCGTTCCGGTACACTCAGTTGTTTTTGAGGGGCCAGGACATTTAACCCAAAGATAAGTCCCACTACAACTAGGAATCCAACAACAATGAATAGTTGGAATAAAGTTAAACCACCTCGTTTTTTTTCACTAGTGGAAACGCGCATCGGGACGGGTGTTGAAGAGCATGGCATCAGCCCGTATGTGGTTAGCCTCCTTTCTTAATTATCTCTTGTGAGCCTCTCTCTAAATAGATTCTTGCGTCCAATTCAGCCCACGATTTGTACCCTAACGCCGTAAAATTGTTGACAATCTTTTCATATCGTCTTCGTCAGGAAGTCCAGTGAGAACTACCTTTTCATCCACGACAAGAGAGGGAACAACTCGGACTCCGTATTGCGCAGCTAGGGCACAACAACTGCCGTCCTTACATTCTGATGCTTGATGGACATTAATCTCGATGTCTGAGAAGGCATGATTGAGCATGTTGAGCGTTCTTTCACATAACCGACATACTTCACTAAAAAACTCAACCTTCATTTTGCTACCCCCCTTCGTTATTAGCTTAAGTCAGCACCTACTCTAGTGCTGTAATACGGGCACGTCAGATTGGTATTACCGTTTCAGTACCTTCCGTATCGCTCCCATTAACTCCTTGATGTGCCCTTCGCCATGTTGTTCATGGAGGGCATTAGTAACACACCCCTCAATGTGGGACTGAAGGATAAGTAGTGAAACCTCATCAGTAGCTGCCGACAGGGCAGTTAGCTGTTGCACGATGTCGATACAGTAGCGATCCTCTTCAATCATTCGCTGAATACCTTTAGACTGGCCCTCAATTCTCTTCATCCTCGTCAGGAGGGTCGACTTATCCTTGGTGTATCGATACTGTCTTGCTGCTATAGGCATCTCATTCAATCCCCCTTTACCAGTTAATAGCTATCGGAGCAATTTACAGTACAATATACTATATACTACCATATAGTATCACTTTTGTCAAGCCTTTTGTAGCTTGAGAAAATGTCATTATAATGTTGGAGGGGATGTTGCCTTCCTTGATTTCTTAATTCTATACCAAGAGCTAGGACAAATCCTTCTTGATTTGCTCAAACTCTTCTCTGGATATCTCTCCCTTGGCGTAGCGTTCTTTAGCTACATCCAGTGGGTCGCGTTTGGAGGCGGAGCTATTCCGCCCGCTCAGTCTTGTAATTCCCCAAACAATGAGAGCGATAAGCCCTCCCCAAAATATTAACATCCACAACCCGCCGAAGGCCATCCACCAGCCCATGCCTTCATGCATATACCACATTGTATTACCTCCTGAACCAAAAAATAGAAGAATCTATCAAGCATTACTTTCTTGTATCTTGAGAACATTATATAGTGTATATTAATAACAGTATGTGACCTATGTCATATATCTAAAAAATGGTTGTATCATATACTTATATTATCAGAGCCTAATAATCAGGAAATGAAAAAACTGAAAAAGAGTCGTGAAGTGGAATGAATAAGAGAAGATTTAGTAAGCTAGTGGCTTTCATGAGCAAACAATAATATTACGTGATAAAATAGTAGTTGGATCTCTCAGACCCAAAATCATACAACTAGGTCGAGGCTATAGCTAGGGAGGTGCAGATATGAGAAAGGTCTATTTAGATAACGCCTCCACTACTCGCCTTCTCCCTGAGGTCCGTGAGGCAATGATGCCATTCCTGAACGAAACGTTTGGCAATCCCTCCTCACTTCATGACTGGGGTGATGCTACCCGAGAAGCAGTAGAGTTTGCTCGAACCCAAGTGGCTCAGCTTATCGGAGCTGATGCCGAGGGGATAATCTTCACTGGTAGTGGCACCGAAAGCAACAATTTGGCTATCAAGGGACTGGCGTTAGCTCAACAAAATAAGGGTAAGCATGTGGTCGTCTCTGCTATTGAGCATTTCTCGGTACTACATTCAGCCAGAACCCTGGAGAAATGGGGCTTTGAGCTGACCCTAGTGCCGGTGGATAAGCACGGTGTAGTTGACCCCGAGGATGTACAGAAAAGTCTGAGAAAAGACACCGTGCTGGTATCTGTCATGCAGGCCAATGGTGAAGTGGGCACAATAGAGCTAATATCGGAGATTGCTAAAATAACCAAAGAAAAAGGTGTGGTTTTCCACACTGATGCTGTGGCTACCGTCGGAACAATACCAGTTAATGTAAAGGAACTGGGGGTAGACGCCCTGAGTTTGGCTGGAAATCAGTTCTACGGTCCGAAAGGAGTGGGTGCCCTCTGGGTGCGGAAAGGGGTGCGCATTATGCCTCTACTTGATGGTGGCGTACAAGAGGGGGGCCGGCGTGCTGGCACGGAGAATGTGCCAGCTATTGTCGGCCTGGGTAAAGCGGCTGAATTAGCTACCGCCAACATGGCAGCTCAAATAGAGCATCTCACTCCACTCCGCGACCGCTTACTAACAGAATTACCAGCTAAGATTGACCACGTAGTGGTTACCGGTCATCTCCAGAACCGTCTTCCTGGAAACGCTAGCTTCTGCGTGGAATTTATCGAGGGCGAATCCATGCTTATGTTATTAAACAGCCAGGGGGTCGCTGTCTCCAGCGGCTCCGCCTGCACCTCTAAGGCTCTTAAAGCCTCACATGTGCTCATCGCCATGAAAATACCTCACGAACTGGCTCAGGGTTCACTCCTCTTCAGCTTTGGTATAGATAATACCGCTGAAGATATAGACTATGTCCTGGAGATGCTGCCTCCCATTGTGAATAAGCTGCGGCAGATGTCACCTCTTTATGCTAAATTTACTAAAACAAGTAAAGGAGTCAAATAGTATGCCAATCTATAGCCAAAAGGTAATGGACCACTTTATGAATCCTCGCAATGTAGGCGAGATTGAGAACCCTGATGGCGTTGGGGAAGTAGGTAATCCAATATGTGGAGATATGATGTCCTTTTACATAAAGGTCAAGGATGACCGCCTGGATGATGTTAAGTTCAAGACCTTCGGTTGTGGAGCAGCTATCGCTGTCTCCAGTATCGTCAGTGAAATGGCTACAGGTATGACGCTGGATGAAGCGATGAAAATTACACCTCGTCTGGTGGCTGACGAACTGGGGGGATTACCCAAGCAAAAGTTTCATTGTTCCAATCTGGGACATGAAGCTCTGCAAAAAGCTATTAAAGACTACCGGAGCAAAATAAAGGTAAAAGGAGGAGGAAAGAGATAATGGAAGACAAGAATAAATCGGTAAAAGAGCACCGCTTTTGTCCTTACTGTGACGAGGAGATAGCAGAGACACCATTCCCCTCTTGCCAGGCTTGCGGAGTAACCATATTCTACTGTCCTAAGTGCCGGGAACCTTTATCCCCTGAGAATAGGGTATGTCCTCATTGTGGAGTTGACATTCGTAAGGAAGCCGCCAAGGAGGAATAAATGGCAGAAAAAGAAAGACTGACCACAGCTGTTAAAGGAGAAAGTCAAACGGTAGAAAAGGAGGACAGACTGACCATAGCTGTCTTAAGTGGCGATCTGGAACGGGCTTTAGCCGCTTTCATGTTAGCGACCACTGGCGCCAGTATGGGGATGAAGGTGAGTATGTTCTTTACCTTCTGGGGGTTGAATATTATTAAGAAAAATGAAGGCGGTATCAAGAGTAAGGGGCTGATGAGGAAGATGCTGAACCTGATGAACCGGGGCGGCTCCAAGAGACTAAAGCTTTCCCGGTTTAATATGTTGGGTCTGGGTACCTGGATGATGAAAGGGCTGATGAAGGACACCAATATGCCCTCTGTCGACGATTTCATCATTATGGCTAAAGATATGGGAGTAGAGCTTATTGGCTGTACCACTACCTGTGGCGTAATGGGGATAGCTCCAGAGGAAGAGACTTTCCGCAGTGAAGTTGATACCCTGTCTGGCGCTGCCTACTTCTTGAATCTGGCGCGTAAATCAAAAGTGACCCTTTTCATCTAGCCAGACACCTGACCAAGACAAATCAAGGAGGAGAAGATGAAGGCAGACCAGAGTTTGGACTGCATAGGGCTGTATTGTCCGATGCCTATTGTTAAAACCACCGAGAAGTTTAAGCAGCTAAAGACGGGGGAGGTTCTGGAGGTGGTGGCAGATGATAAAGGGATAAAACTAGATATGCCGGCCTGGTGTGAAGCCACCGGACACGAGTGTTTGGGAATGGAGGAGGAGGGTGGGGAAATCAAGGTCTATGTGAAAAAAGCCCACGAGTGAGGACGACTAAGCGTTTGTAAGAATCCAGAGGATGCAATCAGGGAACAGGACTGAGAGTAAAGAAGAAACCTCACCATGGGGAAAGTTATGGTCAAATACAAGGTAACCTTTCTACCTGACGGCAATGAGACTGAAGTGGGGGAGGGCGTCACCCTGCTTGAGGCAGCTGAGCAGGCAGGGGTTTATATCAATAGTCTATGTGGGGGCCAGGGTCTTTGTGGCGAATGCCGCCTCCAAGTAATCAAGGGTAAGACTAAGGCTGATAAGCATGCTATTGGCTTCTTTTCCGGAGAAGAGATAAGAAGTGGTTATGTTCTAGCCTGTCAGACTGGGGTGGAAGATAATCTGGAAGTATTCATCCCAGCTAAGTCTCGCCTTGAGATGGAGAAAATCGTCACTGAAGGAACCCCGGTGACTTATGACGAACCAGGGAAGATATCCCTCCAGCGTATCCCACAGGATCCTGCGTCTCTGTTTGAACCATTGGTCAGTAAGATATACCTTGAGCTGCCGGAACCAAGCTTAGCTGATAATGTCTCCGATATAGACAGGATTACCAGAGAACTGAGGAAAAGGCTCGCTTACTCTTCTTTTGAGATATCCTTAGGCTGTCTGCAAAACTTAGCAGATAAGTTGCGTGAGCATGATTGGAAGGTTACTGCTGCCGTGGCCAGGCATAACGGTGTTGGCCGGTTGTTGCAATTAGAGGGAGGAGATACCGCAGACTGTAACTATGGTCTGGCTGTTGATGTAGGCACTACCACAGTGGTAGCTCAGCTAATCTACCTTAAAACAGGTAAGGTCATGGCGGTGGAAGCTAATCACAACTTACAATCCCGTTATGGAGAAGATGTCATATCCAGGATGGTCTTTGCCTGCGGTCGGGGCTCTCTCACCCCTCTTCACAAGGCAGTAGTAACAAATATTAACATCTTAGCTCAAGTACTGGCCAAGGAAAAGGACATTGATACTAAAGATATTAACTGTATTGTTGCCGCTGGGAATACCACTATGAGTCATTCTCTTTTGGGCTTGATGCCATGTTCCATAAGATTGGAGCCCTATGTCCCTACCACTACTATCTACCCACAGATACTAGCCAAAGAGATAGGTATTGACATAAATCCTCAAGGTATAGTGGAGGTAATGCCCAGTGTGGCCAGTTATGTGGGGGGTGACATTGTGGCTGGTATCCTAGCCTGTGGTTTGGCAGATAAGCCAGAAATAAAATGCTTAATTGATGTAGGTACTAACGGGGAAATTGCTGTTGGCAACAATGAGTGGATAGTTTGTTGTTCGGCCTCGGCTGGTCCGGCCTTTGAGGGTGGGGGCACCAAATGGGGTATGCGGGCCACTAAGGGAGCAATAGAAAGGGTGAAGATAAAAGATGGCCAGGTCACTTATGAGACCATCGGCAAGGCCAAGCCAAGGGGAATTTGCGGCTCCGGCCTCATTGACTCTATATGTGAATTGGCCAAGAACAAGATAATCGGTCAAGACGGGAAATTCAATCTGTCCGTCAATGATAAGCGGATAGTTGTGGAAGATGGTGACCCCCAATATGTATTAGTCTTGCCTGAAGAGACGGAAACAGGACAAGCCATTACTGTTACCGAAACAGATATCGCAAACCTCATTAAGTCTAAAGGTGCTGTATTTGCTGCTCTGAAGTCTCTAATGGATTACATCGGGCTGAACTTTGAGCAGTTGGATAACATTTATCTAGCCGGCGGTTTTGGCAGCTCGCTGGATATCGCCAGGGCCATTGCCATTGGGCTACTGCCCGACATAAGCACCGATAAGATTCAATTTATCGGTAATAGCTCTATCATGGGGGCACGGATGGCCCTTCTGTCTAGGCCTGCCTTTGAGAAGGCAATAAGCATCGCCAAGGCCATGACCAATATTGAGCTTTCTGCCTATCCACCCTTTATGAATGAATTTGTTGCCGCTCTATTTTTACCTCACACGGATAGTAAGCTTTTCCCTTCGGTACACTACTGAATTACCAATTGCGGTGCGTTCTAACCCCGAGGAAGAAGTGTAGAGTAATGGTGCAGTTTGATAACGGCCTATATTGAGGTTTTACTGGCTAATCTTCTGGTGGAGGAGCATAGGGCGGCTTTTTGACCAGGCGTTCAAGCACGTTATACCAGGTGTAATCTACCAGAGCTACGTTGTTTGTGTCTGGGGCTTGTACGTAAAAGGCGTGGCCATCCGGTGTGCTATCGCCTATGTTAATACTCAGAACACTATTGTCCTCTAAGGTTAAAGTTATCGTCATTTGCGGTTGAGTTAAGCCAAATTCGGCCAGTTTTTCCTGCGTGGCATTTTCAGCAATAACCCTCTCTGTTCCCGGACCGCTTAAGAGAAGTGGTATACCTCCTCCCCATCGATCTACGTCAATCTCAGACCTCTGGGGGTCATCAAAGTACCAAGGAAATTTATCCTCTTCTTTTATTTTAATAAATGTTTGGCTTTCGCCCTCACGCGGGAGTTCTATCTCAATATGCTGTATCTCTTCCATCTCAATCAGCCACACGAACAGTTGTGGCTCTTTTGGCGGAGTCGGCTCAGGTCTGCTGGAAAAGTAAAAATACCCCCCCAAAGCCAGGAGAATTACTAGCAGAATAAGGATGTTTCTGAGTCTCAAGCGATTCCCCCCCCCCCCTGAGATAAGTCCGTCTCGCTACCGTCTTCGCCACCAGATGACGCCGCCTATCACCAGCACTAGCAGTGGAAGCAGTCCTATACTAGAATAATTGATGAACCTTGCTGCCTCTGGGCCAATAATTAGTCTGCGGAATGGAAGAACCTTGCGCTCGATTGAAATTAGCTCTTTCCCTGCTGCGAGCCAGTTTACTGAACTGAGAAAGAGGTCACTGTTGTTACCATTATAAAAATGCTGGTTTGAAGCGAAGTCAGAATCACCGATGACTATTAGGGTAGTCCCTTGTTCCTCTTCAGCTTCACCACTTGGAGGGGTGAAAATAAGGAAGCTAAGAGCTAGAGGTCCCTTTGGGTCCGTCCCCTCGTCAAACTCAGGTTCTTCTAGGGGGTCAAAATTCATTTCTAGCCAGCTATCATTGCTTGTCCAGATGAGCCTAAACATTTGGATATTACTATCCTTACTCTTCCAGATCATCTGGCTGCGCACTTCACCTTCCGCTGTTACAGAGAGGGTAGGTACATATTCAGGGTAGGGCATTATGGCCGTAGCCCCGGGGAAGTAAGTCTCTGGCAGGCCAAAGTCATTTCTAGTGCTTGGTACACTGGGGCTGTCTATACTAGGAGACACATAAGATGATGGGTCGATTACAATTCCGTCCCCTATCTCAACTCCCCAGTTAGAAAGAAGTTGTTTAATCCCTTGCGGCGGGTCAGGGTTTACAAGAAACAATACCTGTTTATCGCTTTCCAGATATTGCTTAATAATCTCGACCTCGCCGCTGGTTAGTAAGTTCTGCGGTCCCGCGATTATCAGGGCAGTAGCGTCCTCGGGTATGCTAGGCGTAACCAGGAGGTTCAGTGTATCTACCTTATAAAGGTTATCTAGTAGTCCTGTCTTAGCTGAACTGTAGCCATTAGGAGCGCTGGAATCAATATTAGCTTCGCCGTGCCCGGTGAGGAAATATACTTTTTTCTGGACCGTCCCAGTAACCTCCAGGATAGCGCTGGTGAAGGCATGCTCCGCCTCGACACCAACAATTTGCGGGTTACCCTGCTGGTCTGTGCCCATTTGTACCATCTCCTGCGGTGATACCAAGCGGCGTCGGCCCCCGCTTTCAAAAACGACTGTCGAATACATCTGTATGCCATATTGTCTCGCCTGGTCTGGATGCTCGTCAGGGTCAATAATTTCTACATTCAACTGGTCAGTATAATTCTGATACTCAGCCAGTAAACTAGTGACATAGCTATCAAGTCCACCATAGGGGTCAACGGGAGTGAGGAAGCATAGAGCCTGCACCGGTGTTTCCATCTCACTGAGAATTTCCTTTGTCTGAGGGGTGAGGGTGAATTGCGCCACACCAGTGAAGTCAAAACGGTGATAGTTGCCGATGCTGATAGCATTAACTAAAAGGATGATGCCAATGAAAACTGAAGCCAGTACCGTAGTGCCAGCGCCAAACCTACCACGTCTACCAGTTAAGGCGCGGCCAACTCGTCTAAAATCAATGATAAAGGCCGTGGCTAGGAGCAGTATTCCCAGCAGCAGGATGCTCCAAGCTACAAATCGGATGCTGGGCAGCACTAGCATAACTATGAAACCTGCCAGCAGGGCTAGCAGCCCAAGTACGGCGATTAGTCCGGAAAGCCTATAAGCTTTGGGAATAGTCTGCATTTAACTCCACCTGCTGTTTTCGAGAGACCTTACTGCTAGAAACAGAAACAATGCTGTGATACTTAGATAGTAAACTATGCCTCTGGTATCAATTACTCCCCTCATAAAGTCAGGAAAATAGTTGGAGAGTGAGAAGAAGCCAATGACCTCCCCTAGTGCTTCGGGAAACAAGTCAGCAGCCATGCCTATGAACCATAAGGCAACGAGAATTCCGCCGGCGACTACAGCCGCCACAATTTGGTTTGAGGTCAGCGATGAAGCAAATAGTCCTACTGCCAGGGAGGTACAGCCTAGAAGAAAGAGTCCGAGATACCCGGTGACAATGGGGCCTATATCGGGGTCACCAAACAACATTAAGAGGATGGGGTAGTACAAGGTGAGCGCCAGCATTACCGTAAGGATGCCCAGGCTACCCAAGAACTTCCCCATTATTATCTCGCTGTCTCTCACCGGTGCCGTGAGTAATAGTTCCAGGGTGCCCATTTTCCTCTCTTCGGCAAGCAAACGCATGGTGAGCACTGCCACCAGCAATAGCAGCAGGATTTGGAACAGCATATTGCCAACGAAGCCCCTGATGCTGGTTTCAAGATAGGTGGCAGGACTGAAACTAAAGAAGAAGCCGGTGCCCGCCAGAAAGATGCCGGTTACTACGTAGGACATTGGAGATGCCAGGTAGGACTTGAATTCTTTAAGGGCGATAGTTATCGTGCTTCTCACTACCCTGTCTCCTCTTCACTGGTTAACTTAAGGAAGATGTCCTCAAGACTCATTTCTAGGGATTCCAGTGATAGTAGAGTCCAACCGCTCTGGACTATGGCTTCCATTATCTTGCCACGGGGGTCCTGTCCGGCAGAACATTCAACAATGTAGTGAGAGTCTTCGTGGCTAACCCGGCTAATACCCTTGATTTGACGTAGACGCTCGGTTATCTTTTTAGAAGGGCCTTCTACTTCGAGGCGGATGCGCTTGGAACCACTTACTATGGAGGAAAGATTCTCAATACGGTCCTCAGCCACAATCTTACCTTCATTTATGATAATCACCCGCTCGCAGGCCATGCTTATCTCAGGAAGGATATGGGTAGAGAGCAAAACGGTATGCTCCTTACCCAGTTCCTTGATGAGTTGTCGTGTCATAGCTACCTGAATGGGGTCGATACCTATTGTTGGTTCATCCAGAATCAGTACTTCTGGCTCATGGATAATCGCTTGAGCCACACCAACTCGCTGCCTGAATCCCTTTGATAGCTTGCCAATAATCACATCAATATATTCTTCGAGGTGGCAGATACCTACCACTTCTTCTATTCTGGTCTTTATCCTATTCTTGTCTAAGCCCCTGAGCTTGGCTAAGAAATCAAGGTAGGAACGGACAGTCTCATCCCTATATAACGGTACCGCCTCTGGAAAATAGCCAATATGTTGACGTGCCTCCAGAGAGTGACTTAGCATGTCATAGTCGGCGACCCTTACATTACCACTAGTCGGCATCAAAAAGCCGGTAAGGATACGCATCGTAGTCGTTTTTCCCGCCGCATTGGGGCCGAGGAGCCCTACGATTTCTCCCTTTTCTACATTGAAGCTAATATTATCTACGGCGAGGCGCTTTCCGTAATATTTGGTTAAATTTTTAACTTGTATCACTTTTCCCCTGCCTACCTTAATTAATCGGAAACAGACAATACTATACTACCAGCCACCTTATTCTTTTGCCAGTTGCCATTTTATCCAAGCATCGATTTCAGAATTAAAGTCATATTTTATTTCATGGAATTCTATCTGTCCCGAAAGCCAGTCCTCAAATGCCTTGCCCCTCAGCGCCGGCAGGTAATCTTCGTCCACTTCTCGAGCATCAGCCCTCTCTGAAACCATGAGGAGAAAGTAAACCTCCTCGGTTGATGAGGCATCACTTACATAAGGTATAGGCTGACTTACATTATCAGTGCTTTGACTAAAAGCTGTATAGTCCAGGTTAGAGGCTAGGATACCACGAGGAAACCAGCCAAGGTCACCTCCTCTTTCCCCAGACTCCGTATCAATTGATACTTCCCGAGCAAGGCTAGCAAAATCTTCTCCTGCTTCCCATCTTGCCCTTACTTTCTCCGCATCCTCATAAGTCTCCAAGACAATAGCGTGAAGGTAAACATGCTCCACCACTGTGGGCATTCTTTCGGTTTGATACTCATAGAGGCGAGTCGTCAATATACTGGTGGCTACCAATTCTTTGTATTCAGAATCTGAGAGCTTGGTTTCATTAAGCTGCTGGCGATACCACTCCTTAAATTCACCCTCAGAAATAGTTTCACTCTCTCCCCGGGCTATTTGCCTCAGCTCCTGGTTAATATCCTCCGGGCTGACTTCTATACCATACCGTGGCGCTTCTAGTTTAATGAGCAGTTCGTTTGTAAGCACCTCAAACATGAGAAGAGAGTCATTGCCCTGTAACCTGGCTCTCTTCAGAAAGTAATCCATGCGGATAGAGATGCCATCCCCTGTAATTATGGTGCGGCGAAAAGGTGCTGTATTCAGATATAAGCTGCCGAATACTATAATCAGGATTACGACAACAAACACCGAGGCGGTGATAATATATCCTATCGGGTTCCTTTTCCGGGCTTCATCTATGGCTTTCGAATTTGGTGTCTTTTCCACCGACCTGCTATCAGGTCTCTTCTTTTTTGACTGAGACATGCCTCACCTTAACCTGATGGGGTATTCTTAGGGCGATTTGTTAAGCTTGATTCAATAGGTTGTTCTGGGTTATTTACTACGAAAAGAATGAAGGGTTCTATCAACAGGATGTACGGTCTTTCTTCCTCTGTTGGTAATCAGGCTCACCGATTTAGCCAAACAGCAAGAACTTAGACTCGGTGACACGCCACCCAGTGCTCATCACCAATGGTCCTTAATTCTGGCTCTTGCTTACTGCAGACGTCAATCACCATACTACATCTGGGGTTGAAATGGCAGCCACTGGGGGGATTAACCGGGCTGGGCACATCACCGGTTAGCAAAATCCGCTTTCGCTGACGGTCAACCTCCGGGGCAGGTATAGGAACTGCTGACAGCAGCGCCTGGGTATAGGGGTGAAGCGGGTTATCATAAAGCTCGTCACTATCCGTAATCTCCACAATCTTACCCAGATACATCACCGCCACCCGGTCGCTGATGTAGCGGACTACTGAAAGGTCATGGGCGATAAAGAGGTAGGTCAGATTAAGCTCCTCTCTAAGCCTCATCAGTAGAGTGATGACCTGTGTCTGGATTGAAACATCTAGTGCCGAAACAGGCTCATCGCATATGATAAGTTTTGGCCTCGTCGCCAGCGCCCGAGCTATTCCGATACGCTGCCGCTGCCCACCACTGAACTCGTGGGGATAGCGCACTGTCATTCTAGGCTCAAGGTTCACTAACTTAAATAACTCGGCAACCTGCTCCCTATATTCATTACCTGTGACCATCTTGTGAACCAGCAGTGGCTCACCGACGATATCCCCAACAGTCATACGGGGGTCCAGCGAGGCATAAGGATCCTGGAATATCAACTGCAGATCCCGCCGCAGCGGCCTCATCGCACTCTGCTTAAGTGTAGTAAGGTTCTTTCCCTCAAAGAACACCTTGCCCGCGGTGCTTTCATAAAGCTGTAGGATACAACGCCCGGTGGTGGTCTTGCCACAGCCGCTTTCGCCCACCAACCCGAGAGTCTCGCCTCTCTTGATATAGAAACTTACCCCATCTACCGCCTTAACGTCGGCTACCCTCTTCCGCATGACGCCGGCCAGTACCGGGAACCACATTACCAGATTTTCCACTTCGACTAGATGGTCGTCTTTCGCCATTAGTCAGCCCTCTCTGATTCTTTTCGCAGCTCTTCCATTTCTCCACTTCTCCAGCAGGCAGCATAGTGATTTTCCCCCATTTTTTCCAGTTCTGGTCTCTCTTCCCGGCACCTATCGATGGCATACCGACAGCGAGGATTGAAGTAGCAGCCCGTGGGGAGACGGACGAGATTGGGCGGCAGGCCTGGAATGACGTGCAGGGCGCGGTTCCGGGGCAAATCTAATCGCGGCACCGAGTCTATAAGCCCCATAGTATAGGGGTGTCTTGGTGCGCCATATATGACATCCGTCGGTCCTGTCTCAGACAACCGCCCGGCGTACATCACATTCACCCGGTCAACATAGCGGGCGACCACCCCCAGGTTATGAGTTATGATAATCACTGCTGTGCCAAATTGGGTTCTCATGTTGTTAAGTAATTCCAGGAGCTGTGCCTGAACAGTAACATCAACCGAGGTAGTGGGTTCATCAGCTATTAGCAGTTGGGGATTACAGCTCAGGGCCATAGCAATCATTATCCGCTGCTGCATCCCACCGCTAAACTGGTGAGGATAGTCATGTGTCCTCTGCTCCGCTTCTGGTATCCCCACTAACTCTAGTAATTTGACCGCCTCCCTGGCGGCTGATTGCTTATCCAGGCCACGATGCAGAGCCAGTGACTCAGATAACTGGATCTCAATGGCAAGCACCGGATTTAGGGATGTCATCGGCTCCTGAAAGATCATGGCTATCTCGTTACCTCTGATATGGCGCATCTCCTCCTCACTAACCTTGAGAAGGTCCTTACCGTTAAGGAAAACCTCACCGCCGACAATAACACCGGGAGGATAAGGAATAAGGCGCATAACGGAAAGGGCGCTTACGCTCTTGCCACAGGCACTCTCACCAACGATACCTAAACACTCACCCTTATCAAGATAATACGAGAAGTCGTCAACTGCCCTTAGTTCGCCTTCCTCGACATAGAAATAAGTCTTTAGATTATTAACTTCAAGTATTTTATCTGCGATATCTGTTCACCCCCTCCCGTCATGGATTACCTAAAGTCCTAGTCAAGCCAAATATGGATAAGGAAGAGCTTAACTTTAATGATTCCTTATAACATGATTTTCTACCTTTGTCAAGTGGGTCTAAAAAAAGGTGCTGTTTAGCAACTCTTAAAAAATTGTTCATAGTGAAGCTAGCCAGCCTCAAAGCTATTATACTTAGACAAAAGTCTGGAAGCTAAAGCCTGGTAAAGATAAGGTGTAAGCAAACAAATGTAGACTCTTTCTCTGGCAACTTCCTTTATGAGCAGAAGGTATCGAAAGGTTATTTCCTAAGAAAGCTAAGTGAGGTTGTGGATTGGGACAGGTTTACCACAAAGCTTTTCGGCTATTACCAGGGTAAAGGGGAAATAGGTCAGGCACCATATAATCCCGCCATCATGTTAAAGATGCTCCTTCTTTTACGGATATAAAGACCAGGAGAGTCTTAATGCTAGTTCTGAGCTAGTGACCAGTGTTATTCCCGGCCATGGCAATGACTATGATGGTCCATAAGTTGAAAAAGACTTAAGGAAGGGGATAAAGATTGGCACAGTCTCTGGTGATAAGGGCTACGATGATGGAGACAGCCATTATTATCTTGAGAACAAAGGGATTAATTCGGCGCTAAGGCTTAATAGTTATCGGACGCAGAAGAAGGACAATAACAAGGAGGGCTGGCTGAAATTGAAGCGAAGCCAGGAATACACCGATGGTCTAAAGGAGGGGTATAAAGTAGAGAGGAAATTTAGTGAAGCCAGAAAATGGCATGGCTTTACCCGGTGTCGCTACGCAGGGTTCATACGGCATGCCATTCAGAGCTATCTTACCTTCATAGCCCTTAATCTAAAGAGGTTGGTGAAACTATTGACTGGTGTTAGCTTCAGGGGTGAAGCCAGAGCTTATCCGGTGTGTAGTTAAATAGAGGTAACTTTTGCCCAAAAGCAGGCGGAAGGAAAAGGAGATAGCTGTACAGGGAGCCAAAGAAATGACAGAAGCGCCCTAAACCGTGGTGAAGAGTAGAAATGAGCCACTAAAAGGGGCTTACAGCACAGCTGGCTCCTAATTAGCTTTAGCCCCATTGTATCCCGTTTTTTGATGATGATTCATATTGTTATATAATATATGACAGACGGCTACTAGAAAGAATAGCACACCTAGTGCAATAAGGAGGGTGAGTGCAATGAAGTATAGTCAAAGAGCATTTTGGAGTTGGCTAGGCAGGAAACTAAGAGCGCAATTCATCACGGGTGTTCTCACTGTTGTACCTATTGTTGCCACCATATTGATAATGACCTGGATTTTTGTTCGTATTGACAATATTCTACAGCCTCTAATAGAGGTTGTTTGGGGTAACACGGTTCCCGGCGTCGGCTTCGGCATTACAATAGTGTTGATTTACCTAGCTGGAGTCATTGCCAGTAATGTCATAGGAAAGAGATTGATTCGTTATGGTGAGTCGGCATTACCATGGATACCGCTAGTTCGACAACTCTACAACGGTATCAAGCAAATCTTGGAGAGCTTCTCTGCGCCCCAAAAAGTTGGCTTTATGCAGCCGGTACTAACCGATTTCCCCAGAAAGGGGATGAGGGTCATAGGGTTTATCACCAACGAATTATCTGACGATACTGGTAAAAAACTGCTCACTGTCTTCATACCGACCTCCCCTAATCCGACATCGGGTTTTCTGCAAATAGTAGGAGAGGATGAAGTTATCCGGACCGACATATCAGTTGAGGATGCGTTGAAGATGGTTGTATCCGCTGGCAGAGTGTCGCCAAAGGAGGTTAGTGATAAGTTACTTGCCTACAGTTAAGCAATCGTACATGCTTAACCTAGACCTTATTCAGCAGTTTATTTGGCTCCGCGTGGCTAAAAGATATGTTTCAGCCGCCTGGAACGAGCTACGAACTAAGGGACCCGAGACCACATACCGGAAGCCGAGTTGCATTCCTATATTCGCACACTCTTCAAACTCTTCAGGGGAAACGTATCTAATTACCTTGTGGTGCCGTAACGAAGGCTGCAAATACTGACCTATGGTTAAAAGGTCACAGCCAGCTTCCCTAAGGTCAGCCATCATTTCGATGACTTCTTGACGAACTTCACCTAATCCTAACATAAATCCGGATTTAGTTAAGATCCTATTGTTGAGCAGTTTAGATTGTTTCAAAAGTCCAATTGAACGCCGATAATCTGCTTTGGGGCAAACTTCAGAATAAAGCCGCGGTACCGTTTCCATATTGTGGTTAAGAACTGGCGGTGAGCTATCTACTACTGTCTGCAATGCTGATAATGAGCCTCCGAAGTCAGGGATAAGAACTTCGACTATGATAGTGGAGTCATATTCATGGATAGCTTCGATGGTTTGGGCAAATTGGGAAGCACCGCCGTCAGGAAGGTCATCTCTGGTCACTGACGTAATAACGACATAGTGTAGCCCCAACTTATTGACTGCGGTCACAATATGCTCTGGCTCTTGAGGGTCAGGGGGTAGAGGCTTTCCCTTCTCCACTGCGCAGAAAGTACAATTCCGGGTACAGATATCCCCCAGAATCATGAAAGTGGCCGTGGACTGGCGAAAGCATTCGGTACGATTGGGACATCGTGCACTCTCACAGACAGTATGTAACTTCAGGCCTCGCACGAGTCTTCCCATCTTGTTTAGTATGGCGGGCTCGAGAGGGCTTAGCTTTAGCCACTCAGGGCGTCGAGTACAGCTAGGCATCTGTCGTCTCCTTGCGCGTGCCTTAGCCCAAATACCGCTGAGAAGCAGTTGAGCAAATGTCCGATAACAGTTTCGACCTCTAACGGATACCCCAGTAATTTTGAGACAGAGGTCATTACTTTGCCTTCAAGACCACACGGATTTATGAAGTTGAAGTAACGTAGGTCAGTATTTATGTTGAGAGCAAAGCCGTGCATCGTAATGTAATGGCTAACACGTACACCTATAGAACAAATCTTCTCTTCACCTACCCAGATACTACCCGGATACTTAGCGACCCGGTGCCCCTGGAGACCAAATTCGAGCAGTAACCTGATGATGACTGCTTCCAGTTTCCACACATATTCACGTACCCCAAGGCCGCTTTCTTTAAGGTTAAGAATGGGGTAACCTACAAGCTGTCCTGGCCCATGATAGGTGATGCCACCCCCCCGATTGGTATGAAAGACGGCTATTCCCTCTTGAGCCAGCCTCTCTGGAGGGACAATTATGCCTTCTTCCCCTCTAAACCGCCCTATTGTGAAAACTGGTGAGTGTTGCAGGAGTAGTAATACATCAGGAATTTTGCCATCGGCTCTCGCTTGCATCAATTTCTGTTGTCGCTTTAAGGCAAGCTCATATGGGATTACTCCCAGGTAGTCAGCAACATATATCTTATTAGATGACGAATTTATCTCCTCAGGAATCTTAGCCCAGATAGCTTTCTCTTTAGTTGAAATACTCATTAACCAAGCTCTACATTCTTTGGAAATGGATGGAACCGTATAGTTGTCCCATTGCTGCTTCATGTATGGTTTCAGGTAGAGTGGGATGGGCATGGATAGTATGAGCAATGTCCTCGGCTGTTGCCCCAAGTTGAACGGCAAGCGCACCTTCGGCAATAAGGTCGCTAGCATGCGGTCCCATAATGTGCATGCCCAGAACTTTACCATTATCAGCATGACAAATCATCTTAACCATACCCATTGTTTCATCCATGGCAACAGCGCGGCTACAGGCGGCGAAGGGGAATTTGCTCACTTTATGAGGTATGTCGCTATTCTTTGCTTCTCTCTCGGTAATGCCAACACTGGCTATTTCGGGTTGTGTGAAGATACAACTGGGAACAGCCTGATAGTCGGCTTGGCGAAAGTAGCCCAGAGCATTCTCGGCCGCTACCTCTCCCTCGTAGAAGGCAACATGGGCCAGCATGTTATTGCCGAGAACATCTCCGATGGCATAAATATCGTCGATATTCGTCTCAAGGCGCTCATTCACCACAATGGCCCGTCCATTCATCTTTATCCCAAGTTCTGATAAGCCCAGCCCCTCACTATAAGGTTGACGCCCGGCAGCCATTAGAACCATCTGTCCTTCAACCCTCTGCTCGCCCTCTGGAGTATCCCAAACCACCCTGAGAACTGTCCCCTCTTTTTTAATAGCTTTAACCGCAGCTCCAATCTTAACTTGTATGCCCTGCCTAGGTAAGGTCTGCACGAAACGTCGGCCAATCTCTTCGTCAATAGACTCCAAAAGAAGAGGAAGCTTCTCAACAATGATTATCTTTGTCCCCAGCGCATTAAAGATGCTAGCAAACTCAACACCCACGTAACTTCCCCCAATGATAACAAGGCTTTCTGGGAGCTCTTTCAACTCAAGGATATCATCAGTGGTGAGCACTCCCGGTAGGTCTAAACCGGGGATGGGTAGTAGAGCCGACTCGGAGCCGGTAGCAATAATTAGCTTCCTGGTTGCTATCTCTTCACCATTCACCTTAACCAGATGTGGAGACAGGATGCGCCCTGTGCCCGCATATACACTTATCTTGTTGGACTTCATTAACTGTTCGACACCGGACACTAACTTGTCAACTACATTGCTTTTACGAGCCATAATCTTTGGGAAATTTATCCTGATGTTGTCGAGCTCTATCCCAAACTTATCGGCTCTTCTCCCTTCAACGAGAACCTCCACACTTCTGACCAGAGCCTTCGTAGGAATGCAACCCCGATTAAGGCAAGTACCACCTAGCTTATTCTTCTCTACCAGAGCCACCTTCGCTCCCAGGTGAGCAGCATGGAGCGCGGCAACATAGCCACCGGGACCGCCTCCAATTATCACAATGTCCTTTTCATTCAAAGCCTTAACTCCTCAGCTAGTACCCTTCCACACTATCGGCATTGAAGGAGACCATGACTACCCCCAGCGAAAAACAGACATTGCATTGAAACAGGGCAACTACTATAAAGCACAACCTCTAACTCCGCTCTCTCATAAACAGGTCAATACGTTTCAAGGCTTCGTCTACGTCCGCAAGGCTGACCATCCTGTGGGTAACAGCTCGTATCTTTCGCTCCCCGCGAGGCGACAATTTGACACCCTGGGTATCCATTTGCTGGGCAAACTCAGGCCCAGGGATAGTGGTTGGTAACTCGAAAACCACGATGTTAGTCTGAACCTTATCTGGACAAATGCCAATGCCGGGGATCTGGGCCAGGCCATAGGCTAAGCGGCGGGCAGTGGTATGGTCGTCAGCCAGACGGCTAATCATTTTCTGAAGGGCAACAATGCCAGCGGCGGCGATAGCCCCAGCCTGACGCATGCCTCCTCCTACCATCTTACGCCACTTGCGGGCCTTCTCCACAAATTCTTGGCTCCCGCAGAGGAGAGAGCCCACTGGGGCGCTGAGGCCCTTAGACAGGCAAAAGCAAACAGAGTCTGTGGGCTTAACCAGTTCACTGGCGGGTACTTCCAAAGTAATGGCAGCGTTGAAGATACGGGCACCATCCAGGTGGACTCGTAGCCCATGCTGATGGGCAAGTCCAGCAATAGTAGACGTGTAATCTAAGGTTAAGGCCGCACCGCCACAGCGGTTATGGGTGTTCTCCAGACAGAGTAGGGTAGTCACGGGATGGTGGATGTTTTTTGGTCTGATGGTTTCCTCCACCGCATGATAATCTATCTGACCACTCTGGTCGTTCGGAACAGTACGCATCACAACCCCTCCCAATGTAGACGCACCTCCCACCTCATACCATAATATATGGGACTCACTACCCAGGAGAATTTCGTCACCAGGGTGGGTGTGGGTCAGGGTGGCGATGAGATTGCTCATAGTACCGCTCGGTGTTAAAAGGGCGGCTTCCTTCCCCAGCATATCGGCAGCCAGTTCCTCCAGACGATTAGTCGTAGGGTCTTCCCTGTAGACATCATCTCCCAACTCAGCCTCATACATGGCCTGGCGCATTTCTTCTGTAGGCAGGGTTACCGTATCACTGCGCAAGTCGATAACTTTCATGGGATCCTCCTCGCTTGTTTTTTCCACCTCTTCCTCCACTCTATCATTTTATTTCTTCCATTGCCTATTTCTCAGCTTAAGGTGAACCTAATTTTCTTCTTCCTTGGTTACTAACCTCCCAGCGCAAGTCTGGCTGCCTAGCAGCTCTAACTTCGTCTAGGCGTCTAACGGGTGTATTATGGGGGGCGGTATGCAAGATTTCGGGGTTTTCCTCCGCGTCTCTATCTATTTCTTTCATTGCATTAATATAAGTATCCAGCGTGTCTTTGCTCTCTGTCTCAGTAGGTTCGATCATAAGCGCTTCGTCAACTATCAAGGGGAAATAAACAGTAGGAGGGTGGAAGCCATAATCAAGCAAACGTTTGGCGATATCAAATGCCGCCACACCCTTTGCCTTCTGTCGCTTCCCCGAAAACACGACTTCATGCATACAGGGACGGTCATAGGGCAGGTAATAGTATGCTTTTAGCTTCTCCTTAAGATAGTTAGCATTTAGAACAGCGTTCTCACTGACCTCCCTTAACCCTTCCGCACCAAGAAAACGTATGTAAGCATAAGCCTTAATCATGACGCCAAAGTTTCCGTAAAAATTGGCTATCCGCCCAATAGACTTAACTGGTGATGTGAACCTATACTTACCATTACTCTTAGTCACCAAAGGTGATGGTAGAAAATCAATCAAATCTTCCTTAACACATACAGGGCCCGAGCCCGGTCCGCCACCCCCATGGGGAGTGCTAAAGGTTTTATGGAGATTTAGCTGGACATAATCATAGCCAAGCTCTCCAAACTTCACCCGCCCCAAAAAAGCATTCAAGTTAGCCCCGTCTCCACCCAACAAACCACCCCTCTCATGAACCAATTGGCTAATCTCGACCATCTGCGGGTCAAATAGACCTAAAGTAGTAGGCATGGTTAGTGTTACTGCAGCCACTTCCTCATTCATCATGGATGCCAGACTTTTCAAATCTACGTTACCTTCATCATCTGAAGCCACGACGCCTATCTCAAACCCACACATAAAAGTACTGGCCGGGTTTGTTCCATGAGATGAATCCGTTAATAATATCTTCTTACGAGCTTTATCTTCCCGGTCCTGATGGTAGGCTTTTACCATTAGCAGGCCGGTAAGCTCACCATGTGCACCGGCTACAGGAACCAAGCTGGTAGTATTCATACCCGTAATCTCAGCTAAATACTCCTGTAGCTCGAACATAAGCTGCAGTGCGCCCTGAACGGACTCCTCTGGCTGGTAGGGATGAATTGAAGCAAAACCGGGCAGTTTGGCAATATCCTCATGCCACTTTGGATTATATTTCATGGTGCAGCTTCCTAGAGGATAAAACCCCGTGTCCACTCCGTAATTGAGCTTACTTAAGGCAGTGAAGTACCTCACCAGCTCAACCTCACTCACCTCAGGTAGCTCGAGCTCCTGACGGAGTAGCACCTTTGGCGGCAACTCGGTCGGAGATACATCTAGCTGTGGGAGACTGCACCCAATCTTGCCCGGCTGACTAATATCAGGAAGTAAATAGTGATGACCCATTTCTAGTTCCCCTTATAATGCTCCTAAAATTTCAACTAACTTGTCTATCTCCTGTTTGGTGTTCATCTCGGTGACGCAGAACAGCAGACTATTGTCAATTATTTGGCTTATATTCAAACCACCGATTATCTTTTCCTTAAAAAGTGCTTCGTTGATCCGGGAGGGTGGTATCGGGCAACGAATAACAAACTCTTTAAAGAAAGGCTGGAAGACGAGGGAATAGCCTTTAAGCTTGCAAATTGCCTCGGCAGCGTAGTGGGTCTTGTGATAGCATAGCTCAGCTACCTGCCTGAGCCCTCTTTTGCCCAGAGTGGCGAGATAAACCGCTGCTGTTAGAGCCATCAAAGCTTCACTGGTGCAGATATTAGATGTAGCCCGCTCTCTCCGAATATGTTGCTCCCGGCTTAGCAAGGTCATCACATATCCTGGCCTACCCTCAATATCCACCGTCTTACCCACAAGACGGCCCGGTATCTTGCGCACGTATTCATTGCGGCAGGCGAAGATGCCTAAGCCTGGGCCGCCAAAACTTGTTGGTATACCTAATGGCTGTCCCTCAGCGACAACAATATCAGCTCCGTAATCCCCCGGTGGCCTAAACATCCCTAGAGAAATAGGGTCGACTATCACAATGAGTAAGGCTCCAATACCATGAGCTTTCTGAACATATGCTTCCATCTCTTCGAGATAGCCAAAGAAATTGGGCTGCTGGACTACTAGACAGGCACAGTCCAAAGACAAGCTTGAGTTTGACGTTACCATTTCCACAGCGAGATTCCGGCCCGTCACATAAGTATCTATCACCTCGCTATACGCCGGATTTACCGTAGTTGATACGTTAACCTTACTCCTTTTGGTTATTACACATGCCATCACAGCTGCTTCAGCAGCGGCGGTACCCCCATCATACATTCCCGCATTGCTCACTTCCATCCCAGTGAGTTGGCAGACCAACGACTGATACTCATAGATAGTTTGTAGCGTTCCCTGGCTAACCTCAGCTTGATACGGAGTGTAAGCAGTATAGAACTCGCTGCGGCCAATAATGTGCTCAATTATGCTGGGAATAAAGTGTCGGTAGCTACCAGCGCCTAGAAAACAAGCATAATTATCCAAATTCACATTACGGCTTGCCAGTTGATAAAGTTCTTTTTTAAATTCAAGTTCAGATAATGGGGAAGGTAAATTAAAATGGGCATGACGCAATCTTTCCGGTATATCCTGAAATAACTCCTCAATGGAGTTGATTCCGATTTCCCGCAGCATAACACTGCGGTCAGCATCAGTATTTGGTAAATAAGGTGATGGCATTATACTCGTTATCCTCCATTTATTCTGAGCCTTCTTCAGATAACTCAGTTACAAATGCATCATATTTATCACTGTTCATTAAGGCATCAAGTTCCGAAGGTTTGCTTAATTCTAACCTAACCAGCCAACCAGCGCCATAGGGGTCTTCATTCACCAGCTGGGGTTCATCAATGGCAGTCCGGTTGATTTCTAGTACTCGCCCACTAACTGGCGCGAAGATGTCTGAAACTGCTTTTACTGATTCTACCTCACCTATCTTCTTGAACTGCTCTACTTGAGTGCCGGGGGCTGGCAAATCAAGAAATACTATGTCTCCCAAATGAGATTGGGCATAATCGGCAAGTCCCATTTTTCCTTTATTCCCGGACTCAGGACAAATCCATTCATGCTCCTGTGTATACTTATATTCTTTGGGGTTCATTTCATGCTCCTCTTTTGCACAATTTTCTTTAACCGGTTTCGCTTGGAAAAGACTCCCCTGGTCTTGACTATCTCAGACTGTCTAAGAGTTCATCTACCAAAGGCCTAGCCTGCTCTTCAGGCAGGCAGTATTGCATCTTGGTGAATTTCTCTCTAAAATTGGAGATCTTCTGAGAGACATCTTTTTCATCAAGTATCACATCCGCCATGTACTCAGCCAGCTCTTCGAAATCTTTTTCCTTCATGCCAAACCTTGTCATCTCTTGGACGCCCGTCCTTAAGCCACTGCTAGAGGTGAAAGCCTCATCATCGGGTAGGCCCTGGTAGTTCACTATGATGTTATTCTTTTCTAACCTCTCGGCAACCTCTATTCCTCTAGCGTAGCCTACTCGCAAGACAACTTGATGCGTCTCGGTGTAGTTGACCCTAGGGTCTCCTTCTACTTGCAATCCTTGTCCTTTTAGAGCTAAGGCGAAGGCTTTTGCATTGGCAATTACCTGTCTTTGGTAGTCACGTCCGTAGGTATTCATCTCGTAGGTTGCCATTAACAGCCCTAGTAACGTACCAAGATGATGGTTACTCACGCTTCCAGGGAAGGCTCTCCTTATTATGCTCTCCCACAGGTCATAGTAATCTGTTCCCTCGCTCATGTTGCTGGCGATTATCCCTCTTTGCGTACCGAAGAAAGTTTTGTGAGTTGAAGCTGTTATAATATCTGCTCCTTCCTGCAAGGGCTCTTGGAAATAAGGGCCGAGGAGGCCTAAAACGTGGGCTCCATCATACATAATTATCGGCTTCGGTGTTATACCAGCTATCATTTGCGTTATCTCTTTGACAGGCTCACGGTGCAGTATCATGCTCTTGCCAAAAATAATGAGTTCTGGCTTGTGTTGTTCAATAAGTTCCGCCGTCCTGGGAAGGTCTATAGTGTATGGGTTATCCACCAAAACTGGGAAATTGACCACTGCCCGTTTTTCTGTTACGGGGTCAACTGAGACGTAATCTCTCAGTCCACCCATCACCTGTGCGCTTAGGTGCCCCCCCTTGCCGATATGATGGTTCATGACGCTTCTTAATCTTCTGGGCTCCACTCTTCTGTTCACCCTATTAAAATAATCCGCGACACCGCTGAACACTGTGACGTTGGCCATCTGCCCACTGATCACCCTGGTTTCTACTTCGGAACAACCCAAGAATTCCTTCATCTTTTTGGTTAGTGCTATCTCCACCTCGGCTATAAATTCCGTTCCTTGATAATAATATACCTCGGCATCTTCTAAAGCTTTGACCTTTCGGTGCTCAGCGTATCTCCCTGAGGGGTCGCTTATGGTCAACAATTTTACCAGTGGCGACATGGTTTGCTCGGATGGTATAAGGTTGACAGTGCTTCTTTGTCTCCATATGGTGTTGTTGCGGGCTTTTTCTACCAGGCTCGCGGCTAGATTTTCCAGTGATTCTTTATAGTTCGCAGGGTTGGACATTTTTTACTCCTTAAATAATAGTGGTCGGGCATATGGTGGTGCTTTGCTGCCCATATGTCTCTCGACAACCACTCCGTCAGCGACTTTGTTTCTGATAACAACCTTCGTTCTTTCGCCTTCCTTCAAGTCGGCATTGAGGTATGCCAGGCATATCGCTCTCCTGCTAGATTCGGCACCAGGCTTCGATTTGACGCTGGTACCTTCCGTTTTCCAGTAAGGAACCATAGTTCCGCTGGTCACCGTCCCCACAAGCCTTTCGCCCACATAGACTGGGTAACCGGCTCGAGCGACACTCCCATCTCGTATCGCCATAGGCATTATAATTTTAGGGACCGATAGCTGCTCCTTTAGCGTGTCAAGCTGACCTTCCTCTCTCAGTGTTATTTCCTGGAACTGTTTTATTAGTGCCTCTCGGCCGATAAATTCTCCCTTGATTTCGCCGCAGCTCACAGCAAACCTTGCCACAGGCAGGGCAAATATGGGAATTTCCCTTCCCTCTCCATCGTTTCCAAGCTCGTGACCGTATAGTGGAAGGGCAGCTTCCAGTCTTAATGTGTCTCTGGCGCCTAACCCGATAGGAGCAATACCTTCCTTCTTACCGACTTCTAGCAGCTTGTTCCACAGGCGCTCGGCTATTTCTGCAGGTGGAAACAGCTCGAAGCATATCGGCTCGCCGGTATATCCTGTCCTGGCTAAGGGTACTTTAGTGCCAAATATCTCAACAGTTGTCAGATTGTTTCTTGCCGGCTCGGGAAGTTTTCTAGTATCTCCCAGTATTGTTTCAAGGACTGCTTTTGCTCTTGGCCCTTGTAACGACAACATAGCCATTCTGGCAGTACCGTCTTCGAGAACTAGTTGGGGGAATTTCGCCTTGCAATTCTGGAACCATGCCCAGTCCTTTTCCAGGTTGGCGGCATTAACAACGAGCAGATATTCACTTTCGTCTATCTTATAGAGATAAGTGTCATCAACGGCTCCTCCACTTTCATTCGGTATTATGGTGTATTGAGATTGTCCCGGCTGTAAGGCCGCCGCATTGTTAGTTAAGACGTATTGCAAGAAGGGTAAAGCATCCTGGCCACTTATCAGGAATCTACCCATGTGAGAAATGTCGAAGAGCCCGACAAATTTCCTTGTTGTCAGGTGTTCTGCAAGTATTCCAAGGGGATAGTTGAGGGGCATCTCCCAGCCAGTAAAATCCACCATCTTTGCTTTCAAGTCATGATGCACCTTATTAAGGGATGTCTTCTTTAGTGACTTCACTATTTAGTCTCCTGTGAAAGGATTCTTAAATAATTTTAAACTCCCCCCAAACAAAAAGAGGAAATCCGCATTAAACGAATTCCCCCCTGTCCTTTGACCTGAGAGATTGCCCACAATCCTTATTTGCGGACTTACCCCTTCGGTGACTTCACGCAGACGTCTCTCCAGAGGTTCCATCAACAGCAGTCCTTTTGCCTGAGAGTTTCGAGACCCGCTACTAACACGCAGTCCCTTTCACCTTCGGCTCCCTATATAGGGCATCTCCTGCCGCTGCCCAAAGATATTAGCCTATCTCACCATAAATGTCAATACTCTATACTCGTTGGTTCTACGTCAATAAGTGTGGAAATTGTGACCCTGCTCCTTTGGAATTAGTTACCGATATGCTCAGTCGGAAGTTATCCATGTTCCGGTAGCCATAAGCCATCCTCTTTATGGTCTTAATACGATTGTTCTTGCCCTCAATAAAACTATTGGTTAGCGGGTAATCAAAGTAATTCAGTATCTCCTGTTGCCAGTTATCCAATGTATGTATTAGCTCTTTAAACTCAGGTAGAGAGTTATTTGCTATCTTCTCTTGCAATAACTCCAACCTCTCCTCAACCTTGCTCCTGTTCGTTCCCTTGTACTAAACCTCTCAGCTCCCTTGAGCAAAGTATACCGGCTCTTAAGCAGATGCCCGGCAATATAGGCAGTGGGAATAGAGCCTAGCAAATAACCTAATACAATTATTAGCCAGGGCATATTTTTCCCTCTATTTGGTGCCGAGGGTGGGACTCGAACCCACAAGGATTGCTCCGGCGGATTTTAAGTCCGCTGCGTCTGCCAATTCCGCCACCCCGGCCTTCACGATGAGCAATCGGAGATTTTGATACCCGTTGACGTTCGTTTGACGTTCATGGCCGCCGACGGCAGCACCTCATCTAACAGAGCCATCATCTCAGACTGCATCCCCTCAATTATATGACTGTAAACGTCCATTGTAAATGCAACGCTTGCATGACCCAACGCCTCTGAAATCATTTTAGGCTTTGCCCCCCGCAGTAACATAAGACTAGCGAGTGTATGTCTCAAATCGTGGAAGCGGACATTCTCCAATCCCGTCTCTTTAGCTATCCTGGCAAAGTCATGGCTCAATATCCCAGGGTCTAACGGCCTTCCGTCCGCATAGGCAAAAACGAGACTGTCTAAAGTAAGCTCTATTCCTAGTTCACGGTAAAGCCGTTCACGCTCCGCTTTGTATTCCCTTAAAAACAAAGCTAACTTAGGCGTCATGACGACACAACGCCGGCTGTAGCTTGTCTTTGGCTCTGTGAACTTACATATACCACGCTTCTTATATAGTACCTGGCTAACTGATATTGAGAGCATATCAAGGTCAGTATCCCGCCATCTTAAGCCTAGTAATTCAGCCTGTCTAAGTCCCGTGCCTACAGCGGTATAGTATAGCGGGTAGCTATCCTTTGCAACATTATGTATCAATTATTTTTCTTAATAAACTAGGGTCCAAAAGTCTTTTCAGCTTCGGTTCGAGCCTTCCCCATGTCTTCCTTTTCTTCTCGTAGTCTTTTCCCCAATATTGTGGCCAACCATTTTCTTATTTTGAACCACCCTTGATTCCCTGTTCATAACCATTAAGACGGTCTCCCAGTAGTAAGAGTTCTTCTGGTCTTTGAGCTTCGACACCTAATTAAAGAAAGAGGGGTTGACGTCCTTCTTAAACTCCTGTTTTCCAATTTAATCTTTTATACAATTGCTTGTGGATTGATTGACAACCAGATGATTAGAATGATAAACTCAAGTGTTTTGTCTACCAAAGGGCGATGCTCAAAAGAAACGTTTTGGAAGGAGTATAAGTTCAATGCCACTATTTTTGGTTTCACACACTGCTCAATGGACTGAGGAGGTCCTGATAGGTTCCGCCGACACAAGATTTCCAAATGGCGTTTCTTGGAAGTTGTCCTACTGCGATTTTGCAGAAGGGAAGTTCTTCTGCATATGGGAAGCTCCTAATAAGAAGATACTGGAGCAGGCACTTAAGGATCACGGTACGCCTTATGATGAAATATACCCGGTGCGTGTATTCAATGTCGCCAAGGCGGCGATTGAGGAATAAAATTAACGAACCCTAGCCTCAACTGATCACTAATAAAACAATTCCAGCATAAATGAGCGTGGGAATCTCCTTCAATATTATATCAACTCAGGTTTCAATATAATCGAAATGCCTGCATTATATTATTAGAGAAATTGCTTTAGTCTACCAAACCGGACTTTCTTACGTGGGCTTACGCTCAAACCGAAGCTAATAATTTGCTAATAGACAGAACGAAACGGATTGTTCTCAGATGGTATTTTACGCACAAAATAGGTTTTTATTTAATTGACACAAAAGTTCTAACTTATACGTACAACTACTGTTTGGGACAGTAGCCCACAAACTCTTAATCAGCAGGTTACAGGTTCAAGCCCTGTTCAGCTCACATTCAAACCTTCTTTATTCTAGCTCAAGTAACTCTTCATAATCACACATGACGCATTGACCAGGACATTTAACCCCTATTATGCTATCCTCATGAACACGAAATATGGCAGTATGTTTCTCGCCGATTTCATAACATACCACTGTTCTTGTAGATACAACGCGAGTATTCGACCGCTCGCCATATTGGAATAAACCAAAGGTAAAGCAATCGGGGCCAAAACGGAAGGTGACTTAGAAATGGTAAAACCAAAAATCTCAGAATTGGGAAAGGTTCTAACGAAACAGGATTGGCAATGGTCACCATATTTTAAAATCACACCCCTCAAATCAGCTGATGTTAAGCAAGAAATTTCGAACTTCTATTCTGCTGTTGACAAGGCTATAGAAGAATATGAAGAGTCTCTGAGGAAGAACTTGGATAACACGAAGCCTTCCTCCTGAGAGGAAGAAAAGTCGAGGTGTCGAAATGTTCTTATGATCTACACACACGAAGGAATTCGAAAGCCTTTTGCTATTGTAAGTGTTGGCGTTATTCACGTCAAGATTCTTTGGTTTCTTGACGGAGCTACACGTTAGGCGCTTGGTCGTTTTGATTGTGTGGTTCAGATACCAGATGTGATAGTACTGGCTACAAAATGGTGAGGGCATGTTCCTAAACATCACTATCCACAGGAAAAAAATGACTTACATGGTAGTAGACAGACTTGGGGTAGTCTGAATCATAACCAGAAAGAGAAAGAAGTAATTAAGTCAAAGTTCCCTTTTCAAAAGCTCTTCGTTAGCTTATTTTTGACTTATGCACCTCGGACTATTCTCAAACCTCACTGATTTCGTACCATTCTCACATACCGCAGGCTTATCTGTTTTAATTGACAACCGGCGAACAGAAGTTTAGCATAGTCACAGTAGTAGATATGCGGAATCCTAAATAATACCAGTCGGAGTCCGTTGTAACACACGACACAAAAAATATTGATAGCGAGGTGAAAATGCGCGAGAATCAAGCCAAGGAAAAACTTCTTAGTGGCGGCACTATTTATGGTGTTTTTTGTGGTTTATATTCACCCATGATTGTGGAATTACTCGGCCACATAGGATTTGACTTCGTTCTGGTTGATGCCGAGCATGGCCCAGCGGAAGTCGAAAGTTGTGAACACATGGTTAGGGCAGCAGAGAGTGTTGGAATCCCCCTCTTCATCAGGGTAGCCATGAATATCCGACAAAACATTCTTCGCTACCTAGACATCGGTACCCAGGGAATACAGTTGCCTATGGTCAACACTCAGGCGGAGGCGGAGGCTGTAGTTCAAGCGGTGAAGTACCCACCGCAAGGCAGGCGTGGCTTAGCTGCTGTGCGAGCCGCTGATTACGGGCTGAAGATGTCTCTGAAGGATTATACCATGATGGCCAATGAGGAAATTCTGGTAGTCGTACAGATAGAGACCGTCGAAGCAGTGAACAACTTGGACGACATCTTAGCTGTAGAGGGTATCGATGTCTTCTTTATCGGGCCTACCGATTTGTCTACCTCCATGGGTTATGCAGGGCAAGCTAATCATCCTGAGGTCCAGGCTACAATCGAGAAGCTGGTGCGCGAAATCCGCGCTGCTGGCCGGGTAGCGGGCACCATCGCCTATAACAGTGAGGCGTTAGCCAAAGCCAATGAGCGTGGGTTTCAATACATAGTTCACAATGTTATTCCTATGATGGCGAACTCTGGCCGTGAGTATCTGGAATTAGCACATAGCCTCTAGAAGGTGCATCGACAATAGCTCTATCTGTTTTTAATTAAAGTAATATAATACTTGATCAGCAATAGTGACCTAGTTACCTTGTCCTCTTCCGGTCACTGGTATTACTTTCTCCACCACACCATTTCTTACTCCGTATATCTGGTCATGTATGTTAATGACTAATGTGGCATTGTTAGGGACAATTTCAAGTCGCTCTCCAAAACTTAACTTTTTCTCTGTATCCATATAGTGAAGGCAACTAGTCTCGGCAGACGGGCGTGCGAGCCATAAATCTGGGCGTCCTTGAACGGAGCCAAAGCTAGGTCTTCCATTCCAGAAAAAGCCGGGAGTATCTCGAAAGGCGATAAGCGAATCGGCACCGAAGGTCTTGTATCCAGCGTCAATTATGGCCCAATCTGGGTGTGAAGTACTCATCACGGTAGTTAGCACAGTAACTGCGCACGCTTCTCTGGTATTGCCTCCCGACCTCATATACATGATGTCGCCAATTACACACTGTCCTGGATGAATCTCTGTAATTTCTGAGAATTTACATTCCTTCATGAAACGGCACGTGGAACGGAATGTGGATGAGGCACCTACCGAGATATGATTTATGGTGATGCCTTCTTTCCTGAGCATCCTCGCATTTTCGGTCATTATCGTGGCGGCTTCGAAAGCCACCTCATCTTTGCTCTCTGGCGTTGGTTTTGTCCCCATTTCATGTCCGTAAATACCTACCAAGTCGATACCTAGAAGCTGGCGGAGCTTCCTTGCTAGGTTCAAAACCGGTTCACCGGGGAGTACGCCATAGCGAGAGCTTCGACCTAGATCGACCTTAATAAGCACAGGGATTTTCTTGTCAACTGCTTGCGCCACCTGAGAAATGATCTCAGCTTGTTGTAGCATATCCACCACCAGTACCAGTTTGAGTGACGGTTGGTTGAGGAGTTTCTTCAGTATTTCTCCTTTGGGGCCACCATAAAAGCTAGGGTGAGCAATAATGATATCGTCAATTCCCTGCTCTGCCATAGCTTCAGCCTGCTCTACTGTCCCTACCTCAATACCACATGCCCCGGCATCAATCTGCATATTGGCAATTGACACATTCTCATGAACTTTAACATGTGGCCTCAGTCTAACATCTGCCTCAGCGGCTAGCTGAGACATTTCTCCTATATTTGCCTCTAGCGTATTCAAATCAACTAGCACAGCAGGCGTGTCTAAAGATGGGTAAGGTATCTTTCGTTCTGTCATTAATGTTTACCTCCTTTCCTTAAGAAGTTGCTGATGCCAAAAAGAGTTAGTAAGTTGAACACTCAACACATATTTAATAAGGCCCGGTACATTACCTGATATTGTGATACTTCTCCATGAAGAGGGTAGATATCATTGATAGTATCTACCTATTGACCCTGAAATGCAAACAAAATCAAGGTGGCTCCAACGAGCAGTATCCCTTCCCTTCACCAGCTTGATAGCTTTGGGACACTCGGTATAGGGGTCATTCTCTCTACAGTTTTGCCTTTGGGCTTTACTACAGCTTCCGCAATCCAAGCCGTTACTGGCTTTGTAGTAGGTTTGCCAGTAGTCGGCTACAGTTCGGCTGGCTATCCGATACATCACGGCTTCCGTGAAGGGCTTGTGTCCGTTATTACGCTCCACTTGCTATAGGGTAAGACTAATCTTTTTCACGGCATAGTGTCCGATATAGGGATACTGTGCTTGTTTCATATCTAAGACCACACAAAACAAGCTTTTGTTGAATTGCAGTCAAAATCTAATCATGCACTAGGATCTACGACTCGGCCTACAAACAGTATTGCTCCGGTCTTGATATCCCGAATCAGGAATACAAAAGGATGGTCAATGGTAACTTCCTTCGGTTCGGTTGGTGCCGCAGATTTTGCAACAATCACCGTGGTAGCGGCTGCTGCTTCAGTACCGGCCTCATCAACTTCAACAAACGCCTGATGTATCACCTCATCAATAAATAAGCTTCGTCTGCCATTAATGCCAGAGAGGTCAGCTATTCCTGGTAGAAATGCATCACGCATCCCCATCTCGGATAATAATTCCTTCATCATGAACTTAGACTCATAGGTAAATTTAGGCATCGTTAGGGCTACTTGCTGGTATTCTAGAATCTCAATAATATCAGCTACCAGTTGACTATCCAGTTTGTCTTCAAATGCCTTAAATTGGCCGGCTTGAGGAAGTAGAATCACCATTGATAGTTCTCTCCCGTCATACGGTAATTCAACTGTCTGGTAGTTACCATCTTCTGCGTATCTTAATCCCTCTGTTTGCCTCATCATTGGTACGGTGATGTTATTGCCATCAAGCAGATAGAATGGTCCATTGTTAGGTATGTTCTCCTCAAAGGGATACTGCCATGCGGCGTTAAAGTAGATGGCATTCCGCGCTGGTCAAGAATAGATAGGGGGGAGCTTATTGTAGCTCCCCCCCTTCCGCTTGTAATTATACTTAGGATGGTTGCGACGCGCCACGTTTTCGCCACACGAAGAAATAGACCAGTAGCCCAATAACGACCACGCAGCCAGCAATAATACCGCCGATGAGCCACCAGTTAGTTGGTGGCTGGACAGGTAGTACCTCCGTTGGTGTTGTTATCGGCGGTGGTGGAACAATAACAGTAAACCATCCAACCTCACCATTAACGTCAACAGAGTAGCTTCTCTCTGTGTCCTTAGCTATAGTGAAGATTACTGTCTTACTCTTGCCAGTTCCGAGGGTTACTTCTTTCCTGGCCTCCTCGGCGTCATTTACCTTGAGAATGACCGTATAACTGCCCTCGCTGCCTCCAGTATTGGTAATCACGACTGAAATTGTAACTTGTTCCGCGGGCTTAACTTCACTCGGTGTAACTGACAGATTAGAGATAGCAAAACTTGCCGGTGCTGGTATCACTGCTGGTACTGGTGGAGGTAGAGGTAGAGGTGGTGATGGTGGCTTACTAATCACAGCAAAGTAGGTGAAGTGGCTTATTCCGGCAGATACTGTATTTGCCTCAATATCCACTGTGCTTTCCAAATCAAGCCATTGCGAGACATCCCAGTAGGCGATATATAATTCATCTTCTACTCTTCCTTCGGGTAATGCTTCAGGGTCATAGCTTATGGTCACGGTTATTGCCGGTTCAAATGTAGCTCCATCAGGACCAATGTCGTAAACCAGTCCGATGATATTGGAATCTTCCGGAGGTGCTGGTGGCTCTTCCACTTCGACCATTTTTATTCGGCTAAGTGCTTTTCCATATTTAGTTAAGCCTATGGTGTTCGTCTCAATTGTAAGCACACACTTGTGGTCATCAGAACGGGCGGTAACGTCGTAGATAAAAACACCGTTACTCCCTATGCTGTCGTAAAGAAGAGTAACACCTGGTGGTGCCCCACCCCCACCACCACCTCCTGCCGGTGGTGGGGAAGGCGGAGCAGCGACAGTGCCGAAACCGCCGTATTTACTCAGGTGAGTGACCGTTCCATATATGTAATGCTCTGTGGTATTCACTCCACTGCCAGATACTACCTGCCAGGTTCCTGAAGTCACATCCCATAGATAGAGTTTGAGGGTAGACTCATCAGTGCCCGAAGGTAAGTCATCAGGGTTATAATCCACTTCCATGTATATCTGTTCCAGGTTATCCCGCAGTTCCGGCGAAGCTACAATCTCGACGAATACTCCTGCCTTCACTTCTGCATCTCCAGGGTTGCCAACGTTACCCGACGGATTATCTTGATGCTGAGTGATTGAGATTGAGGCATCCGTGACATTAGCTGTAGTACTGATTTCCAGCGTTACGGTATCAGTCCCGACTGTCTCTGTCTCATTATCAGAAATTGTGATTGTCTGCTTGCAGAAGGTAGCTATCCTGGTGGTCGTATTGCCTGCCTTATCCGTTCCGTTTGCGGTCACGGTATATGCGCCAGCCGCTATCGGTGACCCGGCGCTTCCATAGGTACCGCTCCACCTGTTCACGTCTATCGGCATTATGGTAACGGTAGAATTGGCACTTACTGTTGGTGTCGCTATCATAGCCTCGTTAGAAGTCACCGTGATAGTTATCGAATCTGTTGGGTCGCTCAGACCAATGGTGATTGCTGGAGCTGTGTTGTCCAACGTCACATTAACCACGCCTGACGTGCCATTATCGGAAGCCCTGACCTCGAGCGTGTTCGCCCCCGTCGCAAGCGTTACATTCTCACTGAAACTACCGTTAGAGGTAACAGATATCGTCTGGGGCGTACCATTGACATAGAGGGTAGCAGTAGTAATCGTCGGGTCGCTGACAGTGCCAGTAACAGCTTGACCAGCTACACTGGTCACCAGGTTATTAGCGGGCGCGGTAATCGTTACTTGTGGCTTAGTGTTATCAAATGTTACCGTTACTGAATCGGCCGGGGATGTGTTGCCTGTCTCATCGGTGGCGGTAACAGTAATGGTATTGTTTCCAGATACCAGAGTGATGTTCTGGCTGAAACTTCCGCCAACTACGGGTATCGACTGTGATGCACCATTTAGTGTCAGGTTTGCTGTGCTGACGCCAGGGTCATCAATCGTACCTGATACTTTGCACCCAGGAGTGGTCACCACACTTTCTGACACGGGAGAGTCTATTGTTACCGCTGGAGCAGTCGTATCCAGCGTCACCATTCTCACACCCGAAGAACCCAGATAATCACTGTCACCTTCATGACCGGCAATATATGCGTTAATCGCAAGAATGTTTATGCCTTCAACAAGGGCGATGTTTGCCGAGAAGCTTCCGACCGTAACATTGACTGATTGTGGCACTCCGTTAAGTATCAGGTTAGCCGTGGTGACATTGCCAGACACCGTGCCGATTACAGCCAGTGATGAATTATCGGTAACGATTCCCGCTACCGGTTGGGTGATGGTAATGGTTGGTTTATTGGGGTCAACCACCACCGTTATCGTGCCCGATGCTCCGGTATTACCGTTACCGTCAACCGCGGTGACCAAGATGGTGTTACTGCCGGTATTCAGTGGGACACTCTTACTAAAGTTGCCGGTAACATTGTCCACGGTCAGGGGAAAGGCTGTCCCATGTACACTAACGCTTGTTGTGACATTAACGCTTGCTATGACATTAACATCATCAACGGTACCGGATACCGTTGTGGTATTGTCACTGAATACCTGTCCCTCCGTTGGACTGGTAAGCGTTACCACTGGCGGCACTGTGTCAGGCAATACAGTAAGCGTAGTGTTGCCACTCGTACCATTGTAGGTAGCGGTTATCATAGTGGTTCCGGCAGCCACTGTGGCTGCCAGTCCGGTATTGGCACCTATGGTGACCACACTGGTGTTATCGCTGGTCCAGTTAGCTGAACTGGTGATGATGGAGGAATAGCCATCGGAGTAAACCGCTGTGGCGACGAACTGAAGTGTGGGTGGATTATCCGAAATAAGAGCAATTGCCGGGTTAACCGGCGTTACTATGACCGAGTCGAGCACAGCCGGGTTCACCGTTAAAGTAGTGTTACCGCTGATGTTACCTGAAGTGGCGGTTATGTTAGCAGTGCCCAGAGCATAGCTGGTAGCCAGGCCAGCAGCATTGATTATAGCTACGGTGGTATTGCTGCTACTCCAGTTGACAGAGCCAGTCAGGTTATCCGTAGAGTTATTAGAGTAAGTACCGGTGGCGGTGAATTGCTGTGTCCTGCCGGCAGCAATTGACGGGTTGGGTGGAGTTACCGCTATAGTGTCCAGCACCTTGGGGCCAACGGTGAGAGTAGTGTTATCACTCTTTCCACCCAGTGCGGCGATTATTGTGGTTTGCCCTTCCGCCAGGCTCTGGGCAAGGCCGGTATTCACGCCTATGGTGGCGACACTGGTGTTATCACTTGTCCAGGTAACAGTGCCAGTTATATTATCCGTAGAGTCATCAGAGTAAGTCCCGGTGGCGGTGAATTGCTGCGTCCTGCCGGCAGCAATTGACGGGTTGGGTGGAGTTACCGCTATGCTATCCAGAACCTTAGGGTCAACGATTAGGGTAGTGTTATCGCTTATGTTACCTGAAGTGGCAATTATCATGGTTTGCCCTTCAGCCAGGCTCTGGGTAAAGCCGGTATCCTCGCCTATGGTGGCGACACTGGTGTTATCGCTTCCCCAGGTAACAGTACCAGTTATATTATCCGTAGAGTTATCAGAGTAAGTCCCGGTGGCCAAAAACTGCTGGCTTCGGCCCAGAGCAATTATCGGATTATCCGGCGCTATGCCTATTGATACCAATGCCTTCAACGTGGTGAAGTTAAGCTCGGCCCCAAAAACGGTTAAGTTGTCACTAGTTGCCTTAGCCCTGAAGTAGTAGGTAGTGCTGGGTGTCAGACCACTTAAGTTATCACTAAAGGCACCAGTCGAGTCCATTGCCTGGGGGGTAGTATTATCGGAGTAGACCTCGGGTTCAGTCCCCCACTCAAAGGAGACATTCGCCGAACTGTAATCACCCAGGCTGGTCAGGTTACCATTCAATGTGGCGGAACTGGTGGTGACATTATTGGCAGCGTTGGTGGTTACTGCTGGCGGTGCACCGAGGTTGAGCCGCCCGCTGCCGAAGAGGTTGTCTTTGCCGGTATCGCCAAGGTCAACGGCTCGTCCCTCAAGGAAAGCCTGTATCTGGGCAGGGGTATATGATGGGTAGAGTTCCTTGACCAGCGCCGCCGCACCGGCAACGTGAGGGGCAGAGGCTGAAGTGCCGTAAAAATAACCATATGTGGCATTGGATACGCCATCAGGGGCAACCAGGTCAGGCTTTATTCTGCCATCTTTGGTTGGACCGCGAGAGCTGAATGACTCTAATGTCGACGGGGTGCTGTAGTCAACAGCACCTACCGCCATGGCATTGGGTGAATCAGCCGGTACGGCAAAGCTGCTGGACGCAACTTGATATTGTAGGTTGTCGTAATAGGTATACAGGTGAAAGTTCACTATTTCAGTGGCATTGTATCTGTGTATTGCTATATGGTAGGTCCCGGTATAATTGGCCGTATAACTAAACCCTTCAGTGGGGTTGGCATTGCCGTCCTGAGTATCTGTAGACTCCCAAACAATAGTGCTAGTATTATCAATCAAGTACAAATCATAGTCGTTGGCAGAAGCACCCCAGGTGTCATCCCACTTGAGAACAGCGATAATCGTATCTTCGTCGTTAACACTGATGGCATTAGAAATATCAGTACCGGAGAAATTGTGCCATTCGTCAAGCTCCGGGTCATTAAAGTCTCCCTGCCAGTGGCGCTGGGCGGAGTTCCCCATGCTCTGCGACCACAGAATGCCAGCGGCGCGGGCATCGTCAACCATTTCACAGATAATGCCGGTGCCATCACCCGGCCCGCCGATGGGCCAACCCATAGAATAGGAGATAACATCAACTCCCTGGTCTATGAGCCAGTCAACTGCATTGCCCATCTCTACAGAGTTACCAAAGTTAACCAGGTAGAAGTCGGCATCAGGGACAATGTCATAGACAATTTCGGCGCAGGCGGTGCCGTGGGGTGAATAGCCCTCAATATCAGTACCGGCATAGAAGGACTGCGTGGTTACTGAAGCGGGCAGCTCGGTACCCAGCAGGGATGAATAGCCGGTAAAACCCCCATCCAGTATAGCTACCTTTACTCCCGTTCCATTATAGCCAGCCGTCTGCCAGTCATCGGCGTTAATAAGTGCCGCACCCTCGCTGACGACGGCTGGTAATGGCTCCCAAGGCATTCGCACCAGGTGAATGCCTTGGGTATCAGCCAGAGCCGTTAACTGGGAAACAGGCACTACTACCTGTAACAGGTTGCGGTAGCTGGTCTCGACAACTCCGATGGCACTAGCTGCCTCGTTAGCAGCATCAAACTGGTCCGGCAAGGATTCGATGATTACCCTTACCTTACCTTCCACCAGCTCGATGTTGCTTTCCTGGGCGAAACTAGCCGCTCTTTTAGAGGTCTCAGCCGAGACTAACCGGTTTAACTGTGAGTCCAGCTTGGGGTTTCCCTTTTCCGGTAGTTCAATTTGTGAAAGGTCTAGCTCTTGCCCCTCAGCAGCAGAAGCTGGTTGCTCTCCGAAGGGAAGACCACTACCGAGGAATAACGCCGTAATGATTATTACACTGAGGATTGTTCTAATCCGGTTTAGCATAAACCCTTCTCTCCTAATAACCAAGATGTTGTGTCTATATTTGCCACTCCGTTCTCTTAATGAACCCCTTGCTCTCATTATTATCCACCAGGCAACGGGTACTGTGGCAGCCGGATGAAGTGGATACTTGCTGCGTCAGCCAGAGTACTCAGGCTGGTTATAGGCACTACTACCTGTAGCAAATTGTCGTAGCTTGTCTCTAGCTTAGCGCCAGCGTTAGTGGCTGCCTCGGTGGCTGCCTCAAGCTGACCGGGTACGCACTCAATGATTACCCTGACACTCCCGTCGACCAGCTCAATGCCGCTTTGTTCAGCGAATGAAGCGGCTTCCCCCCTGCTTTCAGCACGGACTAACTGGTTTAACTGAGAGTCCAGTTTCGGGTTTCCTTTGTCTGGTGAGTCAGGCGGAGGAAGATTTATTATGTCCTGACCGGAAGTGCAGGCTACCGGGACTAGAACAAGCACGCCGATGCTGACAAGCAGTACCACTATAATCGTTATACCTAGTCTTCTCCTAATTTTGACCATTGGTCTCTCTCAATATTTACTTATCCTTAGATAGCAATTCTCATCACTACTTTATCCCTTTGTTGGTCAGTTTCGCCAAGCTGCAACCAAATAAAAGGGCACTGGAACCACTAAACAAATATTGTGGTTGTAGCGCCCCCGTTATCTACCTCATCTTATCTATCCAATTTATGTTGTTTTAGCGTTATTTTATAGGTGGAGACTAAAATCTACCACCACTTAGGGTGTTTGTCAATATTCAGAATAGAGATCAACCTCCCGTGCGTGCAGAAGTAGTAAAAAGCCAAAAGGTTTTGTTTGTTTCTTACTATGTAGTAGAATGAACGGGTGAAACCTTTTTAGGGAGTAACTATGCGGTGGCAACAGTTGATCATTGACACCTATGGACGAACAGCACAAGTACTGGAGAGGGCGCTTGACGGGCTTAGGAGTTTCCCCTTGAGGCTTCTTTCAGAATAGCATTGTCCAGGGAAAGGTCAGCTACCAGCCGCTTCAAGCGAGAGTTTTCCTGCTCTAACTCCTTGAGACGCTTGGCCTGCTCTATCCTCATGCCACCGTACTCTTTGCGCCAGCGGCAGTATAGGAACACCAGTTACAACAAAAACTAAAAACTTGGGCTCAAAGGTATTCATACTAATTCCTGCCTTAGAACTTTATTTTGCCCAGATTACTGCAAAATTTTTACGGTATAATTCTCTTGAATCCTACAATGTCTCTAGCTCATGCCAAATGTGGTTCGTTCAGACCTCTTTGGGGTGTGTTATTATAGGATAAAGTATATTCAGGAGGAACTTTTGCAAAAGACAATAACAGATGACCTGAATGCGCTGCTTGATATTTTCCCGTCATATATTCATCAGCCACTATGCCAACAAGAGGATACCAGCGAACTACTAGAAGTTGTCCTGGACCTGGGCCGACCACCTGAAGCTCGCTTTCCGCAGCGAGAGGTAGTTCTTAACCCCACTGAGGTCAGCGAGCAGGATATCGAGTATGTAGCCTCACGCATTGGTAGCTTTGGTGATGACAATCGGGCTGGAATAGAACGCACTTTACATCGCATCTCGGCTATCCGCAACCGACAGGATCGCATTGTTGGACTTACCTGCCGTGTGGGCAGAGCTGTCTTCGGCACTATAAAGGTTATCGAAGACCTTATTGAGTCGGGTGGAAGTGTACTGCTTTTAGGTCGCCCGGGGGTAGGTAAAACCACCATGCTCCGCGAGGTAGCCCGGGTGCTAGCTAATAACTTCAATAAGCGGGTTATTATTGTGGACACCTCAAATGAAATTGCCGGTGATGGTGATATTCCTCACCCAGCTATTGGGCACGCCCGGCGGATGCAGGTAACCACCCCTACCAGGCAACACGCCGTAATGATTGAGGCCGTCGAAAACCACATGCCTGAGGTAATCGTCATTGATGAGATTGGCACTGAGCTTGAAGCTCACGCTGCCCGAACTATTGCTGAGCGTGGAGTTCAACTTGTCGGCACCGCTCATGGTAACACCCTGGAAAACTTAATCATGAACCCTACTCTAGCTGACCTTATTGGTGGTATTCAGAGCGTAACTCTGGGTGATGAAGAGGCAAAACGGCGGGGTACCCAGAAATCCATACTGGAGCGTATGTCACCGCCTACCTTTGATATTGTCGTTGAAATTCAGGACCGGGATAAAGTAGCCATTCATCCTGATGTTGGCCAAGCAGTTGATGCTACCTTGCGTGGTCAACCCCCTCCCACCGAAACCCGCTGGCTGGATGAGACGGGGGAGGTCAGAATAGAAAAGGCAGCGCCAGTCACTACCACCAGGAAAATTGCCAGGAGTAAGCAATCGACTAAGGAAAGCAACCCACATAAGCTTTACCTCTTCGGTGTAAATCGGGGGCGGTTTGAGCAAATTATTAAAGAAATGCAATTAGACGTAGATATAGTCGATAATCTCAAAAGCGCTAACCTATTTGTAATCTCCAAAAACCACTATCGCCGCAAGCCGCAGAAGGTTAGAGAAGCTGAAGCATCTAATCTGCCCATCTATGTTCTGAGAAGCAATACACCTTCTCAAATCAGGCAGTTCTTAAGTACTATCTACCCTTCAGGTGGTACACTAGACAGCACGGATAGAGCTGATTCCCTAAAGGTGGCCCTCCATGAAGCACAGGAAGCAGCCAATCTGGTAATAAACGGGCAGCCAGCGGTAGAACTCAGCCCCCAGAGCGCCTATATCCGCCGCCTCCAGCACCTCATCGCCGAAAGAAATGAATTGTCCTCACAAAGCTCAGGCCAGGAACCCCAGAGAAGGGTGAAGATTTATAAGGGGTAGAGAAAAAAGACTATTGACAAAATACACGGAATAGTGTATAATTAGGGTGATGGACATTTTCGAGCTTTTGGCCTACAATAAGTCAAGCGAGGGTGATATTATGGCATCTGAACAGACCAATTCTCATTTTCAGGTACTCGCTGGCGACTGTCTGCAACAGCTTAGAAGCGGAGCCCTCAACAACATTGCTCTTTCCTTTGTAGACCCACCTTTTCGCCAGGGAAAGAGCTACAGGTTCTTTGATGATGACCAGCCAGAGGAGATGTACTGGGAGTGGATGAAGGACATACTGCGGAACATAAAATGTGTAACAGTGGATGGTGGCGGGGTTTATTTTATGCAAAGAGAAAAAAATACAGAACGGGTGCTTCGTGCTTTGGGAGATGCCGGTTGGACTTATCAGAACCTTATCATCTGGAAGAAGAAGACATCCGCTGTACCCTGCAAGTTTCGATTTGCCAAACAGTACCAAGTAATAGCATTTGCTACTAACGGCACCAAACCGAGAGTGTTCAACAAACTACGCGCTGATTTACCATTAGCTCCAGAACACAAACATACGAGAGCTAACGGAGTGTTTCTAACCGACGTTTGGGATGATATCAGAGAATTAACCTCTGGCTACTTTGCTGGTGACGAGGCAATTCGAGAATTGAACGGTGACCGGGCACATGTACAGCAATCACCAGTGGCATTGCTCCTCAGGATTTTACTCTCCTCATCAATGCCAGGAGATATTATCCTTGACCCATTCGCTGGCACTGGAACGACCCTAGTCGTTGCTGAGCAACTATGCCGCCAATCAGTGGGCATTGAAATAGACCCAAAGAATGTAGAACTTATCGAAAAACGACTGAAGCAGATGACGTTGGCAAATTCCGAAAATATTATAGGTTCACCAACGATTTGTCGTCTATCTGGGCAGAGTCGTCTAAATTAAGTTCATGGAGAGTGCCGATAGATGTCTGAGTTTACAGATATTGTGGAGTTCTACCTGTCACTGATTGATAACCTGAAGAAGGGTACTATCACCAGCGATTCGCCTTTGGATATGACAGTACTAAGGGTAGCCTGGGAGCAACTGGCTTATATCGACAACCGCAGAGATGCGAAGAAAAATGGCTACGATTTTTGGAAAGGCATTGATGCTACTTCATTAACTGGTAAGGGTATTGGGAAAGGTCAACTCTATTCTGAATCTCAGGAGTTCCCCGATTTTGTTTTTAAAGTCAAAGAGCAGGGAGGACACCTTGTCTGTGGTAGCCTGCTTGAAACAAAAGACACTCGAGGTGGTAGCATCTCGTCATTCAATTCTACGATTCCGACTGAATTTTAGAACAGCATCATGTTAAGAAAAAGCTAGACATCTCAGCAGCAAAGTTTAGTGAAATAAAGAAATTGTTGGCTCAGGTCACCGACCAAACAATTATCGCTAGCTCGCAATCTATAGATAAGGCATCAATCAAACCACGCTTGAGAATAATGGCCGAAGTTAATCCTGAAGGTAATCCTCACAGTCAGAATTATCCTCAGATTAAAGAGAAGACAATCAATTTCATTCTGCCAGAAAAGCTCTGCACAGTGGAATTACAAACTCGCTTACTTGGCAGCGTACATGAACTTACGCAATTCACACTACAACACAAGCGTAATGGGAAATACGTAGTCTTCGGTTACAAAACGGATTAGGATACTACGCTGTTTATGACGTTTGACCAGGAATGGCAACCCTCATTCCGTATTCATAATACCCGCACTATGGTCGAACCATCTTTGAAGTTTGATATTAATATCATCGGATTACCTAGAGTAATATCACGTAATGCTATTGAATATAATGGCCAACGATGAGCCGGGATAAGACTAAGGATACCAGACATCGCCTCTCCCGCGAAAAAGGCAACATTATTAAAGACTGGGGAGGGAGAATCCCCATCGCCCTCATCTACCCAAACTCCTACTGTGTAGGCATGTCCAACCTGGGAATTCACGTCATCTACAGCCTGTTAAGTACAGTCACTATATTCCTGAAGCAGTAAGAGTTTGTAACCCCGGGGGGGTTATTGTTTCCTAACCTTGAAAGGTTATTTATATTGTTCTTCCTGCTCTTCATACTATCCTATAGAACAAGAAATCCCCAACTTGCTTCCACCAAAGCCTAAGCAGAAATCCACAGCTAAGGCTGGGGCTCCTCTGTGAGGTATTCTAATCCACTTACCCATGGTAAAGGACAAATCAACTTTGCTGTGTGCTTGAGAAAGCATCGAATTAACTTCGAGGTCTGTTTTTACATAAGCGTAATGGTATCGCAATGATCTAACTTCACCAGCTTGGTCATGAGCTCTCCTAAAATATCGCACTCAATCACAGTTCTAAAATATAGCTAACTGTTCTTCTTAAGCCTCAATATTCCTTATTTCGGCTGTGCTTCTTTCTAGAGAGATGGCTTCCGACTAATTATCCTCGGCTATCAATTTTCTAAGCTCAACACACATTGCTGCACCATCAATCTCCACAGGGCATCTTACCTTACATCGGCCGCAGGTCAAACAGGTGAACGCTACTGCAGCTGCTTTTTCCATATCCTGGCTAATCATGGCGGCAAAAACAGCTCCAGTGCTGGCAAAATACTTATCCCCAAAGTGGCCGGCAGTTACAGCAAAAACGGGGCACTCATAAAGGCACCCTCCACATCTTAAGCAGTAGAGTGCTTGACGTAGTATGGGGCGCTTGGCTAATTCAATCCTCCCGGCATCCATAAAGATAACATGGAACTCTTTTGGACCGTGGGCTCCGTAGGTGGTCACCTTTTCAATATCACCGGTTTTACTTGGGCCAGACACCAGACTGACATAGGAGGGAACAGTATAATTAGCGTATCTCCAAGTTACCTCGGCAACCTTAAACGCATCACCAAGAGTTGGAACTAATTTTTCCATACCCACCAGGGCGATGTGAACCGGTGGCGCCCCGGTAGCCAGGCGAATGTTTCCTTCATTCTCAATAAGGAATAGAGTTCCAGTATCAGCAGCTACTACGTTAGCACCACTTATACCAATATCTGCCTGAAAGTATTTCTCCCTGAGTAGCTTTCTAGCTGTTTCCACCAATCTCCCGATATCATCCGGCGGGAGTTTCTCCCCCGTAATCTTAGAGAAGAGCTGAGCAACATCCTCCTTGGGGATGTGAATTGCTGGCGAGAGGATGTGCATGGGTTTTGAATGAAGCTTTTGAATGATGAACTCGCCTAAATCAGTTTCATAAACCTCGTTTCCCTCTTTTTCCAGATGTTCTCGTAGTCCAATCTCCTCCGCAGTCATACTTTTACCTTGGACAATCAGTTTACCTTCTCCCACCAGGCTATCAATGATTTTCAGCGCCTCATCAACTGTTTTAGCGATATAACCTTTCCCCTTATTTGACTCGATAGCTTCACATGCCTGTTGGGCAAGTTTCTCCATCTCAGTGATAGATTTTTCTTTTATTGTCTTAACTTCCTCAGCCATCTTGATAGTATGAGGGAACTTCTTCAGAGCATTGTTAATATTTGCCCTATAGCTGGCAATAGCTCGAGATAAAGCGAGTCTTATGCGCTCATTATGAGCGGCATCCATTATTTCTTTTTTGTATTCGGTAAAGACAGACATTCTCTTTATTCCTCCATAGCCATAGCCACGATTTGAGCCAAGTCAAGGACTTCTACGTTACTGGCTTTTAATTCCTTAAGCCCGGTTTCTAACTGCATAATACAACCCGGACAATGGGTAGCAATAATCTCGGCTCCGGTCTCAACTAGCTCCTTTGCCCGATTCACTGCCAGAATCTGGCTTAACTCAGGGAAGACTGCTTCAAATCCTCCTCCACCCCCACAGCATGTTGCCCACTCCCCCTTGGTCCAGTCAGTCTCCACCAGCTCAATACCCTTAATAGCTCTCAATATTCGGCGCGGTTCCTCTACCAACCCCAAATAACGTACCAGCTGGCAGGGGTCATGATAGGCAACTTTAACTTCTCTGGGGAAACGCAGCTCGCGGGACGAGATATTCTCTGAGACCACTTCACAGAAATGCTTAACCTCTAAGTCATGCCCGTCGATACTGTTGGGGATTAGGTTGCGAAGAGCATAGGTGCATGAAGGTACAATACCAATAATTCGTTTTACCCCTCTGGATTTTAGCTTGTCATATACCTCCCGAGCATGTTTGGCAAATTCTTTGTGTAATCCAATATAGTACAGGAGTCCTCCACAGCATGGCTCCTCATCAGCAAGGTAGCCAAACTTCACTCCAAGTTTACTCAGCACCTTAACCGCATCCTTCAGCGGTTGGGCATCAGTACCACCACCTCTAGCAATTACCTTACGGAATATCCCGGAAGCATCAATACCAAGCTTCTTCTGAAACCCAGCAAGGCTCATTGTCAGTTCAGTGCTGACAGCACTTTTATCAATCTTTCGTATCAGGGACATCAAGGATTCAAGCTCATGGCCATACTGGTAACCACATCCAGCAAAAAATATGGTCTCCGTCTCTTTAGAAAGGTTAAGGTCTTCAGCCCATTTGGCTCCTGTTCCCTTGGAAGCGCCCAAAATATTGCCCTTAGAGGTGATGTTATCAGCGAGGTAAGTTAAGCCAGGGGGAATCAATCTTTTACTATCCATACCGTACTTTCTCCTATCTAGTCAGGAATTTAACTATATCGCTGGGTTTCTCAGCTACAGGCACCCCCGCCATGGTGAAGGCATCAATTTTAGATTCTGCTGTCCCAGCGTTGCCCAGTATTATTGCCCAGGCGTGCCCATGCGTTTTCCTAGAGGGGCTAACCTTCCGGCAATATAGGCTACCACTGGCTTGGGATAGTTTGTTTCAGAAATGTATTGAGCGGCTAGTTCCTCAGCATTACCACCTATTTCACCTATCAAAACTACACCCTTACTTTTCTCAACAGCTTTTTCCATGTTGAGATAGCTATTGATTCCAGCCTGATATAGCATTTGGTTTCCCTCTGTCTCATTTGTCCCCATCATTCTTATTACTAGCGGCTTTTTTACACTAGACTCATTGAGCGTTTCAATAACTGCCTGGGCAACTATGTCACATCTGGTTATTCCGCCAAGGATATTTACCAGTACTGCCTTTACCTCTGGTTTACTGAAGCCAACATCAGGGCCGACCCAATACTTTGATATTCTATCTGGGAGGCTAGAGCAGTCTTTTCAATATCAACTCCGCCCTCAGTAGAAGCCAAGACGATATATGTCCTGGCTTGCCTATCTATAGCTACCGAGGCATAAAACTGCTCAACGATGTTTAGTTTTTCTTCGACTAACAAGTTCCTTACTATGCTTCCCTGAATAATGCTACCAATAAGGTTTGAGGCCGCTTTCTTAGCTTCAGTAATGTCATTGGCAAATATTATTCCGCCAGATTTACCTTTGCCCGAGACCAATATTTGTGATTTCAATATTACAGGTTTGCCTATTTCCCGGGCTATCGCTTTAGCGTCGTCTGCATTACTAACCATATCACCTCTGGGCACTGGTATACCATACTGCTTAAGTATGTTTTTGGCTTCAAACTCAAAAAGCTTCATTCCCCCTCTATTAGCACTATGGTTATCCTGCCAAGTATCATTCTAATCCTATAGTAATCCATAGGATAAAGATGCGTCAATGAGATAACTAGGGATAGATTGATTGGATCTAGTTGACTGTCGGGTTGTTTCTATGGGGTGAAACCCTGAGGAAGCAGGGAGGCTAGCCGAATATATGAATAAAATAACCCCAAAAGCACAAAGGAAGAGGGTGAAATTGGTGACCGATTTAGCAGGCGCGCAGTTATAGTCATAGGACTAGGTGGTGTTGGTATAGCCGCGCTAGCTATCGGTTTAAGCTCAGCATATTATCCCGTGTTATTTATTCTTGTCATCATGGTAATTTTCGTTCTTTTTGGTTTTTTATGCAAATGAGGCAATCAACAATCCAACCGTTCCTGATGGATAGTACCCCACCACAACTCAGAGGAACCATATTTGGTATCTACTTCGGCCTAAGTATGGAAGGGGCAAGCCTGATGCAGCCTGTTGCTGGCTATTTTATGGATATTTTTGGCATTATTGAAGTATTTCACGTTATCGCCTTAATTAGTGTTGCGTTGTCGCTTATTGCGTTACTTTTGGTAAAAAAGCCTAAATTACGCCGATGAGTACCACTAACAGATGCTAAAAATTAATATCGGGGTAACCTCCCGGAAGAACATCTCTACCTTAACACACAAGAACTTCAAACATGCTCGGTTCAGGAAAATTCTCCTTGCTTTGTTTTTATTTCTGCCAAATATAATTCCACCAAGCACCTCTTATTTAGATGAGAGGTCTATGCCCAGTGACCCCTAGTCTCTGAAAGTAACCAGGCTGTGGATAACAATGTTCACTCCATACTCACTACACTGTCACTGATTCGGCTCTTTCTCCTATGGTCTCCTTTGCGGACACCCTGGCGCTCCTTAAAAGCCAGGGCACCAGTGGGGCAGACACTTGCGCACTCTCCCCACTCCTGGTGTTGAAACTCGCCCAAGGGTTTGTCAGCAAAGGTGGTAACCACTCTCTTAAAGCCACGATGAGCAAAACCTAAGGTGCCTATTCCCAGGCGCTCCCGGCATACCCACACACACCGACCACAGAGAACGCATTTATTTGGATCGTAAATGAATTGGGGGTGACTTTCATCTATCGAGAGTTCCCGCATAAGTTTCCGGAAACGCCTTGATTTAAGCTTAACGCCAAGGTGGTGGGCTATTTCTTGAAGCTCGCAGGAACCGTTACTGGTACAGTGGGCACAGTCCACTGGATGAGACGCCATGAGCAGCTCAAAACCGCTACGTGCTAGCCTTAAGGCATTAGCGCCTTTAGTATCAACTACCATACCTTCAACTACCGTCTCGGTGCAGGCAGTAACCGGTTGCACCTTACCTTCTATCTCAACAAAGCACAAACGACAGGCAGCAGCCGGCTCCGAACTGTCCCGAAGAGTACACAGGTTTGGAATATAAATACCATTGTCCAGTGCCACCCCAAGAAGTTTTTCCCCCTCAAGAGCTGTTACCTTTTTGCCATCAATTGTCAATGACATGTTCTTCATCTCTTACTTGGTACCTCACTTGGCGGTGATAGCTTCACCACGGCACTATACTGAGGAGGACAGGCAGTAAGGCAGGTGCCACACTTAACGCACTTTTCCTGGTCGATAACCTTAATTCGCTTCTTATTGGGAGTTATGGCTTCCACGGTGCATGTCCCGACACAGGCATCACAGGAGCGCTCACACTTCTCGGGGATAATGTAATAAGCGATCAGGTCGCGGCACATTAACGCTGGGCAGCGGCCTTCCTTGATATGTGCTTCATATTCATCCCTGAAGTAATGCAGGGTAGTTAATACTGGGTTGGGTGCTGTCTTCCCCAGACCACAGAGGGAGCCAGCCTTTATATCTCGTGCCAACTGGTAGAGCATATCAAGGTCTTTGATTTTTCCTTGCCCCTTAGTAATGTCATTTAAGACTTCTAGCATTTGTTTCGTTCCTAAGCGGCAAAAGGTGCACTTGCCACAGGACTCTCTTTGGGTAAATTCTAAGAAATAGCGGGCTATCTCCACCATACAGTCGTCCTCATCTAGCACTACCATTCCTCCAGAGCCCATCATGGCTCCGGCATCTGTAAGGGAGTCAAAATCAATGGGTAGCTCTAGGGCAGATTCGGGGAGGCAGCCACCTGAGGGACCTCCAATCTGAACCGCCTTGAAACGCCTGTCTCCAGGGACGCCACTACCAACATCAAAGATAACCTGACGTAGGGTTGTGCCCATGGGAACTTCAACCAGTCCGGTATTGACCACTTTACCCGCCAGAGCAAAAACAGCGGTGCCTTTGCTTTTTTCGGTGCCGATACTGGCAAACCACTTTGCCCCGTTGCCAACTATTTGGCGTATGTAGGCGAAGGTCTTGACATTATTGATAACCGTTGGTTTCCCGTAGAGACCACTCAATGCCGGGTAGGGTGGGCGGTGGGATGCTGTGCCTGGCTCTCCTTCGAGTGAAGCAATAAGGGCGGTTTCCTCGCCACAGACAAAAGCCCCTGAACCCTGAAACAGGTTGATATCAAAGCTGAAATTGCTGCCAAGAATATTCTTACCTATGAGACTGAGCCTTCTTGCTTGGCGAAGTGCAACCTGTACTCGATGCACGGCTAGGGGATACTCAGCCCGAACATAGATGTAGCCGTATCGAGCACCAATGGCATGGCCGGCAATAGCCATCCCCTCCAACACTGAGTGAGGGTCACTTTCAAGAATATTCCGGTCCATAAATGCTCCAGGGTCGCCCTCATCCCCATTGCAGATTATATATTTGGGTTTATCTGGAGCACTGCGGCAAATCTCCCACTTCTGGCCGGTAGGGAAACCGGCACCACCTCTACCTCTTAGCCCTGACCTTTTGACCAAACTTATAATCTCATCTGGTTGCATCTGGAGTGATTTCATCAAAGCTGAATAGCCACCGTTAGCAATATAGTCGTCTATCTGCTCTGGATCAATTTGACCACAGTTCTTCAGGATAACCTTTTTCTCATACTCAGCTCTGGGGAAATCAGAAAAGCTGGGAACAAGGTCATTTTCTTCCAAGGCACCAAGAATGAAGTCCAGACAGGGGTCGTTACCCAGTATGAATTCTCTGACTAATCTCTCAGCTATCACCGGGTTGACATATCCATAGCTTATGAGAGGGTATCCAGGTTTACCAATAACCATTATTGGCTCAGCATAGCAGTGTCCCATGCAGCCGACCTCAACCACAGCGCAGTCCAGGTTTTGCTTCTTAATCTCTTTTCTTATTGCTTGTAGCACTTCCAAAGCTCCGGCGGCTCGACCGCAAGTAGCAGCGCCTACCATGATTACTGGTTTGCCACTGTTCCGCAGCTCCTGCCAGTGCACCTCGGCCCGGCTCTTTATTCCCTGAAAGGCTAAAGCTATGCCCTGTAGTTCAGCTACTTCCACTGGCCCTCCTTACTTTTCCTTTCCCTCTCCTGCTCAAACGCAAGCAATATTCCATCTACTCTGGTAGGTTCAACTTTACCCTCTGGCTTATCATCAACCACAGTTACCGGTGCCATAACACAGCAGCCTATGCAAGCGACAGTATCTAGGTCGAACTCCCGGTCTGGGGTGGCCTGTCCTGAGTCAATATCTAACCTCCTCTTCCAGGCATCCAGAGTGATGTAACCACCTTTCATATGGCAGGCTGTGCCTAAACACACCCTTATCGAGTGTTTTCCTGGAGGATTAAGTCGGAATTGATTGTAAAAGGTGACCACGCTATAAACATCTACCGCTGGTATATCGAGGAATTCGGCTATCTCCAGCATAGCTTCCCGTGGAAGATAGCCAAGCTTGCCCTGGACTCTCTGCAAAATGGGGATAAGATTCTTTTTCCCGCTACCGAACCTCTTTAGAATCTGCTTTGTTTGCTGTTCGACGTTAGTCTGTTCTTCAGTCATACTGGTGCTTTTCTCAAGCATACGCTTTTTGCAATCGCCATATAGTTCCTGTTTTATTTTACTCTTACCAGCCTAAAACGTAAAATTGATTCTTATCTGCCAGTCCGCTTCTCTTCGCCAATGAACGTTTGCACCTAAGACATGATGTAGCCCTTCGCAGGTTTCTTTGCTACCCGATATTGGTGCCTATATAGACGAGTTTAACTATCATACTTTACGATGCAGCTATAGCTGCTTATACTGCCTTTCTGTACGCTCAAGGCAAAACAGAGCTGAGTGGCGAAACTACAGAAGGTATAATCTATCTGCCGTTCCTTTTACTCAACCTTAGTTTGTGGGCGTGGCTGGTGAGTGGTAGAATAGAGATATGGTGGATTGGCTGTTTTCTCTTGGACTATTTCTCAGAGGCATGGGCAAACGGATGATTGCATTACTTCCGTGGTTTCTTTCTGACCCGTTTGATATAGCCGATAGGTTTGGCCTGCCTTCATAGTCGAGCTACCGCCACCATCGCTGCCCACTTTTTGGGATGCCCTGAGGAGCAGAATGCCCTTCCCGGTGAGGGCAATACAAGTGGATGGTGGAGTAGAATTTGAGTTTATCTTCGAAGAGGAATGCCAGAGGCGTGGTATTAAGCTCTTC
>SDBU01000353.1_pt1 | contig 65498 bp, 52 predicted proteins | sample 2277071 | NCBI WGS metagenome assembly SDBU01 (sample SAMN10397929, study PRJNA504765) | marine sediment metagenome | isolation source: marine sediment core GS08_GC12, 126 cmbsf | place: Arctic Ocean: Gakkel Ridge, Loki's castle | collected 2008 | reverse complement strand
GGGACCTTTAATTGACTCCCGGGCATAGACCACCACCTGTCCCGAGGCGGCACCGTTGAGAGGTGCCGAGAGCTGAATGGCGCAATCGGGGTCATCCATGCCGGCATAGTCGGGGCTATCGAAGATGGCCACCAGCGGATTCGGACTCCACACCTCTGCTGCCCTCGCCGGGACAGTAGCGGACACAATCGCAGTCACCATGCCAGCGACGAATAATACGTATTCCGAAAACCGTCTTCTCATTCAGAGTTCTCCTTTTTCTGGGTTTCTCCCTGGGACATCCGCGCCATAAACTCTACACCATGATTTACTCAAGATACCATCCTATCCTATCTTACAGGTCAGTTTCAAGCTGCCAACAACATATTATTCATGACGGTGACCCGGGCAGCACATTTTACTGGTGCTCTTCTCTCCAATTGAATAGAGTATCCAGGACGCGTGTGAGGGTCCGTGTATAAACAGAAAGAGGAGTGCTTCGATGAGCGAGGCCTGTCGTATTGATTACCTGGGTCACGCAGGTGTGCGTCTGGTCGGAGGTGAAGGCGAAGAGCGCAGGACTTTGCTCTTTGACCCCTTCTATCAACCTGGCAGCTTCGGAGGAAAACGGTGTGAAACGCGCTTGACCAAGCCCCTGGCACCTTTGCAGGAGGCGTTGATTGCCGACGCCCTCTTCGTTTCCCATGCCCACGCTGACCACTTCGACGAGGAGTTCTTCTTCCGTTTCTACGAAGCCGCGGTGGCGCGGGGCGAGAGTGAAAAGGTGCGTGCCTTTCTGCCTCCGGAGGTGTGTGATTGGGTCAATACCCGCGCCAGCCAAAGGCCGGGGTGCGAAGCGCTGTCTGTGGGTGCTACCTACGAACTAGGCTCATTCCGGGTCAAAGCCCTCGACAACAGGGGCCTCGATGTCCACGGACGGGTGAGCCGATTCTGCTTCCTGGTGACCAACTCGGAAGGCAGGTCAATCCTGGTCACAGGTGACAACCATTATCCTCCTGAAGGCGCCCCTTGCGAGCTGGATACCTTGATTATCTGGCCTTTCAAGCAGCCGCTCGAGCGCTTTGCTGAAAGGGTCCGTCCTCGGGTGATCATGCTTTTCCATGGCGACCACTTTTCTCCCGGTGATTTCTTCTGCAATGTCAATTGGCCCGAGGCACGGGAGCTGACCCGAGAGATTTTCCCGGAAGCAAACATCATCACACCAGAGGATTGATGTGCGAGCCTGACCAGCGCCCTGCCCTGTCCCTGCTTCAACTTGGGATCAAGGAAAATGGTGACCCTTATCACGAGGACTTATAAACAAGCGTTTGCTTGGCTGCGAAGAGCCGAGGCAGTGCGCCAGGCAGCATGAAGGCTCCAAACCTTTGAGAGTGCACAGAATTCGAGCAATCGGTGATGAGTCAGTTCAGGTTGCATACCTGGATGACACAATCCTTGCGTGTCGTATGGTCTGCTGCCCCCGGCGCCCCCCAAGAGATTCCTTTGCATATACTATGTGCCGTCAGCTTTTCGCTCTGGCCTGCAACCTGGCCAATTTTCTGCGCAGGCTGGGCCTGCCTCGGTCGGCGAAACGATGGTCACTGACCACACTGCGGGACAAGCTCATCAAGATTGGTGCGAAGGTGACCGGCCATGTCAGGTACATCATATTCCGACTTGCCGAGGTGGCAGTGCCGAGGATTCTTTTCGAACAGATTCTCGGGAGGATAAGACGGCTTCGGCCTGTTCCGATATGACCCGGGCTGGGGGAAGTGCCTGTTTTCGAGCTGAGGAGGTCCGGGGCATGGAGGGAGAATCGCCCTGAAATGGGCATTCAAGCGGCTGATTCCAACTGCACGCGCGAACAAGGGATAACCGGGCCGCTTGACAGGGAAGACTGCCGCCTGAGGGTTGACAAAGGTTCTTGAGAGGGCTATCCTGAGGTGCCGCTCGGGGAGTAGAGTCCAGGCGGAGGAGCGAAATGGGAAATCTGAGTTTACACCCCCTTGACATCCGAGCGGGGGGGGTAGAATATGCTCTCAGTCAGGTGCGCTTTGTCAGGCCCCGCGTGGGGCCGAGGACGCTAACCAAGTACGAGAGGAATTGCCATGAAAGTGATCTCAGGTGTGGTGGCGGCGGGCGTGTTGGTGGGCGCGGTGGCTTTGGCGCCGAAGGTGTTGGGTGGAGCGCCGGCGGCGGGTCAGTCGGAGTACAAGGCCGCGCCGGTCAACCCATACAACGGGATGCAGGAGCGCGAGGAGGTCTTCGAGTTCACCGAGAAGCCGAAGGTGACCAAAGCCGGCGACAAGTGGGTCATCACGTTCGCATCGAAGGGCAAGTGCGACGCGACGGTGAGCATCCTCGACAAGGACGGCAAGATCGTCCGCCACCTGGCCTCGGGGGTGCTCGGCAAAAACGCTCCGTATCCCTTCAAGCAGGACTCGCTCGCGCAGAAGATCGAGTGGGACGGCCTGACCGACGACTTCAAGAAGGTCGACACGGCCGGCTGCAAGGTGAAGGTTTCTCTCGGGCTCAAGGCCGTCTACGAACGTTCGATGCTGTGGGATCCATACGAGATTCCCAAGGATGGCGACAGCGTGCTCGTCGGTACTGATGCCGATGGCAATCTCTACGTCGGCGGTAAAGACAAGTATAGAAGTTACCAGGGTCGCGTGTTTGACAAAGCCGGCAAGTATGTGCGCACCTTCTGCCCAGCGCCGGCGGCCGAGGTCGAGAAGGATGGCAAGGCGCCTCCCGTCGGCTATGCCGTCATGTGCATCCAGGAGAGGGAAGCGGGCGTGGTGGTGGCAAACGGCGGCATCCCGCCGGTCACTCCCACCGCCTGGGGCGACAAGGCAATCATAGGCAACTGGTTCGGCCCCTTCACGAAATTGCCAATCCTTGAGGCGCGGTTCGCCAAGCTCGGCATCAAGGACGTCAAGGAAAGCCCATTACCGGCGGTGTTGCCGGCAGCCAAACCTTCGATGGTCGGGGTTGTCTTTCCCAAGATATCGAATCTTGCCGTGGATCGGGAAAATGAGTTGCTCTACGCCGGCTTTACCACCGTCGTCCGGTTCGACGGGAAGACGGGAGAGCTGGACCAGTCCTGGTTTCCCAAAGGCGAAGTGGGCAACAGTGTCAGCGAGTTCGCCGTTGGGCCGGGCGGCGTCCTGGTGGTCCGTTACGGAGGCTCGTCCTACGGACGTTGGATGATTCGCATCGCTCGCGACGGCAAGATCGTGCCCTTCACCAAGGATGTTGTGCAACCAACGGAACGTCTGCGGGCGTTCAAGACCGGCGAACTGGGTGCGGTCTTCTGCGGCACCAAGGGTTTCAGCGTTACCTGGCAGCCGGGCATGAAGGTGAGCCCCGGTGGACTGATCGCCACCAGCCTGTGCGAGGTCGACTATAAATGGGGCAAGGAACACAACCTGCCGGGCAAACTGGGCAACTGGCCCGGGACCCGGGATCAGTCCGGGGGCGGGGTTATGGAAGGTACCTACACCGCGGTCTGGAGTCCGGATGGGGATTGCCTGACCACCAACGCCGTGGAAGGTCAAATCCGCGGTAACGGTACGGCCATGGACCGTGACGGAAACATCTACATCGTGCAGGGCGACGTTCTGCCGGCCGGCCAGAAGACGCTTGACGGCACGCCCCACTTCGATGCCCGCGAAAAAGCGCAGGGCGGCTTCGGCTCGCTGATCAAGTTCCGCGGCCAGGGAGGCAAGTATCCCCTGGGCAAAATCATCTGGACCAAGGAGGCTGCCCCCGACGGCGCCGTCAAGCTCAACCGCGGCTATGCCACCGGGGCGCTCTGGGCCTATGGCGGGATTACGGGGCAATCCAGCCGCGGCTGCAACTGCAACTATCAGCGTTTCGATCTGGACCCATGGGCTCGCATCTGGATTCCGGCGACGCACCTTTTCTCGGTGATGGTGCTGGACACCAACGGCAACCGCATCGCGCGGTTGGGCCGCTACGGCAACGTGGACGATACCGAAGCCGATTTGAAGGCGAAGCGCGACGGGATCCGGTTCTGCTGGTTGCGATCGACGGCAGCATCCGATAGTGCCCTCTACGTCTCCGACCCTGGAAACCGCCGCATCCTCAAGGCCGCGCTCTCCTACGCCGCCGAGGAGACCGTTCCGGCGCCGTGAGGAGGCGCTCCCGTGGCCGGCATCATCAGCAAAGGGGTGGCGGAAGGGGAGATACGAACAGACATATGCTCAGAGGTTCTGGTGAGCTTTCTCCTGGGCATGCTGAGAACGCAGGCACGTGACCTCGCAGATGCTCCACAAGCTATGCGCCAGCTTGAAGTGCTCCTCGATCTTTTGTCAAGGTGCAGTGAGAGCCATAGTAAAGGCAGAGGGCGCCAAAGGAACCGCAAGAGGTTAGCCTTCTGCAGACCGCATGGGCGCCAGACATTTTTCTCGGAGATGCCGGATGAAAGCACCTGATATGCTAGGAATTCTGTGTCCTGCGAAGACGGGTGGAGGAGCTCCTGAATGAAGAAGGTTCTTTTTGTAGTTATCGTTGTGGCAATCGCCGGGGCGTTCGGGTGGCAAGTCTACCGGAAGGCGTCCAGTTCTGGGAGCGCCCGGACCAGGCGAGGTGCAGCGAGCGTCGCTGTGGAGGTGGAACCCGTGCGGAAGACCACTATACGCGATGTAGCGCAGTTCACGGGCTCTCTACTGCCCAGGTCATATTTCGTTGTCGCTCCCAAAATTGCCGGTCAATTGGAAGAGCTTCTGGTCAATATTGGAGACTGGGTGCAGCCGAACCAGTTGCTAGCCAGGCTGGATGATGACGAATATGACCAGCAGTTTAAGCAGGCGCAAGCCGAACTGGAAGTGATGCAAGCCAGCGTGTCGGAATGCTTGAGTACGCTGGAGGTCGCCAAGCGGGAGTATGAAAGGGCTCAAACTCTTCGTCAAACCAAGGTCGCTTCCGAATCGGAGCTGGACGAAGCCGAGGCCCGCTACAAGTCCTGTGAGGCCAAGCACCAGGTAGCCCTGGCCCAGGTGAAGCAAAAGCAGGCCTCTCTAGAAGCGGCCCAGGTGCGGCTGTCATATGCCGAAATCAAGGCCTCCTGGGAAGAAGATGATGGGCCCAGGGTGGTCGGTGAGCGGTTCGTGGACGAGGGCGCCATGCTCCGGGCCAATGACCCCATTGTTTCAATACTTGATATCGAGTCACTGACGGCGGTGATCCACGTTGGCGAGAACGACTATCCCAAACTGCGGGCGGGCCAGGCGGTCATTGTGAGCACTGACGCGTTTCCCGAAAGAAGCTTCAGCGGTGAAGTGCTGCGGGTGGCGCCGCTGCTGAAGGAGACCTCCCGCCAGGCACGGGTAGAGGTTGAGGTTCCTAATCCGGACCACCTTCTCAAGCCGGGCATGTACGTCCGCGCTCAGATCGAGTTCGCCAGGCACGAGCAGGCGACGGTGGTGCCAGTTTCCGCGCTGGCCAGGCGCAACGGCAAACAAGGCGTTTTCCTTGCGGACACACAGGATATGAAAGCTCAGTTCGTACCCGTGACACTGGGCATTGCGAGTGAAGAACTGGCAGAGGTGATTGAGCCACCACTTGATGGACTTGTGGTGACTCTGGGGCATCACCTGCTGGAAGACGGGGCGGCAATCCGTCTGCCCGGTGGAAAGCCAGGAGAAAAGCAGTGAAACTATCAAGGTTCGCCGTCCGTCGCCCGGTCTTCACGGTCATGGTAACGCTGATAGTAATCATCGTAGGCATGGTGTCTCTGTCCCGCCTGCCCATCGACTTGATGCCCGATATCACCTACCCAACGCTGAGCATTTCCACCAGTTACGCGAACGCCAGTCCGGAAGAGATCGAGGAACTGGTGACCCGCCTCCTGGAAGAGGCGATGACGGCAGTTCCTGGTGTGCAGGAGGTCTCTTCTACATCGTCGGAAGGTAGAAGTAATGTGCGCATGGGATTCTCCTGGGGAACAGACCTGGGTGCCGCTGCCGACGATGTCCGTGACCGTCTGGACCGTGTGATCCCGCGTCTGCCTGATGATGCAGAGCGGCCGAGGTTGAGGAAGTTTGACCCTGCCAGCTTCCCCATCCTTATTCTGGGTGCGTCCAGCAAGCTGGACCCCGTGCAGATGCGCAAGATCATTGACGACCAGGTGAAGTATCGCATCGAACGGGTACCGGGCGTTGCCGCCATGGACGTTCGGGGGGGGCTGGAGCGCGAGATTCAGGTCAATCTTCACGCCGACAAAATCAAGGCCTTAGGCCTGCCCCTGGAGCAGATCATCAATCGCATAAGTGCCGGCAACATCGCCCTGCCGGCCGGAACCATAGAACGGGGAAACCTGGAGGTGACGGTTCGCACTCCCGGTGAATATACCAGTCTGAACCAGCTCCGCCAAACCGTGGTGGCCATCCGTGAAGGGGTGCCTATCCAGGTCGGAGATATCGCCAGCGTCGAAGATACCTGGCAGAAGGTGACTCGCATCGTGCGGGTGAACGGAGAGGGCGGGATTCAGCTTTCGGTCAATAAGCAGTCGGGCACCAATACCGTCGAGGTCGCAGAGCAAGTTATGCGCGAGGTCGAGCGCATAAATCAAGACCTGCCCCAGATTAATCTGATACCCATTATCGATACCTCGGACTACATTCAGCGGTCTATCAGCAACGTCAGCTCGACGGCGCTGTTTGGCGGAATCTTCGCGGTTTTGGTGCTGCTTTTCTTCCTGCGGAGCATTCGCAGCACCGCTATCATCGCTTGTGCCATACCGATTTCAGTCATCGCCACGTTTGCCCTGATGTATTTCGGCGGGTTCACTATAAACATTATGACACTCGGGGGTTTGGCGCTGGGCATAGGCATGCTGGTTGATAACTCCATTGTGGTGCTGGAGAACATCTACCGTCTGCGGGAGGCGAAGGAAAGCCCGGAACAGGCGGCTGTCAAGGGCAGTGAGGAGGTCACCGCTGCCATCGTCGCCAGCACCTTGACTACCCTGGCAGTTTTCCTGCCGGTGATTTTTGTGCGGGGTATGGCAGGGGTGATGTTCAAGCAGCTAGCCCTGGTGGTGAGTTTTGCTCTTATGTGTGCGCTTGCTGTGGCGCTGAATCTTGTTCCCATGCTAAGCGCCAGGTTGCTACGGGTCACCACACTCAAGGCGAGCGCTGATGAGAGCCTGGCGCAGCGCCTCTTTCGTATCAGCGGTGGGCTGTTCACAGGCATGGAGAGAGGCTACCGGCGTCTGCTTCGCTTTGCCCTCAGCCACCGAGCACTGGTCCTGGTGACAGTCGGGCTGCTCCTGGGTGGAAGCCTGGCGCTCATCCCGCTGGTGGGGGTTGAGTTGATGCCCTCCGGAGACGAAGGCGAGGTCAGGGTGGATGCCGAAATGGAGGTTGGCACGAGGCTCGCCCTGGTGGACGAGAAATTTAAGGTCATCGAGTCCATCGTGCAGCAGCAGGTCCCGGAAATGAAGAGCATGGTGACCAGCGTCGGGGGTGGGGGTTGGCATTCGGCCGGATCCCATACTGGTAGCATAAGGGTCGCTCTCAAACCCAAATCCGAGCGCAGGCGCTCGAGCGAGGAGATTGCCTCCGTCCTGCGCCGGCAACTTGCCGATATTCCGGGAGTCACCATCAGGACCCGTGCCGGTGGGGGTCTCTTCCTCCTGCGCATGTGGGCCCGGGGCGCTGAAAGGGTTCAGGTTGAGATACGGGGCTACGATCTGGCGACCGCCGATGTCCTGGCTGCCGAGGTCAGGAAAGTGGTTGAGGAGGTTGAGGGGGTCACTGACGCCCGGGTCAGCCGCGAATCGGGCAGTCCGGAGGAACTCATCATCGTCGATCGGCAGAAGGCAGCAGACATGAAGCTAACGGTCTCCGAGATCGCCAAAGCCCTGCAGACCGTCCTATCCGGAACCCGGGCCAGCAACTATCGCGAAGGGGGCGACGAGTACCGCATTCTAGTGAAGCTCAAGGATGCCGAGCAAATGGACCTGCGCGAAGTCCTGAACCTGATGCTGACCAATGCGGACAGGCAGCCAGTGATGCTACGAAACGTGGTCGACGTCCGGCCGAGAAGTGGAGCGATTCGGATCGAACACAAAGATCAGGAACGCATCGTGACTGTGTCGGCTAACATCAGCGGACGGAATATGGGCTCGATCCTGGCTGACATCCGCCGCGGGCTTCGGTCGGTCCCCGTGCCCCGCGGTTTTAGCATCGGTTTTGGCGGCGACTATGAGGAACAGCAGAAGGCGTTTCGCGAGCTGGCACTGGGCATGGTGCTGGCTCTGATGCTGGTCTACATGGTGATGGCATGCCTTTATGAGTCCCTGCGCGACCCCTTCGTGGTGATGTTCGCTGTGCCCTTGGCCGCCATCGGTGTCATTCTTATGCTGTTTTTTACCGACACCACCTTTAACATTCAATCGTTCATCGGCTGTATTATGCTCGGCGGGATCGTTGTCAATAATGCCATTCTCCTGGTGGACCATACAAACCTGCTTCGTCGCCGGGACGGCATGCCTATGCGCGAGGCCATAGAGGAAGCCGGCCGACGCCGGCTTCGCCCCATCCTGATGACTGCCCTGACAACTGTATGTGCCCTTATCCCGTTGGCCCTGGGCCTCGGTGAGGGTGGAGAAGCACAAGCCCCGCTGGCTAGGACAGTCATAGGCGGGCTGCTGAGCTCGGCGCTGATATCCCTGGTAATCGTTCCAGTAATTTACTCGGTCTTCGAGCGACGGTTGGGGAGGCGAAAGGCCGGTCCTGAGGACATCCAAGCACGAACGCCTGCAAGTCACCAGGACCTCATGGCGAACCCTCCCGTGCTGCCCAAAGAGTAAAGAGGAAATCTGCTTATGTGCCCAGACAGACTTTGCCCGGGTCTCCTTGGTCTGCTTGTAATCGCTGCCGTCTGTATCTTTCTGACATCCTGTGCCAGCTTTGATACCGATACCCTCACCGATAACACATGGCCCGGGCGTTGGGCAGATTTTGATAAACCTCATGACGTAGAGCCTAAGTCAGACTCACCCGACCCCGGTTCAGCCTTCATTGTCGAAGAAGCTTCTCCCATCGTGCCCCCGAGCGCACCTCTGGAGCTCACCGTCGAAGAGGCAATTCTCCTGGCGCTGGAGAATAATCAGTTGCTCAGGGTTGAGCGGTTGGAACCCGCCATCCGGCGCACCTACGAACAGCAGGAACTTGCCGAGTTTGACTCCAGGCTGAGAGCCCGATTCTCAGGGTCGCGGGAGCGGGCCGAGCAGGAAAATGCCAGCACCTCCGATACCACCAGCAGCGAGACTGGCGCGAGCGTCGGAGTCTCCAAGTCGCTCACCACGGGGACCGATGTGAGCATTGACCTTACCACAGACCGGAGGTGGTCAGACCTCTACAGCGACCAGCACGCTACCCGCCTGGGCCTCACGGTCACCCAGGCCCTCCTGAAAGGAGCCGGGCTGGACGTCAATCTCGCCAGCGTCCGTCAGGCCCGACTTGGGACCTTGGCCTCTGAGTATGAGCTGCGCGGTTTCACCGAGGCGCTACTGGCGGCAGTTGAAACCACTTACTGGGACTATGCCCTGGCCCATCGACAGATCGAGATTTTCGAGGACTCGTTGCGGCTCGCCGAGCAGCAGCTCAGGGAAACCCAGGAAAGAATCAATGTAGGCAAACTTCCGGAAACCGAACTTGCTGCAGCTCAAGCGGAAGTAGCGCTGCGGCGCGAAGCCCTGATTAACACCCGCAGCAACCTGGCAAGCATCCGCCTGCAATTGCTGCGATTAACCAATCCCCGTGGCCCCGACATCTGGGACCGCGAGGTCGTTCTCCGAGATCAGCCTGCTGCGCCGGACGTGAAGTTAGACGACGTCCAGGCCCACGTCGCGGTAGCGCTTCGCATGCGACCCGACCTAAATGAAGCCCGGTTGGGCATCGAGCGTGGCGACCTTGAGATAGTTACAACCAAGAACGGAATGCTTCCCAAGATGGACCTCTTCATCACTCTGGGAAAGTCGGGGTACGCTGATTCTTTCAGCCGCTCGGTACGAGAACTGGACGGCAAGAGCTACGATATTGCTGCTGGTGTCAGCCTTGAATACCCGTTTGCCAATCGCGATGCGAGGGCCCGCCATCAGCGGGCACTACATAGCCACAGGCAAGCTGCAGAAGCCGTCGAAAACCTTGCCCAGTTGGTGCAGGTAGACGTTCGCTCCGGCTACATCGAAGTTGAGCGTACGATGGAACAGGTCGCAGCCACTGCCGCCACCCGCAAGCTCCAGGAGGAGAAGCTGCGCGCCGAGAACATGAAGTTTCGTGTGGGGAAATCGACCACGTTGCTCGTGGCACAGGCGCAGCGGGACCTGGTGGCCAGCCAGATATCCGAGATACAAGCCGTGGTCAACTATCTCAACGCTCTGGTTGAGCTCTTTCGACTCGAGGGTTCGCTCCTCGAAAGGCGCGGCATCTCAGCTCCCGGGCGCCTGCCGACGGCCCCACCGCTACAGCATGATCAGGCAGACGGTGGCTGATGTAGCATTGCGTGGTGCTGGGCTGGCGGGTGGCTCCGAGCGAGCGCCTCTATGGCGATTTCTACGACGGCGCCCAGAAGCCGCCACGCAAGGTCAAATGGGAAATGTGGGCTCAGGGTAATCTGCTGGCCTCAGTGCGTACGGGCCAGGCGCGTTGTGGGCGCGAAGCATCTTGCTCAGCCGGTCCAACTACTGGCGGTTCAGCTTCGCTATCTCAAGCAGGGCCTGGAATAGGAACATCCGGTTGTCGTTGCTGCCCGGACATATAGGTCAAGTGGACGCCAAGGATGGCAGAACAGAAGTAATTTATCCGAGACCTGAGTAAGACGCGTCACAGCCCACTTCTGATTCATTCTAAGGGCATTCCAGCGAGTCTCATCCCTTCTTCTTGCTCCGCTTTCCCAGTGCCCGCACCAGGGCCTTCCGCTTTTCCACGGACAGGTTGCTCAAGATCGCCGTCAGCTCATCCGTCATGCCGTCCCCTGGGGACAGACTTCGAATACCTCGGTCCACGTCGTCCTGAACCAGGTGTGCGTAGGTGTCAGCTGTGGTGGCCACTGAAGCGTGTCCCAGGGCTTTCCTCACAATCTCCAGGTTCCCCGTCGCCCGCAGCAAGCGCGTTGCGAAGGTATGGCGCAAGGTGTGTGGTGTAACCCTTCCTTCCAGCCTGCACGCCGACGCTTGGCCTCTACCATCTGGCGCACGTAGGTAGTGGTGAGCGCCACTCCGGGCTTCAGTTTCCCCCCGCTGCCGTAACCGGTGGCCTTCCCCCTGGACCATTCCCGTTCGCATCCGCCAGAACAGGGATTGGCGGGGCAAAAAGATATACGACGAGAATGCGCCGCCACGCCTTAAGGCAGCCCAACAACTGAAGTGGTTCCTGACAAGAGGGCTACTGCCACCTATTGATGCCTTGTGGGGAGCTGCCCAGGAAGAAGTAGTAATGCAGGACTGGGCTCGCTGGTCACAGTGGGTAGGAGTCTATGGCTATATCCGCAAGGAACCGATGACGCCGCAAGAGATTGCCAATTGGCGCCGGCAGAAAGATCTCCATCAAGCACTGGCACGGTTGAAATATGACCCAACCTTGACGCCAAAAGGCCAGGAGGCATTGATAAATCAGCTTCATAAGAACATGGATGAATGGGACCGATGGCTGGACAAGGTGGAGGCGTCCGAAAAGACCAAATCCATCTGGCGGAAAGCGCTGGAACTGATAGCTGGTGAGGTGCGAGCGGGACGGGAAATCCCCTTGGTGCAACCGGCAATAGAGCTATTGCGACCCTTACTCGGCAAAGAACCAGAAGAGGCAAAGGATTAGAATAACAGAGGCAACGCCTAGCAGGAACGGGATTGGGCTCTCCCGAGGCTGCATACACAAGCGGCGTCGGGCAACAATCTCCTCAACCACGACGCCGAGTCCCAGAAGCAGCCACCAAAGGATGGCCATGACCATGATGCGACCGAGGAACACACCCAGGACCACGAAGAGGAGCCAGGAGAGAAAAAGACCGAGCGCCCCGAGCACCTCTCTTGTTTCGTCACTTATCAAGGCCCTTGCTCCTTTCGGGCTTGAGCGTAGCGAGTGGCGGAAGATTGTCAAGGCGGAAACCTGATGGATAACGAACACCGGATTCCCGACTTCATCAAAGAGGAGCCGCCAACGGGCGTCAGCAATCATCACGACATCCGCGCGGAGAGAACCAGGTCAGGCATGCGGGCCAGAGCGCAACAAGGCTGGTGGCCATGGAGGGCTCCTGTGGGCTACCTAAATGAGCGTACAGGCGACGGGAAGCCCTCGTTAGTGATAGACTCTGACCGGGGGCCCCTGCTCTGGGAAGGTTTTGAACTCTTCGCCAGTGGCGGTTACAGTCAAAGGGAGGTGTTGCAGAACCTCACAGCAAGGGGACTGAGAACCCACAACGACACCAAGGTGTCCTTGCAGACATGGAACAGCGTGCTGACAAATCCCACCTATGCGGCCTGGGTTGAGGCAGACATGGCAGGCCCCCAACCAGTGCGGGGGAACTGGGAACCACTGGTGAGCCAGGAGACGTTCGACCGGGTTCAGGCTATCCTCGCAACGCGGAACCATTCAGGACACAAGAAGGATAGGCCAGACTTCCCATTACGGAGGTTTGTGCGGTGTGCGGAGTGCAACAGACCCCTGACGGCTTTCTGGGGGCTATGAGGACAGCGTCAAGGGATATGCCTACTATCGATGCAGGGCGTGTCTGGGCACTAACACCTGCAAGGAGGTCTTGGAGGAAAAGTTCCTTAGCTTGCTTGAAAGCCTGCGTGTGAAGCAATCGTATGTTAAGCTCTTCAGGGAGGTTGTCCTGGATGTTTGGCACGGGCGCCTAAAGGAGGCGAAACAGCAGGTCGAGGCTCAGCGCCGGGAGGTGCAACGACTCAAAGCCAAAGAGGACAAACTGCTCGACGTCCTCATCGAGGGAACTATTTCAGAGGAGACTTACAAGGACAAGCTAGCTAAGCTAAAGACTGACGCCGTGCTCACCCGTATCGACGAGCGCGCGTGGGAGGGGGATAAGTTCGATATCGAGGCTGTGCTCGATTTCGCAGAGCAAATCCTGACGAGTCCGGCCAAGATGTGGAAGTGCGCGAACCTCAAGCAACGCCAGCAACTCCAAAGCCTGCTCTTCCCAGAAGGTCTAGTATGGGATGGAGAGGCTTTTGCAAATGTCGTAACTTGCTTTGTTGTCAAGCATTTACGACAAGATGAGGTATCCAAGTTAAGTTTGGTGACCCTAACGGGATTTGAACCCGTGTTGCTGGGTTGAAAACCCAGTGTCCTAGACCTGGCTAGACGATAGGGCCACCCTATGGGCTGGAGGCGCTAACCTCAGTGATTGCTTGGCAGGAGCCCTGCCCTTCAGGGAATTTGCGAGGTCGCATACGTAATCGGGGCTGCGAACTTCGCAGCGATTATCATATAATAATGCCCAGAATGTCAACTGATAATTTCGCCGAAATCTATTGCTGCCAGAGTGCACCCGTGGATTGTTGGTTAAGGCAAGCCCTTATGACTTGCCGTTGCCCTGACCTGGTCGTGGCCCGGCGCCATAGAGCAGATGGTGAAGCCCGAGCCTGCGGAGGGGCGCTCGTCGCAGGCTTGCCCTACCGGTCCTTCTTGGCAAACCTGGCACGTGACCTTGCCCACAAAATAAACTTGCACCCCCTGCCCTGCGCGCGGTCGCATTATGCTCTCAGCTCTCTTGCGTTGGTGATTCGGGTGGTTGCCTCCTGCATAGGTAGTGGAATTGATGCCTAGCGGAATCCTTGAATTGAGACACCGCCAGCGCACTGATTAAGTAACTACGTAATTGTGCAAGCGCAGTGGCGGCGGCGGTGGTACTGCTGCTCTTTCCTGCAATTCTTCGTGAAACAATCCAAAGAAGCCCACATGATTCCTGGAATATTCATACATTATTGGGGACATTGTGTCCGCTAACCTCGGGTGACATCTGCTCTACACAACTGGCTGAAGGAGTGGCACCCCGTGTGTCTGAGCAACACGAATGCCTAATCCGCAATCCGCAATATGAGCGTCTCAGACAGCGACCGTGCTGAGGCCCATACTTTCCAGGATGCGCTCAAAATCATCGTTCGAGTAGAACTCGATGATGATTTTGCCCTTCTGTTTGCCCTGTTTGATCTCCACCCGAGTGCCGAACTTCAGCTTCAGTTCATCTTCCAGGGCGCGGACGTGGTCGGATTTGGCAGCGCGGGTGTAGCGCCTGGTCTTGGTGGGGCGGATGTTGGCCACCAGTTCCTCAGTTTGGCGGACGGAGAGGTCGTCCTTGATGATGCGGCGGGCAAATTCGAGCTGTCGGCCCATGCCTTCGATGCCAAGGAGGGCCCGCGCGTGGCCGGCAGAGAGTGTTCCACGTGAAACAAGCTCCTGCAGTTCCTCCGGGAGTTCCAGCAGCCTCATAGTGTTGGCAATGGTGGAGCGGTGCTGCCCAAGTTTTGCCCCCAATTCTTCCTGGGTAAGGCTGAACTCGTCGATGAGCTGCTTGTAGGCCTTCGCCTTCTCTATGGGGTTGAGGTCCTTACGCTGGATGTTCTCCACCAGTGCCAGTTCCAATGCCTTCTCGTCACTGACATTGCAGACCATCACCGGGATGGTAGCCATTCCCAGCTTCCTGGCCGCCTGCAAGCGCCTTGCGCCCGCAATCAGCTCATAGCCGTTGTTATTGGTTTCTCGCACCACCACAGGCTGCAAAATGCCATTCTCTGCGATGGAGGTCAACAGCCCCTCCAGTTCAGCCTCATCGAAGTGCTGGCGGGGCTGATAAGGGTTCGGCGAGATGAGATTGACATCGATTTCGTGCCTCTCGCTGGTGCTGGCCACCTCCTCCAGGACGTGCAAATCCTCAAGTCCTCGACCCAATTTCCTTCCGTTCATGGCTTAGTACCTCCCTGGCTAATTGTAGGTAGCCCCAGGCGCCACGGGAGCGCGGCGCATAGGTGAAAACTGACTGTCCGAAACTCGATGCCTCACTCAGCGCAATATCACGCGGAATGATGGTCCGAAAAACCAATTTCGGGAAATGGGATTTGACTTCTTCCACTACTTCCCGGGAAAGGTCTAACTGGTGGTCGTACATAGTCAAAAGGATGCCCGCAATCTTCAGCGCGGGATTCTGACGGTGCTGGATATCCCTGACCGCCAACACCATTTTGCTTAGTCCCTCCATGGCAAAGTACTCACACTGGATAGGGATAACCAACCTCGAACAACAATTGAGCGCATTACGGGTAAGCAACCCCAGCGAGGGGGGACAATCAACCAGGATATAGTCGAAAACATCCCCAAGTGGCTTGAGGGCGGGTGCAAGTCGGGCTTCGCCATCCGCCAATCGAGAGAGGCGATGGGCAACTTGCTGCAGATTGCCTGCTGAAGGGATGACGGCCAATCCTTCCTGCGAGGTTGAGACCACGCTTTCACGGATGGTCTGTGGTTCCAGCAGGAACTGGCCGACTTGCCTGACGTCAAATTCTTCCACCCCCAGGCCGCTGGTGGTGTTCGCCTGGGGGTCGAGGTCAACGAGGAGACAGCGCTTGCCTGCCCAGGCCAGCGCCGCGCCCAGGTTGATGGTGGTGGTGGTCTTACCCACCCCACCTTTCTGATTAGCAAAAGCAATGGTCTTTGCCATCGGCGCCCTGTTTCACGTGAAACGTTGCCCACATTGTATCCTGGTGTCTTGTTTTCCTATTTCGGTAAAATTGGCAAAGGGCGTTAGTTTTTCTCAGATAGAGAAGATGGAATGCCAAGGTGAGTTGGTCAGGGCAGGGTCATCAAGAAGCTGCCAAACGCGCGCTGAGCATTACTTTATGCGGGGCAAGGGAGCTTTGACCAGGTAGCAATGTGTGTGGAACTCGGCGCGAACCCCGACCGGTATCAAGACAAGAATCAAGATGCCTGTTAGGCCCTGAAGGGTAGGGGGGATATGAAAGCAGGGTCAGTTTTTATGGTTCTCACTCGGTAACGTCTTGCAAATTGCTGCCACCTCTGGTTTACTATGGGAGGTGAATTTCTGTCATCCATACCTCGAACGAGTAAGCGCCTTCAGAAACTAATATATGCTGGCGCCGGATAGGATAATGAGGTGAAGGAACGCCAGTGGAAGAGGCCAAGCGGTTACAGGTCTTCTTTTCAGGTTGGGTGCAGGGTGTGGGATTCCGTTTCAGCGCCCGGCGACTGGCCTCCCGGTTTCGGGTGACGGGATACGTACGCAACCTGCCCGACGGGCGCGTGGAAGTGATGGCGGAGGGTGAAGCTGCCGAGGTGCAGGCCTTCCTCGATGCCCTCAAAGAGCGCCTGGGACAATACATCCGGGACACAGAGGAACGCCAGCACCCTGCCAGCGGTGAGTTTGCGGGGTTTGGTATCCGTTTCTGAGGAGTGTTTTCAGGTACCTGTAAACAAAGGGGAGTTCAATGGGGAAACTCGTTGCCATTGCCAAGAACACGTTTAAGGAATCGGTGAGGCAGCCCGTATTCTGGCTCCTGGTGATTATCAGCGCCGGACTGATTATCATCACCCGCATGCTGCCTCTGTTCACGTTTGATGAAGACCAAAAGATGGTCACGGACATCGGGCTTGCCACCTTGACCCTGTGTGGTCTGCTGGTGGCGTTGTTCTCGGCCTCCACGGTCATCACTGCTGAGATCGAGAGGCTGACGGCGCTGACGGTGCTCAGCAAACCGGTGACCCGGGCTCAGTTTGTGCTGGGGAAGTTCCTGGGAGTCATTATGACGGCGCTGGCGGCCACGGTACTTGTGGGACTGGTGTTTCTGTGGATGGTATGGTCACAACTGGGCGTGGGCATCAACTGGGACATCCTGACTCCCGAGGAAGCCAGTGCCAAGCAGGTGGAGCGGCTGAGAGGTGTGGGCACACTCCTGCCCGGTATGCTGCTTTGCTATCTGCAAGTGGTGGTCTTAAGCGCCATCTCGGTGGCAGTGGCCACGCGCTTATCAACCGTGGTCAATATCTCCATCTGCATGTCCGTCTTTATCCTGGGGAACATGACTGCCTGGTTGAGGATCCAGGTGACCACCGGAGGGGCATTCCTCAAAGGGGCAGTAGGCACCCTCGCCACTCTGACACCTTTCTTGCAAATCTACAACGTGCAGGCATTGGCCTTGGGCAGACACATACCCCTCGATTACATTGGCTGGACGCTTCTCTACACCTTGCTCTATGTGATTGCCGCGCTCTCGCTGGCGGTGCTCTTGTTTCGAAGCAGAGAGATATACTAATTGGGGGCACGGGACACGCACAATGCGCTACGCCATACTCGGTGACATTCACGGCAACTACGATGCTCTCCTGGCAGTCAAGGACCAGTTGGACAGGGAGGATGTTGACGAGATACTCTGTGTGGGTGACATTGTCGGCTACGGCGCCCAGCCGCGCGAGTGCATTGCGCTGGTGCGGGAGCTGTGCTCCCTGACCATAGCAGGCAACCACGACTACGCCAGTGTGGGTAAACTGGGGGCGGAATACTTCAATGACTATGCGCGCGCGGCGATAGAGTGGACGAGTGAACATCTCTCCGAGGAGGACTGCCGATACCTTTCGGAATTGGAGCTCGTGGATGAGCGGGACGGCTTTTCCATCGTGCACAGCTCCTATTACCAGCCCCAGCAGTTCGGCTATGTCTTCAGCCCTATTCATGCCTTCGTCTCTTTTCAATACCAGGAAGCCCAGCTTGGCTTCTACGGGCATACCCACCTGCCCAGGGCCTTCTTTAACCATCTGTCTCGGGAGCCGCTGGTGGGACGGGAAGAGATGGGCGCATTCTCTGTGGACGCCGATGTCAAGGCCCTGGTCAATGTGGGCTCGGTGGGGCAGCCCCGGGACCACGATACCCGGGCTGCTTTCGTCGTCTATGATACGGAGGAGAAGCTGGTTAGTCTCAGGTCGGTGGAATACAACTTCACGGCTGCCTCCGACAAGATTCGCGCGGCTGGGCTCCCTGATTTTCTGGCTGACCGCTTGCTGGTAGGCAGATAGGGACAAGAAAAGTCGTAAGGCGTTCTCCTTGCGCTTGAGAGATAGTTCCTAAGTCATTGTGTAGTAAGACCTTACGGCAATCTTCTCGCGTCCAGCAATCAGTTTGCGTCGCTTTCAGAACTCCTGCAGCACAAGCGCCTGAGGTCTCGGTTGAGGCCTCTTGCAAAATCGATACCTTTTTTCCTTGACGCCGCTGTCGGTGGCGCTTAGTATTCTCTAACATACATCGGTCCAATTCGAGAGGTGTTCTTAGCCAAGAAAGGGTAGCCGGGTTCCTGCGTGCGCCAAATCTTGTCTGCAAAGGGAGTGCTCGAGTACGGGGGTCATGGGGGCTCCCGTTTTTTTGTGTTCGGAGGGGACAGCTTTTCGCCGGCAACTTGAGAGAAAGGAATGAGGACGAGACAATGACTGCTGACATCAATGCCATCTTGAAAAAGATCGATGCCGTAGCCACGCCCGAGGTCAACAAGGTGGCCTCCGCCTACTCAGGAGGTCTGGACTCCTCGCTGGGTATTGAGCTTCTAAGGCGCAAGTACAAGGCCAGGGAAATCGTTGTCATCACCATTGACATCGGCCAGGGCGAGGAGGAGCTGGCCCAATCCCAGCGACATGCCAAGGCGCTGAACATCGAGCCTATCATTATCGATGCGCGGGATGAGTTCGCCAACCAGTGGGTGTCGCTGGCCATCAAGGCCAACTCCAACTACTTAGGCTATCCGGTCTCCACCTCCATGACCAGGCAGGTGGTGGCCCGGCTGGTGGCCGAAAAGGCGGTCGAGCTGGGCTGTGATGCCATCATCGAGGGCAGTTCAGGCAAGGGCAACGACCAGTATCGTATGCACAACGTCTTCACCCTTTTTGCGCCGGGCGTGAGGGTGCTGGTGCCGGTGCGCGACTTTGACCTCACCCGCCTGGAGGAGGAGGAGCTTTGCCGACACTGGGGCGTGCCTGTCACTGAGAGCATCACCGGAGGCGACGATAAGACCATGTGGTGCCGCTCCATTGCCAGTGGCGCCATCGACCTCAACCAGTCCATACCCGACGACCTTTGGTTGTGGCTGGTGCCACCCCAGAAGGCCAAGGACGAGCCGACTTGCGTTGACATCGAGTTTAGAGAGGGCGTCCCCGTCAAGCTGAATGGTAAAGAGACCCCCTTGGCGGACCTCATTGCGGAGCTCAATGTCATCGGCGGCGCCAATGGTATCGGTCGCATTGACATGTTCGAAGACGGGATTATGGACCTCAAGTCCCGCGAGATTTACGAGGCGCCGGCAGCTAAAATCATCCTCACTCTCCATGGCGACCTGGAACAGCTCTGCCTCACCAAGGACCAGGTGCAGTTCAAGAAAGGCATCGACCAGAAGTGGGCTTACATGATGTATCACGGGGAGGCCTACCACCCTCTGCGCTACGACCTGGAAGCCTTCATCGAGCAGAGCCAGAAAATGGTCTCGGGTAGTTACAAGGTGAAGCTCTACAAGGGCAACATCGAGATTATGGAGCGCCATTCCGACACCTCGCTCTTCACACCCGAGATTCGCTCCATCAAGAGCACCGGCTTCAACCAGCAGATGTGCGCCGATGCCGCACGGGTACGGGCGCTGCCTTACCGCGTGTTGGCCATGAGGGGATTGGTGGGGAGGTAACATGGCAAAGCTATGGGATAAGGGCTACACTCTCGACCCTGAGATGGAGGCCTTCACCGTCGGGGAGGACTACCTCCTCGACCGCAACCTGGTGGAAGCGGATGTCCTGGCGAGCATCGCCCATGCCCATATGCTTGCGCAGATAGGCATCCTCACTGATGAGGAGTTCGCGCAACTTAAGCGCGCGCTGGCTGAGCTCCTTGAACTGCACCAGCAGGGACGCTTCGAAATCAAGCGGGAGGACGAGGATGTCCACACTGCCATCGAGAACTTCCTGACCGAGAAGCTGGGTGAGGCAGGTAAGAAGATTCACACCGGCCGCTCCCGTAATGACCAGGTGCTCACTGCCACCCGCATCTTCAGCCGCGGGCGCCTGCTGGACATCAAGGAAGCGCTGTTAGCCACGGTGGAGGCGCTGGCGGCCTTCGCGGACAAGTATAAGACCGTTCCCATGCTCGGTCGCACACACACCCAGCCTGCCATGCCCTCCAGTGTGGGCCTCTGGGCGGAGAGCTTTGCCGAGGCGCTGCTGGACGATTTGAGAGTGCTGGGGACGGCTTACGAGCTGAATAATCAATGTCCCTTAGGGTCAGCAGCAAGCTACGGCGTCAACCTGCCCCTGGACAGGCAACTGACCAGCGACCTTCTCGGCTTTGCCAAAGTCCAGAACAACGTGCTCTATGCCGGGAGCTCCCGGGGCAAGATGGAAGCCGTCATCCTCTTTGCGCTCACCCAGATTATGGATGACCTGAGTAAGCTCTCCTGGGACCTCATCTTCTTCAGCATCCCTGAGACCGGCTATTTCCGCCTGCCTCCTGAGTTCCTTCCCGGCTCCAGCATTATGCCTCAGAAGAAAAATCCCGGCCCCTTGGAGATGGTCCGCGCTAAAGCCGCTGAGGTGCGCGCCTGTCTGTTTCAGACACTCAGCATCACCAGACCCCTGCTCTCAGGTTACAACCGCGACTTGCAGGAGACCAAGGCGCCCCTCATGCGCGGGCTGGATACCACCGAAGCCTCCCTCCAGGTGATTGCCAAAATCATCTCTAATCTCGAGCCTGACGAAAAGGCGCTCCGCCACGCCTTCACTCCCGATGTGTTCGCCGCTGATGTAGCCTGTAAGCTGGTCCAGGAGGGCATGCCCTTCCGCGATGCTTATCGCAAAGTTGCTGGAGAACTGGATAAGTTAGCTGCTCAGGACCCCCAGGAGAACATCCTCGCCAAGACTCACTTGGGTGCCCCTGGTAATCTCGGCCTCGACAAGCTCACCGAAGCCATAGCCAAAGCCCAAGGCAAGCTCGATGCTGAGAAAAAGAGGCTCGTGGCAGTCAAGCAGCACCTTTTAGGCTTGTAACTTCCACCCAAATCGTTTCAATAGAAGCAAATCAACTCTCATACTTCAGAGGAAAGGGCAGGGGATGAACTACAGTACCGTGCTCGTGGTCGGCGCGCATCCGGATGACGAAATCCTGCTGGCAGGTACCATCGCGAAGCTATCCCGGGGAGGCACTCGCGTGGTGGTGGTGACCTTCACTGATGGCAGTGAAGGCTATGCCAGGATTGAGCATAAGGACAAGATTGTCGAGATGCGAAAGAGAGAAGCTGTTGCCTGTGATGAGGTGCTGGGCATTGCCGAGCGCATCATGCTGGGTAGGCCCGACATGCAATTGGAAAACAACAAGGAGAACTTCAAGGAACTGATTCGCATCATCCGCCGCGTCCGTCCCGAGGCTATCTTCACCTTTGGCCCGAACGAGATTCACCGTGACCACAAAGCTGCGCACGAATTGACGATGGAAGCGCGTTGGCAGGCAGGTGAACCGGTGACGCGGGACCTGGGCGAATCCTGGCACACACCTCACCTCTACTACTTCGGCCGCCGCCTGACCCGGGGCCCCTTCGTGGAGATTGACATCACTGATGTCTATGACAAGAAGCTGGAAGCCTGGTGCACCCAGGTCTCCCAGCACACGCTCTTTGGCAAGACGAAGGAGAACTACCAGAGAGAAATCGAAGAAATCCGCGCCACCCGCCCCCACCAAACCGAGCGCTTCACCCTCTCCGACCACGTAATCCTCCACGAGCTGTTACCACAGCGTCTATAAAGGCTTCAACCCGAAGTATGCGTATGGGAGGAAGGACTATGTGTCTGCCAGAGGGCCTGTCGGCGCATGTCAAGAATCCTGCCTGGCGAAAGCTCTGCAACCGTCTGCTCGGGTATGCCAAAGCGGAAGGCTTCATGAACCGAGAGCTTGCGGGGAATCTCAAGAAGAAAAAAATTGACCAAGTTCGGGGCGCCTTGGGTGAGTTGTTGACTGTTTATTTCCTACGGCTGCGATGCGGGTTCTCGGTCACGCCCAGACCTCCTGGGAGGGAACACAAGAAAGGGGACATCGAAATTATCTGGAAACCCAAATGCATATTCTGCGAAGTGAAAGTACCGCATTGGGAGACCCCCCTGAAGAGAGAGCTAAGAGAAGTAGAGAAGTCCGACCCAGCTAGGGCAGGAGAGCTGCGAGGCCGCCTTGCGGACCCAAGCAAATACCTCCCCGCCCAAGGGGGATGGTTCGCTAACTTTGAAGACGTCCGGGCCGCAGTCAAAAGGGCCCTCGAACAGATACCCAGAGGAAAGCCCTCGCTGGTGATACTGCCTGACGATTTGTGGGTTGGCCTGTACGACGATGACCGCGGCATGTCTGATGCGCTCTATGCCTCGAGAAAGCCGTGCATGGGAAAAGCCAGCCCCCGATGCGAGGGAGGGGTTTTCCTGCAGCGTGACTATCGGCGGGTGGGAGCAGTCGGTGCCTTATGGAGCAATCCCAGGGATGACGGGATGCCAGAGTTCAAATTCAGACTTTACCATAACCCAAATGCATGCGAAGAGAGCAAAGTGCCCTCGGACGTTTTTTCGCGCTTCCAGCAGGTAGATACGCCCTGCTGGGAGCGAGAGGGAAACACCAAGAGCCAGTCCTAACCCACCTCCGTAGCAATATCGACCAGCATGCCATCACGGGCGGGGAGGGTTTTGATGCCTAGTTCCGAGGTGAGTTTGTCGGCAAGCTCCCAGGGCTTGGCTTTGAGCAGAGAAGGGCGACAGCTATGCGAAGGCGGCCTGAAGTTTCTCCGGGTGTGAGTTTTGCAGTCCCTCCAGGTTGTAATCGGCAGCCAATTGGTCTATGAAGCGGGCCGTAGCAGGGTCAGGAGAGAGCACTTCCACACCCAGTACATTGCCCTCCTTGTCAAAATCCACAAAGACTTCCGGGTAGGGTTCCTGTGTCTCATGGACTTTCCCCGGGCGCAGCTTGAAATAGACGGCTTGCACTTTCTTTTTTTCATCAAGTTGCAGCGTTACCTGCATCGTGCTCTTCCCCTTCCCAGAGCGCGGTGACCACAACGACCTTGTCTTCCCTCACTTCCACAACGACTGTAAGCAGCCGACCGGCAAATCGGCGGGACAATCTCTTTCGGCCGTGTCGAGCAGACCGCTCGACCTCCGGCTCGCGAACGGTGCGCTCGACCTGCTTACGACCAATGTTCCGCTCACGCATGCGTGCTAATGCATGCTCGGAGAGGATTACAAGCTTTTCCATAATGCCAAAGTATCAATCTTCGATTTGGCAAACGTGCGCTCCGCACCAGCACTGTCGCAGGCCCAGCCTGCTCGCTATCTAGACTATAGCCGCAGCCACGGGTTCTGTCAAGCAACGGCAACGGATTTTCTGGAAAGGCAGGAGTAGTCTTGCGTGTTTCGCAATTTGCAGGAGCACACTGGATTGGGCGTGAAGGCCACCTTGCTGCCCAGGGTGCCCTGCCTTAAGTGAGCTCCTTCTCAATATCCACCAACATCCCATCGCGGGCGGCGAGGGTTTTGATGCCTAGTTCCGAGGTGAGCTTGTCGGCCAGTTGCCAGGGCTTGGCTTTAACCATGGTCATGCCGAAGTGTGTGAGGATGGCTAGCTTCGGCTTGATTTCGCAGATGAGGACCTTGGCATCTTCGAGATTTAGGTGGTCGATGTCGGGGCGGTCGGGCTTGAGCCTAACCACGTTCACTATCAGCACGTCGCCGTTGTAGAAGCTCGCCAATTCGGGGAAAAAGAGCGTATCCGTAATCAGCGAAATGCTGTGATTCTTGCCTTTGAAGTTGAACCCATATGCCTCCACGCCATGGACGTGGGCTTTGGGTGTATCAAAGGTCACGTTCCCCACTTCATATTCCCCGCCCTCGGTGAGCACTTCGGTTCTCTCGACATAACCCTGCACGTAGTGGAGGACGACGGGGTCGTTTTCCAGCGCATCCCGGGGCGCGAAGAGGGCGCCTTTCCTCTTGAAGCCGCCTTCGGCCATGGCTTCAATCATGACGTTAATGTCGCCTGAGTGGTCCAGGTGCTTATGCGAAAGGATGATGCTATCGAGCTTGGTGGGGTCGAGCTTGGGTCTGCTCGATAGGCACTTCACCAGGGTTCCGGGCCCCGGGTCAATCATAATTTGGGTATCGGATAGGGTGAGCCAGATGCCTCCGGAGGCGCGCAGTTGCCTAATCATGACAAAGCGGGCGCCGGCCGTGCCCAGGAACTTGATGCTGTCAGGCATTGGATTGCGGATTGTGGATTTCGGATTGTGGATTGGAGCTCTCCTTCAGTGCCTCTTGGATTAAGCGGAGCTTGCGCGCCAGCGACTCGTAGTGGGTGCCTTTCCAGTAGATGTGCCCACAGCTCGAGCAGCGGTGGAACTCATCCAGGGTCTTATAGACAAAAGGTGGAATCTCGCGAGCATAATCCTCTTTACGGATGCTCGCCAGCGTGCCATTGCACTCCAGGCAGCGGGTGAAGGGCTTAAAGTCCTCTGCCAGTTTGAAGTGCCCGAACACTTCCCCTATCTGCTCGGTGACGAACTCGGAACCGACCAGGAAAAGCTTCTCCACCTGCCAATGCTGGGAGAGTTTCCGGTCACGGGTGAGAATGACGCGTTCTTCCGCCGCGGCGATGCGCACCAGGTCCGCATCCGGGATTTGGCGCTCATAGCGGGTATCGAAGCCTGCCAACCGCAGCCAGCGGGTGAGCTTACCGAGCATATCGTCAGCGAAGAAGCGGATAGGCATCCCTGATTCCCCCAGAGATGCCTATTCTGGCGGGTGAGAGGGACAGTGTCAAGGGCAAGACGCCACAGAACTATTCCAGGAGCGCCTGGGCCTGTTCGAACTCGACCTCCACCTTCTGGCTCACGCCCGGCTCTTGCATGGTGATGCCATAGAGCACGTCGGCCGCGGACATGGTGAACTTGCAGTGGGTGATGAGGATGAATTGCGATTGTTTGAGGAAGTCCTTAATCACCTCCACGAAGCGGGACACATTGCTATCATCGAGCGCCGCATCCACCTCGTCCAGGACGCAGAAGGGAGTGGGCCTGGTCTTGATAACTGCCAGCAGCATGGCTAGCGCTATCAATACCTTCTCCCCACCGGAGAAGAGGCTCAAGCGCGCCGCCTCTTTGCCTGGGGGACGAGCAACGATGTCGATGCCTCCCTCCAGGATGTCGGCGCCATCTTCAAAGATGATGTCGGCGTGGCCGCCGCCGAAGAGCTTGCGGAAGAGCTCCTGGAAGTGTGTGCGCACCTGAGCGAAGGTGCGGTGGAAGTTCTTCTTGATGCGAGAGTCGGTACGGGCAATCAGGCGCTGGAGGGATGCGCGGGCCTCGATGAGGTCCTGCTGCTGCTTTTCCAGGAAAGAGGCGCGGGCCAGAAGTTCTTCCTCCTCGGTGATGGTATCGAGATTGACGCCTCCGAAGCGGTCGAGCTTCCCCTGGAGCCTATCGGCTTCTGAGCGGACTTCGCTCCATTCAATCTGGGGGGGTTGATAGAAAGGGGCGAGTGCTCTCAGGTCAAGGGGATGACGGTCGTGGAACTGTGATGCCAACTGCTCGTGCCTGAGCGTCACCTCGCTGGCTTTAAGCTTAAGTCCGTTCCTCCTCTCTTCGAGAGGGTCCCGCTGTGAGCGGGCCCGCTCGTAGTCCTGTGAAAGCGAGCGCAGCCTCAGCCTTAAGTTTCCCCTAGCTTCAAGGAGCTTCTGATGCTCCTCCTCGGCGAGGGCGTTCTCCCGGCGCAACTCAACGAGTAACCGCTCGAGATTGGCTGTCGAGACTTGCGAATCCACCTCTTCCTGACGCAGCCCGGCCAATTCACCTTTGCGCGTGGTAAGCTCCTGCCTATGATGGAGGCAGGTCTCCTGAAGCAGCTTCAGCGCATTCTCCTGGGCAACAATCTTCTCCGTCCGTCTGGCCAGCGCCAGTCTTGCCGTGGTGAGTTTTTGCTCAATCCTCTGGCGCACACCCGCTCGTTCTTGAAGCTTATACCTGAGTTGGGTGATGGCGTCTTCCTGAAGGTGCCTCTGCGTACTCAGCTCTTCGAGGAGCTGAGCGACCTCCTGCCGTTTGAGCTTCAGTTCCCGCAGGTCCTCATCTTTGTCCTGGAATTCACTGACCAGCGCACGCTTTTCTGAATCCTGTGAGCTGAGCTGGATTTCGAGGTGTCTGAGCGACTCCTGCTTCTGGGCAAGCGTAACGGCTACCTTATCGTAGCGCGCGCGCAGCCCCCGGATGACCTGCTCCAGTTCACGCCTCTTCTCCTGGTGCTCGTGCAGCACCATTTGACACTGGGCAATCCGACGTTCCTGACCTGCCAATTCGGCCTTCAGCGATTCCAGTTCGCTCTTTCTTTCGACCAGCCCGCCTCCCAGTGCCGCATAGCCGCCGACGAGGCGTCCGTCCGTATCCAACACTTCGCTCTTCAGGGTGACAATCTTGTGGGCGCTGCGAACCTCAGGCGGGAGGCGCAAAGCGGCCCCCAGGTCTTCCACGAGCAAGGTGTCAGCCAGCAGGTGATGGCGCAGGGGCTCTTTCCCCTCTGTCACCTGCACCACCTGGTCAGCCCAGGTGAGGGCGCCGGCAGGAAGCGCCATGCGGGCTGCCTCTGCGGGAGAAAGGGATTCCCGCGCCAAGAAACTGGCGCGACCGGCAGCCCGCTCCTTGAGGAAGTTAATGGCTCCTATGGCATCCGCCTGGGTGCGAACCACGACCATCTGCGCCTTCTCTCCCAGCGCGGCGGCAATAGCTTGCGCATACTTTGGTTGCACCGTCAGATAGTCAGCCACGAGGCCTTCAACACCTGTGAGTGTTGAGCCTGTCCTCCGGGCCTCCTCGAGGACCTGTTTCACGCCTGAGACCAGTCCCTCCCCAGAGAGTTCAAGCTCGCGGAGCATGGCCAATCGGCTTTCCACCTTGGTCCTGGCTTGCAAGTGGCTCTGCAGCTCGACGCGGAGCTGGGTGAGCAAGCCTTCGAGCACCTGCTGGTTGGACTGCCTTTGACCGAGTTCCTGTTCGAGGTAGTCGGCGCTCTGCTGCAAGCGGCTCAGTTCCTCCTGGAGAGAGGCTCTTTGTGCTTCCCCATCGGCAATAGCGCTTTGCACCACGCTCAGGCGCTCCTGCGTCCTTTCAATCTGGGCAACTGAGGCGTTCTCACCGGCGCGGATAGAGGTAAGTGTGTTGCTGGACTGAGAAGTTTCACTGACAAGCTCCAGGAGTGAGGCTTCGGCTTTTTCCTGGTTGGCCTGGAGGGCAGCGGAGTGGGTATCTATTTGGCGAAAGTGTTCTTCCAGGTTTGACAGCGCAGCGGTGAGGTTGTGATTTCTGTGTTTGAGTTCTCCCAGGGCCAACCGCTGGCGCCCCAGGTCAGCTCCGAGGGTGGATACTTTTTCCACCCGGGTGACCAGATTAAGCAGTGCTTTTTGAACTTGTCCGGCAAGCTCTTCTACCTGTCTCCGCCTGGAGCGGAGCCTTTCTTCGGCTGCCAGCAGCCGCTTCCTAATCTCGAGGCTTTCCTCTTCGGAATCCCGGATGTGGTCTTCGGCCCCGGTTATTTCGCGCGAGCAATCTGCCTGCTGCGATTGGATTTCCTGGAGGATCGTCTGGAGCCTCTGTGAGGAATTGTCCAGTTCGGCCAGCTCCTGACGCAAGGAGGAGAGTCTGGTGTCCAGACTGCGGGACTTTTCCAGGGACAATACCCCTGAGAGTCCTCGGTGAAAAGAGCTCAGTTGACGGAAGCTGCGGGCCCGAGCGGCATGGTACTGGATGGAACGAAGCTGCTTTCGCACCTCGTCTACAATGTCGGCCAACCGCAATAGATTGCCCTCCACCCGTTCCAGCTTGCGGGTGGCTTCCTGACGCTGGGCTTTATACTTGCTGATACCTGCGGCCTCATCCAGGATAATGCGCCGTTCCCTGGGATTTGCCTGCAGGAACCACTCCACTCCACCCTGTTCGACAATGGAGTAGGCCTCCATGCCCACGCCCGTGTCCCGGAAGATGTCCCTGATGTCCTTGAGGCGAGAAGATTCGCCATTGATAAGATACTCGCTTTCGCCGGAGCCAAAGAGTCTGCGCGTGAGGTGCAACTCCTGGTATGGAAGTGAGGTGTCGTCATCCCCGTTTGTGAAGATGAGAGAGACCTCGGCATAGCCCCGTGCTTTGCGGCCGGGTGTGCCTGCGAAGATGACATCAGGCATCTGTCCGGCGCGGAGGGTTTTGGCGCTCTGTTCTCCCAGCACCCAGCGGATGGCATCCACCAGGTTGCTCTTGCCACAGCCATTGGGACCAACAATCACGGTAAGGCCCGGACGAAAGAGGAACTGCGTCTTGTCGGCGAAGGACTTGAATCCGTCCAACACAAGCTCTTGCAACTGCATCAATGCTTCCTTCCTGACCCTGTTGATAGAAAATAAACGATTTCAGTCCGGGCGCACTTGCCGGTGCTCACAATGTCTGTCCTCATTCCGCCAGCCAGAGCATCTCGGCCGGGATGGCGCCGCTACGACCCAGTTCGTAAACCAGTGAGAAGATATCGTTGACGGTGAGACCGATCTTATCCAATAACACCACCAGCGCTCGCACTTGGGGCTCTTCGACCTCTTTGTGCATCACTCCCATAATGGAGTAGCTGATTACAGCTTGGCCCTCGGCATCGGAATAGATAGCCACGTCCACGTCATCGCGGATGAGACTGAAGGGAACCTGAAGCGCAAGATTGGGTGCGGTAATCAGCAATTGGCGGGGTGCGTTCACCTTCCCAACCAGGGCGGGTGGGGCGCTGGAGTCCACAACGATCAGGTCAAAGGATTCTTGCAGGCTGCGGCGCACATTGACCTTTCTGTGCTCCACCTTCAAGGCCACCAGACTCTGGACGGCGCGGAAACGCACCAGGAGACTCGGGTTGGAAAGCATCTCCATAAGCTGTTCAATGCCCTCCGTCCTCCTCGACATGCTCAAGGTTACTGCCACCTGTGCCTGCTGGTCCTCGTCTCCACGCGCGTAGATTTCCTTGAGCACCGGAATTGCCCGGGTCTCGTCGATGCCCATCAAGGCCCGGGCGGCTTCCAGCTTGAGGGCGAGGTCAGGGGACTGACACGCCGCTTCTAATACCCCCAGGGCAGGAGACCCTATGGCTTCCAGTGCCAGGCTGGCCCGTCGGCGGACCAAGGCATCCGGTGAACGAAGCTCCGCGCCCAGCTCCTTGACCCGCTGTCCCCGCTTCCCCTCGCTGGCCAACAGTGACAGGTCCATCTCTTGCAATATCTTGGTGAAGCGCTGCCAATTCAAGCAGTATTTAGCAGGAACCTGGACAGTGACAGCTCGGGCGTGAAGGGTCTGGGCGATATTTTCCTGAAACCGTTGATTGATGGCCCAGCTCACAAAATAGACATTCCAGAGGTCAGCTTTCCTCAAAAGCAAGAACAAGCCGCCTGCCGGCCGGGCCGATATTCTCTTCCCCTCGATTTCGCCGTACGGCCGGGAGAACACAGCCCCTGCCGGTATATAGCCAGTGTGGGGGTCCAGGGCGGCATATTCACCCAGCATGCGCCGACCGGGATCCAATGTAATCCGTCCTTCGGCGCGGGCCACGACGCCTGCCCGTCGTGTGCCTCCGGGTGTTTCCACCAACGGCTGCAAATCCATTGGCAGGAGTAGGCCTCCCTGCAGACTCCGGGGATTCCCGAGGGCCCTGAGCTCAACGTCCAGGCGCATCCCTTCGCGGGCCAGGGGAGGTATCTTGATGACAGCGCGCACCGGCGCGGTATCAAGACTGCGCAATCGTTCACTGCGGTCGGGGATACGCAGTCGGGCGAGCTGGAGCAGCAATTCGCTTTTCAGGCCCGCAGGATTAAGGGGCACGACGTCAGTCCCACGTCCCTGCAGGCCGTCAACCAGCCCGAAACCCTCGACCTCCAGGGTGCGGATGCCCGGTGCCTCGGTCAATACGTCACCGAGGCGCCCAATGTGAGTGCGCGCGAACATCTCCCGGGCGCGCTCCTCGAGCGTCTTGCCCCGGAGTGCCCGTTCGATGTCTCTGGGAGTAAGCCTCTGGCTCTCGGACAAGCGACAGCTTACCAGCAGCACCAGCCCCAGAACTGCTAGAAGACAGCCACGGCTTTTCATCGGTCTTCTCCTCGAGTTGGCCTGCTCCGTGTCTACTGGAGCGCAAAGCCTAATTGGCGACAATGTTGTTCTCGGCGCCACAGCGTTGGCAGCGACCCTCTGAAAGTCCCCGCATTTCTATCATATAGCCACGTCTGGCGATGAGTAGGGAACCGCACTTCGAGCAGCGGGTATGCGACCCATCCTCCACCAACACGTTCCCCAGGTACACGTGGTCAAGATGCTCGCGGAATATCTTGCAAGCGCGCTGGAGTGTCTCCAGAGGTGTAGGCGGAGCCTCCAGACGATAGTGTGGGACGTAGGCGGACAGATGCGTGGGTGTGCTTGGCCCCAGGTTCTCCTTCACCCACCCGGCCAGCCTATGGAACTGCTCGTCAACGTCATTGTGGCCGGGAATAATCAGATGCGTTACCTCCACGTGGGCCCGCTTATTTGCCTGCACCGCTGCCTCCAGCACCGGCTGAAGACGCCCACCACACAGCTTGCGATAGAAGCCCTCCTCAATGCTCTTGAGGTCGATGTTAAAGGCATCGATAAAGGGGAGAAGCTCCGCCAACGGCTCCGCATTGATGAAGCCGTTGGTGACCATCACGTTCTTCAAGGCCTCGCTCTGGGCCAGCTTGGCGGTGTCGAGCACGTACTCGGCCCAGATGATGGGCTCGTTGTAGGTATATGCGATGCCAACCGAGTTTCTCCTCTTGGCCAGTTCGACGGCCTGCTGAGGTGAAAGCTCCTGGGTGGACGGCTCTGCTTGCGAAATCTGCCAATTCTGACAGAAAGGACATCTGAAATTGCAGCCGAAGGTGCCTAGGGAGAGGATTTCGGTTCCCGGATGGAAATGATAGAGGGGCTTTTTCTCAATGGGGTCCATGGCTACCGAGGTCACCCGCGCATAGTTCAGACTGTAAAGGGTGCCCGCCACATTCTTGCGCACCCGGCAGCTGCCGACTTTCTCCCGGTTGATGTGGCAATGGTGAGGGCAAAGGAGGCAATCGACGCTGCCATCCTCCCGCTGCCCGTAGAAAAGAGCTTCCCTCATGATACTACCCGTTCATTCTTGCACGACGCCTAGGCGCGCACCTTCCCGACCGCAAACAGGGACCCAGCAGCTCGGCCTCATTTCCGAGTAAATAGAGCATATACAGTATATCGCACAAATTCCCTCTGCTATTCTGCAAAAACCGGGTATGTGGAAAAAGATTTGCACTTCCGGAGGGCATAAGGATGTTGGGACAGATATAACTCAGACCATCTGCGTGGGGGTCAGCAGGCTCAAGAGATGTCCTTGAGGGGTGCCTCCCCACGCACCCGGCATTCCTCCACGTAGGGGGCGGCCAGAGCTGCTAATTCACCCAGTTTTTCCGGAGAGTAGGGCGTAAGGCTCAACATCCCCGGGTCCAGACAGCCCTGGGGGCGGAAGGGCTGTAAGACCCAGCGACGGGCTCCTTCCAGCTCTCGAGCAATGGCCAGGACTTCGCACTTATCGATGAAGGCCGGACAGACGGTGGTGCGAAACTCGTAGTCGAGAGACGAGCTTTTCAGGAACTGGATGCTTTGCCGGATAGCGTCGAGGTCACAGGTGACATCCGCTAGCCTGTGGTAACGGTCATCCAAAGGCGCTTTCACGTCCATCGCCACGTAATCCACCAGGTTTGCGCGCGTTAGTTCTTTCAGCACTCGCGGGCGCGTGCCGTTGGTGTCGAGCTTGACAGCCAGGTTAAGGTCTTTGAGCGCCTTAAGCAGCTCCGGCAGCTCCTGGTGAAGGGTGGGTTCCCCGCCGGTCACTTCTACTCCATCCAGCCACTCGCGGCGGTGTTGCAGGGTGTCTCGCACCTTCTCCCAGGGGATGGATTCCAGTTCTTCTGCATGGAGTACTAAGTCAGCGGAATGACAGTACTTACAACGCAGGTTGCAGGTGGGAAGAAAGAGGACGGCCACAATCTTTCCTTCCCATTCGATGAGACTGGCGCCGATAAAGCCCTTAATCGGGGGAAGCACTGGCAAGGCCTTTGAGGTGTTGACCCAGCTCCCGGGAGCGCGGGGAACAGCCATCCCAACGCGCCAGCATCTCACCTGTGGCGCTGCTCGTCTCCCCGTCGCTGTGCAAGAGCGTCGTGGGTATATCGTGCACGTCATGGAAGGCGGCCTCGGCAAAGCCGTCCACCGTGGCCAGGTCAACGAATTGCACCGGGACTTGTTCCTGCAAGTCCCATTTCTCCAGAAAGAATCTCAACTTCTTTTTTACCGCTCGACAGCGAGCACAATCCTCTTTCCCGAATACTTGAATAATCATTCTCAAGCCTACTCCCGGTCAGTGACCACGTTGTCTTATCCCAATGCTCGTACTGCTTTCCCCCGTGAGCGGTCGTCCGAAAAGGCTAGACTGGAACGGAGGGCATCTCCGCCAGCCTGTAGTTGCCCCGCCTGCGGTCCTTAAGCTCTCCCAGCTTGGAGCGGTTCCAGTTGCTAATGCGGCTGAAGTAGCCCACGATGCGGGTGATGCCATAGACGTTCTGGCTGCCACAGTGTTCGCAGCTATCCTGTAGCCCCACGCTGACCTGGTGGCAGTCCTTGCAGATGGTGAACTCAGGTGAAATGGTAAGCTGCGCCGCCTGCGTCTTATGGTAGGTCTTATCCACCAGGCTGAAGATGCTCGCCGGCGAGGGACGGTGCTCACCCACGAAGGCATGGATAATGGCGCCGGATTCAATCATGGAGTGGAACTTGGCCTGCTTGGTGATGCGCTCGACGATGTCCACCGGCGCATCCGCGCGCAGGTGGATGGAGTTGGTGTAGTAGTATTCATCCAGCGCCCCATCGCCTTTGATCACCTCCCGAGCCTGGGGAAAACTGGCCAGGTCCACCTTGGCCAATCGGCGGGTGGAGCTCTCCGCCGGTGATTCCTCCAGCGAGATCTGCAAGCCCAGTCTCTTCTGGGCGTCCCTGACCTTGAAGTACATGTAAGAAATAATCTTCAGCCCCTGCTTCAATGCCTCCTCGTTCTCATGCAGTTCGTGTCCGTAGAGATGCTCGACACACTCGTTGAGGCCGATGATGCCTATGATGTAGGTGGCCTGGTCCAGGTCAACATAAGGTCGTCCGTCCAGAGCTGTCTTGCCTATCTCCCACAAAGGCATCCCAGGAGAACTGAGAAGGCGGCCGATGAACTTGCGCTTCTGCAGGTGCGCCTTGACCGCCAGCTCCATGGCTTTATCAATCTCCCGGAAGATGCGCTCAGGACCAACTCGCATCGCCCGATAGGCAGCCTGGGGGAGGTTGATAGTGACGTTCTGGAAGCCGCAGAAACGCATGCTTTCCGGATGCTTTAGCATATAGGTATCCCGGATGCGGGTGCGCAGTCTGCAGCAGGCGGACAGCGTCACCGCATCCCGGTCGAAAACGAAGTAAGGTGTACCGTTCAGGCTGGCAATATCACAGGCATATTCCAGTAGCTCCCGCTGATTGGGGTCGGTGAAGGTCTCCTCGCTGATGTGCAGGTCGCACTTGGGGAAGGCAAAGACGTGACCGTAGCAGTCACCGGCCCGCCAAACGTCGAGCATGGCTTTCAAGAACCGCTGTGAGGCCATCTCATACTCGCCGTAATTCCGCCCTGTGGGCTCACCTCCCGGACCGAGGGCAGGCACTTGTTTCAAGTACTCAGGTATGCCCGTGTGCACGTTGAAGTCCAGAAACAGTGTCTGTCCGCCACGGGAGAAGGCGCTCTGCGAGCAACTGAAGATCAGGTGCTGCGCCTCCTGGCACATCTCCTCATTGCTCATGCCTTCCACGAAAGGCGCATAGAAGATATTGATGTACCCCACTCCCAGCGCACCCGCATAATATGCCTGCATGGAGGCCAGGAAGGTGTTGAGATGACCGGTGAGCGTGCGCGCGTGCTTGGCCGGCGCCGAGCTGGTATCCAGGTTCTCCAGGCGCAGCCCGTACTTCTTCAAGTACTCCAACGAGTGACTGGAACAATAGACCCGTGTCGGATAGCCCAGGTCGTGCAGGTGAATCATGCCCGTCAGGTGCGCATCCGCCACCTCCCGGGAGAATATCTCCTCCAGCGCATACTGCTTGAGGGTATTCTCGGCAATGGCCAGGTTGATGGCTTCGGGGTTGTTGGCGGTGATGTTGGAGTTCTCTCTGCTCTTGGAGAAGATGAGCTGGTCCATGTCGTACTTGGGCATCCCCACCACCGTCTGTTTTCCCAGCTTGGTGGCCAGCCCGCGCTCGAAGAGTTCGTTGTCCACCAGCTCGCGAATCAGTGCGGTCGAGATGCGGCTGATGCCCGAAGCCAACACTTTCCGTTCGACGGTGGAAGCAATTTCGCGGGCCAGCTCGCTCGCCAGGTCCGCTTCCCTCTCCAGCGCGGTGACGATTCTGGACTTGTCCCAGCTCAGGATTTCGTTGCGGGAACCGGGGTCCACCAAAAGGCTCAGGTCAGTGCTGCTTCCATTTTGCCTGATTTGCTTACGGACCTGCACCACCTCCCTGAGCTTCGCCCGCTTGTCACGGTACAAGATATAGGCTTTAGCCGTCTTGGCATGGCCGGTCTCGATGAGCACCTTTTCCACCACGTCCTGAATCTCTTCGATCTCAGGGGTCCTCCCCGGATACTCCTTCTGCAGGTAGGTGCCCACCACTGCCGCCAGCTCCTCCGCCAGGTCGCGGTCCTGTCCGCCCACGGCTTGCGCCGCCTTGAAGACAGCGTCGGCTATCTTTTTCTCATTAAAATTAACAATCTGCCCATCCCGCTTCCTCACGTATTCCAGCGCTCTCACGGCTGCCTCCATACGAATAAGATGTTGATGAAATATGAAACTCGTCCTATTTTCTGGAACTGCCCGCCTCCTCCTTGGCCAGCATGTCTCTGACCTCGTTCATGAACTCACTTAAGTCGGCAAACTCCCGATAGACGGAAGCAAAGCGCACGTAAGCAACCTGGTCCAGGTCCTTGAGTTTCTGCATTACCGCTTCGCCAATGAACTTGGCGTTCACTTCACGGTCGAAACGCTTGCTAATCTGGGCCTCGATGTCGCTCACCGCTTCGTCGAGCACCTGGGTGGATATGGGACGCTTGCGACAGGCAACTTGCATACTGCTCAAGACCTTGTGGCGGTCGAAGGGCTCCCGCCTGCCATCCTTCTTGATTACGCCCAGGGGCGCTTCCTCAACCTGCTCGTAGGTGGTGAAGCGCCGCCCACAGCTTACACACTCCCTCCGTCTGCGGATTCGAAAGCCGTCGTGCGAACTACGCGAGTCCACCACCTTGTCATCGTCAGCTTTGCAGAAGGGACATCTCACGCCCAAACTCCAACAAGCAATCCAGCGAACGCTATCCGGAATATCGCGTTCCTTTAGGAACACGATATTCCGGATGGCAAATCATGCAACGCAAGTTCTGTAATACAGGCAACTTACGACACACGAACCACATTATGTAGGAAAAAATCGGTATTTGACACTATATATAGGGAAGAACGGCTCGTCAAGGGAGAAAACTTAGAGAAATGGTTAAGGAAGTGGGGCTCCCGAAGAGGCCTCTTCCGCTAGTCGTTGCTATGTCTAAATCTGAGGTTAGAAGGAGAGGAAAAAGTTTAGCCGAAGTTTTTGTTTTATTCTATTTTTTTGCACTCTGTATTGATGCCGCGCGACCGCTCACCATTTCGACAGGAATACCTGCCTCTGCCAGCAGTTCTTTTGCCAACTTATCAGGATAGTCCCCACTGGCCACGATGCGCACGATGCCCGCATTGATAAGCATCCTGGCACAAAGTGAGCAGGGGTAGGCGGTAGCATAAAGTGTGGCGCCTTCTACCCTTATGCCATGGATGGCGGCCTGAATGATGGCATTCATCTCTGCGTGGAGTCCACGGCAGAGCTCGTGGCGCTCGCCCGCGGGGATGCTCATGTCCTCGCGCAGGCAGCCTCGCTCCAGACAGTGCACCAGCCCGCGCGGCGCCCCGTTGTAGCCAGTGGTCAGTATGCGCTTGTCCCTGACCAGGATGGCACCTACCTGTCGTCTCAGGCAGGTGGAGCGCCTGGCCACCTGGGAGGCAATATCCAGGAAGTATTTGTCCCAGCTCGGCCGCCGTCTTCGGGAGCGAGCAGATTTCTTCTTTTCACTTGCCATGATGCCTTTGGCTACTCTCTTGCGCGCAGTATGCGCACACCCCACTTGCAGGTGAGCTTGCTGACCTCGCTCACCTTCCCGTGTTCGAAACCGATGACGTAACTATCGAAGCGGTCCTGAACGGGGTCCTTCCATTTGCTGGGAATGGCCTTCGCTCCCAGCATCACACCCAGTATTGCCGCTACCTGTCCTGCGGTGCAGTCGGTATCCATGCCGCACATATTGGTGATGCACATGGAGTGTTCGAAATCCCCCTTCCCGTAAAGCATCCCCAGGATTACCCAGGCCAGATTGGGAAAGGTATGCACCCGATGATACTCGCACATCCAGGTTTGCGCCACCTTCTCCCGCGCCTGGCGCCAATCACCACTCTCGTTAGCGATGGCAATAGTCTCAGTGACCACTTTGTGTAATCTGCTCTTCTGGGGCACGTATTCCAGAGCCAACTGCAACAGGCGCTGCGGGTCCTTCTCCACGAAGGCCAGCGAGATGAGCACGGCATCGTATAGCTCGCCATAGACCCCGTTGCGCTCGTGGGCGATGATGCCATCAAGATACCCGTAGTAGGTGGCGATACGGGGGTGTCCGGGCGCCACCAGTCCCGGGACTTCGCCCTTCATCTGTCCGCCTATCCACTCGCTGTAAGGGTTATCGTGAGTGCCTGATTCAGGAGGCATGTAACCGGCAATGAGATTGTCGATGGCAACCCTCTCGGCAGTGTAGGCGCGGGGGATGTGCGCCACCCATTCCAGCGCCAACTGCGCGCTGGTGAGCTCTGGCCCGTATTTTTCCAGCGCATGCAGGAACAGGATTTCGTAGGCGGTATCATCGTTAACCGTATCCGGCTCGGTGATGTAATCGTTAAGCTCCCCGTATTCCTTCCCGATGCGCTTGTAGGACCAACCCTCGATGGGGGCGCCGAAAGCGCCGCCTATGCACTTGCCCAGCCAGCCGCCCTTGACTTTGTCTTCATAGTCCGACATATCGTAAGAGGGCAGGGGAGTCTTGTTCGGAGCACAGGCCTCCAGGATGCTCGGGTAGTCGGCCGGCTCCTGGAAGCCGGGATGTCCCACATACCTGGCGGTCCTGAGCGCATGGTTTGCTTGGGAAACGAAGCGCAGCGCCTGATTCATGTCGCCCCCGTCCAGCGCCTGCTCGGCCTGACCCACAAAGCCTACCGCTTCCTGCACATCGTAGCCCTTGAGGCAGGTCTCGCGCAATTTCAAGTCACGTAGGTTGGCCAGCCTATCCTGAATGAACTCTTCCCGATTCTCGCTCCAGCTTGGCATCCGCAGTCCTCCTGATAGGTCCCGCGATTCTAGTGACACATCCTCTCACAACATAGCTTAGCGGATACTTAGAGTAAATCGGCGGGCTGACAAAATCAAGGCGTAGTTGCGCAAACAACGCAGATGGTGACAGTAAGTGCAGCGTGCTAGCCGCCTTGCGAGACAAGGAGGATTTCAGTTTCCTCACGTGTGGGAAGCGACGGTTGGGCACCCAGCTTCGTGCAGGCCAGCGCGGCGGCAGCGGAGGCAAAGCGGACGGCGGATTTCAAGTCCTTCCCCTCCACTAGTGCTACCGCCAGGTTCCCACAGAACGCATCACCGGCGCCCACCGCATCGATGGCGCGTACCTTGTGGGCAGGAACCCATTCAGGCTCATTTTCCAGCAGCAGCGCGCCTTCCGCCCCCAGCGTCAGTACCACCTTTTTCACTCCCATCGCCTGCAAGCGCTGGCAGGCTTTCTGGGCGGAATCGGCATCGCTGATGGTTAACCCCGTGAGTGTTTCTGCCTCGCTGCGGTTGGGGATGATGATGGAGACCTTCGCGAGGAGAGCTTTGGGAAGTGGGGATGATGGGGCTGGCCCAGGACTGAGGAGAACCTGCACCTGCGCCTGGTGAGCTAACTGAGCAGCATAAGCGACAGTTTCGATAGGCGTTTCCAATTGGAAAAGAACCACATCTGCTGACCTAATTGCGTCGCGGGCCCTTGCCACATCATCGGGCGACAGTTTCGCATTGGCGCCCGGCGCCACCGAGATGAGGTTCTCACCCTCTTCGTCAACCATGATGATGGCAACGCCTGAAGGTGCTTTGCTATCAACGGTCACGTAGCTGGTGTCGATTCCCTCACCTTTCAGGTTTTCGAGCGTCTCCCGGCCCAAGTGATCGTCGCCCACACGCGCGATGAAAGTGACATCGGCGCCGGCGCGTGCAGCCGCGACGGCCTGGTTAGCGCCCTTGCCTCCGGGCGCGGTGAAGAACTCACCGCCCGTAACCGTCTCCCCGGCAACAGGGAGCTTGCCCGACTTCACCACCATATCGGTGTTGGAACTGCCTACCACCACAATCCTTGCCATCACTTTTCGTCTCCATCTTGACGAACAGGCTATTGTTTCCTCGCTGCCTAAATGCGTGTCTCGCTCACGGCCTATTTCCCTACACAGAAGCGGGAGAAGATGTCGTTGAGGATGTCCTCGGAGGTGACCTCGCCACTGACTTCGCCCAGCGCTTGAAGCGCCTGGCGAAGGTCGAGCGCCACGAACTCCTCACCCAGATTCTCGCGAAATGCGTGTCTGGCTTGGGACAGGTGGTGAGCGGCTTGTCTTAGCGCTTCCTGTTGGCGAAGATTGAGGAGAAATTGTGCAGAGCGTCTTTCCACTTTACCGCTGCTGATGGCTTCATGAATAGCTTCTTTGAGCGCGCGGGTGCCCTCACCGGTCAGCGCTGAGGTGATAACAACTTTCTCCGCGCCTGAGACTTCACCAAGTTCCGCAGCAGAAAGCTTCCTCGGAAGGTCAGCTTTGGTGAGGACGGGAATCAGCGGTCTATCTTTAACCTGAGCGAAAAGCTTTCGGTCCTGGTCAGTAAGCGCCTCGCTGGAATCGACTGCCAGGAGAATCAGGTCTGCTTCCTCGACCAATGTCTTTGCATGGGCAAGCATCAGTTCCTCCAAGGCTGATGCCGCCTGTGACATGCCCGCAGAATCGCACAGGATAACCTTTAACCCATGGAGAGGAAGTTCGCCTTCGAGGACATCGCGCGTGGTGCCCGGAATGGAGGTGACGATGGCCTGGTCGGCAGCGAGCAGCACATTGAAGAGGCTGGACTTGCCCACGTTCGGGCGCCCGCAGATGGCGACCTTGACCTCGCCTCGGTGCACCTGCGCTACTTTTCCTTCCGCAGCCAGGGAGGTGAGGTCGTCCTGGAGCTTGTCCAACCGGCCCAGCATCTCAGCAGGGTCGAAAAGCTCGATGTCCTGGTCGGAGAAATCGATGGCAGCTTCCAGCCCGACCACGGTCTGGAAAACTTGCTGAGAGAGTTCCTTGATATAGCGGGAAAAGCCCCCCTCGAGGTCACGGACAGCGAGGCTCGAAGCCGCCGCATCTTCCGCCTGGATGATCTTAAGAACTGCCTCCGCTTGATTGAGGTCGATGCGGCCGTTCAAGAGCGCACGTTTGGTAAACTCGCCTCGGGTCGCCAACCTGGCGCCGCGCTGCAAACATTCCTCGACTGTCAACGATAAAAGCACCGGAGAGCCGACCAGGTGAAACTCGGCAACGTCCTCCTTGGTGTAAGAATATGGTGCGCGCATGAGGTAGAGGGAAGCGGAGAGGCACTGGTTGCCCAGACGCAGTTTGCCCGTCAGCGCCAGGTAGCTCGCAGGGTGGATGAGGGAATCCTCACGGTCAGGACAGAATACCTGAGAGACAATCGCGAGCGCCTGGGCGCCTGATAAACGCACAATCCCCACCAGCGAGGCGCCGGGGGGCGTGGCTAAAGCTACGATGGTGTCCTGGCAAAGTTGGTCATACACGATAAGGATTGTCAGCTAATGAACCTGACCAAGGCGGCGCTTACTTCCGCCTGCGTTTGCTTTGGGTGCGACGCTTTGTTTCAAGGGGCGCCGCCGTGGATGTCTCATCCTCCAATTTCTTCTTGGTCAAGTACTGCTCTCCTATGCCCAGCACCGTGCTGGTAAACCAGTAGAGCACCAGCCCCGAGGGCATATTGTAGAAAAGCACTCCCATAAAATAGGGCATGAACTTGAACATTTGCTGCTGCTGGCTTTCTTTGGCGTCAGCGGCGCGCGGGGTCATTCTCTGTTGGAAAATCATGGCTGCAATCATGAGGATGGGTAGTACGTTCAGGTAGGAGCCTAAGACAGGGAGCGCAAAGCCTGCGGGAAATTGCAGCGCCCGGTCAGGGCTGGCGAGGTCGCTGATCCAGCCTACGAAGGGAGCCTGCCTGAGCTCGATGGCAGTGCGCAGCGTCTGAAACAGCGCAATAAAGACCGGTATATTCAGGAACAGGGGCAGACAGCCACCCATAGGATTGACGCCATGCTCCCGGTAGAGCTTCATCTGCTCCTGACTCAGGCGCTGGCGGTCGCTCTTATAGCGCTGCTGCAGCTCCTGGAGCTTGGGTTTCAGGACCTGCATCTTGTGCATGGAGGTGTGCTGCTTGCGCGTCAAGGGGAAGAGTATCACCTTCACGATGAGCGTGAGAATCAAGATGGCCGCCCCGTAGTTACCCACGCCCTTGTGCAGAGATCTCAGGAGCCACAGCAGGAGCTTGCGGATGCCTGCTAACCAACCGGAGTGGACCAGGACGGCAAGTCCGTCGAACTGCAGCAAGATATCATCGCGCTTGGGACCGACGAAGAAGGCGAAATCCAGCTCCTGGGGGCTCTCGGGGGTAATCTCCATCTCCGCGCTCTCCAGGGCGCAAACGACATTGTTCAGCATGGTTGCGGAGGCGGCACCGGAAGCAGCGCTTCCCTGGGGACGCTCAATTTCCACCGCTTGCAGGGTGACGGTATAGGTCTTCTGTGCCGAAGGAGGATAAAGGACACAGGCGAAGTAGCGATTCTGAGCTCCCAGCCAGAGCACCGGCGCATCCTCAGTCACATCAACCTTGCCCCGTAGTTTGTTCAGGCGTTTTTTCCGGAGTGTCGGCTGTGGCTTGGCAGTCCTCAGCGCCACCACTGCCTCCAGGTCCTGCCCGAAATTATCGGTATCTTCTGAGGAAATCCCCTGGAGGGCAGTCATGAGGTAGGCCAACTTCAACGGGGAAGATGAATCGCCCGTCAAGGCCAGGTTGATGGAAAGGTCCAGCGCATAGTCCTTCTCACTCAGCTCATAGGTCTTGATAATCTCAAGCCCATTGTTGAATTGCTGGCGGAAAGTTACTGAGCTCTCGGATTTTTCTTGCACCTCATAGCACGAACTCTCAAAAGGGATGTTTCCTGCCAGGTCCGCAAAAATCAGTGCCTCGCGTGAGTACTCAGAGCTCACGATTTCCAGCGGCCGGTCGAAGCCGGGCCCTTTGTACTTCCTGGGGTCCGTGAACTCCTTAAGTGTAATCCCTTTGACCACCGCGCCCCGGTTAGCGAGAACAATCTTCAGTTTATCGTTCTCCAGAACCACATCTTCCGCCTCGTAGTCGGCGACGGGAACGACCTGCTCCTCGGAGATAGCAGGCTCCTCCGCGGGAGCTGGAGACACCACAGCAGGCTCGGTCACAGGTGGACGTGATACCCTCTCTGGAGGCTGTGGGGATGGCGCCGGTGTGGGGGCAGGGGACTCCGGTTGCGGGGAGACTGAGGGCGTTTCCTGCTGAGCCGGCGGAGGCACAGACGGCGCCATAAACCGGCGGAAGGCAATCAGCACCAAGGTGCTCAAGAGTATTGCAATTAGCAGGCGTTTTGTCATAGCATAGAATGCATAAGAACTTGAGCAGGAACAGGTTCGGGCAATACGCCTGCCGCATCTTGCAACAGACACTGTGCATACTACCAGACTATCCCCTGTATGTCAAAGGCAATTGTCAGGCGCCGCCGCAGGGATTGGTTGCCGACGCGCTCTCCTTGGCGCTTGACATCACCCCTTCGCAAGCCTTATATTCATGTCTCCACATCGCCTGTCGCTTTGCTTACCTGAGAAGAAGGAATTCAGCCATCGGGGCGAAAGAATGACAAGAGAATTCGACATCGTTATTCTGGGAGCAGGTCCCGGGGGCTACGTCGCTGCCATCCGAGCTGCACAACTGGGCGCCAGTGTAGCCCTGGTCGAGGAGAAAGAACTGGGTGGTACCTGTCTGAACCGGGGCTGCATCCCCACCAAGGCTATCCTCCAAAGTGCGCGAGTTTTCCGCCAGGTAGCCACAGCCGGGGACTTTGGCGTGCAGGTGGGAGAATACCGGCTTGATTTCCCCAAGGTTCTCGCTCGCAGCAGCCAGGTTGTCTCGCGCCTCAGAGGAGGTATTGCGCAGCTCCTGAAGAAGAACGACGTTGCCTTGACCCGGGGCCGAGGCAGGCTTACAGATAACCACAAAGTTGAGGTGCAGACTCCCGACGGCCGGGAGACACTCAGCGCCAAGAAAGTAATTATCGCCACCGGCTCAGAAGCCATGAAGCCCGGCGCCTTCCCTTTTGACGGCAAGCGGGTGCTGACTACCAAGGAGCTTCTGACTAGCCACCATCTGCCTGAGTCCCTGCTGGTCGTGGGGGGTGGGATCAACGGCTGCGAGTTTGCCTGCATCTTCCGGGAGTTCGGCGTCGAAGTGACGGTAGTGGAGATGTTGGACCGCCTGCTGGCCACCGTCGATGAAGACCTTTCCCGGGAGATGTTTCGCGCTTTCAAGCGGAAGCGTATAGGTATGCACCTGGGAACCAGGGTTGAATCTGTAGAGACCCGACAGGATGGGGTGGTGGCGGAGCTGTCCGATGGTAAGACAGTAGAGGCGGAGGTGGTGCTGGTGGCTGTGGGGAGGAAGCTCAACTCGGATGGTATCGGTTTGGAGGAGCTGAGCATCGAAATCGACCGGGGCAAGGTCAAGGTCGATGAGCACCTTCAGACCAACGTTCCCGACGTCTATGCTATCGGCGACGTGACGGGCATTATGCTCCTGGCACACACTGCCAGCAGGCAAGGCATTGTGGCTGCCGAGCATGCCTGTGGGAAGGATGCCTCCATCGAGTACCTTGCCATCCCTGCCTGCATCTTCACTGAGCCGGAGATCGGCACCGTGGGGCTATCGGAAGCGGAGGCGAAGGAAAAGGGCTATCAGGTCAAGGTAGGGCGCTTTCCCTTTCGGTGTCTGGGGAAGGCTCACGTCGTCGGGGAGACCGGCGGCTTCGCCAAGATTGTGGGTGAGGAGGAAAGCGGCAGGATTCTGGGAGCTCACATCATCGGACCTCATGCCAGCGACCTCATTGCTGAAGTTACAGTGGCAATGAAGGCAGGTCTTACGGTCTCTCAGTTGGCAAAGACCGTCCATGCCCATCCCACCCTGCCGGAGGCGGTAATGGAGGCGGCGGAGGATTTCCTGGGACAGAGCATCCACCTTGCCTGAACTTGTTTGTGGAGAACGAGCACATTGAAGTATCTCGCCAAACGCTTGACCATCGTCAATTGTGGAGGCGTGGCATACAACCGCGCCTTCACCTGGCAAAGAAAGCTGGTGGACCAGCTCAAAGCGGGCAATGGGGATGCCGCTTACCTGCTATTCGTCGAGCACCCTCCGGTCATCACCATAGGCAGGCGAGGCTCGGCAGCTAACGTGCTGGCCAGCAGTGGTTTGCTCAAGGAGAGGGGTGTGGAGGTAGCTTTCACCAATAGAGGTGGTGATGTCACCTATCACGGGCCCGGACAGCTTGTGGGCTACCCTATCATCAAGATGCCTGTGTGGGCACGAAGCGTGCACGGCTACATTCGTGGACTGGAGGAATTGCTGATTGTGGCGCTGCGAGACTTCGGAATCGAGGCCCGCCAGAACCCACCTTTCACAGGTGTGTGGGTAAACGAAGAGAAGATTGCCGCCATCGGTGTGGCCTTCAGCCGCTGGGTGACCAGCCACGGGTTTGCGCTGAACGTATCCTGTGACCTTTCGCATTTTCGCCTGATTCATCCCTGTGGCATGCACGATACGCACATCACCTCGCTGAGTAAGCTTCTGGGTTGGACGGTAGATATGGAAGAGGTGCGGCAGAGCGTGCGGCAAGCCTTTCTGGCACGTTTCCCATTTGCTGAAGTGGTAGAAGTCTTGGCAAACCATGATTCGATAAACCTGCTATTTCAAGATGAAGACAAACAAGATAGGCAGCGCGGACGTTTCCCTCCCTGGCTGAGGAAGAAGCTCTCTTTCTCACCCGAGGCCACGCGTCTCAAGCGCCTCCTGGGGGAGTTGGAGCTTGCGACCGTGTGTGTCGAGGCGAAGTGTCCGAATCTCCCCGAGTGCTTCTGCCGACCCACCGCCACCTTCATGGTTCTGGGTAAGCACTGCACCCGCAACTGCCGCTTCTGCGCCGTCGCATCTGGATCACCTGCGCCTGTTGACCCCTCTGAGCCGCTGCGCATTGCCCAGGCAGCAAGCAAGCTGGGCTTGAAGCACGTTGTCATCACCTCGGTAACGCGCGATGACCTATCAGACGGGGGCGCCGCGCATTTCGCAAACGTCATCCGGGAGCTCCGTCGCAGCGGTGAGTTTGTAGTCGAAGTGCTGACCCCTGACTTCCAGGGCAACAGGTGTGCAGTGGCAGTCGTGGTCGCAGCCCGGCCTGACGTACTCGGACACAATCTGGATACAGTTCCCCGGTTGTATTCTCGGGTGCGGCCGGGAGCCGACTACGGCCGTTCGCTGTCCGTGCTGGCGCAGGCCAAGCGGCTGGCGCCCGGGCTCTACACCAAGAGCGGGCTGATGCTGGGGCTGGGTGAGACCGAGCCGGAAATCTTCCAGGCTCTCATAGACCTGCGTAATGTGGGTGTGGACCTTTTGACGCTGGGACAGTATCTTTCTCCTTCGCCGCGCCACTATCCGGTGGCACGTTTCGTGCCGCCTGAAGAATTTGATTACTTCAGGGAAAAAGCTCTCAAGCTGGGCTTCGAATCGGTGGCGGCAGGTCCCTTTGTGCGCAGCTCCTACCTGGCCGACGAGCAATTTGCAATCCTAAGGTCGAGAATCAATCCCCGGAGGCTGAGCAAGACGCATGTCACTGGATGACGTCAAGGGACAGAAACATGCCGCCCGGTTCTTCCGACGGGCAATCGCCAACGGCAAGCTAGCCCATGCCTACATCTTCGCCGGCCCCATAGGTGTGGGAAAAGCCTTCTTCGCCCGCGAGTTAGCGAAGCTCCTCCTCTGCACACAGGGAAAAGATGACAATTGTGGCGAGTGCCCCACCTGTTTACAGGTAGATGCTAACTCTCATCCGGACGTCAACTGGATTAACTCTCCCGCTTCCGAGCGGGAACTGAAGAAGAAGCACGTGGTAGAGATGAGGCGGATGGTGGGCTTGAAAGCCTTGACTGGCGAGCACAAAGTCTTTATTATCGACGATGCTGAGAAGCTCAATGAAGAATCAGCCAACCTGCTGCTTCTGACCCTGGAGGAGCCGCCCACAGGTAGTCTCTTTCTGCTCTTGACAGGGCAGCCTGAACGCATGCTCTCGACCATCCGTTCGCGCTGTCAGGTCATCAAGTTCAGGCCCTTGAGCCGGGACCTGCTGGAGCCGCTTCTTGACAGGTTGAAAGTTCCTGCTCCGGAAGCGAAGCTCCTGGCTCAAGCTTGTGGAGGCAGTCCGGGAATGGCGCTGCGCTGGTGGCAGCAGGGGATACTGCCTTTCCGAGCCGAGCTTCTGGCAAGATTAACCCAGATCAGAGCTACTGAGGTCTTCTCGTTGGCGACAAAGATAGAATCGCACGCGCGGCAAGCTGCCGACAACCGCCAGGCAGCGCGCTGGACAGTGCTGGACATCTTACAGCATCCCTTGCTATTCTACCGCAGGCTCTGGCGGATGAAGGTCGGTGCCGAGGCGAAGGACGAGGTCCTGGACCGGGAATGGATAGAGAAGCTCGAGCCGCGCCTCTCACCCGAGGAAGCGCGAGAGATTCTTGAAGAGGTCATGCTGGCCCGCGGACGTATCCGCGCCAATGCCAACATCACGCTTGCGCTGGCGGAGCTCTTCAGTCGTGTGAGCCAGTTGCAAGGTCTCGGGTGACCCTGAGCCTGTCACCGGGATTCACTACCCAGGCGGTGGGGAGGAAATACTGTGCAGAACTTCGTGGTGCGCTATGGCATCTTCTCCAACGTGCGCTGCTTCCACAGCCAACTGGAGAACGTGGCTGTCGGTGACCAGGTGATTATCCGTACCGACCGCGGCCAGGAACTGGGTGAGATTATCGGCAGCTTGCCGACCGGGGCGCAGGTGCCGGGGACAGGTGAGATACTGCGCCCGACCAGCTTCGAAGACCGCCGCCGCCTCCAGCGCATCGCTACTCAGGACGTGCCTCTGGAACTCGAGTTCTGTCGTCAATGCATCCGGGAACGCGGGCCCAAGATGAAGCTGGTCTCGGCGGAGCACCTCTTTGATGGCAGCAAGATTATCTTCTACTTCTCGGCTGAGGGCCGGGTGGATTTCCGGGAACTGGTCAAGGACCTGGCCAAAGAGTATCAGACCCGCATCGAGCTCAGACAGATTGGCGTGCGGGATGAAGCGCGCATGGTGGGTCAGTGGGGACACTGCGGGCGGGTGCTCTGCTGCCGCAGCTTTATGAAGGACCTGGAGCCTGTTACCATGAAGATGGCCAAGAGCCAGAAGGCCACCCTGGACCCCGCCAAGATATCGGGTCTGTGCGGTCGGCTCATGTGCTGTCTGCGCTACGAGGACGAAATCTACGAGAAACTCAAAGCCACACTGCCCAAGAAGGGCTCCTATGTAAATTTCAGCCAGGGACGTGGGGAGGTCATCGATTACGACATCCTCAAGCAGCAGGTGAGGATAGAGACTGAGGATGGAAGGGTACTCACCGTCTCCGCTGACCAGATTCGCAAGAAAAATTCCGGACGCCACCGTCGGGAGAAAAAGACGTGAGTAAGGGAAGCTTCTTCATTACCACCGCTATCCCCTACCCCAACGCCACTCCCCACGTGGGCAGTTGCTTCGAGATGGTAGGCACCGACGTACTGGCACGCTACAAGAGGCTGTGTGGCTACGATGTCCTCTTTCTCACAGGCATGGACGAACATGGTGAGAAGGTGGAAAAGGCCGCCCGCCAGCGGGGGATTTCTCCGCAGGCGCACGTCGATGAGATGACCCAGAAGTTCCGCACCCTCTGGGAGCACCTGGAAATCTCCAACGACGACTTCATCCGCACCACTGAACCCCGACACGAGAAGGCCGCCATCGAGGTTTTCCGCCGCGTGCGCGACCGGGGCGATATCTATAAGGGTACCTATGCAGGGCCCTATTGCGTTCGCTGTGAGACCTACCTGATCGAAAGACAACTGGTCGCTGGCAACTGCCCGTCCTGTGGCGACCCGGTGAAGGAGCTGTCCGAAGAAGCCTATTTCTTCCGCATGTCGAAATACCAGCGGGCGCTCGAAGAGCATATCCGGGAGAATCCCTCCTTCATCGAGCCTGCTTTTCGCCGCCGCGAGATGTTGGCCAACTTCATTGAGCCGGGGCTGGAAGATGTCTGTATCAGCCGCTCCTCCATCGCCTGGGGCATTCCCGTGCCCGACGACCCCGAGCATGTGCTCTACGTCTGGTTCGATGCGCTGGTCAATTACCTTACCGGCGTGGGATTCCCCGTGGACCGGGAGCGCTTCGGTAACTACTGGCCGGCTCAATTGCACATCGTGGGCAAGGACATTATGCGTTGGCACACCACCATTTGGCCGACTATGTTGATGTCGGCAGGTCTGGAAGTGCCCTGCCGTGTATATGGACACGGCTTCGTTACTGTTGAGGGCGGCGCCAAGCTCAGCAAGAGTGAGGGAGCATATCTCACACCGCAGGCCCTGATTGATAACTACGGCGCCGATGCGCTGCGCTACCACCTGCTCAGAGAAATCCCCTATGCCGGTGATGGCGTCTTCTCGGAGAGTAACCTCATCACCCGTGTGAACACGGACCTGGGCAATGAGCTGGGCAATCTCCTGCATCGGGCGCTGAGCATGATTGAGCAGTACACGGATGGTCGCGTACCCACACCGGGTGAGTCTGCCGACGACGCGCTCCCGGAAGCGGTGACAGATATGATGGCGCGCCTGGACGAGATGATGAATGCGCTGGAGTTCTCCCGAGCCCTGGAGAGCATCTGGTCCATGGTCAGGCTGGGCAACCGTTACGTGGAGGAGAAAAAGCCCTGGCTGCTGGCCAAGGACCCCACTCTGCGCCACAAGCTCTCGACGGTGCTCTACAACCTGGTGGAGCTGCTTAGGATATTGGCCGTGTGTCTGTCTCCCTTTATGCCTGCCAGCAGCCTCAAGATGACAGCGCAGCTTGGACTGGAACCGGGGACGGAAACGTTGGAGGAGCTCACCCAGTGGGGGCTGATGCCTCCGCATACGTTTGTCAAGAAGGGGGAGCCCCTTTTCCCCAGAATCGAGACGGCCTGAACCGCGCGCGGCTGAGGCCACAACTCCAGAGGTTGGTTACGATGCCGATGGTCCCGCCCGTCATTTTAGAGGATATTGCTCGTGCGGATGGACGGTATTCCGCGGAGGCATATGCCTTTGTTCTGGAAGCTTTGGATTACGAAAGAAAGCATCTCGGTCGTAGCGGACGCCCTTCTGTCGTGAAGGTCTTCAGGGTCTCGCGTGCACGGGGACATCCCCGTCGCAGGCGACATCTCACCGGTCAGGAGCTGGCCGAAGGCTTGCGTAAATTGGCACTGGAGCGCTTCGGCATGCTGGCGCGCTCGGTGCTGGAAAGCTGGGGCATAACCAGCACCGAGGACTTTGGCGAGATTGTCTATGTCCTCATCAGACACAGGGTCCTGCGCAAGAACCGCCAGGACCGTAAGAGCGACTTCAAGAACGTCTATGGCTTTGCCCAAGCCTTTGGCGAGGGCTACCGGATTTGCGGACCTGGAGATGAGGTGAGCTTTTAGGGACTTTCAGGAATGCCGCCCGCCGCCGACGGCGACCGTGTGCATGTGGTAAATCTTATTGACCAAGTGGGGGTGGCTGACGATGTCTGAACGCATTGTACATCTTGACCGTTTGACCTCGCGCGAGGTGGGTGCGCAGCTCAAGAATAATGACTGCATCTTTATTCCTCACGGGCCTATCAGCGGGCACGGCGCCTACGTGACCCTGGGGATGCACTGTCACGGCGCCCATGCCTTTGCCGTAGTGATGGCACAGAAATCAGGTGGCCTGGTCTATCCGCCCATCTACCAGGCTTATGCCGGCGCCACCACCTGGTACCCGGGAACCGTGCCCCTGTCTTACGACTTCCAGATACAAACACTCAAGACCGTAGCCAAAGCCCTCTACAATCAGGGCTTCGGGCGCATCTTCCTGGTGTCCTTCACCAACCCTGAAATCTATGGAGCCCGCATTGCCGCCTGTGACCTCTTCCATGGTGAGAATGAGATGCCCGTAGCTGCCATGTGCGCCACCGATGGGCTCAAGAGAAGCGAGAAGGTGCAGGAATTGCTCAAGGATTACGATGGGCTTTTCAGCGAAGCCATCCTGGACTATGCCGCGCTCAAGATTCTGGGCCACGAGCGCGAGATTGCGGAACCCGAGATGGGCCGCGCCTGGCAAAAGGACCACCACGACCACCCCGATGACATCATGGATATCGTCAAGACCATGCGCGGCCGGTGCTACTTTGCCTTCCGTTACCTGGGAGAGAGTGGACACAACTGGCATGGCACCGTCGGCCGCCAGTACCAAGGCAAACCGGATATCGCGCTGGGGCTACAGGTCTTCGCTGCGCTGGGTGACTATTTCCTGCCTGCGGTGGAGGCGCTGGCGGAGTTCCGCGACTATCTCCGCGCCCATCCCCCCAAATGGATTGAACCCGGGACCTGAGAGGCATACCTCAGGCGCGTCGTCTGCTGCAGCCGCTGGTTGTTGACGGAGGAAAACGAACTGTAGCGGAAGGGCTTGCAGCCGTCGCAGCCAAGACTGCTTTGGCGGAGTCGGCTGTCCCTTGCCATATCCGGGTTCAGAGTTCGAATATCATCAACCCGCTGAAGCGATACTCAAGCCAATCTTTCCAACAAGATGTGACGACGTACAGGGGAGGGCAAGAATGGAACCGTCGATCTGGACGAGTTACTTCGTGGACCTCGAGCCTGAGGAGATGGTCGTAGCGTTCACTGGCAAGGGATGGTTCCATGCGGAACTTTCTAACGAGCATTCCAAGATACTGCTGGACAGGGGCGACCCCACTATCGCAGGCCAACGTTTCCGGAGCTTTGCGGCCGATTGTGGCATGAGCTTCCCCCAGGGACATTTGTGGCTTAGCGTGGACATCGCAGGGGGAGACCAAGCGAAGATCATCGCTGAACTGAAGCGGTGGCTGGACTTGTACCTCGGTCTCGGGATTAACGCAGCGGTCATTCATGCCGGCGGTAGGCAGTTGATTCTGGCGGGAACTTCCCCGGAGCGCGTACTGGAATTGCGACTGCAAGCGCTGAAGGAGCTGACGGACTACGTCAACGGCTCAGACCTGACGATCTGTCTGGAAAACACGCCTTCAGCACCACAAGCCGAGGACCTGCTCAGCATTATCAAGGCATGTGGATCGTCGTATCTGGGAATCTGTCTTGACACCGGGCACCTGAACCTGGCGGGCGGCAGGCAGGCCGCGTTCATTCGCAGCGCCGGGCAGCGCTTGCAGGCGCTCCACCTGGCTGACAATGACGGCACTGCCGACCAGCACCTCATGCCCTACGGCCGCGGCACAGTCAGGTGGGAGGAGGTCGTGCCTGCCTTGAGGGAAGTCGGCTACCACGGGCTCTTTAACTTCGAGATTCCTGGAGAACGGCGGTGCCCATTACCTGTGCGACTGGCCAAGCTCAATTATCTAAGAGCTGTCACGGTATTCATGCTCGCCAGTTGATGAGTACCGGGAAACGCCAACGAATTGGAAGCGTTAGCGCAATGCCAAGAGCCTCAGGTATGGAGTCTGGGCCTGTGTGCTGATGACAGGGCTTGCTTGTTGGCTTTGCCTGGGCAGGCAGTTAGGATGCCAGCACGCCCAGCATTGCTCGGGTGGTGACGCTCAATCTCCGGCATCGTTGAGAGAAGGAGGCAGGGAAATAGGTATTATGTCCCCGAATTTCGCACGAGCGGCAACTTCAGTGGCAGTGGCGAGGAGCCTGGCGGTGCGGGTTTGCCAATCGGAGCCCGCATACCAGTCCACGCCCAGCGGCCCGCCTGGGAGGTAACAGTGGTAGCGGTTGTTGGTGGTCTTCTCATCCGCCCAGGAGATGGTGCGGGTACGCTCGTCCAGGAGGGCTTGACACCTGTCCGCCAATTCCTGTCCCAGCCCGGCCCGCAGTTTCTCGTCCGCTAGTGCCTGCTCGATGAAGATTCGAGCTTCACACTCCTGGATGCCGGCGCGGCCGACCTCGAAACGGACGGTGGAAATGGGGCCCTGCGGCCCGGCGGCGAGCCAGTTGGCAGGCAATCGTAGGCTGGCCCAGTTACTATCGAGGAAACGCGGACGGTTGAACACGTCCAGTGCCAGCCTGCCGGCGCCGAGGAGGTTTGCCTGCAGTCCCTTCTCGAAGAGCAGCGCGTCGTAGGCGTGGGGGAACAAAGAACCGTCGGTGCTGCCCCTGGGATAGCGCGGGAAATAAGCCATCAGTTTGGCATTCTGCCAACCATAATTTCGGCGAAGTTGGGGGTCCACTGCAAAATGCGCCAGAAACACCGTGGTGCGATAACCGATGGGTACCCCGTGCAGTCCGGGTAGCCCACCGTGCGCCATGCAAATCCAGGGTGCGCCGGGCAGCAGCCTATCCCACAATTGCACGACCTCCCGGGTGGGGATGTAGTCACCTGCCAACCCCAGCATCACGGCCTTCTCCAGGCCGCGCTTCCTGGTGATTTCCCGCAAGCGTTCCGCCACCGGTTTCCAGAAGTCCTCCGCCTCCGGGGTCCCGTATTTGGGCCCCAGCATTTCCTGGACCGTTCCCGTCGCCGGGTCCAGGACGCTCACGGGCACCTGTCGGGGCTCATTGACTGACGATTGACCATACAGCCCGGTGCCATACTTCGTGGTGACATCCCTGCCGATGTGATAATCCCAGACCTGAAAGCAGACGACGTCGGGCTTAAGGCCCGCTTCCAGCGCCAGGTCCAGATAGCGTTCGACCAGGGTGAAATCATACTCGTAATCGTCAGACGTCTTAATCCAGTGCACCGTGGATTGACGGTTGCCATGGTTCGTGCGACAGATGAGGGGGAGGTAGAGGGCGCGGCTGCCCATCGCGGCCATGAACCCCAGGGACTTGCGGATGAGTTTCCAATGCGCTTCGGACCACAGCGGAAGCTCGAACTTTGCCGCCAATGATTCAGGTGATTGCACATAGTCCACCCAGGTCTGGAAGTGGGTGGGCTCCGGAAGGCGAAAGTCGTGAACTTCGAGGGTCACAGGCACCAGGACCGGCGCTTCGCCATCCAGACGGATGGTAAGAGTCCCTTCGTAATTGCCGGGTGGCGCATGGGTGGGGACGGGAACCGTCAACCAGATGGGCTGCACCGCGCCCAGCCAGGGGGGTGACGGGTTGGTCTCCAGATACTTTTCAGACAGCTCCTTGACCTTTACCACGGTCGGTGGGGATTCCAGCAGGCCGTGGTAACGAAGCGGAGCCGGGGTCCCGTACCGGCGGCTCTGAAATACCGTCTTCGTCAGAGGGTCAGGGATGGAGGCATGGGGATAGCGTATGGTGATTGATGCTGCCTGGATGATGCCCTTGCCACCACTCTGTTTCAAGTTGCTCATCTCAGCGCGCATACCCTTAAGTGTGCCAGGGGAACCGACCACTACCTGGCCGGAAAAGATGCCTCCTCTCGTCCCCACAATACGAATGGGGCGCAGTGGCTCGGTGGGGTCGCCGTAATCCGTGTCCAGCACCGACTCCAGCGGGTTCGTGTTCCAGACCTGCATGCCTTTCGGACGATGGGTGTTGGTTACAATACCGGCACCACGGGCAGCGAGCTTTGCCTCCAGTAAGCTTACGGTGTTCCAGAAGATACGGCTGCTGTTGCCTGACATGGAGCGGGGTCTCCGCTGATTCATTTCCAGCGCCTTGAGGTGCATGGGGCTGCGATGAATTTCCAGTGCCAGGACGTTCACACCTTTGTGCAGCTCGGCTACCGGTAATTTGATGCTGCCCACTTGGCGCACCCTGAGTTCGAGACGGTCGTTCGGCTCCTTGCTGCTGCGCTTGAGGAATACGCCTTCTTCATCGACATAGGCCTCCCAGGGATAACCATCTGCCAGGCTGAGAAAATCACTTTTGCCTTCAGGTAAATGGCGACGGGCCACCTCCTTCCCGTTCAAATAGACCACCATCCCGCCGCGGAACTCTCCGGAAAACTTGAGGGACTCTACTTTCTTGGGGTCGGTTACGGCGAACTTCCCGCGCAGGCAAAGGAGGGAAAGGCTCAAGGGTTGGTCTATGCCATAGCGGGAGTGGTGGGGCAGCGCAGTGTGTCCGTAGATATAGATTCCCCCGCCGAAGAAAGGCCCGGGGTCCTGCCACCAACGGGAATCGTCGAAATGGGGCTGCATCCAGTCGGCCGGGGGCCGGGGCGTGGTGGGGCTGCCAGCCGCCAGAGTCGGTCCACGAAAACCGCTCACGGGCAGCGCCACCTCGGGGTACGGCTGGGCATCCCGAGCGCTGCCAAAGACCATGGGCCTCAAGGTCACATGAGCGCGCCAATGACTGTAGGTGTCAAGGATGACAACTTCCGAATCTGCAGAGGCGCTGGCAAGTGCCAGTCCCAGCATCACGCATCCTACTGCAAGGACACGCAGGCCGAGTGCCTGGAAGAATGGCCTGTGCTTCACTTACCGTTCTCCTTACCAATTGGCTCAATGCAACCGATGCGAACTACAAGACATCTCCGCTTCGGGGTGCAGCTACGTCGCCTCCAGTTCTGGCTTGCAGCTTTCCATTTCGCGCCGGGGAATGTCTTACTGGCTCTTGCTGAAGCCTTCCCGTCCGAGCAGCTTGGTGACGGAGGCATAGCGCCCGACCGCATCCAGGAAGCTGAGCGCATTCAGCTTCTCGGCATCGAGCTTACCCTCCGGGGTGAGCACCGACTCATCTGCGTGGGCGGCCACCACCTTGCCTATGAACATGCGGTAGGGGCCGACGGGCAGCGCATGGGTGGTGACACACTCCATGCTGATGGGACATTCGCCTACCATGGGAGGCTTCACCTTGGTGGAGGGCACTGCCGTCAGCCCTACGGCTTTGAACTTGTCGCCTGCTCTGCCTGAAATGGTGCCACAGCGGTCCACCTTCTCCACCAGGTCGGCAGTGGGCATGTTGACGGTGAACTCCCAGCCCTCGGTGATGAGGTAGTAGGAGAGGTTACCCTTATTCACCACGATATAGACCAGGTCGTCAGCGATGCGGCCGGTCCAGGCGCAGGTGAACAGGTTGGGTTTCCCCTCACGGTCGGCGCAGCCCACCAGCACCACAGGCAGCGGATAATAGATTGCCTTCTCTCCCAGAACCTTCTTTGCCATCGTCCTTCCTCCTTTGCATCTGTACAAATGTTCCCAGAATATGTCTTTGCCAGGCTGCTTATTGTAGCATAGCCACCAACGATTACAAATTTGATTGCCTTTGTCTGGTGAGGCTGCTAGACTTTTTCAAGTCGAGGCCCTCTGGCAAGTGGTGAGGCAAGGAGGATAAGATGGGCAAGCTGGAAGAGCTCCTGATTGACCCGGAACGAATGGATGACTACCTGGCTCACTTCCCCGATTATGAGCGCGCCCTGAAGACCAACCTGGCCGATGCAGGCTTCTGGAAGGGCAAGCGGGTCTTCATCACGGGCATCAGCGGTTTCGTCGGCGGACATTTGACTGAGAAGCTCCTGGAGCTGGGTGCTCGAGTTTCGGGTCTGGTCAGACGGCGAAGTGTGCCCGAGCGCGTTAACATCGACGCTGATGCTTCGCAGGTGCACCTCATCGAAGGGAACCTCACCGACCTGGACTCCATCCTCCATGCCTTTGAGGAGACCCGCCCGCAGGTTATCTTTCACCTGGGTGCACAGAGCTTCGTGCCTACCTCCTTTCGGGCGCCCATTGAGACCTACCAGACCAACGTGCTGGGGACCGCCAACGTGCTGGAAGCGGCGCGCCGACTGGGCGATGACCTGGTAGCCCTCCACGTGGCCTGTTCGTCGGAAGAATACGGTAAGGTGCTTCCCGACGAGGTGCCTATCACGGAGGATAATCCGCTCAGGCCCCAATCACCTTATGCGGTGAGCAAGGTCGCCGCCGAGATGATGGCGAAGGTGCACAACAAAGCCTATGGACTGCCTGTACGAATCACCCGCGCCTTCAACCACACCGGTCCCCGCAGGGGTGTGGAGTTTGTCACCTCAGTAATTACCAGACAGATTCTCACCATCAAGAAAGGGCGCACAAAGAAAGTCATCCTGGGCAACCCCAAACCAGTGCGGGATTTCACCGACGTGCGCGACATCGTGCAGGGGTATCTCCTGGTAGTGGAGAAGGGAGAGGCTGCCAAACCTTACAATCTGGGCCATGGCCTGGGCATCAGTATCGAGAACCTGGTGAGGGTGGCAGCACGAACGCTGGGCATCGAGAAAGTCGAGATTGAAATAGACCAGCGCCGCTTTCGGCCGGCCGAGGTGGATATTCTGATTGCCGACTACGCACTGGCCAAATCAGAGCTGGGCTATCGACCCCGGATTCCCTTGACCCAATCCATTCGGGATAACGCCGAGCACTTCGAATCCCATCCCTGGCTGCTGGACCTTGAGGCGCATTAGCTCTGGAAACAACCTCAGCGGTAGCGGCGCCAGAAAACCGAGCTCTGCACGACAGGCGCTCGGCAATCATTCTGCTTTTCATTAAAGAGGATTGTGCAACATGAATAGCCGAGTAAAGCGAAGACCGATTGCTATTCTGGTGGACCGATCCAAAGATGTCTTCTCAGCCGGGGCCCTGGTGGGACTGGAACCGGATGATGAGTTCCTCTCTACCGACAGCCGCCGACGCCTGACTCCCAGGCTGCTTTCCGCATATGATGTGGTGGTCATCTGTGGTAAGTCCATCTCACTTTATCGCAAGGATGAGCTGGCGGCGCTGCGCCGGTTTGTGAGACAGGGCGGGGGGCTGATGCTGGCGACCTCGACAGCGGAAGCTGAGCGTGAGACAGGATGTCCAGCTAAAGACCAGACCGCCAACCAGGTGGGACGGCTATTTGGCATCAGATTCTTGTCTTCCCAAGAAGCAAGGGAGAGGCTCAAGCCTGATGTGCACGGGGTGCCGGGTTTCGAGCGACGCGATTTGTCCTTGAGAGCAGTTGGCCCACCTGGAGCGCTAAAGCTGCGCGATTTTCGCTTCAGCCGTCCCAGTCCTATCAAGGTTCCAGGAGGTTCACGTGTGCTCATCGCCAGCCGCAAGACGGGCGAACCGGTGATGGCGCTGCTTCGCTATGGCAAGGGAAAAGTGCTGGCGGCAGGCGACCAGGTGCTGCTGGCAAGCCCCGTCCTGACCCTGGCAGAGATGGTGTGGCTGGTGGCGCCACGGAAAAGACGCAGGAAAGAGCGCCCACCGACATTCCTGGACGTGCAGCGGGAAACTGTCCGGCGAGGGGATATCCGGGTCTCTTATGTGCCGTCAGCCAGGGGCCAGGTGGATACAGTCTTCCGGTTGGTGCGCACTATCCGCGGCGAGTTGGTGAAGTTGTTTTCGGCGGACAAAGTCCCGCCCTGCAGGATTAAGCTCGAACCGGGAGCCTGGGGACGAAGAGATTGGAGGGGGGAGAAGGAGGTGCACCTGGTGCTGGGAAGCGCGCTGACGGAGGCGAGGCTAGCTGCGCACATCGGTCAGGCCCTAGGAAGTTTCTTTATCGATAAACATCCTGTTCGGCACGTGATGGGTTACTTCCAGTGGCAAGCTGCCTATCATTACCTGGCGCTAAGGTCGATGGAATGGGCAGGGCTCAAGGAGGAGGCAGCGCGGCGGCGGACGCATTACCACTCCAAGCGCAAAGTGGACCTGAGCCAGGTCTATCCCGGTGCGCGCCATTCGCTTGAAGAGGAGCGTCATGTCCTCAACCTGTTTACTGACTTGGAGATGGAATTCGGCCCCCGTGCCTTCGAGAAAGTCCTCAAAGTCATCCCCAAGAAGAATCCTCGTGCCGGGTTTTACCATCAGGTCTTCGGTGATGAGGATGTGTTGGCTTACTACCTGGCCCTGGCGCTGGGGGAGAAGGCATATACCTGGTTCGAGAAGCGGGGGACGACAGTTCAGCGCCTGCCCCTGGTCGGTAAGCCCAGGGGCCGTAAGTTCAAGCAAGCCGTGCGAGATTTCCTGTGTGAGCGCTTTACCGACCCCGGGGCGTGCGCCTCCGACCGCTTCGCTGCCGCGCTGGCCCTGATACAGGCGCAGGGCGATGCCAAGGTATCCTTGGATGAGACAGCAAGGCAAACCAGGTCCAAGAAGTTGTCAAAAAGAATTCCCTCGGCTATGCGGTTGGCTATCTGTAAGGATAAGAGAGGTCGGCGTGTCCTTTGCCGGGTGCTGGATAGTGAAGACGTGGGATTGGCGGCCATCGCCGCCGCCGTGCTCGTGGAAACGGGTGATACATCCTGCGCGCCCAGGTTGGCGAAGCTGGCACGTAAACTGGATGCCCGCTTTCAACTGGCGGCTCGCTACGTGCTCGAACAGGCGGGTTATAAGGAAGCGCGCGAGTTACCTCTGGACAAGCTCAAGGAGGGCCAGAGACGTCCCGCCGCCAGCTTGCGGGTTGAGCATGATGGGGACCTGAAGGTCTTCCCGACGGTCGAGGGGCAGGAGGTCGCCAACGTGTTCTCCGCAAGAAGAGTCAATCACCTGCCTTACAATACCCACATTAGCACACTGTACATCGACTGGGTTCACACCTCCCGGCGCTTCCGCCGTCGGGGATTGGCAAGGTGGGCCATGGAGCACACTATGTCGCACCCCTGGGAGCGCGCCACTGCCACCAGCGACCTGTGGACGGGCACCGACAACGTAGCCCATGCGCTCTATCGCAGCGTCGGTTTCGTGGACATCTACCGGAGCAAGAGATATGCCAGGACCCTGGTTCAGTGTGAGAAGGTCGAACTGCCCAAGGGGATAAGGGTCAGGAAAGGCGCACCCGGCGACGAGCCCGGCGCAGTTGAACTGATGAACGAGTGTTACCAGCGCTTTGCCGGCCCCCGTAGGCGCGCCAGCGGTTGGCCCCGAGAGGCAGTGGTCAAGTTGGCGTGGAAGAAGAGAGAGCTTATGGGGTATGCGCGCGCCCATGTGGACGGCGACTCGGCGAGGCTGGTGGAGTTTGCACTCAAGGACATGAAGAAGGGCCGGGAGGAAATTGGTGCTGGTCTTTTCGCTGCGCTTCATAACGCGCTTTTCCGCCGTGGGGTCAAGAAGGTGAATACCTACGATATACCTGACGACGATTTCAGCCAGGCGCTGATAGGACAAGCTGGCTACGCTGCCCGTCCGTCGGGCCGTCCGGCGGGTGTTTTCATGAGCAGGGTCAACGACCTCGCCCGCCTCTTTTTGGAGATGACGCCTCTCTTGGAGCATCGTCTCCGAGAGAAAAAGTGGCATCATTGGCAGGGCAGCATCACTATTGCAGGCAAGCGCCTCGCCGCAACCCTTATCATCAAGAAAGGCAGGATGCAGGTGCGGAAAGACAGCGCCCCCAATGCCTCCATCCGGCTCACTGGTTCCGACCGGGTGCTGTCGGAGATTGTGTTTGGTGTCAGGACTGCTTTTGATGCCTATCTCCAGTTGGACTTGAGGATTGCACCTGTGATGACGGCTCCGGTGAGGAGCCTGCTTACCAGCCTCTTCCCCAAGGTGCCCAACGTGTGGTTTTGATACCTGCTCTATGCATGGTTGCAACCATCGAGTCGGCCTTTGGTACTCACCCAGCACGAGCTATGCTTGCAGTGACCCCAGCGCTTGTTGCACCTTTTCATTCATGCGCTTAATCAGGTGCTGGATGGCTTCCTCGCCGAACTCCCGGGTGGCATCGCGGGGGTCCTCGCCTCCCACGCCGATGAGCTTCTCGGCGCGGTCCTGAGGTAACCTGGAAAGATCGACCAGGTCAGGCCTCAAGGCCAGCATCAGCGAGGTCTCCCACTTGGCCGCATGGTCGCCGTGGTAGCCTAAGTCGGTGACCAGGTCGTAGCCGATGGCACAGATAACCTTGACCGAACTATCGCGCATGAACGCGAAAGATGCAAAACGGGCGAAGTGGATGAGGGGGTAATGCCCGGTGAGGATGAAGATGACCTTGAAGCCCAGGCTCTCCAACTGCTTGAAAATGTGGAAGAGCAGCCTCACGTAAGATTGGCACTGGTCCAGGATGCTGCCCATGTGCATGTAGCCGGGGGCAAAGTTTTCCGGCGACAAGCCCATCTTGTCTGCAATCTTACCCTCCGGGTCGTGGTTGGCTTCCATCAGCGCCATCTCCCGGGGCTCACCCCAGAAGAGCGCAGGCATTACTAAGCCGCCGCCTGCCTCTGCCGCGCGCATACACAGCGCATGTGCTTTTACCGTATCCAGCCCCAGGCAGTTATGCTCGCCGTGCCATTCGATGCCTCCGATGGGTAGATAGGCCACCGGACACTTCTCTCTCGCCGCCCGCACCTGGTGAGGCAGCATCTCCTCGTAACGCACCTTTGTCATTGATTATCCTCCCAGCCGGTGTCTTGCTCTCAGGAGCCTGGAACCTGGGCCTCCCTGGACAGATAGAAGAGGAAGTAGGTGCCATTGCACATCATCATGGCAAAGTCCTTCTCCTTGTTGAACTCCCCCAGCCCCAGAATGCACTTGTTGCCGAAATCCAGGTACTTCCTGTCGCCCGTCTTGCCATAGAGATATCCGAAGGCATGTGCGATATTGGCTGAGGGTCGCCCGCGGCTAATGTATTTCTGGCACCATTTGGTCATGAAAGCCAGCGCATCCGGGTCGCCTGAGACCTCATGGTAGCGGCGGACACCTTCCAGCAGGAAGCCAATCTGATAGTGGGGCTTACCGCCTTTGTGTTTCTTGTCCTTGTTCTTGGTGAAGACCTCGCGGGCGCGGTCCAGCCACTTGCTGTCGCCGCCGTTGAAATCGTAGAACTCCATAACAGTGATAAGCAGGAACCCCACGCCTCGGGGTTGACTGGTAGAGAGGTCCGCATCCTTGTAGCGCATGATGTAATCAGCTATCTCCTGGAGCACGTCGAGCATGCGGTGGTCAGCCAGGAAGTACCAGCGCTCGAACATTCCCTGACTCTTGTGGTGGTTAAAGGTATTGGACACATATACCGGATAGGTGTTCGCCTCATCGTCAAAGCGCACGTGCTCGCCGGGCGGGCAGTAGCGGTTGGCACCGCTCCAGAAGTTGGAGATACCTTTGCGCTCTTTCGGATCCCAGTGCACCGTGTGCACGTCTGCCACGTGCAGCGCATGAGTCTCGAAATGGTCAAAGTAGCCCAGCTTACCGGTGCGACAGAACTGCATGCACATCATGTGGTCGTAGCCGTAGTAGTTCCCGTTCCACTCGTACATTCTCGACCCGTCGCGCTTGGTCTTGGTGTAATGGAAGTTGTCACCCCATTCCAGAAGACCGTAGTCATCGTTGGACGACCCTCCCCGGGTGCGCCCGTCCATCAGCTCGGTGAACGTCTGATAGTGAGCATCAAGGACCCCATCGTAGTGTTTGGCAGTAGCCAGGTGCTCCTCTTGGTAGAGTGAAGCGTCGGCTTCGGTCAACAATCCGAAGGCTTTGGTATCGCGGCAGTACCACCTGGGCGGCGCAAAGGCAAGCAGGGGCTGCTGGAGCGCGGCAAACTTGGAGGCCAGGAAGCCGTCTGAAGCGTTGTGAAAGACGAGCTGCATGTAGTGGGTGCGTGCCACGCCTGTGTAAATCAGCTCCGAGCCCTCGTGTCTATCAGGGTAAAGCCCCAAGATGACGAGTCCCTCGCCCGTCACTTCCACCGACTTGGGATGCATCTGCCAGAACCAGCGCACCCCCGCTGCAAGCCCCTTGCTGCCAGTGGAGATGTCTGCCCAGCCGATGCGGTCGGGCTTGGTGCTCTTGCCTTTCTCCGCGCCGGAAAGCGCTCCTCCATAAGCGACGGTGTCAGAGTCAGAGGCATAGACGAAAGCTTCCTGGCCACGGGCAAGCTTGGCAGCTTTCAACCTGTCCTGAGCACCGAAAAGGACACTTCCTGACTTGATGGTGGTGGGCAGTTCCAGGTGCAGCGCCTCCAGCGGAATCGATTCGCTGCGGTCACCCTGCGCCTTGATGAAGGTATAGACGACCTTGACGATGGGAGAATTGTTGTAGGCATAGATGCGCGCCACGAAATCCAGCATCTTTTGCCCGCTGGCATCTTTGTGAGCTCCGCTGGCTTTGATGACCACATGCATGGGTCCGGATTCCTCAACAGCTACCTTAACGTCTGAGTCATTCCTGGCGGCGTACGTCTGGCCCTCTACCTTTACCATAGCACCCCGGTCGTGAGGCGCGATGACCTGATGGACCGCATCGAACTGTCCCCCGCCGCCTTCGTCAATCCAGGCAGCGTCGATGAGGTTGAAGCCTTGCTTCTTGACCACGAACTTCAAGGGGCCGGTAACCACGGTGATGGCATCTGGCGAATCGATGACGGCAAGGTTTGATTTGACCCTTGGGGCTTTGCGGCGGACCAGCCTGACTGTCGCTTTTCCCGAAGCAGAGCAGCTTGCGGGGAAGTAGAGGTGCACCCATTTGAGGGAGCCGTCGGGCCAATTGACGATGGGACGGATTTCTGCGGGGAGGGGTTTCCCCTTTGAGTCCGTCAGCGACAGTTCATCTGCATCCCGGACCACCCCCTGCGGAAGGGGCACGCCCGTGGTGACCAGCTCACCGGCACGGGCCAATCCCATCCGTTCCTGCATGGTGAGCGTCACCAACTCTTCACCCTGCGCCAGGTTGATACCTGTCAACACTGCTACCATAATCACCATTCCCATAAACCCGCCTCGTGCACCTGTGTAGAGCTGCATGGTCTTCCTCCTCCTTCACTGTACCCATAAACCGGCATACCCCATTGCGCCCGTTTGCGTCTCCCAAGGCCTGGGAGTCTATCCCTGTGAGCGCTTTTCCGCAAGCAGATTTTCTGTGCAGAATCTGCGCTGAAGATGGGCGAGAGGTTCCCGTGCCAGGCCGGGCTGTTCCCACTTGTCCGCTGTGGCCAGAGTTGTTATATTGTACACTGACAGAGGCATCTGCCGAGCATGACACGTGTGAGGCGCTGTTGACGGAACGCCAAGTACACAAATGAAGAGGAGATCTGCTGTGAAGATTACGAAGGTTGACGTGTTCCTGCTCAAGCCGACCGTCCTGGTGAAGGTGGAGACGGATGCTGGGGTGACGGGCTGGGGTGAATCCAGTCCCATGAACGGGCCGGTGGTGGCGGCGCACATCCACCACTCCCTGGCTGAGTTGGCAATGGGGGAGGACCCCTTCGACATTGAGAAGCTCTCGGAGAAGATGTTCGTCGGCACCTACAAGATTGCTGGCCAGGCCCAGGCGATGGCGGCCAGTGGCATCGAGGTTGCCTGCTGGGACATCATGGGTAAAGCGCTGGACGTGCCCATCTACAAACTCTTGGGAGGCGCATACCGCAAGCAAATCCCCATGTATGCCTCCAGCATGCGCCGCGACATTGCGCCCAAAGATGAAGCTACCCGACTGAAGAAGCTGGCTGAGGAGAAGGGCTTCGGTGCTGTGAAGGTGCGGGTGGGAAGCACCTATGGCTTTGACCGGGATGCGGCGCCGGGGCGAAGCGTGGCGCTGGTGCGCGAGGTGCGAAAGGCGCTGGGCGATGACATCGACATCTTGGTGGATGGCAACAGTTGTTTCACCGCTCCTCGCGCCATTGAACTCGGGCGGCAGCTCCAGGAGTGGCGCATCTTCCACTTCGAGGAGCCCTGTCCTTATACCGATATTGAGGCCACGGCAAAGGTCGCTCGGGCGCTGGACGTGCCCATTGCAGGCGGCGAGCAGGATTGGGACCTGCGTCGTTTCAAAGAGATGCTGGTGAAGGGAGCAGTGGCTATTGTCCAACCCGACCTGATAAAGGTGGGGGGCTTCAGTGTGTGTCGCAAGGTGGCAGTGCTGGCAGAAGCCTTCGGCTGTGTCTGCACGCCCCATCAGACACAGCCTCTGGGCACTATTGCTAATCTGCACTTTGTTGCTGCCACCCCTGTCTGCCGCTATACTCAGGAACTCAATATCGAACCTCACCCCATTGGAGACAAGCTCTTCAAGAATCCGGTACCCGTGGTCGATGGGTGCATGACGGTTCCGGAAGGTCCCGGTCTGGGGGTGGAGATTGACGAGGCCATTCTCCAGCGGACGGAGAGGTAAGAGGACACCGCACCTTTTTGTATGCTCGGTGTGAGTAAGAGAGTCTGGGTGCTCGGATAACTGGCTGGAATTATGTCCTACATGCGGTCGGAGGAAATCGATGACACGGCTAAATCGTCCTTCAGAAGACTCGAAAGCGTCTGGCAATGACCTCCCGCTCATCCCGCGTTCGGTGCTTTTCGGGAATCCGGACAAGGACTCACCGAGGCTCAGCCCCGACGGGAGTAAATTGGCATTCCTGGCGCCGGTGCAGGGTGTTCAGAACGTGTGGGTGGGCCCCGCCGGCGCCAAGCTCACCTTCGTCCTCGTCAGGCTTCCTGCAGATATCGTGGAACAGGTCCTCAGCCTTCTGCAGACAAGTAGGACTTCTTCAAAGGGTGCATTGTCCGGCCCATCACAAGTCATCCTACCTCTGGGCAACAGGTCGAGCCGTCTGAGGATGTGCAGTCCGATTTGATATAGGTAGGCGTTCGGCGTGTATTGTGACGGTCGCGGCATCGGATTCGAAGTTCATTGTATTCGTCTTGACAGCGACCAAAGAGCCGTGCTCCAACTCAGGGTTGCTGCTGTAAACCTTGCGCGAGATTGAAGTTAGATGATTCAACTTGCGGATTATTGATTGACTGTCCCCACTACTGTCCCCGGAAGCGCCGGACGCAGTTTCTCAATCTCCTTTGTCAACTGTCGGGTCATTCTGCTTCTTGTTGCTTAGGGCACGCAGTGCCCACTCTTGGCCAAGAAAGCAAGCTCTTACCATTGCGATCCGCGCTGACCGTTTTCACACATTCTACCACGGTGGAGGGTAGGGGCCAGCCGGGAGTCTGCTGGCCAACCCATTCCTGTATGATGGCGGGAGGTGACTTGTGCATGTCAACATAGCGCGTCATTTCGCTCCGGCTGACAGAACGGGTACGTCAAATCGTTCAACGGGTAGTTCAGGGACGAATTACTGAACCGGCAATTGTTCTTGCACTTGGCCGAAGCCAGCTACATAATTGGGCAGTGGAGGGAGGGGTACAATTGACCTCGACCGCACGGTTCGTTGGACTGTTAATTCTCAGCGGCATCCGCCCGGGGCAGTGTCCCTGTCGGTTCCGCGCCGCGCGCTCGAGAGAGCTGCGGAAGAGGCGGGCCCCGACAGAATTACCTTGGAGGGAACAAGTTCTCTCACACACCGTTGGAAGGAACTATGAACATGCTGAGCCGGCAACTGGAGTTGAGAATCGTTCGGCTGACCGAGGCGGTTGCGGGGAACGTCGCCCGCCTCTGGCGTCGGTGCTTCCCGAACGAAGCGTTGTGGACTCATGCCGCGTGGAATCCTTCCGGTGAGGCGATGACGCGCCCAGCGATAGGGCGGCGGATGCTTTCGCGCAAGGGGTTCGACCCTGCCGGGTCTTTCGTGGCGCTCGCACACGGACGGGTTGCTGGGTTCTGCCTCGCGGCGATGCCTTCCGGGCGGCGGGCGCGCGAAGGGTACCTTTGTGCGCTCGTGGTCGAACCGCGCCTGCGCCGGCAAGGCATCGGAACATGTCTCCTGCGGTGCGCGGAACGTTATCTCGCCCACCGCGGCGCCCAGCGCGTGGTCACCACGTTCGAGGGCAACCCACTAGCGCTCCTCCCCGGCGTCCCCACCGGTGCCGGGGCTTATCCTTTCTTCCTTAACCGGTGGTTTCGCAGTTACCAGCGAGGTCTTCTGCTGGTGATGAGACAGGAGGTCGCTCGTTTCCGGTTCCCCCGGGTGATACGAGAGCGCATCCATTGGCTCGCCTCCAAAGG
>SDBU01000352.1_pt1 | contig 65510 bp, 69 predicted proteins | sample 2277071 | NCBI WGS metagenome assembly SDBU01 (sample SAMN10397929, study PRJNA504765) | marine sediment metagenome | isolation source: marine sediment core GS08_GC12, 126 cmbsf | place: Arctic Ocean: Gakkel Ridge, Loki's castle | collected 2008 | reverse complement strand
GTCGTACACGACCGCAGTGAAAATGGCGACAAGATAAGGCACCTGATAGACATGCACGGCTCGCGCAAGAATCTGGGCAAGCTGCTCTCTGCCGGCAGCTCGATGATCGGTGAATACGACGGCAGTCTGAGGGAACGCTGCGCAGAATTGAAGCCACCGACGCTGGGCATCTGGGGTCGCAACGATGCCCTCGTCCCCGTACGCCATTCCAAGCTTCTTGCGGATGCATCACCTGTCGTGAAAAACGAGGTGATCGACAGCTGCGGACACTACCCCCAGGTTGAACATCCCGAGACCTTCACTCGCACGCTTAAGCAGTTCATGCGAAAGAGCAGGACAAAAAAACGGACCGGACAACGAGCCAGAGGCAGGTCGAACACGCATAAGCGTAGAAGCGTTGCCTAAGATCCTATCCCTTTAGGGGTGTGTGACTGGGGTGGTTGGTGAGCAAGCGGGACAAGCACGCAGGGATAGGATCTATCGACAGCCTTACAAATCTATAATGTTCTACTAGGAGGGCAGTCCAATAACAAAAAATGCATCTGTTGATGGAAAAATCCTTGAGGCGGGCGCTGCAACCGTCCCGATAACTGACGAAGGCTTGACCAGGGGTGACGGTGCGTTCGAAATGATCCGTCTCTATGATGGACACCCATTCACCCTGAATGAGCACCTGAGCCGACTCGAACATTCCTGCGAGGCTCTTGATTTACCTGTCGATACTGAAAAGGTCAGGTCGGAGATTGAGGCTCTGCTTGCTCAATACGGTCCTGCTGATGCAGCACTTCGAGTTGTATTGACACGAGGCGGCCACCGTATCCTCACAATTGAGGATCTTCCTCAATTGCCGCCATCGGCATCTTTGAATACGATCAGCTACTCGCCAAATCTTCTGCTGAACGGTGTCAAGTCACTCTCATACGGCGCCAACATGATGGCAACTCGCAGGGCCATAAAAGAAGGCTTCAACGAAGCGTTGCTGGTCACACCCGATAAAACAGTGCTTGAAGCCCCAACCTCGTGCATCTTCTGGGTCGCAAAAGACGGCGGGCTACGCACGCCTTCCATCGACCTCGGCATCCTTGCCTCGATCACCAGAGGCCTGGTTGTTCGCGAACTCGACGTTGAGGAGGGTTGCTATACCCTCGACGACCTGATGCAGGCAGAAGAAGCCTTTCTTGCATCAACGACAAGAGAGATTCAGCCGGTTAGCCAGATCGATGAGCGTATTTTTAACTGGCCGGGGCCGTACACGGAGAAGGCCGGCAACGCGGTTCGTTCTGCGGTCGAGAAAGAATCATCCGCATAATCGAACTTGTTCAGTTTATTCAGTTGCCCCTGCTGCCTTGGATCTTTTCAACTTAACATCATTAACGTAGGCATTGGCCGCCAAAGCTGCGACAGTTGCATCGCCCACTGCGTTGCTGATCTGACGGGCATACTGCGATCGAACGTCACCTGCAACGAATACACCTGGGATCGATGTCGCCATCTTTTCGTCTGAGACGATGTAGTTTCCATCGTCCTGCTCGATCTCTTCCTTGAATATATCGGAGTGAGGGATGAAACCCACATACGGGAACACGGCGCCGACCTCAAGCTCGGATTTCTCCCCCGTTTTGACGTTCTTGAGCTTCAAACCGCTCACCCTGTCATTTCCCACGATCTCCTCCACGACCGTGTCCAGCACTATTTCAACCTTGCCCGTGGCCTCCATCTGCTCGACAAGAATCGGCTGTGCCCGGAACTCGTCGCGACGATGGATGATGGATACCTTCGTGCCGTATCGGGTGAGAAACGCACTCTCCTCAACCGCGGAGTCACCACCACCCACAACTGCAATTTTCTCGCCATCAAAAAAAGCTCCATCACACACTGCACAGTACGAAACGCCTTTGCCGGCCAGCTCCTCCTCGCCGGGGACTCCCAGCTTGCGGGGGTCTCCGCCGGCTGTGACGATTACCGCGAGCGCCCTGTACTGGGTACCGTCGTCCGTCTCAACAATCTTCTCATCACCCTCACTAAAAATTCCAGTGACGTTGGCCGTCTCGATCTCCGTACCAAACTTCTCCACATGCTCCTGCATCTTCTGTGCAAGCTCTGGCCCCTTGACCAGCCCGAACCCAAGATAGTCGTCTATATCCTCCGTGTTCCAGAGCTGGCCCCCGGGTATGCCACGTTCAAGCACCAGGGTTGGAACGCGCGACCGGCTCGCATACAGGGCAGCCGCCAATCCGGCCGGGCCTGCTCCGACCACGATAATCTCGTATTTGCTGCTGTCGTTAGAATCGGTCATCATTACCTTCGTTGGTTGATTCTACTTGTCACCGTAGTGACCCTGTGCAAGTCACTGTAGTGATCCTGCCGCAAGCCCATTCGGTTCAGTGCGATTGTCATCTGAATCCCATCGTTTCACGGTCTTTCGTAACTGCAAGTATGCAATCAGGCCCGGCACTGTCGGCAACCAGAATGCAAATGCCCTGTAGGAGAGCACTGCGACCACGGCAGCGTCTGGCGGTACGCCGAAGATCGTGAAGGCACCGACCATGCCGGCATCGACCGCTCCCACGCCGCCCGGGAAAAACGGCAACAGATTTGCCAGCATGCCGACAAAATACCCCATAATCAGAACCGCCAGTGGCGGTGCATCACCGAAAGCCTTGAAGCAGGCCCACAGCACAAGGATGTCAAAGACCCACCACATGGGCGCACCAAGCAACCCGATCCTCCTACTCCGGATCAACTGAATTGCCCAGCGGGTCCCCTCGGCCACAAGCGCAGGGCCGGTTGCCAGCCTGCTAGCGATCTTCGCCACCTTGCGCCTACCTCGTGCAAGCTTCTCCAGCCTGCGCTCTATGTCGCGCGGAATCAATGTCATCAACAGGAAGATGAGGATCAAAACACCGGCAAATATCGCCGGTATCAGTGTCACCTCAAACGGAGCGTTGCCGGGGAAGAGCCCAATCCGCAAGAAGAGTCCGTCAATCATGAGCGTGAGCATGAAGGTGCCGTACAGAAGCGCCATGAACGTGACCAATCTGCATGCGACAAGCCTTCGCCGCATTCCGGAGCGGCGTACCGCCCAGTATGTGAGTGCAATTCCTCCGGCGCCCGCCGCAGCAAAGAATCTGGTGGCGGCAACCCCTGCCATGGTGATCTGATAGGAGGCACTCCAGGAAATCCGGCTATCCCTGTCGATGAATACCGTGCGGAAAAGCGCAACGTAGCCTGCGAACGAGCAGAGCTCGAATAAAAGCGCAAGAAAGAGCCATGCAGGGTCACCTTCGCGCAAGCGATCTATCACCTTGTTCAAGTCGGCGAGCTCAGGCAGAAGAAGGTATACGGCCGCGCCGGCAATTACGACTGCGATTACAAATGCTATTGCCCGACGTTTTGAGGTTTTGGTGTTCCCGTTTGTCAACACAGGCACAGTCGCCCCGCTCGATTAGTCTCTGGCCCTCGCCCCAAGAGCATGCACATGGCTCGAGATCCCGTTCAGCATGGGAGAAGCCTTCGGTTCGTACCTTTTAATCGCCTCTGCCAGCGCGTATCCTGCAACGAGGTCGATCACGTAATGCTCGCCAAGATAGACGAGCCCGTAGCCAAGCGTCATTGCATAGCTCCAGCCGATCGCTCCAGCCACAGGCCCGGTCTCGGCCAGTATCCGAGCACCTGTCACGCTGGTTGCAAAATGAAGCGATGGCATTGCGGCCACCTGGTTCCCGCTCAGGAACTCGAACATGGGTTTCCAGGAATCCCCCCATGTCCTCTCCCCTGCTTCGACCATGATCCTGCGCACCGGGGGAATTCTCTTCTCTTGCGCTGCGTACCAGGGAGGAGCGGTGGGAACGGCCCAGTAGACGATAGAGCCCAAATCGTAAACCGCTGCCATCAATGTCGCCGCCCGCGCAAACTCCTTGGGCTTGCGATACATCGTGTAAAGAACTGAACCGTGTGGAAACAGATACCAGAGCCAGTGGACCCATGCGAGCACGTAATCGACTCGCTTGAGGTGGCCGGGGTTCGGCTTGGGCTGAATGCGAGAAGTTGGGATCTTGCCGACGCCTATCACCCGGTCGCAGTCGATCGGATACTGAACGTGAACCCTGCTCATCAATTTCTCGGGATTATCGTTCGGCAACTCATAGGCAGCAAAATATGCCCACATCTGCAGGGCATATATCCCCACATCGCGGAACTTCGAGCGCGGAGCTGCGACGGCAAGCCCCAGCGGCGCTGCCGCCGATACCACGATTGTCGTAATCGGCCGCAGACGCAACTTTTTGCGCAGCAGCGGAGTCGCAATCCCACAGGCAACTGCGGTCCACCCGGCTACCCGCAATATGCGAGCGCCTCTATTAGCGCCTCGGCTTTTCCTTTTTATTTGCAACGCCACCAGCGAGCGAGTATATGCTTTTATCCTTGAGCGGAGCAAATACAACTGTCCGCCCCGTGTTCATGAAATCGTAACGTTCGGACAGGATAGGGAGGATGCAGTGCCAGAAACAATCACATGGGAACTGGACAATGGAGTCGCGAAGATCACGCTCAACCGCCCCGATCGGCTCAATGCAATAAATCAGAAGTTGATCGAAGAGCTTGGCGAATGCCTCGACCAGGCGAAGTCGCCCGAAGTGCGAGTGGTCGTGCTTACCGGCATGGGCCGTGCTTTCTCCTCGGGCGCAGATCTAAAGGAGATAGGCTCGTTCATGGCTTCTGACTCCGGCGAAGTCAGGCCGTCGGGGTTCCTGCGGAATCATTACCACCCCGTATTTCACACAATCGTTGAGCTTGAAAAGCCCGTAGTGGCCGCCGTGAACGGAGTAGCGGCAGGAGTCAGCTGCAGCCTGGCGCTTACCTGTGATCTCATCTGGGCAAAGCAGTCTGCTTCATTCCTGTTGCCCTTTGCGCGAATTGGGCTTGTCCCGGACGGTGGATCAAATGCAATTGTGCCGGCGTCCATCGGACGAACGCTCGCGATGGAATTTGCGATGCTGGCCGAGCCGATAAAGGCTGAGCGAGCAGCTGAATTGGGGCTCATCAACCGTGTGGTTCCGGACGATGAGTTCGATGGCGAGATCGACGCTCTCGCGACCAAGCTTGCATGCGGTCCCACCGTGTCATACGCCAGCGCCAAGAAAGCAATCAACCGCGCGACACTTGACGATCTCGACCAGATACTTGAGTTGGAGGCAGACCTTCAGGACCACTGCAGCAAGACTTCTGACTTCGGAGAGGGTGTCGCCGCCTTCCTGGAAAAGCGTGATCCGAACTTCAAGGGGAGTTAGGCAGCAGTTGCAGCGTGTGTCGGTAGTAGAATCCGGCACTTCTTGAACATGGGACATCTACGTAAACTCCTAACTCAATCAATTGGCACTGCGCTGGTCTTGACAGTGCTGCTTGTGCTCATGTTTGCGGACATAGCCTCCGCGGGCCTGATCACACCAGAATCGGGTGGCTCTGGCGGAGCCGACAACACGCTCAGCCTTTACAAAATCGTTCTCTACATCGCGCTGGGTGTGTTCGTCGCAGTCGAGGGAGTGCTCATCTACTCGATCATCAAATTCCGCCGCAGGCGGGGAGACAAGCCCGCAACTTTTACGGGCAACAAAAGGGTTGAGATCGGTTGGACTCTGGGTGCAGCCCTGATTCTCGTCATTCTGGCAGTTTTGACCTTCGTGAAACTCGATGGCATCAGCAATCCACCGGGGGTAGATCTACCGGAGCCCAGTCTTGTGCGCTCAGGCTCTGCAGATCAGGGGGGCGATGTCGCTCCGGACCCTGCGGTCTCTGGCGATCGCATCACGATCAATGTCGCCGGGCAGCAGTACCTCTGGCGATTCTCTTATCCGGACGGTAGTTTTTCATATCACGAGCTCGTCGCGCCGGTCGATACGGTAGTTACCTTGAAGATCACATCCAATGACGTCGCGCACAGCTGGTGGATCCCGGAGCTCGGCGGTAAAAGGGATGCGATTCCCGGGTACCAGCAGTACACCTGGTTCAAAGCCGACGAGCCGGGTGTGTATGACGGCCAGTGTGCGGAGCTGTGTGGAGCCCAACACGCGAACATGTTTGCACGAGTGCGAATCGTCCCAAAGCAGGACTACGTGCGGTGGCTTTCACAGAACAAGCACGATATAGATGAAGCCGGCAGGGAGCTGGAACGTCTCAGACCAAAGTTTGAGCAACTTCAAGATGGATAGCTTAGAGCCAGGTAGATCGAGAGAGATGCGATGACACCGAGAGTCGAGCCAGAGGGCCCAACACCTGAGATACTTGTCAGCGGCATCAAGTCCGAACGCTCAACCTGGATTGACTGGGTGACGACAACCGATCACAAGAAGATCGGAATCCTCTACCTCTTTACCACCTTCATCTTCTTCCTCGTCGGCGGAGCCGAGGCCCTACTGCTGCGCATACAGCTCGGTGCAGCCGATAACACGTTCCTGGATCCGCAGACCTACAACCAGATCTTCACTCTGCACGGGACTACGATGATATTCCTGTTTCTGGTACCGGTGTTTGCGGGGTTCGCGAACTACTTCCTGCCGTTGATGATAGGAGCCAGAGACGTCGCCTTCCCGCGCCTGAACATGCTTTCCTGGTGGCTTCTCGTCTTTGGTGGCGTGACTCTGTACGCCAGCTTGCTCTGGAGCCCGCCCGAAGCCGGGTGGACCTCGTATGCGCCACTCTCGGAAAACACATTCCTGCCGGGATCGGGCATCGATACGTTCATCGTTGCGCTTCATCTGGTCGGCGCGTCGACGGTAATTGGTGCGATCAACTTCATCGCGACGATAAAGAACATGCGCGCACCGGGCATGAGTTGGAGCAGATTACCACTGTTCGTATGGTCGGTTCTGATCTACGCGGTTCTCATTCTGATTGCCACCCCGGCCATCGCTGGAGCACTTGCAATGTTGCTCGTTGACCGGCAATTTGGCGGCTCGTTCTTCGATCCTGCGACGGGTGGAAACGCAATGCTCTGGCAGCACCTGTTCTGGTTTTACTCACACCCGGCTGTATACATCATGGTGCTACCGGCGTTTGGCATGGTCAGCGAGGTAATCCCTGTCTTTGCCCGCAAGCGCATCTTCGGACAGACGGCTATGGCGGCTTCGATGGCTGTAATCGGTTTTATGGGCCTGCTGGTCTGGGCTCACCATATGTTCACGACCCCGCTACCGACAGTGGTGCTGATCATCTTCATGCTGACGACGATGGTGATTGCGATCCCCACCGGTGTCAAGGTATTCAACTGGCTGGCGACGCTGTGGCGTGGCTCGGTCACCTACACAGTCCCCATGATATTCGCATTGGGCTTCCTTGCTCTCTTTGTAATCGGAGGTGTCACCGGTGTCATGCTTTCAATCGTTCCGATCGACTGGCAGACCCATGACACGTATTTCGTGGTAGCCCACTTCCACTTCACGATGTTCGGAGGCGGTGTTTTCGGCCTCTTCGCCGGCCTCTACTACTGGTTCCCGAAAATGTCCGGGCGCATGATGAACGAAGCTCTGGGAAAGCTCTCATTCCTGTTCATGTTCATCGGGTTCCTTCTGACTTTTCTGATCCAGCACAGCCTGGGTCTGTCGGGCATGGTGCGCCGTATCTACGAATATTCGGAAAGTGCGGGCTTTGCCACAGAAAACCTTATTTCCACGATCGGCTCGTTCGTACTCGGCTTAGGTGTGCTGCTGACCATCGTGAACGTCCTTTACTCCCTGAAACGTGGGCGCAAGGCGGGGCCGGACCCATGGCGCGGCAACACACTCGAATGGTTTACTGAGTCACCTCCCCCGGAAAACAACTTCGATGAAATCCCTGTTGTAACCAGCCTTACGCCGATGCTGGATATCCGTGAACAGGTCGAACGAGAGAGCGGGCAGAAAGACTCGGAATTGAATCCCGCACCCTGATGAGCGGGGGGATTGGTAAAAGATCGAGTGCATCTGTGCTGGCACGCTGGTCGGTAGTTGCGACTGTACTGACGTTCTTGCTGATCATCCTCGGTGGAGTCGTCAGAGTCAGTGACAGCGGCCTTGGCTGCGGTCCAGCGGGAAGTGGCACGCAAGGCTGGCCGCTGTGCGACGGTCGTCTGCTACCTCTGCTCGACTCCGGCACGTTGACCGAGTACAGCCACAGGCTGCTCGCAGGACTGGTAGCCGTCGCTGCAGTGTTCCTGCTTGTGTTCGTCTGGCGAAGGCTTCGTAACAACCGCCCAGCCTTGATACTTGCCGGACTGGCACTGTTCTCGGTTTTGATACAGGCAGTGCTCGGAGGCCTGACTGTTGAGGATAACTTGAACGAGTCACTGGTCGCAGCCCACCTGGGGCTGGCAATGCTCCTCTTGGCGATATTCATGGGAATGCGCAAGGTGACCGCCGTGCGTGACGACAGCTCAATCGGAAGTGGAATATTTCTTAAGTTCGTTACAGCATTTGCATTGGTAGCGGTACTGGGCACGATCGTTGCCGGTGGATATGTGGCGGGCACCGAGGGACACGGTCGCGCCTCCTTTGTAAAGGGCACGGGGGCGCACTTGGCATGCGGTAAGGAGTTCCCCTCCTGCCAGGGAGCGTTCCTTCCGTTCGGAAGGAGCAAGCCGGTCGACATTCATCTGGTACACAGAGCGTTCATGTACGTCGCATCTGCGCTGATATTGATGCTCTTTGTTATTGCCGCCGTCGTATCCAGGTACCGGAAACTTTTTCCAATGGCTGCGCTCGGTCTAGTCCTCCTGGTACTGCAGGTCCTGCTCGGCGCTCTGAATGTTTGGGTCGGCGAGAAGGGATGGCTCGTGATTGCGCATCTTGCCATGGGAACAGTATTGTGGATTTGGATCGTTCAGTTTGCCTTGAATCTATTACCGGCCCATCGAGAGGCACCGGCAAAGGCCGCCGCCGGAGAGCAAGCACATGCAATTCCAACGCAAGATCTGACATAGAACATGGATATCGAATCCAAAGCCGAACAAAAGACTCAGACGCTCCGTCTCCCGCGCCGGATTCCGGCGATCATCAGGGACTACATCGCACTGACTAAGCCACGGGTAATTTCTCTGCTTTTATGGACAACGGTCGTGTCGATGTTTGTTGCCGGGAGCCCATCGCTGATCGTAGTTGTTGCGACCGTGATCGGCGGCTATCTGGCCGCTGGCGGTGCGGGCGCAATCAACCACTTCCTCGACCGTGACGTAGATCGACGCATGAGCAGAACCTCCAATCGACCTGTGCCTGCGGGGCGCGTGCATCCTGCGGCCGCACTGTGGTTTGGAATTGCACTCGGAGCGCTGTCTTTCTCGATCTTCGCGGTAGCCGTGAATGTGCTGGCAGGCGCACTTGCGATAGGTGGGCTGCTCTACTACACCCTCGTCTACACCGTCTGGCTCAAACGCAAGACCCCACAAAACATCGTCATAGGCGGCATCGCCGGTGCCATGCCGGTGCTGGTGGGATGGGCAGCCACAACCGGCAGACTGGACATCGGCGCACTTTACCTTTTCGCGATCGTCTTCTACTGGACTCCGCCTCACTTCTGGGCGCTTGCACTTTTGATCAAGGACGAATACGCGAAAAGCGGCATACCAATGCTTCCCGTCGTTCGCGGCGAGACAGAGACCTGCCGCCAGATCTACCTATACACATGGCTGCTGGCAGCCGTTACCGTGCTCCCCTTTGCCGGGCAGCTTTTTGGAGTTTTCTATCTGGTTTCAAGCCTGGTATTGAATGCGGTGTTCCTGCTTTTCGCGACAGCGTTGATCAAAAGACCTGAAAAGCGGTCGGCAAAACGACTGTATCTCTACTCGTTGCTCTACCTTGCCCTACTATTTACGGCAATGCTCGTTGACAAAATGATCGGCTAGAGAAAATTGAACCGCAGAACCGCACGAAAAAACATCCACACCGGTCTGGCGCTTGGCTCGGTGGCCTTTATTGTCTTTGGGCTAACATTCCTTGCAGCTCACATTTACCTGGTCTGAGGATACGAAGTGCCAGATCCGAAACCTAAAACCAAGCAGAGAGAAGAGATCCGTCTACCGGGCCCATCGGCCTCCCCGCTTGCAACCGCAATAGGCTTGTCCTTGCTGTTGGTCGGCCTTGTTGTCAACTGGGTGATAATCGCCGTTGGTGGAGTGGTCCTTTTCGTTTCCATGCTGTGGTGGATCGCCGAAGCCAAAAGAGATTTCAGCCAGCTCCCCGAGTAAAGGCTTGTTCCGGCAGGCCGAAGGTTTAGCTTCTCTCAGCTGATAACGCCAGCGTGCACCCAGGTACGCACAATGTCGCGCATCGATATAACGCCCACCAACTCTCCGCCGTCCACAACAAGCAGATGCCTGAAGTTGTGTTTAACCATGGTCTCGGCGGCGTGCGCCAATTCCCAGGTCGGGCTGGCAATGATCAGGTCGCTGCTCACATGATCGCCGGCCGTAGCTACATTAGGGTCCTCTCCATTGGCGACCGAGTTCAGCAGATCGCGTTCGGTCAAGATGCCGGGACCCTGTCCATCCGGATCGAATAGGATGGCTGCACCAACCTGGCGCTGAGACATCTGTTTTGCCACATCACACAGCGTGTGGGACGGGCCCACCGTCAGCACCACGTCGGTCATTGCATCTCGAACTGTCATACGCGCTCCTTAATCAAAAGCCTATCCCTACAGGCTCTGCTTCGAATCCATTAGTACCAAATGTATCAAGCTTAAGCCACTCGAACACCATTATCAATGCCTTCTTTAACCCATTTCACGTGAAATGGGGTTCACACGGGCTGTCAAGTACGTCATCATTGCACGTGCAGTAGCGTATCGAACTTGTCTTTCAGCTTGAGTGGTCATGTCTGGGCAGAAGCTAAATACAGCGATATTCAGAACCGAGCTATACAAGAACGCCACCGAGATCGTTGAGCGTGAGTATGCAAGCGATCTGACCGTTGGCGTGATTGCTCAAAGAATTGCCACCTCGAATCGCCAACTTCAAAGGGCCTTCTCCGAGATTGGGCGCACAACGTTTCGAGACTACCTGACAAAAGTCCGCATGAGACAGGCGGTAAACCTGCTGAGCAACTCTGATCTGAAAGTCGCGGAAGTAGCCAGACGAGTCGGCTATGCGCAACCCAACTACTTTTCCAAGCTGTTTCATCGTTACATTGGAACACCCCCCACCGGCTACCGCAAGATCAACGGCAGCTCGAATCATTTTCAGTGGCCACAAAGCTGGCAATAAGAATCTGTCTAGGTAGGCTCTAAAGATTCCCGTGCGCCGCGTCAAGCACGCCCCTGGCAACACCTTCCCAGCTCCACAGCCGCTTTGCCTCGTTACAGACCTCCCGTTGCAACTCATTGCGTTCTTCAGCGGGCAGGTCCATCCAGGCGTTGATACGTGCCGCAAGCTCTAGAACCGAACTTTTGCCAAGATCGAATGAAAGAAGTTCTTTGTGCTCCACAGGCACGACCGAGGCCAAGCTCGTGGAAACTTCGGCAAGGCCTGAGTGATTTGCGACGATCGGCCACACGCCACAGGCAGCAGCTTCGGCTGCAACCATGCCGAATGCTTCCGGAAAGGTGCTGGGTACTGCCATGACTTCACACTCTGGCAGCAACACAGAGAGTTGCTTGTGATCAAACTTTCCAAGAAACTTCACATTCTCAATACCCGTTTGCGATGCAAGTTTGAAGTAATTCTGCTCTTTGTCCCCGCTCAAGCCGTCAAAATATTCCGATAGATATGTGAGGCGTCCTGCAGACCCTCCCTCAAGCTCCCGCCCCCCAGCGATAATTTGCTCCAGCTCTCCCCGGTCGCCCTCGGTGAGTGCAGCAACCATCTGCTCGAGCGTATCTCTATACCTGCCAAAGCCTACGATCAGCAGCTTTGCACTTGGATGCCGTGCGAGTACATGCGGCCAGGCTGCGATCAGCAGATCGACTCCTTTGGACACGATCAGCTTGCCGACAAACACCACCAGCCTGTCCCGCCCCGGCTCCACATCATGCACCGACAGCGACTGCATGAGTTCGTTGAACGTTGCCTGTGCGTCTCCTTCGCCAGCCGGGCGAAAGATCTTTGTATCCACTCCCGGCGATCCGATTTGCACTCGGTCTCGCAGGCCTCGATCATTCATCACCGCGACCAGCCGATTCTCGATGTGATGGCTCCCGACAAGAATCGTACGTGCCCCTTCCAGCCCTTCACTCGCCTCCGGCAAGAACCTCGGGTTGGCGCCCACTGTATATTCGAGCGCACTGCCATGGATCTTCACGGCATACGGCGTCTTACCGTCGAGCGCCCGCGACAGGATCACCGGCCCCATGACGAGATGGTTCGCTAACGCAGAATCGGGCTTTACCTCCTCTGCGATGGCTCTCACCGACTCAACATTTGCCCTCAGGTACTTCTCGAGCTCTGTCTCGGTAAGCTCGTCAAAGGTCTTGGCCTCGAAACCCTCATAGCTGTCGGCAACGTAAACAGGTAGAAGACCTCCTATGTCGGGTGTGTAGACGGTGCAGCTTCCCTCCGCGGTGGAAGTGCGTATCTGCCGCAACTCGATCCCTCGTTCGGTGACCTCACCAACCGTATTTACAAAGTGGTGCTCCTCAGCAGCGCTGTCCTGGCAGACAAGGTGGACATCGTGGCCAAGCAAAACAAGTGCTCGAGCAAGGTTCGCCGTGTAAATATTGCTGCCCGTGCCACTCAGAAGGTAGCCGTGGAAGATCAGTACGCGCATTACGCTCCTGCCTTGCATGCATGCCTAACAGTCATCTTTTCCTTTTGTTTTTTTCCTTCTTAGCCGATAACAATAGGGTAGGACTTGTAGTGCTTCGCACGATCCTGTGCGGTGAACCAGGAGATCAAGCATAGGTCTGCTGCCACATCACTGAAGCATATGAAGGTATGAGCGTTTGGGCTGGGTGGGTAGCCGCGGCCCGAATCGCTCAGAAAATCACCGGGCCCTTCAGTGAAGGGCCCGGTGTCGTTTCTACCGCAGCCCGATGAGATAACCTACCGCTCACCTTGCCTGCCCGTCAGAAATACAGACTTCGCTCAAAGAGCTCCGAGAATGAGGCTGTCAGCGATCAGCTGTCACCCGACCGGATCTATGTTGATCAAGACACGGGCGAGGAGATGGAGGTCGTAGGTGAGCAGTTGCCACTTGCTCCATCACCATCAAATCTGCCACGTACTCCTGAAAACCTGCAGATCTGCCCACACTGTGAGGAACTAGTAGGCCGTGACCTGGGTGATTGCCCTTACTGCGACAGGCGGATCCCGGCGCAGAACCTTAAAACATCATAAAAAGGCCGGCTTTGAAGGCTTTGCAGGCATGGATTTTCCCTTCGGAGTCGAAGGGCTATATATGAAGAAACTCTTGCTGGGAATGATTGCAATCGCTGCCGGAGCTGCCCTTGGCGCCGGTATCGTCTCCTGCGGTGATCAGAGTTCGAGCACGACCGATACAACGACTCCCGAGTTGACGCCACCTGTAGATGTCGAAACTGCTGAGCAATCTCCACAGCCTGATAAATCAACCGGCACGACGGTCACCGGCGAAGCTGAAACGACAACGAACGAAACGACTGAAGAAAAGACGACCGCGGTCGATCGGACATCCGAGAGTAAGAAAAGCGACAAGCCTCCACCCGAGGACAGCGCAGCAGAGCGGTTCGAAAACTACTGCGACGAGAATCCCGGAGCGTGCGATTAAAGGATCGGCCCAGAGCCTATCCGTAGGAGAGGCCCTAGATCAGCTGGTCTGAACGTTCACGTAGTAAAGAAGCTGAGCGGTCCTGTATAGGCACTGGTAGGGCCTCGTGCTTTTTAGCTTGGTATGTATTACTCCCTTGCGAACGTTGCTGCAACTTCCACGCTTGCGATCGGCTCTCCATGAATACGTCGAGTCCAGATTCACACGAAACGCAGGTGCCCACGTATGAACGGTGATTGCCAGCACGTCTCCCTCTCTCACCGACATCGGGTCGTCCAAGGCAAAGGCCGGAGAGCTCCCGAAGTATGAGGTAATCTCAGCCACCTCGGTCTGACGCATCAGCCGGTAGCGGCTACCCCCTCCCCTGTTGCTCTTCGACTTACGTAAAACAGCAAGGCGCACGCGTGAGCGCGTACCGAAGATATCGTTGAAAAAGTCGACCCATTTCCCGGGAGCGCCCATGACAATGCCCCAGGAAACCACCTTCCCCTTTTTTACATCCACCATGTACGGACTTCGACGAGCTCCGGAGCGTGCCTGGAAGCCCGTCGTCTTTCCCACAACCGTGCAGTTCTTTGGTTTTGGGCTGCACGAAGGCTTTAGATCGTATGGGAACTTGCCATAGGTAACAGTTTTAGCGTTGGCGTCCGGCACCAACAAAGACCCAGTCATCACGAAAGCAACCACCGCTACCGCGAAATACAACCCATTTTTCCCATTTGCTAGCTGCATTGCTGTGTCAGGATAGACAATGGCCCCATGATTTGTCTAAACACTCAAACGTGCCCTCAGTTCCGGCTTGACCCACGTTTCTTCAATTCCACCGTAGTTTGCGAGCCTAACACAGCGATCAGACCTTGCGTCTCCACGGACCATATGGGATAGTCTCCATCCCGTGAACACTAAGGTCGACGAAAAAGAGCGCGCTGCTGAAATTTCTCGCCTTCGAGAGGAGATCGAAGCTCTCTCCGCAATTCACAGGCCGTCGGCATCGGAGGGCGAGAGTGAGGCCGCAGAGTGGATAGGAGACCGCTTTCGCGACCTTGGGCTTCAACCCCGCATTGAGGAGGAGCCGGCACACGGGACTTACTGGTACCCGATGGGGATTTCGGCTGCAATCGCCACCGTCGGCGGTATGGCGGCGCTAAGGGGCCGGCGTGGGATCGGAGCTCTGCTTGGCACCCTTGGAGCAGCATCGATATGGGACGACGTTAATGCTGGCAAGCGTCCCCTTCGTCGAGCGCTGTCAAATAAAAAAGCCTATAACGTGATAGCCGAGTTGGGACCGAAAGACGCCGAACGGACAGTCGTATTCATGTCTCACCATGACGCCGCACACTCGGGACTCATCTTCCATCCCGAGATTCCGAAAAAACTTGAAAAAGCATTTCCCGGGGCCGTGGAAAACATGGACACAAGCCCACCGCTGATGTGGTCGGTTGTCGCAGGCCCGATGCTTGTCGCATTGGGCTCGGTACTCAACAGACGTGGGATGATCAAAGCGGGGACGGCTATTAGCGTCCTTACCCAACTTGTGATGGCGGAGATAGGGTCACGTGAAGTCGTTCCCGGCGCAAACGACAATGCAAGCGGTGTGGTCTCGCTGTTCAGCATCGCACGTGCATTCCAGGACAGGCCACCCGAGAATCTGAAAATAATCCTGTTCTCTGCCGGCGCGGAGGAGTCGTTTCTGGAGGGGTCAAAGGCCTTCCTCGAGCGTCATCGAGACTCGCTGCCCAAGGAATCAACTTTCTTCGTGTGTGTGGACGGCGTTGCCTCTCCCCATCTCAACTACCTCGAGGGCGAGGGGATGATGAAGATGTGCGATTATCCGGAAGACGCAAAGCAGTTCGTGCGAGATACTGCCGATGAGCTTGGTATAGACATTTTGAGCGGGCTGAGACTGCGGAACTCGACAGATGGGCTGGTACCACTACGCGCAGGGTACAAGAGCGTATGCATAGCAAGCTGCACGGATTTGAAGGCGCCGGTCAACTACCACTGGCCCACGGACACACCGGATGCCCTGACATACGAGACCATGCACGATGCCACCCGCCTTCTGATCGGAATGGTCAATCGGCTTGATTCAAAGTGGCTTTGGTAACAACCGCTGGTCAGTGCTGATCAGGAACCTTCCCCGCCTGCATCGATAACCCCGTGCTTTGCCTTTGCCAGGTTTAAAGCCTCTTTCTTGCTTTTTATCTCTTCCAGATACTGTGCTTCGTCCAGGATGTCCAGCAGCTTGCCAACGACCGGCCCGGGCTTGATCGAGAGCTCGGCCATCAACTCGTCACCGGAAACGAGAGGAGTTCGTGGGTGCTGGTCACGCCACTCGAGCACGTAACCGATCATCTCGCGGGCCAACTCAACGTGGTCGTCTATCGCCTTCTGTTTTGTCCTGTCTCCTCTCGTGGCGAGCCTGTCTGCTATCGAAAACACGGTTACCTCTAATGCGACCGGCTCACAGACCTTGATATAGCTGTACGCCTGGCTGCGCGACAGCGGCCGATCATGCACCATGAACCCGAGTCTAAGATGATGTAGCGTGAGATCCTGAAGATATCTGCTCAGCCTGCCGCTCGTTCGCAGGCGTGCACAGATGTCTGCGGCCATGATCTTGCCCTCACGATCATGCCCCATGAATGTAACTCTGCCGTCGTCACGCTGTGCGTGGGTTTTCGACTTGCCCAGGTCGTGGAACAGCGCTCCGAATCTAAGGGACTGCCGGTAGCTGAGCTCATCCGCCAGAGGCTCTGCCATCAGTTTGCTCACAGCCCCGGCTGCCGGTCCAAGCTCGGAGTCGTCTCTTTCAAGCCGAATCAACTGTTTTAAGACTTCGATCGTATGATCGTGCGCGTCGAGATGGTGATACGGAGTCTGCCCGATGCCCTTCAACGCGGAAAGTTCTGGAATGACCACCTGCATCGCTCCCACATTGTCGAGCAGCTCGAGTCCCTCCAGAACACCGTCTGATGTGACCAGCCTGCTCAGCTCGTAAAAGACCCTCTCGCCCGACACACGTTGCAATCCCTCGGAACAACGCCCCGCCGCGGCCACCGACTCCAGCTCGGGCTTGAATCCATATTCGCACGAGATTCTTGCGAGCCGCATTACCCGAAGCGGATCGTTGTGGTATGCATCCTCGGACACGACGCGAAGAAGTCGATCTTCAAGATCCTTTGCACCGTCCACCGGGTCGATCACGTCACCGCCACCAATGGGAATCGCCATTGCGTTCACCGTGAAATCGCGTTGATGCAAATCGGCCTCGATTCCACCCTCGTTTACCGGCGATAAATCCGCCTGCCAGCTTCTGTCTGGGGCGATCACACGCCAGGTGCCAAACTTGTCGGATAACGAAAACACGTCACCCGATATACGGTCGGCGACCCCTTTTGCAACACGATCGGTCGCTGAAGACACGACAATGTCGATGTCGTCGATGTCGGTGCCCATAAGAAGGTCTCTCACCGTCCCACCGACGATCCACCCCTCTGTTTCCTCTGAACTCAGAACCGAGCGCACCGCCTGCAATGGAGCTGACTGCTCAAGCTCGGCGGAAATGCTCATTGGTCGAGATCCCGGTGAAAAACCCGGCGAACGCGCTTCGAAATACCGCATGTAACTTCGTAGTTGATCGTATCCAGCTTATCTGCAACCTCTTCGGCAAGAATACGCTCATCGCCCTGTTCGCCAATGAGTGTTACTTTGTCCCCGGTTTCAATATCCGTGTCGGAACCCAGTTCCACGGCGATGTTGTCCATACTTACGGTTCCGGCTATCTGGAATCGCCGACCGCGTATCAAAACCTCACCTCCGGCCGATAGCCCACGTCTCACCCCGTCTCCGTAGCCAATGGGAGCGATCGCCACCCAGGTCGGTTCTGATGCTTTCCACTTGCGCCCGTAGCCAACGCTCTCACCCTCTTCGATCGTCTTGACGGCTGCAACATACGACTCAATGGACAGCGCCGGTTCGAGCCCGTGATCAAACGGGCTTTTGTGGAACGGGTCCAGCCCGTATATCGCTATTCCACACCTGACCATGTCAAAGTGCGATTCCGGGCACTTGATCGCCGCGGCGCTGTTAGCTGCATGCACCAGAATCTCCGGATGGTCGGCCTTGGCTTTCTTGGCCACGGATTCAAATCTCTCCAGCTGTTCGTTCATAAACCGATCATCCGGCTCATCCGCGGTCGCAAAGTGGGTCATCAACCCGGCCAGGGACACGTGTTCGGATTCGGCTGTCAGTGCCACCAGAGATTCGATCTTGCCGGGATCCTGCTCGCCCAATCGACCCATACCCGAGTCCATCTTGATGTGTACGCGAGCGGTTACGTCCAGCTTGGACGCCTGCTCGATCACGTCACGTAAAGAATCTTCGGTCCATATGGCCATATCTGCATCGGAGCGCAGAACTGAATTCAGGCCTTCCTTGGTCAGGGCGCCCATGACCAGTATTGATTGTTCGGTATGGTGGCGACGAAGTTCGATCACCTCATCTGCCGTGACAACCGCCAGCCAAGTTGCGCCTCCAGCCACCGCCGCCTGCGAACACCAAACGTCTCCGTGTCCATAGCCATCCGCCTTCACTACTGCACAGAGCTGAGTGCCTTTGCTCAGGCCAGCCCGTATCTTCTCGCAGTTGCGCTCCACGCACGACGCGTCGATCCGTGCAACTGCCCTGTCCGGTGACTCCACTGTTTCCACACCCTGGCTTTGCACTACTGCTGGTCGGTAAGCGAACGCAGTACGTCAACCCGCGTGACCACACCAGCGAGACGTCCGTCTTTAACCACTGGTAGCCGGTTGTGGTGCTTATCTGCAATCATGCGACCGGCCTCGTGAACGGTCGCATCGGCCGAGATCGTGTCCACATCGGACGTCATCATGTCAGATACATTGCTGGCAAAGGCCTTGCGCAGACGCTTCTCAAAGCCAGCCATCGGCTCCAGAAATACAACCCCGCCCATCAGGTTGATGTAGTGCGGCAGCGGGATGTTGGTCTGCTCCTCCTCCAGCGTAAGATCATTCTCGGTAACGATTCCGACTACTTTTCCCGTATCGTCTGTCACCGGCAGACCGGGAAGTTCGTGTTCTTCCAACAGATCGATAACCTTGCGCACTTCGTCGTCCGGTGAAACGGTGACCGGATCCGAATCCATTATGTCGACAACTTTTTTCTCGCTCATAACACCCAGCCTAACTCATGGAAGCTGCCCTGGAAGCATATCGATCACATCTCCGGCAACCATACCGCTCTCGCCCACCTTCTCGGCGGCGGCGATGCCCGCCTCCGCATGAATGAAGACACCCAAGCACGACGCCTCGAATGCACACAACTGCTTGGCAAGCAACGTCCCGATGACACCCGAAAGAACATCTCCGCTGCCGGCCGTGGCCAGCCCGGATGTGGCTCCGCGACTTATAGCGACGTGGCCGTCCGGGTGGGCAACTAACGAGTCGTCACCCTTGAGAACTACCACAGCACCTGTCTCCCGAGCCAGCTCGCCTGCAAACCAGAGGCGTCTTTCCTCTATTTCTTTCGATTCGGCTTCCATCAGTCGAGCAAGCTCCCCCGCATGCGGAGTCAATACTGTTTCGCCCTCTCTGGCAGCCAGTATCTCCAGATGGCCAACCATCGCGAATAGGCCGTCTGCATCGACGACTAACGGTCGATCGACCTCGGCGACAAACTTCCTGGCCGCCTCCTGGCTCCCTTTCTCGCGTCCCATGCCCGGACCGAGAACCACCGCATCCGAGCGTCGAGATATCTCAAGTGCTGTACCTACGGCATCGACCGTCAGAGCTCCGCTCTCGTCCGCAGCGGGAACAGTCATCACCTCCAGAAGCTTCTGCTCGAAAATCGGGTTCAAAGACCGTGGAACGATCGCTTGCACGTAGCCGGCCCCGGATCGCATGGCCGCTTCAGATGCCAGGCAGACCGCGCCTGTGAGCCCCGTGGAGCCACCGAACAGTGCAACCGCTCCCACACTGAACTTGGTGCTGTCCTGGGCAGGCATTGGATAGAGATCGAGCACGCTCGAATTTATCAACCCCAATATTGGATGCGCAGACGGGGCGTCGTGTCCATCCGCTGGAGGTATTCCGATGTCAACAACCTCTGTGGAGCCCGTGCATGTCTTGCCCGGATTGATGAAGTGGCCAACTTTTCCAACATGAAAGGTAACTGTCGTCGAAGCGCGTACGGCAGAGCCGGCAGTTTCACCGGATGAGGAATCGACCCCGGAAGGCATGTCGACCGCGACGACCTTCGCGCCGTTCTCGTTTATGGCGTCGATTGCTTCTCCGGGCATCCCTCGCGGCTCACCACTGAAGCCGGTACCGAACACGGCGTCCACTACTACCTCTGCCCCCTTCACTGCTTTCTCCACATCTTCTTTTCGTTCGGCAACCGCTATCTCGCAATCGGTCTCGCGCAGTCGATCGAGATTCTCTTTCGGATCGCCCGAGATCTCGGCCTCGGGAGAAAGAAGCAGCACACGCACGGCTTGGCCGTGCTGTGCAAGAAGCCTGGCGCAGACCAGACCATCACCGCCATTATTGCCCTTGCCGCACACGATGCAAACCGAACCGCTCGGATACAGCTCGGTAACTACCCTCGCCACCTCCGAGCCGGCGTTCTCCATCAGCTCCATGCTCGGCGTGCCCTTGGTCTCGATAGCCCACGAATCCACCGCCCTCATCTCCTCGGCGGTGTACACGTGATCGAGCCATTGAGGAATTTTCATTGTTCTCTGTATGACACCGCCATCGCTGCCGCCGACCCGGATGTGTGGGTAAGCGATACAACCAAGTTTGCATTCAGCTCCTCGGCGCGTGCTTTCGCTCTTCCACGCAGCGATACTTGGGGCGGAACGGTCGACTCCACCTCCACGTCAGTGAAGCTCCACCCCTCCAGCGCAAGCGCTTTCGCGACGGCTTCCTTCGCGCAGAACCTGGCAGCCAGGTGAATGGAGGGCCTTCGATGGCCGTTCGCGTATTCAAGCTCATCGGCGCTGAAAAGACGGTTCTTTAGACGTGGCCGCCTCGCAAGAGCGCGCTCCAATCGGCCTACATCCAATACATCTATACCGACGCCGTAAATCATTCGACAGTCACGGTCTTTGCAAGATTTCTAGGCTGATCCACATTCAGGCCACGAAGCATGGCTATGTGATAGGCAAGTAGCTGCAACGGCAGTACCGCCAGCAGTGGCTGAAGCAGCCAGTCAGTGCGAGGCACGTAGAAGACCTCATCGGCCAGTTCCTCGATCTGCGTATCTTCCTCCGTCGCAACGGCAATCACTTTGGCACCGCGGGCCTTTACCTCCGCGAGATTTGACAGGATCTTTTCATAAACAGGGCTTTCGGTTGCAACGCAGACAACCGGAGTATCCTCGCCCAAAAGAGCGATCGGCCCGTGCTTCATCTCCCCGGCTGCGTAAGCCTCGGTAGGTATGTAGCTGATCTCCTTGAGCTTCAGCGCTCCCTCGAGCGCTATTGGCAAGCCGATATGGCGACCTAGATAGAGAAAGAAGTTCTGCTTGTAGTGGTTTTTTGCGACCTCGAGCGCCTTTTTGTCGGTCGCGGTGATAATCCTCCCCATCTGTTGTGGCATGCCCTTCAGGTCGGCCACCAAACGCCTCAGGACCAGCCTGTCGATAGATCCGCGCAGCTCCGCCAGCCTCAGGCCCAGCAGGTACATGATCCCCACCTGTGCGATGAATGTCTTCGTCGCCGCCACACCTATCTCAAGACCGGCCCTGCTGAACATCACGCCGTCTGCATCTCTCGTTGCCTGGGTACCGACCACGTTAGTTATGGCCAAGACTGTCGCTCCTCTCTCCCGCGCCAGCCTCATCGCCGCAAGTGTGTCCGCCGTCTCTCCCGACTGGGTAATGCCGATCACGAGATCACCGGGCCCAACAACCGGGTTGCGATAACGGTATTCCGAGGCGATGTCCATCTCGATTGGAATACGGACCCATTGCTCGATCGCGTAACGACCAACAACGCCCGCATGGTACGAGGTGCCACAGGCGACCACAATGATTCTCTTTATTTCTTTCAACTCGGTATCGCTGATGCCTATATCGCCCAGGTCGACTCCGTCTGGGCGTATGAGCCGTTCGCCCAAAGTCTCGGCCAGGGCATAGGGCTGCTCGTGTATCTCCTTGAGCATGAAGGTTGGAAAGCCGCTTTTTTCCGCCGTGTTCTCATCCCATGTGACCTCCTCGGGACTGCGCTCCACCGACTCGCCGTCGGGTGTCATGAACACGGCACCCTCGGGCCTCACCTCGACAATTTCGCCGTCTTCTACAACTTGAACCCTGTTCGTCTGTTTCAAGAATGCCGGTATCGCCGAGGCGATAAAGCACTCACCGTCGCCGGCACCAACAACAAGCGGGCACTCCTTCCGAGCACCGAGGATCAGGTTCGGCTCATCGGAATGTGCTGCACAGAAGGCAAAATGGCCCTCCAGCTCCGGGTATGTTGCACGAACCGCATCGGCCAAGCCCAGTCCTTTGTCCTTGATTTTTCGCTCAATGAGGTGGGCGACAACTTCCGCATCGGTCTCGGAGCTGAAACTACATCCACTTTGTTCAAGACGTGCGCGCAAAGACTGGTAGTTCTCGATTATTCCGTTAACGACGACTTGAACCTCGTTATCGCAATCGAAGAGGGGGTGGGCATTTTCAACCGAGGGCTTACCGTGCGTGGCCCACCTGGTATGCCCGAGCCCGGTCCTGGCCTCCGCCCATCCGTCAGCCGAATCTCCGTTTTCGCCTACCGCTTCACGAAGCTTGCTCAAGTTTCCGACTGTTCTTATCGACTCAAAGCTGCCGTTCATAAGCACGGACAGCCCTGCCGAGTCGTATCCACGATACTCGAGCTTCTCCAGCCCTTCAAGCAATAGTTCGCTGCAGGGCCGATTACCTACGTATCCGATGATGCCGCACATGATTTAGCTAGTTCAACTCTTCTCGTACTGCCTGCGAAAGCCTTTCACAGACTGCCCTACCCTCGTCCTCGCTCGGCGCCTCGACCATTATCCGAATTACGGGCTCAGTGCCTGATGCTCGAACGAGCACACGACCATTATCGCCCATCTTGTCCATCTCCGCATCTATCTCGCTCTTGAGTCGAGCGTTGGTATCGAGTCCATCCCTGTCTGAAACGGAAACATTTACCAGACACTGGGGCATCTTCTCTACCAGAGGATCCACTCCGAGATCCCTCTCCAGCCCGGATAGCGCCTCCATCATGAGCAGCGCGGTCCCGATCCCGTCGCCCGAGGGACAGAACTTTCGGTTGATCACGTGACCTGACTGTTCTCCCCCCAGAACCCAACCACGCCTGGAAAGCTCTTCGGTGATATGGCGGTCGCCGACCTTCGTGGTGACAACCTCAATCCCCTCGCGCTCCATCGTGCGCAAGAAACCCAGATTGGTCATGACAGATACAGCAACGCCGTTTCCAGTGAGCTCATCCCTGCTGCGCAGATACAGTGCTGCCAGGGCAATCATCTCATCACCGTCAAATACTTCTCCATTCCTGCTCGCCGCTATCACTCGATCGCCGTCACCATCAAATGCGAAACCTATATCGTGCCCGCCCCCCACGACACGTTCAGCCAGCACCTCAGGATGTGTGGTACCAACACCATCGTTTATGTTGCGTCCGTCGGGCCTCGTTGCAAAAGCCTCCACCTCAGCACCGAGGCTCTTGAAGATCTCGGGTGCCACCCTGCACGTCGCACCGTTGGCGCAGTCCAGCAAGACGCGCGTGCCGGCCAGATCGAGTTCGAAGGACTCCCTCAGCAGTCGCAGGTAATCGTCTTGCGCACCTTCGAGTCTGACGATGCTGCCGCACGCCTGACCCGCTGAAGGCATTCGATCCAGTAGTGATTCGATTTCCGCCTCCTGCTCGCTGTCGAGCTTTTCACCCTCGGAGTTAAAGAACTTGACACCGTTATCTCTGTAAGGGTTGTGTGACGCGGAGATAATGGCCGCAAGGTCCAGGTCGTACTTTTTTACCAGCAGTGAGGCCGCGGGTGTCGGAAGTACCCCGGCAATCAGCGCATCGCTGCCCATGGAAGTAATGCCGGCTACCATGGCGGCTTCCAGCATTGGCCCGGATTCGCGTGTGTCCCTGGCTACAAGTACTCGCCCCGGTCGGTCAGAGTCAGTTGCAATCGCCGCGGATGCCCGACCCAGCGACTGTGCCAGCTCTGCAGACATAAAGGTATTGACCTCGCCCCGAACGCCGTCGGTCCCAAACACTCTACGATCGATTTCTCGCTTTGATCCCACTTTATCGAGCCATGCCAGCCAACAGCTGGAATGGATTGACTACCTTTTTGAAAATTGTGGTTTCTTGCGTGCCTTTTTCAGGCCTGCTTTTCGGCGCTCCTTGACGCGAGAATCTCTTGTCAAAAGACCATCCTTTTTCAGCATGCCCCGCAGTTCTGGATCTGCGTTAACCAAAGCCCGTGCAATACCGTGTCCAATAGCCCCAGCCTGCCCGGCAACACCACCGCCATGCACCCGTACGAAGATATCGACCGTACTCTCCGCACCCGCGACTTGAAGCGGCCGGAACACTTTTTGCTGCAGTAGGTTCCTGGGGAAGTACTCCTTCATGTTGCGACTGTTTACGACCACCTCGCCCTTACCGGCCTTGAGGTATATGCGCGCAATGGAGTTCTTTCGCTTTCCCGTGGCCTGATAGGTCACACCGGCGTCAAGCTTTAGCTGTCTCTTTTTGGACTCTGTCTCTTCGTCATCTTTGCCTTCTGGCTTGTCAGCCTCAAGTGACTCTTTTGAAGTCTCAGTCTTGGCCGCGTAGCGATCTGCAACATCCTCATCGGTCTCCTCACGCTTCTTACTTTCCTCGATTTGTATCGGATCAAGGTGGGCGCCGGGCGGCAGCTCATCTTTCGACTTGCCCTTCTTTCCAGTCTTCTTTTCAGTCTTCTTTTCAATCTTCTTTGGCTCGTCGTCATCTTTTGACTCGGGCTGCTCAGCCTTCTTGTCTTCGATGTCGGGCTGATCTTTCTTCTCAGCTTTTTCTTGCGCCCCGTCTTTGCCCTCGGGCCCTGCATCTACATCTGCACGGGGTTCATCTTCCGGCTGTTCTTTGCTCTCAGTCCCAGCCTCTTTTTTAACACCTTCAGCCTCTTCCTCGCTTTTACCGCCTTCATCTGTAACCTCATCGCTGCGTGAGTCGTCTGCGACCGCATCGGTCGCTTCCTGCTTATCCTTCTCAGCGTCCTTCTTGTCTTCCTTTTCGCTCTGCGGGTCGCCCTTGGCCTCATCGGCTTCTTCCTGCTTATCCTTCTGAGCGTCCTTCTTGTCTTCCTTTTCGCTCTGCGGGTCGCCCTTGCCCTCATCGGCTTCTTCCTGCTTATCCTTCTGAGCGTCCTTCTTGTCTTCCTTTTCGCTCTGCGGGTCGCCCTTGGCCTCATCGGTCGCTTCCTTCTCGTCCCCCTTGGATCCCTCTTTAGCCTCTACCTCAACTGCAGCGGCATCACTATCGCTTGATTGATCGTCCGATGCCTCCTCGGCCCGGTCGTCCTGATTCTTCATCTCGTCGTCAGAAGGCTCGTTTACCTTCTTGCGATCCTCTTCTTCTTGTTTTTTTTCCTTCTTAGCCATAAGCAATCATCAGATATCTATCTTCATCTCCTTGGGTCGCTGAGCTTCATGGGGATGCTCAGCACCCGCATAGATCTTAAGTTTCCTGAGCTGCGCCCGCGCCAGCCTGTTCTTAGGCATCATCCCCTTAACCGCCATACGCAACACGTCTTCCGGCCTATTCTCGAGCATATAGGCGAGATTGTGCGTCTTCAGGCCGCCCATATACCCACTGTGCTTCCGGTACAGCTTATCCTGAAGCTTGTTACCGGTTACGGCAATACTCTTCGCGTTGACGACCACAATGAAATCCCCGCAGTCCACATGCGGTGTGTACTCCGGTTTGTGCTTGCCACGCAGGGTATTGGCCAGCACAACGGCAAGTCGCCCAAGGTTCCTGTTCGAGGCGTCAACCATATACCAGTCCCGCTGGCGAGTCGTCGGTTTTTCAACATATGTCTTCATTTCTTCACCTGCATCAAAAATGCCCCCGCGTCGTTGCAGCAAGAGGCATCGCAAACTCCTGAAATAGTAGGGGATCAGACCATACTCGTCAAAAGTGACAGTGTGACCATGATAAACGAAGTGAACATCCCAAAGTGGTTTCCATGCCCCTTTGTAACAATTAGTCACAAGTTGACGCGGCCGATGCAGTGTGTAACATCGCCATCTAAATAGACCTGCCGAATCGGCGCTGCCCAGGTAGAGCCGAGCGGGGGAACCAATCGGAGCGGTGCTTGGCACCGTCTGAGGGGCGAATCGGGTTAGGACGAAACCCGTAGCGCGGCTTTTTCAGCGCGAGCCCGACAGCTAACTCCGCAGGCTATGGAAAAGAGAGGGTCATTGAATAACTCGGTGGAATGCTCGGTTCCACGCTTTGGAAAAGCGTTGGCTCCGATGGTAACAGCAGTTATATTCTCACTACTCGTCGCTCTTTCAGGCGATATGGCGGCTGCGTCCACGGGATCGATTACTGCCAAGGGTGGTGGAGTTTCGCCTAGCAGGCCGAAGGTACTATCCGCACAGTGCTGGCTCGATCAGGGCTTGAGCTGCTTCGGCGATCGCACAGTGCGACCCGGCCAGCCACTGCTGCTTACCGGCAAGAATTTCAGTAGAACGGCAGAAATAGTTTTCCGCCCAGCTCGCTCCAAGAAAGCAAAAAAGAGACGAGGCAGCGGCAGAATTGCAAGGTCAAAGGCAGCTGCCGTCGTCAAGACAAGCTCCATTGACAATTCGCAGCTGGAAGCATCCGTGCCGATGCTGAGACAGGGCAAGTATCTCGTCCAGGTCAGAAACAGCAGCGGGCTTCAGTCGAACCCGAAATCGATCAAGGTGCTCGCAAGGCCACAGATCAAACCCGGCAACACCCCGAGAATCGTCGATGCCGTGGCGAAGTTCAGGCGGTTCTACTCCGGGGGAACGCAACCCCAGGCATTTGTCTTCCAGGTCTCGTCACTACAGTCCACGGTGCAGGCGAATGTTGAGCTTGTCGAAATAGCGAGCGGCACCGTACTGCGACAATGGAACGTAGACGCGAAAACGAACAAAGCCACAAATGTGACCTGGGATGGAAGCCTGATAAATGGCGACGCCGCTCCCGAGGGCCGATATCAATTTAGGCTTCAAGTCTCCGACAGTGCCGGGAATGTGACAACATCGACGGGCTCGCTTGCCGGCAAGGAAGCGAAGAAAAGCGCAACCTTTAGCTACCAGAAATACGTATTTCCCATCCAAGGCAGCTATTTCATGGGTCGCGGTCGAAGTGCCGGCCACGATGGCGTAGATGTGATGGCAAAAAGAGGCACACCCTTGGTTGCCGTAACGAGTGGAAAGATCGAGTACGTCGGAAACCACGGGCGAGCCGGCATCTACCTGATTATCAGCGGATTTGACAACAAGCGATACTTTTACCTGCACATGAACGAAAGACCACTTGTCTCAAAGGGGGACCGAGTTAGTGCGGGCCAGAGAATCGGCAGCGTCGGCAATACCGGCAACACGAGTGATTACCACCTGCACTTCGAGGTAAGAGATAAGGCTGGCAAGAACAAGCGCTCCTGGTTCGGCAGAACGCTCGATCCAAAAAAGTTCCTCCTGGGTATAGCCAGGTAGCGTTAGTCAATAGGCGTCGGCGAACGCCAATACCTCCAATATCACTCCTCACAGTAATTCTTGGCATGCCTGAGGGTCGTTTCGTATATCGGAAACCTCAAGGAGGAAATAATCTTCATGCACGTTCCACTGTTACATGCTCGCACGGAACCATCGGACACCGCCTCAAGATCTAAAGACATCACCAGGAGATGTCTCGCGCCTCTCCTGCTTAGTTTTGTGACTTCACTGTTGCTCGCTGCAGCCGTTCATGCACAGACTCTGGGCTGGCCCCTGCCGCAACAGGCGGCTATCGGGGCTCCACAGGTACACGTAGACTTTTCAAGCGCCGGCATCCCCGACGGAACCAGATATCCAATTTTCCAAGGGACAGTTGATCCTGCCTCCGGTGCCACCTTCAACGCACCGTCAAGCGGTACCGTATCCACCGTTCGATTGCAGGTTGCCCTCCCCGAGGCTGGTAGCAAGATCCAGGCGATACATATTCGGCCTGCAACCGCAGCGAATCTATTCACGGTAATGGACGAGTCGGCGACGGTAGCGGTCGCACACGGGCTCAATGAAATACACAACCTGAACTTCAAGGTGAAAGAGAACGATCAGATTGCAATAGCCTTCCATAAAGGCTTCAAAGGGTGGGCTTTGGCCTTGGGCTCGGGGTCGGGGATAACAAAAGATCAACCGTGGATGGGTGTCGACAGCCAGTTCGGAGGAATTTACAGCGTTGGCAACACCCTGGTTTTCTTCCCAATCTATACAGTAAGCGCCGTACCGTACAAGGAGCCCGTAAGGCTCGCCTACAACTTCGACTTTGAATCCGACTCAGCCGAGGAGCAACCTGTTCAGGATCAGAAAACCGCTTCAACGCCGGCAAATCCCCGGTCTGATTCGACCCAGCTGCAGAAGCTGTTGCGTGAGGGACTCACGATCTCTCATGTCCTGGTGAGGCCCTCTCGTGTCAAAGCAGTATCGAAGATGCGAAAGGGCAAACGACGTTGTCGCACCAAATCATCCGCAACTCATCTGTTTGTCTCTCAAGAGAAGACCGAGCTTCCCTCGTGGAGAGGCAAAGGATGCAAACGCGGTGGCAGACTGTTGACCACCATCAATTACAAGGCCGACCGAATCATCCTCAAAATCAAGAAACGCCTGAAACGACGCAAGAATCGCAAGCGGCGCTACAAGACCGTTGGCTATCTGAACGTCAGAAATCTACGAGAGGGCAAGAACACTCTCTACTGGGACGGCTGGGTACAGAAGAGCGTCAGGTCAAAGAGGTGGCGCAGGCTTGCCAGGGGTTCGTACCGGCTTGAGGCCACCGTCGATGTAACCGTTGAGGGTCGCAAGTTCAAGTCCAGAAAGCGCTCCGCTTCGTTCTCGATCAGGCGATAAAAGATCCTCGAAACAGTCTCTAAGAAGGTTGCGAATACGTCACTCCCACTCGATAGTGCTCGGTGGCTTTGAGCTTATATCGAGCGCTACCCGGTTCACGTGCGGGATCTCGTTCATCAGGCGAGAGGAGATCTTCTCGAGCAACTCATGAGGAAGCTTCGCCCAGTCCGCCGTCATCGCATCGTCAGAAGTCACGGCGCGGATGATGATCGGGTATGCGTAACTACGCTCATCTCCCTGGACTCCAACTGACTTGACGACCGGAAGCACGGCAAACGACTGCCAGAGCTCCTTGTACAGATTTGCCTTGCGAATCTCGTCCTGGATTATGGCATCGGCCTCTTGCAGTATTGACAGCCGCTCACGGGTCACTTCGCCCCCGACGATGCGGATCGCCAAGCCCGGCCCCGGAAAGGGCTGACGCCATACCATGCGCTCCGGTAGGCCAAGCTCGTCAGCCACCTTGCGTACCTCGTCCTTGAATAGCGTTCTAAGCGGCTCGACCAGATCAAAGCTGTGCTCATCCGGAAGCCCCCCGACATTGTGATGCGACTTGATCTTGGCTGCGGAACCGGCTGAATCCGTGCCCGGCCCACCGGACTCGATCACGTCCGAGTAGAGTGTGCCCTGGACCAGGAATCTGACCCCTTCCAGCTTCGCCGCCTCCTCCTCGAAGGTGCGGATGAACTCCTCTCCGATAATAATCCTCTTTTCCTCGGGATCGACTACGCCCTCCAATTTGCTCAAGAACCGCTCGCACGCATCCACATGGATAAGCGGGATGCGATAGTTGTCTTGAAATGTTGCAACCACTTGCTTCGCTTCGTTCTTCCTCAGCAGCCCGTGATCGACAAGTATGCATGTGAGCCGTTCACCCACCGCCTTGTGCACCAACAATGCGGCGGTGGAAGAGTCAACCCCTCCCGAAAGCCCACAGATGACCTGTGCGTCACCCACCTGCTCTTTTATCCGCGCAACCTGCTCCTCGATGATCGACTCGGGGCTCCACTCGCCTTCCAGCCCGCACACATCTAAGAGGAAGTTCTTCAGGATCTGCATACCCGCGGGCGTATGGACAACTTCCGGGTGGAACTGGATTCCGTACAGATCCTTTTTTTCGTCTTCCAATGCTGCAACCGGTGACACAGAACTGGATGCCAAGGCCTTGAAGCCGGGGGGCGCTTCATACACGGTATCGCGGTGACTCATCCAGCACGTCTGGGACTCATCTAGGCCCGCTAAAAGCCTGCCTTCGCCTGTTAATTTCAGATCAGTGCGCCCGAATTCACCAACCTCGGCTTCCTCCACCTTTCCGCCCATCGTCTTCGCCATCGCCTGCATCCCGTAGCAGATGCCCAGAACGGGGATGCCCAGCTCAAGGAGCTGCCGACGAAGCTCGGGTGCCCCACTCTCACTCACTGATGCCGGCCCACCTGAAAGCACGAGACCCGCGGGACGACGTGTTTCGATTTGCTCGATCGGCACGTCGTGTCGAACAAGCTCCGCGTACACTCCACACTCTCGTATTCGACGCGCAATCAACTGCGAGTACTGGCCTCCGAAGTCGATGACTATAACCTCGTCGGAGGCACTGGCAGGGTTCACTTTATCTTTCGATTTCTCCAGAGTGTTCGAGCCGCCTTGCATCAAGGTCTTCTATAACTTCTCCTCTGCGCCCAGCGGAGTTTTTGCTTTTCCGTCTGAGCCCATGCCAACCTGCTGCTCCATCTGCAGTTGTTTTCCCTCTGTCTTTAATGCCGGTGCAACCATGATCTCGGCTCTGTGAAAAGAGTGGATATCTTCGTAGCCACAAGTGGCCATCGACGTCCTCAGCGCTCCCATTAGATTGAATGTGCCATCGTTTTCTTTAGCGGGGCCAAGAATGATCTCCTCCAGCGTGCCGCACTGCTCCGTCGCCACTCGAGCTCCTCGGGGAAGCGTCGGATGAAAGGTTGCCATGCCCCAGTGATAGCCACGACCCGGCGCCTCATATGCACCTGCCAGTGGGGAACCGACCATCACTGCGTCTGCGCCGCAGGCAATCGCCTTTGCTACATCTCCCCCTGTGCGCATCCCCCCGTCCGCAATCACGTTCACATAATCTCCCGTTTCAAGCATGTGTTGCGCGTGGGCAGCTTGAACATCTGCGATTGCAGTCGCCTGCGGCACTCCAATTCCCAGCACCCCTCTGGTCGTGCACGCCGCTCCGGGACCGACGCCCACCAGCACGCCAACAGCTCCGGTGCGCATCAGGTGCAGGGCCGTCGAATATGAAGAGCATCCACCGACAACGCAGGGTATCGGAACCTGGGCCGTGAATTCCTTGAGGTTCAACGGCTCGACTGTCGAAGAAACATGCTCCGCGCTAATCACCGTCCCCTGAATGACGAGCATGTCCAGCCCCCCCTCTATGGCAACTTCGTAATATTCCTGCACCTTCTGCGGTGTAAGCGAGCCACATGCCACCACACCCTGGTCTTTGATCTCCTCAATCCTCTTGGATATCAGCTCCCGCTTGACCGGCTCCGAGTAGATTTCCTGCATAACGGCGGTTGCATTGCTCGCCGATAGCTTCGATATTCGCTCCAGCTGTGTGTCTACATCGTCGTAGCGAGTCCATAGTCCCTCGAGATTCAACACCGCGAGACCTCCAAGCTTGCCGATAATCCCCGCCGTTTTAGGACTCACCGCCCCATCCATTGCGCTGGCAAGCAGCGGTAGTTCAAATCTGTAGGGACCCAGCTTCCATGAGATATCGACATCGTCGGGATCACGAGTACGTCGCGACGGAGCGATCGCGATTTCGTCAAAACCATACGCCCTGCGGGCCTTCTTGCCTCGCCCTATCTCAAGATCCATTTTCTAATTTTACGCATGGCGCTCGACGGCACTGCACAATCAGGCTCCGGCCATTTTCGGCTCATCGAGTTTTATCGACTCAAAGATCGCATCATTGACAAGTCTGGTTACCGCTTTTTTATCGACTATTCCCGCTCCAAAGTGCTGAGTTGATTCCGCTCCACATGCGACCGCATATCTCAAACATTCCTCTATTGGGCTTCCTCTGTAACGCTGCGCAGCGTATCCCGCAAGAAATGCGTCACCCGATCCGATCGTAGACACAGGGTCCAGCGGATCCAGCATAACTTTGTTGGCCTCTTCCGAACCAGTATCTCCCAATTTCGCGTAGCAGCCTCCGGAGTATGTGATAAACGCATCTCTCGCGCCCATATTGCATATCTCGCGAACCGCCGAAAGGCTGTCGCTCTCTCCATGAAACTCGTGCCCCACAAGCTCTTCGGCTTCCAGCTTGTTAGGCGCCACGATGTCGGGGCCGGCGCGAACGGCCAACTGCAATGGCGCTCCATATGTATCGACGATCGTCACCAAGTCAAACTGCTTCAGCTCCTTGATGATGCTGGCATAGATTGAGTCGGGCACTCCTCTCGGGACGCTGCCGGCAAAAATGCATACCTCGGCGCCCCTGGCCAGATATAGCAGCTTCTCTATGAACATCTCAAGCTCATTCTCCGAAACAACTGGACCGGGTTCGATTATCTCAGTCTGTTCGTTTGATGTGGGATCGATCACAGCGACAGATGTCCTCGACTCGCCCTGAACGCGCACAAAGTCGTTCAGGATTTCCTCCTGCGTAAGATGGGTCACTATCCTGTCGCCGGTTAAGCCGCCGGCCAAGCCCGTCGCGATCACAGGCTCACCCAGAAGCTTCAGAGCACGTGCTACGTTGACGCCCTTTCCCCCCGGCATGGTGACACTGTCCACCGCTCGATGACGGTTGCCTAGCCTGAAGTTTGGAACGGACAGTGTCCGATCCAAAGCTGCATTCAATGTCACTGTGATGATCATTTCCGGTGTCTTATGACCCTATACAGTATCCAGCCGATAGCCATCACGACGATTAACAGGATTATGCTCAACGGCTTAAGCAAATAGTAAACGGCTTTCTGAACCGTACCCGCCCGTTCAACTGTTCGCGAAGCAACCAGGTCTGTGCGGGCAGCTGTTTCGCCGTCCACGATTACCTTCACGGTTCCGATACCTTTGCCGCGTTTCGTTTCCGCAACCTTTCTTGGAAACTTGGATACGACCCTGACGTCCTGATCACGCCTGGCCTGCACAGACAGACTTCGTGCCGCCCTTAACCCAACCTTCGTTCCCCGGAATCGAACATCGGCATCGCCATACTTACGACCCTTTCGCACTGCTTTAACTGTTCTGTATCGGCTGAAGCCGTACTTGAAAAGAGCCAGCGTACCGGCATCCCGGCTTGCCTCCGAATTCGCACCAAGTAGCACCGTAACGAGATTCACGCCTTTCTTGGTACCGCTTCCGATCAACGAGAAGCCGGACTTCAAGGTCCTACCGGTTTTGACCCCATTCACAAACTTGTACTGTGCCACGAGACGGTTACGATTGACGAGCTTGCGCACCCGGTCGCCAGACCTGATCGTCTTGGTCGGGCTGCGCACTATCTGGCGAAAGCTACGTATTTTCATCAACTTCCGGGTAAGGCGTGCCAGGTCATTTGCGGATGAGAAGTTATCGGCATCATCAAGCCCGATCGGATTTGCAAACCGCGTGTTCTTGAGCCCAAGTTGGCGGGATCTGCTGTTCATTTCACGAACAAATGAATTGGTAGAGCCGGAAAGCCTCTGTGCAAAAGTTATGGCCGCATCGTTCGCGCTCGCCAATAAAAGTCCGTACAGCAGATCCCGAACGCTCATGGATTCCCCCGTTCGCAGGCCGATCTTCGATTCCGCAGGTTGCGGACTGTATGGAGCAGCAGTGATCCGCTCTTCAAGAGGAACCTGCTCGAACACCAAGAGAGCAGTCATCAACTTCGTTAGGCTCGCGATCGACAGCTTTCGATTGGCCGACTTTTCGTAAAGTATCTTGCCATCATCTACATCTACAACCAAAGCGGCTCGCGCGTTTACATCCGGTGGGCTTGCAGCCGCGCCCTGCGACCCAAATGCGATCGCCGTAGCCGATACGGCAAGCAAGACAAACGCCCACACTCCACGCCGAGCGGACAATTTGTGGTTCAAGCAGTGAAATTCGAACATGCGAGCAGCACGGAAGTTCACATCAATCCTCTAGCCCTGGTCACTTGAGTTTTAGTTTCTGTCCCGCCACAAGGCCGCGCGGGTCGACATCCGGATTCAGCTCCTCGAGCTCGGCCATTGAGACCCCTGTCTCTTCTGCGATGGTTGCAAGGTTGTCGCCGGGCTCAACCACGTACACTCGCTCATCGGTCGTTTTCTGCGTGGTTTCTGTGGTCTTCGTAGTCTTCACGGTCTGAGTTCTGCGGCCTCTCTCCCCCGACTCGTCGTTTCCATCGTCTCCGCCGCCGAGTGACGTGAGAATGATGATGAAAAACGCGATCGCAAAAGCTACCAGCCCTATCGGCGCAAAATATCTGATCGATCTCTCCTGTTCCGGCATATCAGCCGGGCATCTTACTCGTTTGCAACGCGCCAGCAGTCATCCCTGAGTCTCTCGGCCTCCCGGCGAGCGGCCGAAGCCGGGTCACCGCCTTCTTGCTTGTACGCGTCAGTGATGCTACGAGACGCGGTTACCAGGGCTGCTGCGGGCTGAGGTTCAAAAGCGGCGGAGACTTGGTCCAGCCTGCCACCCTGGGCACCAATCCCCGGCAACAGGAAAGGCGTTCTGGGCATCAGTGTTCGTAGAGGCCCGATCAGGTCCGGGGAAGTTGCACCAACCACTGCGCCCACGCTGGATAACCCACTCTGGCCGATATGGCCCTCGCCCAACCGGGCAACCGAGGCCGCAATCCTTTCGTACACGGACTCCGTTCCGCACTCCAGATCCTGGACATCTTCGGCTCCTGGGTTTGACGTGCGTACCAAGATGAAAACGCCAGCTCCCTCTCCGACGGCTCCCTCAATGAATGCCTCGAGCGAATCGTTACCCATATACGGATTCACGGTTACGGCATCTGCCCCCAGACCGGGAATCAACCCCCACTGTGTTTCAATCCCTTTGAAGAAACCCTCGGCATACGCACGTGCTGTATGTGGAACATCGCCCCTCTTTCCATCGGCTATCACGATCAATCCCGCTTCCCGTGCCAACCGGATGACGGAGTCGAGAGTCTCACGGCCCGCAGCGCCCAACCTCTCAAAGCATGCAAGCTGAGGCTTCACCCCGACACAGAGATCGCCTACTGACTCAATCAGGATCCTGCACTGCTCAAGCACCGCGGCAGCGGCAGCTTCCGAGGGATTTGCACCGTTTCTGGCATCGAGTTGAGCTTCGGGATAGAGCTCCCTCGGATCCGGATCAAGCCCTAGCACAAGCTGGCTTCGCCGCTCCTCGACGAGCTCCGCCAGTCGATCAGCAAAATGTAAAGGCCGCCCCAAAAAATCTACCTACAGTCGATTCCTTGCGACGGCCTCAATTTACTTGTCTAACGTGACGGTTGTGCTTAATAGATAGCGACGCTCTCCTTCACCGCTTTCTTAAGCGTACTTCCAGCAGTGAACTTGGGCACATTCGCTGCCGCAATCTGGATCCTCTCTCCGGTCTGCGGGTTTATGCCCTGCCGAGCATTACGCCTCGTTACATGGAACTTGCCGAAGCCCGTGAAGCTCACTTCTCCACCCGAGCTAAGCGTGCTCTGTAGCGTATCGATAACCGCACTCACGGCCTCGTCTGCCTGGGCCTTGCTCATTCCTGCCTTATCGGCCACCTGCGCAACAAACTCTGATTTGGTCACAGCGCCTCCTTGGGTCTAGTCGAACTTTCAAGCCACACTAACACTGTCTGCGGACGAGAACAACCGTCAAGTCCACTATTCACGGGGAGGAACAATGTCACTGTCACTCCGAAGCGTCTTCAGCAATCCCTATCAGCTGGTCTGCGAGGTCCATAATCGATCGCCCTTCGGACGATTCCGGATCGACCGATTTGGCTGTCCCGTCGGACCAGCGGATAAGCACTCTCGGAGACCGCTTTATGCGACGTCGCCTAAAGTACGAGGCAACCTCTTCGCCGTATCCAAGCAGCCTGTTGATCGGGTCTCTTTTTGGCTTCACCGGCTGTTTTTCCTTCTCCAGAGCCACATGCGCTCAGCTACTACCTGCTTCAAATTCACGGATCACCGTATGCATGTCATACAGAATCAGGGCTGGCAGTGCAGATCGCCCGGTTACAGCAACGAGCACATGACGCTCACCAAGTGTGATGAACACCGATCCGCCTGTGGCTGAAAGCTCCATCTGATAAGGAGCCGAATCATGATCTGCTCCCTGTCCAGCTACCCGATCCAGAAGCTTCTGAACAACAGCGGCGGCTTCCTCCGATTGCCGGTTGAATGTTGAAGACAGAACTTCCCCCTCATCGTTTACGATCAGGGTCCGCTTCACGTCTGTAGACATCTCCGTCAGATACTGCAAGGCCATCTCAGCGTTCATTTGACACAACGTTAACGAACCCGTTGGCCACTTATGTAAGAATTAGCTCTCAATGTCAGCGCGAGTCGCCTGGATAACGGTCATCATCATCTGTCTTGTGGCAGCGTCGCTGCTGCTTATCAATGGATACACCGGCTACAGCGGAGTTCTGCTTGCGGTCGGTGCGGCCGCTGCAATCAATATCTTCTAGCCGGGCCCTAAGCCGGCGGGCAGCGACACCACGATGGCTGATTGCATCCTTCTCCTCTTGCGTCAACTCTGCCATCGTGCGCCCTCCGGCCAGTGCATCGGGGACAAATGACGGGTCGTAGCCAAAGCCACCTTCACCTCTGCGCTCAAGGATCATGCTGCCACTGCATCTTCCCTCAAACAACTCCTCTCCACCATCGGGCCACACCAGCGCAAGTGCACATACGTACTCTGCACGCCTATCGGAGATTTCACGGCACTTTTCCAAAAGCAGGTCCAGATTCTCTGCATCGCTTGCCTCGGGGCCCGCAAAACGTGCTGAGCGTACACCCGGAGCCCCGCCGAGGCCGGGAACTACGATGCCGGAGTCGTCGGCAATAACGGGCACGTCGAGTTCGTTCACCGCAGCACGAGCCTTCATTACGGCATTTTCCCCAAATGAGTCCCCTGTTTCCGGTGGCAGCTTCACCTCTGCTGGAAGGGGGTTCAGGATGTGAGGCTTCAGCAGCTCCGAGAACTCCCGCAGCTTATGCTGATTTCGCGTTGCCAGTACTAGTTCCATCACAGCCAACGGAGCCTTCAGCTAGGCAGGCAGCGAGCCCAGAGCTTCTCTCTGCCGCTCTCTGATGGAAGATATCCCGGTCGATGCAAGTTCAAGCAGCTCATCCAGTGAAGCTCTCGACAGCGGCGTGCGCTCCGCCGTCGCCTGAACCTCTATCAGCCCACCATCGCCAGACATGATCACGTTGGCATCGACTTCCGCATTCGAGTCTTCTGCGTAGTCAAGATCCAGGAGAGCTTCACCGTCAACCATCCCGCAACTGACAGCCGCAACTGTTGAGTTGAGCGGCAGCTCCGGCAGTACATCGGTTTCGACCATGTCCGCCAGTACAAGCTGCAGTGCCACGTAACCGCCGGCAATAGCCGCACACCGTGTGCCACCATCCGCCTGCAATACATCGCAATCTATGTAGATCGTTTTCTCTCCCAGTCTCTTGAAGTCAACGATGCCGCGCAAGGAGCGTCCAATCAGTCTCTGAATCTCGACAGTACGGCCATCGGGACGGCCACGAGCTACATCTCGCCTCTTGCGCTCACCGGTGGACGCCGGAAGCATTCCGTATTCGCCGGTTACCCAGCCCTCTCCCTTGCCCTTAAGCCATGGAGGAACATCGTCCTGAACCGATGCCGTGCAGACCACTCGGGTCGCGCCGATCGAGATGAGAGCCGAGCCGTCTGCTGTCTCGATAAAGCCCGGCTCTATGGTTACGGGCCGTAACTCGTCTTTGGCTCTACCGTTGGCACGATCAACTCCCATTGTTTTTAGGATTCTAGAGCCGTCGAACTCAGAGACGACCGAACCACGATGCCTGAACCGCCACCCCGACTCCGTTACCGCTCCGTAGCGTACTGCCCCGTGCGCTAGCTGAACGTAACCTTGTTCACTGCCTGTTGGATCTTTTGAATGATGATCTGTGCCAAATTCTTGCCCTCATCCGACTGGAATCCACTCATAGCCGCGACTACCCCGGTCATCAGCAGTGCTACAACCAGGATCAATCCAACGTATTCCACGGTTCCCTGGCCGCGCTGATGAACGAGCCTACGGTTTAGAGCCGATCCTGAACTCGCAAGCCATATATAGATGTGTCCAAATGCCCAATACATGATGCCTCCTTTTTCACCAATGATGGAGTTAAAAAGCCAGCAGTTCCAGGCTCGTATGTAAAAACTCTTTCGCAAAGTTCATACATTTTTCTACGGGCGGGACGGGAGAGTGAATGGCCAGGCTTAGTTCCACCACTGCGCGAAGTACTGCACAGCCTGATCAGCAAGCGGAAGGCGTTCTATCTCTTGACCGGCTTGGCCAACATCGGCGTTGCCCGCGGCGGCCTCCATGGTCGCTGCCACAGACCTTGCCAGCGCCTTCAGGTCGTAGCCACCCTCGAGCACGAAGCCGAATGGGACTCCCAACTCCCCCGAAAGACGCTTAATTCTGGAAGCCATCGTGCCGTATGAGGCCTCGACCAGCTCGATGTACGCCAACGGATCGTCGCGATGTGCATCGTATCCGGCCGACACAAGTATCAGGTCCGGCCGGAAACTCCTGGTAACGGGCTCCACGACATGTGCCATCAGTGACAGGTATTCGGCCTCTCCCGACCCGGGGGGTACGGGCAGATTTATCGTATATCCCTCTCCCTCCCCGCTGCCGTGCTCCTGCATCGATCCGGACCCGGGATAGTTCGGCATTTGGTGAATGCTGCAGAAAAGAACCTTGTCCGTGCCGTAGAAAATGTCATTCGTGCCGTTTCCGTGGTGGACATCCCAGTCGAATACCATGACGCGCCCACAGCCCAACTCTTCCAGAGCATGTTCTACCCCAACTGCCATATTGTTGAATAGACAGAATCCCATCGCGCGATCGCTTGTCGCGTGATGGCCGGGGGGCCGCAGGCCGCAAAAACCCACCTCTGCTTCGCCGCCCAGCAGCATCTCAACCATCTGAGCAGCGCCTCCTGCAGAATCAAGTGCCGCCTGCCAGGAGCCTTCGCTTATAGCCGTCTCGGGACCGAGGTTGCCTCGGCCCGCCTGACAGCTGCTCTCGATCGAGTCGATATACGAGCTTTCATGCACGCGCTCGAGCTGCTGCCGGGTGGCCTCGCGGGCATGAATACGCCTGTAGCCAAACCACTCATGGCCGGCAAGCTCATCCTCTATCGCCGTGATTCGCTCCGGACACTCCGGATGGGCTCCCGTCTCATGCTCCAGAGAGGTTGGGCTCTGCAGATAGATCCGGTCTGGCATTTCCTAGATCTTGTCGATGTCGGTAGCCAATACAAAGTCGCTGTCGGTAAGCCCGCCCAACCTCCGCTCGATCTCTTTATCTGATAAAAGGCCCATCACCGAATGGTAGCTCCGTGGAATTCCAACTCACGGTGCAGCCATTCAAAAAAACCATTGATCCCGTGATCCGCAGCAAGCTACTCGGCTGGACGTAGACTTTGCTCTGTTTAGATGGCCGATAACTCCACGCCCAGATTCGATCTGCTCATCATCGGTAGCGGTGCCGCAGGGCTCTGGACTGCGCTGGTTGCTGCCGATAAGGGCACCGAGGTTGCGATCGTCTCAAAAACCCCCCTGTCGGGGTCTGCGAGCTTCTGGGCGCAAGGCGGCATGGCCGCAGCGATCGCGCCGGAGGACTCTGTAGCGGATCACCTGGAGGATACGCTGCTGGCTGGGCGTAATGCGTGCCGCACCAGCGCTGCCGAGATCCTGTGCGCTGAAGCACCGGGCATCGTCGATGAGCTGGTGCAACTGCAGGTGCCATTCGATTTTGAAGCGAACGGCGAGCTGGCCTTAGGCCTGGAGGGCGGCCACCGGCACAGCAGAATCGTTCACTCGGGTGGCAGCGAGTCCGGCATGCATATCACCGTCCGCCTGTCCGAGCTTGTTTCGGCGCACAAAAAAATAACGGCCTACGAGGGAGTATCTGCGCTGGCCCTCTGGTGCCAGGACGGCAGATGCATCGGAGCGGTGACGGAAAACGACAGCTTCCTCGCCAAGGCAACGGTACTGGCAACGGGCGGGGCTGCAACGATCTGGGTGCGCTCAACCAACCCACCTGGCGCAACGGGCTCCGGCCACACGCTGGCCCTCGATGCCGGCGCAGCGCTCGCCGACCTTGAATTCGTCCAGTTCCACCCGACGGCCCTGGCCAGACCGGGAGGTGGCCGCTACGACGGTTTCCTGATTACCGAAGCGATCAGAGGCGAGGGGGCACGCCTGCTCGATATAAACGGTGAGAGGTTTGTGGATGAGTTGGCCCCGAGAGACGAGGTCGCCAGAGCAATACTGGCACGCCAGCAAGCTGACAGGTCTGAGTCCGTGAGCCTGGACCTGAGGGACATCGATCTCGAACGCTTCTCAAACGTTTGCGATGTTCTCAACGAGGTCGGATTCAATCCCTGTAGCGACCTGATCCCTGTCTCGCCGGCGGCCCATTACATGATGGGTGGAGTTACGACCGACCTTCACGGCCGCACGACCGTGCCCGGGCTGTATGCTGTCGGTGAGTGTGCCTGCACCGGGCTTCATGGAGCCAATCGACTCGCATCAAACTCGTTGAGCGAATGTTTCGTATTCGGCAAGAGAACCGCTCTGTCGGCAGTCGAGGAGCCACCGCTGCCAACTCACACCCGAGATGCACCGACAAAGATGTCACTCAGGCCCGTCCATCACGATACGAGGTCAAGCCTCTGGCAGAACGCCGGTCTCAAACGAAGCGCAGAAGGTTTGCACAGACTGCTTGAAGACGCTCATCCACTCGCACGCCTGGTTGGCAAAAGCGCGCTTACGAGAGAGGAGTCACGAGGAGCGCACTATCGAATCGACATGGACGAGATCGACCCGAGCCTTGATGGGCATCATACAGTTGTCAGTGGCGACGATGATATGCATATTGAGCACTGGGATTAACCGGCCGACACGCCCGTCAACAGCACCAAACTCATCTGTACGGATCCGATCGCAAACCGTCCTTAATGTTAACTTAACAATATAATTGGCCCATCCGATGGTTTACTTTCCATCTGCGCATCAACTCCATCGATTGTCACAATCGTAACTTTGAAAGAAAGGGTGCGAACAACAATGTTTCGTTTCAGCAGGTCGATTTATCGTGAACTGTCCCCCGACGTTCGTGTTGAGAAATTGCCAAGCCAAACCGAGACAAATCTCCAGCGTGTTTTAGAGGCATGCGAATCCACAATGGAGCGGCTAGCCACGGACAGACGACACTTTACGCATCCCGCACGAACGCTGTTCAACGACATCAGGACTTACTTTCCACTGAACAAGCAGGTGAAGGTCTACAGGGTCATCGAGTGCAACATGATTCTTGCGCTCGAATTCATGGCACAGCAACCGCATGACGGGATCGGATTCGATGGCAACCCGCTTCGGTGCAGAGCAACGACTCGGAAGGGCAAGCCATGTCAGCGTGTTCCGCTCCCCGACAGTCAGTACTGTCCATCTCACCAGCATCTCGAGGAGCCTCTTGTGGAGGAAGCTGCAACTGTGTAAGGAATACTTATAGTGCTCCCGCAAATCTATGGTGATAGCCGTGGATGCAGGGAGCGAAAATGTTCACAGACGGCGGCCGAAGGGCCGCCGTCTTTTTTTCATGAGGGCCGGCAGTGTAAATTGACAACGTGATCAAGGAACAGAAAACCGCGATCCTCGGGATCGATGTCGGTGGCACGTTCACCGACGCCGTTCTGGTTCACGACGGCCAAGTTGCCACAGCAAAGACTGCAACCACACCGCAGGACCAGTCGAATGCGGTGATTGAAGTTGCGGAAGAGGTACTGGAAAAGGCAGGCCTGAAAGCCTCGCATGTGGACCACTTCGCCCACGGGATGACTGTTGCAACGAATGCCCTGCTCGAGTTGAAAGGCGCACGCACGGGGATGCTCACGACCGAGGGCTTCAGGGATGTCGTTGAGATCGGGCGACAGGCAAGACCGGACCTCTACAGGCTGTGCAAGCCAAAACCTGCGCCGCTGGTTCCACCCGAGCGAATATTCGAAGTGTCCGAGCGAACGGTTCCTGATGGAATTGACCGTGCACTCAACGAGGACTCGGTCGTAGAGGCATGCGGAAAGCTGAATGAACTCGGGGTGGATTCGGTGGCGGTGTGCCTGTTGTTTTCCTACAAAAACGCTTCCCACGAGCGGCGCATTTCGGAGCTGATTGCCGAACATCTACCGGATGTTCACGTTTCCGCCTCGCACGAGGTCGTATCACAGTTCCGCGAATATGAGCGCTTCTCCACGACCTGCATCGACGCATATCTCTCTCCACTGCTGGCCAGATATCTTGCAAAACTCGAGCAAAAAACCGTGGAGCATGGACTGCCCAGTCCGATGATCATGCAGTCAAGCGGAGGCCTTATCGACGCCGATGAGGCCGCGTCACACAGCGCGTTTACGGTGCTATCTGGTCCTGCCGGCGGGGCGATCTGCAGTGCCTACCTCGGCAAGCTCTCCGGTTACGAGAACTTGATCGCGATAGACATGGGTGGTACCTCCTGTGACGTAAGCGTGGTCGAGGGCGGAAAGGTCAGGCAGGCTCCAAAGCGCCAGCTTGCCGGCCGTGTTATCCAGCTACCGATGCTCGACATCTACACGGTAGGTGCCGGAGGGGGCAGCATAGCCTGGCGCGACCCGGGCGGTGCGCTACGGGTCGGACCACAATCAGCAGGCGCCGATCCCGGTCCCGCTTGCTACGGCCGGGGCGGAACGGAGCCGACCGTGACCGACGCAAATCTACTGCTCGGATACTTGGCGGAAGACTCCGTGCTCGCAGGGGGAATAGAACTCGATATCGAAGCATCCAGGCACTCAGTCCATGAGCTCGCACAAAGCCTTGGCCTAGAGATCGAAGAATGCGCTGCCGGAATCCTGCGCGTTGCAAATCAGGAAATGCTGCGGGCACTGCGCGTGATGACCGTCGAGCGTGGGCTGGACCCGCGTCAGTTTGCGCTGCTCGGCTTCGGGGGCGCGGGCCCAATGCACTGCGCCGCACTTGCGGACGAGCTTGGCGTAGACACTGTCATATGTCCGAGAGCATCCGGAGTGCTCTCGGCCCTGGGCCTGGCAGTTTCCGATCGCCGTCGCGACCTGACACAGTCGGTATTGCTTTCCGGGGAATCGTTAACCCCCCAGCGAATAAAGGACGAGGTCGATCACCTTGCAAAGCGTGCCCATGAACATGTTGCCAACGCAAAGATCGAGGCAAGCTACGACCTCCGTTACAACGGCCAGTCCTTCGAGCTGAACATCCAGGGCCCTCCGGACGCCGATCCCACCTACCTGAGAGAACAGTTTGAGATAGAGCACGAGTCCCGCTTCGGCTACACCGACCCTGACGGAGTCCTGGAGTTGGTGACGGTGAGGGTCGCGGCTGTCTCACCGGGAGTCGGCCCAACAGAATTGAAGCGCAGTTCCGATGAAAGTCTGGAGCGACTGTCCCGCCGTGCGAGATTCAGCGGCCAGCTATGTGAGACCGAGATACTTCGTGGCGAGCCAGCAGCCGGTGTCGAGGTCGAAGGTCCGGCGATATTCGAGTTGCCGGAGGCAACTGTTGTCGTGCCACCGGACTGGAATGCCTGCGTCGACGATCAGGGGTCAGTGGTTTTGAGAAGGAAACGATCATGATGGATCCGGTCACCCTACAGGTGCTGCTCGCCTCTCTGCGCACCATCTGTGAAGAGATGGGTGCAGTGCTCGTACATGCAGCATTCTCGGCAAACATAAAAGAGCGGCGCGATGCCTCAACAGCGCTCTTCGACGCGAACGGTGAGATGGTCATGCAGGCGGAGCACATCCCCGTCCATCTGGGGTCGATGCCCGAGTCCGTCGCGGCAGTTCTCGACAGAAGCCACGAGCCGGGAGATATATATGTGTTGAACGACCCGTTCGCCGGCGGCACGCACCTGCCGGATATCACCCTGATCTCGCCGTTGTTCGTGAACGATGAGATGCTCGGGTTTGCGGCAAGCCGGGCCCACCACGCAGACGTGGGTGGCATGGTGCCCGCCAGCATGCCCGCGCAAAGCGAGGAGATCTATCAGGAGGGACTTGTCATTCCTCCCGTGAGGCTCATCCGTGATGGACGTGTGGACCGGGATCTGATGCATCTTCTGCTTGCAAACATGAGGAATCCCGAGCAGAGGGAGGCCGACCTTCGTGCCCAGATCGCAGCCAACAGAAAGGCGCAATCGGGCATGGACGAGCTTGCCGAAAAGCACGGCACCGACCTCTTGAAGGATGCGATGCGAGAGGTATTGGACTATGCGGAGCGCCGCACACGTGCATCGATCGAGTCGATGCCGGACGGCACCTACACGGCAGAGGATGCGATGGAGCTTGATCTGGAGGAAAGTAAACGGGACCTTACGATCAAGGTGACGGTGAATATCAAGGGAACGAACATAAAGATCGATTTCGATGGAACCGCGCCTCAGGGCCGCAACAATCTCAACTGCCCGATGTCGGTTACGAAATCGGCAGCCTACTTTGTGATACGTGTCGTGACCGATCCGGACATCCCCCCCTGTGCCGGCTCATATCGCGCAGTTCAGGTGACCGCACCGCCGAACTCGATGGTCAACGCCTCGCACCCCGCAGCGGTTGTCGGCGGAAACGTGGAGACCTCCAGCCGGATCGCTGACACGATACTGGCCGCATTCTGGCAAGCCGTACCGGCACCGGCACAGGGGCAGGGAACGATGAACAACATCACACTCGGCAACCGCGACTTCACTTACTACGAGACCGTCGGGGGTGGACAGGGAGCCTGCCACGATGCGGATGGCCCATCGGCCGTCCATGTCGCTATGAGCAACACATTGAACACCCCGATCGAGGCGCTCGAGCTCGAGTACCCGCTTCGGGTACAACGCTACGAGATTCGCAGAGGCTCCGGGGGACGAGGCACCTTCAACGGTGGTGACGGCATAGTTCGGGAGCTGAAAGCGCTGGAAGAGATGCGTTACTCGTTACTAACGGAGCGCCGCCGTCTGGCACCACGAGGCACTGCCGGAGGCGAAGACGGCAAGCCCGGCCGAAACCTTCTCAATGACGATGAACTTCCCAGCAAGGTTTCCGGCACTCTGAAATGTGGCGACACGCTGAGAATCGAGACTCCCGGCGGGGGCGGATATGGCGATGCTAAGCCCGAGAGCTAGCCTGCAAATTTAACTCAACATCAATCAGATGCTCGTACAATCAAGGCATGAGTGGTGAAGATACCTTTACTCAAAGCTCGGTAAACGCACTGAAGGAGTGGGCAGCAGTTGTCGGGGCGCTGGCCAGTGGCAGACAGGCGGTAATGCTACGGAAAGGCGGCATCAGGGAGCCCGAAAAGCACTTCGGTATCGAGCGAGATCGATTCTTCCTCTACCCCACGTTCGATCACCAACAGGTTAGCCTCGTTCGCCCTGAACATCACGACCTTCTTCAAGACACCCTCGGGGATGGGCAGTGGGAAGGGGATAACCCACCCGAAAGCGCTCTGTCCAAGGATGGAGAGATACCACAACCAGATGCGGTACGCATAACCGTTTGGGCGGAGCTGCACAAGGCATTCGAAGTCACCGATCCGGCAGCGCTGAAATCGCTCGAACGATTTCATATTTGGACATTCGACTACGCGGAAAAACGCCTTAAGTGGAAGCCGCGCCACCCACTTCATATCATGCTTCTGCGTGTGTACCAGCTGCCAGAGCCCTCCTTCATCCCGTTGAAACCCGAATATGCCGGCTGTCGATCCTGGATTGATATCGACGGTGATTTGCAGTTCACCGGTGATCCGGTGATCGACGACGACGAGTTTGCCCTTCTTTCAGATGCCGTCGTAACTTCTGTCGGACACCCCGAGGGAAGTACGTTGAGCATCCTCGGCTAAATGTAGCCACGCGTGCGCTCTGCGTCCGCTACACGCTCTATGCCCAATTCAAACGCAGCCAGCCGCATGGAGATATTCTTCTCTTTGGCCCTTCCCTGAACCTCGCGGTAGGCGTGCCGAAGGGTGTCTTCCAGCCTCTCGTTGACTTCATGCTCACTCCAACGGAAGTGCTGCATATTCTGAACCCACTCGAAGTAGGAGACGATCACTCCACCTGCGTTGGCGAGTATGTCGGGCATCACGTAGATTCCCTTTTCCTCCAGAATAGAGTCGGCCTCGGGCGTCGTCGGACTGTTCGCCCCCTCGAGCACCATCTTGCAATCAAGAAGCCCGGCGGTGTTTCTGTTTATGGTCCCGGCGGTGGCTGCCGGCACGAAAACATCGCACTCGATCTTGTAGAACTGGACCGGATCAACAGGCTCCGCCCGGTCATAATCGGACAGCGAGCCTCCACCAGCGATGAATTCTCTAACGGCATCGATATCGATCCCGTCGGGGTCGTAGACGGCTCCCTTCGAGTTTGACACGCCCACGATCTTGCAACCCGCGTCCCGCATCAAACGCGCGGTCCAGCAGCCAACCTGACCGAACCCTTGGATCACTACCGAAGCATCGTTCGGTGAGACCCCAACCCCACTCGCCGCCTCCTGGAAGAGGTCCACGAGACCGCGGGCCGGCGCGGAATCCCTGCCCAAAGAACCGCCCAGCGAGATGGGCTTTCCCGTAACTATTGCCGGTGTATGGCCACGATACTTGCCGTACTCGTCCATAAGCCAAGCCATTACCTGGGCATCTGTGCCCATATCGGGCGCCATTACGTCCCTCGTCGGGCCCAGAACTCTCTGCACTTTGCTCATGAAGCTCCGACTCACTCCCTCGAGCTCCCTCTTCGAAAGCTCCACATGCGAGCAGTTGACTCCCCCCTTGGCTCCGCCGAAAGGAATGTTCACCAACGCCGTCTTCCAGCTCATCAGACTGGCCATGGATCTGATGTCATCCAGATCCACCTTCTCGTTGTAGCGCAGACCCCCTTTGTACGGGCCCCTAGCGCCGTTGTGCTGCACCCTGTAGCCCTGAAACAGCCTGACCGTGCCGTCATCCATCTTCACCGGAACCTGAACCGTGATCTCCCGGTACGCGGTCTTCATCACTTCACGCACGTCCTCATCCAGACCCAGTCTCGAGGCGACGAGGTCAACGTAGTGGCCCACCGTCTCCAAGCTCGTAACCTCAGGCGTGCCTGGCCCGCTGCCGTCACTCTCGCTATGGCCACGACTCCCCTTTGCACTCTGTTTGTCGGTCATCTGGATCTCCGATCAAGCCTTTCTACTCATATTGTCCCTCAAATCGCAATGTTTAAGGATTTTGCAGAGGAAATTTCGTCTCTCCACCCCTCCGATCATCTGTGGTAGACCTCTGTTCTTCTAAAAAGCAGAGGCAAACAGTTTCAAATATTTAGGAGCGTGGATTGATGGTCTGGCACACTGAGTACCTGACGTATACGACCGAGAAGCGTCGAGAGTTCATCCGCATCACCGAAGAGGTCCAGGGAGCGGTGGACAAGGCAAAGATCTCGGAAGGCATGGTGTTGGTCGCTGCGATGCACATCACGGCCGGTGTCTGGGTAAACGATGACGAGCCCGGCATCCATGAGGACGCACTCGAATGGCTCGACAAGATCGCACCACCAAGCTGGAAGGATCCCGAAAACGAGACCGCTGAATCGCTGCTGCCAGAGGGAGGGGACTACCGCCACCACCTTGGCGGCGAGGACAACGGCGATGCACACTTGAAAAACCTACTGGTACATCACCAGGTCATCCTCCCCGTAACCGATGGAAGCCTCGACCTGGGCCCCTGGCAACAGGTCTTCTACACAGAGTTCGACGGCCGCAGGGCAAAACGCCTGATCGTCAAGGTGATGGGCGAGTAGCAGGCGCATCAACCGCACTTTCCGGCGGTCAAAAAAATTCGATTTGACCCGTAATTTTTCACCCGTTTCTGCCTCTACCCTTATGGATAGAAGGAGCAATCAGATAAAAACTCTTAGGCCCAATCGGAATGGGGCCTTAGCGACAATCTTCAGCAATAACCTGGTGCTGCCGGACTTCTCCAAGTGGCAGTTGCAGGAACCTCGTACCTGCACGACGGAAAAATTCAGGATCTCCTGTGCAGATGAAGCTGTACTTCCCTCGATTTTCAGAATTTGATTTAAGCCCTCGGATCTCCAGCTCGTGCTCGACTGCTTGAGAGATGGCCTGTCCCGAGCTGACGATCTCAACGCCACGCCCAAGGCAGCGTTGAAAAATACGCCTCACCAATGGGTAGTGAGTACACCCGAGGATCACGGTGTCGACCCCGGCTTCCCTCAGCGGTTCACAGGCACGCTCCACGGCGTCAACGACATCCTCATCAAACTCTTCGCGTTCCTGAATCAGCGTCGCAAGGTCGGAGCTTTCAACTGAAAGTAGCTTCGCCGCCGGCGCCACCTCCTCCAGTGCCCGTTCATATACACGGCTGGCGACTGTCGCAGGAGTAGCAACCAGCGCAATGCGCCCACTGCGAGTCACTTCTGCAGCAAGCCGAGCCTCCGGCCACACCACCCCAACCACCCCGATCCGGTCGCCCAGATTCTCGCGCAGAGTTGGAAGAGCCGCAGCTGTGGCCGAGTTACAGGCAATGACGATCAACTTCGTCCCAAGGGCGACAAGCTCCTGTGTCAGTTCGAGAGCAAACTTCCTCAGTTCATCGGCGGTGTGGTTCCCGTACGGGAACCGTGCGGTGTCACCAAGATAAACGAAATCCTCATGCGGCAAGGTCACCAGGCACTCGTGCAGCACCGTCAGTCCACCGACTCCGGAGTCGAAGACGGCGATCGGCATCTCTCTGGCTATTGGGTCCATGGCGACTAATACTTGCACTTCTATCGGCAAAAACATGCATCTAAAGCCACTTGCGACGCCAAAACACCTGGAAATTCAAGAATTTAACCGTAATTATTTGCCCACTTCTGCGTCTATATATATAGAAGGTGTTAATTAGGCAAGGAAGCTAAAATGCAAGGCACAGGCCCAACAAGAACAGAATCACCAAGCGCCCCCAACAAAGGCCTTGCAGAGCGAGCGATATCAAGGCTTGCCAACATGGACCGCACCGAGGAACTTTGCCTTCTGACAGCAGCCTTCTGTGCTTTCGGATCAGCCGTCGCAGCGCAAATGCGCAACGGTTGACGCACTCCCTGTCAGACCGGCAACCAATCCACTTCAAAAACCCCTGCCACAACGACGAGGCCGCACGCCGTAGCCTTACTTGTAGCGGTAGGTAATCCGCCCTCGGGAGAGGTCGTAGGGTGACATCTCAACCTTCACCCGATCTCCAGGAAGGATGCGAATGTAGTGCCGGCGCATCTTTCCGGAGATGTGCCCCAGCACTTCATGGTCGTTGTCGAGCTTCACCTTGAACATCGTATTCGGCAAAGCCTCTAGAACTTCACCTTCAAACTCGATCTTTTCTTCTGTCTTTGTGATGCTAAAAGTGTAGCCTGTCAGCCGATTTACGGTATTTTTGCAACGATACGCTCGGCGGTTCGGGGTGCTTGGTTAAGCCTGTCTTACTTCTTCCTGCACCACAGCCAACGCTCGCTCAACCCTGTTCCTACCCTTGCGTTTGGCCCGTAAAAGAGCGTCGTCCGCCGCGCGAACCAACACATCGGCGTCCATCTCCCTATGAAACTCTGCCACACCGCAGCTCATAGTCATCGTTCCAGCCGGAGAGTTGATGCTGCTGACCGACTTGCGAAAACGCTCCGCAGCAACCTCGGCACCGGAGAGATCGACGTCCCGCAAAATCACGACGAACTCTTCGCCGCCGTAACGGAAGCACTTGTCGGAAGTGCGAGCAGTTCTTGCAAGCGCAACACCGACCCTCGCCAGCAGGTCATCTCCCTCACGATGGCCAAAACGGTCGTTTATTTTCTTGAAATGGTCCAAGTCCGAAAGAACAATCGACAGTGGCCTGAACGAGCGCTCCGCGTGCGCAATCTCGCTGTGAAGCGTCTCCCAAAATCCTCTCTGATTACCCAGCCCGGTCAATGAGTCGAGACGTGCAAGCCTGCTGGCCTCGCTCTGGTCAAGCTCGAGTTGGCGCTGTTGCGCGCGAACGTCAGACATCATCAGGAGAATCACGAACCCCAATCCCAGCCACAAGATCAGGCTCAGGAAAGTGCGTCCGAAGAATTCTGTACTTGAACCGTGGTAGATAATCGGCGCGAGCGCTACTGCGATTATGAACAAGTTATATACAAACCAGCGCCTCAGCGGATGTATGGCGGCGACACATACAATCGGAATGAGGTACAGCTCGGCGAAAAGGGAGTTGAAGCCCTGACTGACCCAGACCAATGCACCGATCTGGATGGATGCTATGTAAGCACCAGCCAGCAGAGCGTTCGGTGATTGCACCCAGATCCCGGATATGAGCATGTAGCCAACAACCAGCCATACGACCACGTTTGCCCCCAGTATCAGCCAACCCAAGATGCTTTCTGTGGCCGGCGGCTCAAAGGGAACGAGAAAGAGCGCAAGCCCAACAAGCACAAACGCAAGCGCACCGCCAAGTCGACTCGAAACCCCGAGCTCCATCCCCCTGTAGGGGACTCTTGCCTGCGCAATCAGCCTTCCCGGCGTGGGAAATATTGGCTTCGTGACACCTATCGTCTTTTTTAAGGACACTTCTCTTTCACCTGACTGTCGTGCTCTTTATCTATATCGGTAACTGAGCGCCAAATCCTCACTGTTTTCATAATAAAGACGTCAACACAAGCGAAATATGCCGCATTTTGGCCGAATATCGGTGTGTCTGAGCATTGATCGCTGAGGCTTTGCAACCGAATGGACATGCTAATAACCCGCCTCAATCAAGAAGACAACCACGGCACCGAGTGCGAGGAAGATGATCAAAACACCTGCAAAAAGGCGAACCGCACGACTTCTCGTTGCAGGATCCTGCTCGTCGGCCGATGGAATCAGGTCAGCTTCGTGCATCACCTCTCTGGCGGCCTCGGCGGCCGATAACGGTGCCATCACGTCGCGAGGCCCGGCCGCCAGGAAGTCAGGCACATCAAAACCTGCGCTCCTGCGTACGGTCGTGGGGATACCCTCCTCCAGCAGCATCATCTGGATCATCTCGGCCTCCGACTGGTTCTTGCCCCACCCGACCTTGACAAGATCCCCGTGCGTGTACTCCGGCTCAATTTTGCTCGCCTGGTTGCGAATGTCCAGCTCGATCGGCTCGTCGATCCCACTGCTCTGTTTTGAATAGACGAGCGGAAGACCGCACTTGTCGCAAAGTTCCCGGTCAAGCTCGTATTCGGTAGCGCAGCGGGTACAGATAAGTGGTTTATCTGTCATTTTATTACCGTCAGCTGCCGCTCTTCGATCTGCTCTTCTTTGATGTGAAAGGCTCTAACATCCGGGGTTTCCTCTTTCTCCAGGGAGATGATCAGATAGAGGCTCTCGGGATAGAACGCCAAGTTTACATCCGTCTGGGATGGATACGCTGAACTTCTGGTGTGAGAGTGATAGATCGCCGCCAGCTCCTCCCCTGCATCCTCAATATCCTTGATGATTCTGTACTGGTCGGACGGGTCAAGGCTGTACCGAAGGGGGCTTGCCTCGGCATTTTTTGCCCTGATCACCCTCGTGGCGGTGCCTCCTACGCCCGCAACCATGCCACAGCACTCGTTTGGAGCTTCCTCGCGAGCGTGGACGATCATCTCATCTATCAGCCCCTGCTTTATCTGCATCGGCATATCCGGTTGTCAAGAACGGCCCTACCACCACACGGTCTCATCGATGCTCTTCTCAAGTTCTTCGATCGACTTCGTCCACAGCCCGGCTGACAGATACTTCCAGCCGTCATCGGGCACGATCATCACCACGTTCCCGCCGTCCAGCTCGGACGCCATCCTGCGCGCAACAGCCAGAATCGCACCCGAGGATACACCTGCAAATATCCCTTCCTCCGAGAGAAGCTTGCGCGTCCAGACCAGGGCATCGCGATTGGTGACGACGATCTTGCGATCGAGCAACGAGATGTCGATTATCGGCGGTATGTAGCCGTCCTCCAGCGAACGTAGACCTTGCACCGGCTCGCCCTGCATCGGCTCGGCGGCGACGATCTTGGTTTCGGGGCTCTGTTCCTTCATGAACCTTCCCACCCCCATCAGGGTCCCGCCGGTGCCGAGACCGGCGCAGAATGCCGCCACGCCGTCAAGTTGCTCGAGTATCTCGGGTCCCGTCCCTTCATAGTGGGCCTGCGGGTTTGCCTCGTTCCCATACTGGTACGGCATGTAGTACGAGGAATCCTTCTCAGCCATCTCAAGCGCCAGCTCAACGGCTCCATTTGAACCTTTTGAGCCCTCCGAGTAGACGATCTCCGCACCGTATAGCTCCAGCAACTGGGTCCGCTCACTCGTCACGTTGTCGGGCATCACCACCTTCAGCGGGTATCCCTTCCGAACGCAAACCATGCCAAGAGAGATCCCCGTGTTACCCGATGTTGGCTCCAGCACGGTCTGACCCTTCTCGATAGCACCCTCCTCCTCGGCGGCATCAATCATCGACCTTGCGATTCTGTCCTTGATGGATCCCGTTGGGTTGTAGCCCTCCAGCTTCGCGTAGAGACGCACCTCGGGCTTGGGCGAGAGCCGTTTGAGCTCTACCATCGGCGTGTGACCAATCGCCTCAACGATGTCGCTGTAACGGCCTATGTGGTGGTGCGATTTAACGGAGTTCCCCAGCATGGCCAAAGGTTACAGTCTCCGGACGGCAGTTCCGTCCTGGTTGATGGGCCGGCTTTCGTTGATTGTGTCCACTTTCCGGTCCCGTGTAGCGCTCTACTACTTGGTGAGACTAGTTACCGCCGGCCATGGCCGGCAGAATGACAACGGTGTCGCTGTCACCCACCTCGGTCTCGACACCAGAGAGCATTCGAACGTCCTCATCGTTCAAATAGACATTTACGTAGCGGTTGAGCTCACCATCGGAGGAAAAGATCTGGTCCTTTGTGTCCGGGTGTTTCGTAGTAAGTGCATGCAGCACATCCTCGATACTTTTGCCGGACACCTCGACTTCCGGCTCACCTCCGGTGGCGCTTCTGAGAACTGGTGGTATTTTGACTCTGCTCATATTTTCAATCCAATCAGGTCAGATACGGTTGTCGGACAACTCTCAGCTCGCAATCGAGCAAAACTCTTCGTAATCCTCGTTAAGCAGCTCGGCCGGATTCGCGCTATCTCCACAGGCGGGGCACTCAGGATCGCGGCGAATCTTCAATTCCGTGAACTTCGTTGTCAACGCCTCGAACAGAAGCAACCTGCCGATCAGTGGCTCTCCCGCGCCGATAATCAGCTTGATCGCCTCATTTGCCTGCAGTAGGCCCATGATGCCGGGAAGTACTCCCAGCACACCGTTATCGCCGCAGGAGGGAGCGAGTTCGGGCGGCGGCGGCGACGGGTACAGACAGCGATAGCACGGCCCCTTCTTCGGTGCAAATACGGTCAGTTGCCCGTCAAAGCTCAAGATGGAAGAGTGAACCACAGTCTTGTCCTCCAAGACCGCCGCATCGTTTAGGAGATACCTGGTCGGGAAGTTGTCGGCACCGTCAACGATTACATCGTAATCGCGGATTATCTCTCTTACGTTGTCTGCACTGAGCCGCTTTTTTAAACCCACGACTTCGACTTCCGGGTTGAGCGCATTGATCGTCGTGCGCGCAGATTCCACTTTCGGCTGGCCCACACGGTCGGCTGTGTGAATAACCTGGCGCTGCAGATTGGTCAGGTCAACATCATCGTCGTCAATGATTCCCAACGTTCCTACGCCGGCGGCAGCTAGATATAGAGCTGAAGGAGAGCCCAACCCACCTGCCCCTATCAAAAGGACCTTGGAGTCCAGCAATAGCTTCTGGCCCCTGACGCCTACCTCAGGTACAAGTATGTGGCGAGAATACCGCTCACTCTGCTCCTCGGTCAAAAATTCAGGTTTAACGAATGCGTATCCGCGCTCCTGCCATACCGTGAACCCGCCCCTCATGGACTCGACATTGGAGTAGCCCATCTCACTCATCTTGTCGGCCGCAATGGCCGATCGGTTGCCACGTGCACAGTAGGCAATCACCAGAGTGCCCTTATCAGGGATGTCGTCCTCAACGCGACTGTCCAATTCTCCAAGTGGAACGAGCAGCGATCCCTCGACGTGACCCGCGTCAAACTCATGTTGCTCTCGCACATCCAGTAGAACGACTTTGCCGTTGGGGCTGCTCTCGAGTTTCCGATTCACATCGGCTGGATCTATCTGCGATATCCGCCGTTTTGCCTCTTTTACCTGTTCGTCATATGATTTCATCTTGAAAGCCGGGATAGGTTCCATAAATTGTCCGACCCAGCAGGTCGGGATTTATACTTACCCTAATTATAGTAATTCCTACCGGATTTTACCAATTAAAGACCTCCCGCATTCATTACTGCCCCCAAACACTGATGGAATCAGAGGATGAGCCCTGAGGCGAGACGATCTGAGTAGTGCTAGTGCACCGCTTCTCTATCATCCTCCCATGCATCCACGCCTGCGATTGACACTGATCACGCTCTCGCTGCTATCGCTGCTGACGGCAGCTCTGGCTATCGCGCTGGCGTCACGATCCTCGGAAAACGGGCATTCAGCTGCGATCGTCCACGATAAATCACCGTTCAAGGGCGCCGAGCGCCCCAAGGCCCAGACAGAGGATTTCACTCTTACCGATCAGGACGGCCATACCGTTTCTTTGAAGGAATTTCGCGGGCGCGTGGTCGTGCTCACCTTCATGTATGCGACTTGTGAAGACACCTGCCCGGTGCAGGCGCAGCTCATAGTCGGCGCACTGGACGACTTGGACGATCTGGGTAAACGGATCCCGGCCCTGGCAGTAAGTGTCGACCCCGATGGAGATACGCCTACACGAGCAAGGTCCTTCTTGCTTAAACATCACGCACGTGGCCGCATCAGATACCTTCTCGGCTCCGAATCTGTGCTGAAACCGATATGGAAGGAGTACGGAATCCAGCCTCAGGGAAAGGATTTCGAGCACTCGGCTTCTATCGTGCTACTGGATAAGCAAGGGCGCCAACGGGTGGGACATCCCGCCTCCAGCACAACACCGGAAAGCCTCGCCCACGACATCAGATTGCTGGCCAAGTAATCCTCTTCGCAAATACGCCTCCATGTTTACAGAAGAGGACCGCAAAGCATTAGTAAGACCGGTCGCACCACTGCTAGACTATATCCGACCAAATGGGTAGGAATTAACCAAGGCAAGAAAAGAAGGCGATTACATTGATGTTTTCTACAAAATCCGAGTACGGGGTGCGTTTACTGGTCGAGCTTGGGCGCCGTCACGGCAGCGAGCCTGTTGCGCTTGCCGAGGTGGCCGATAACGAGAACCTGCCACTCGCGTACCTCGAGCACGTCGTTGCGCGCCTGCGCAAGGCCAATCTTGTAGAAAGCCAGCGCGGAGCGCACGGTGGCTACAGGCTGGCAAAAGCTCCCGATCAGATAAACATGGCTGAAGTCGTCAGAGCACTGGAGGGAAATATTGCCCCGATGGAATGCTTTGTCAAACCGGGCCCCGGTGGAAAGGTCCTCTGCAGCCACGAACTGGACGGTGACCATAAATGCTCGACGAAGCTGCTCTGGGTGCGCGTGCTGGAGGGCGTGGAGTCGTCCCTGCGCAATACCAAGCTATCGGAGCTTGTTGAATTCTCAGACCAGCAAGACAGAGCTGCCGCCGCGTAACCACTTCATTGGAAAATCTTGAACCGAGAATATGGCTGAACTTGAGATAGAGAACCTGCATGTGACCGTCGAGGACAAGGAGATCCTCAAGGGACTCGACCTGGCTGTTGAGAAGGACCAGATTCATGCCTTGATGGGGCCGAACGGCTCCGGCAAGTCAACACTTGCCAACGTGATCATGGGACATCCCGATTATCAAGTGACCCAGGGCAAGATCACCTTTAGGGACACCGACATCACCACCAAGGCTGCGGATGAAAGGGCGAAAATGGGGTTGTTCATGGCCTTTCAGTACCCAGTAGCGATACCGGGCGTCCCGGTGACCAAGTACCTGCGCATGATCGTAAATGCCCGGCGCGAGGCCAATGATGAACCTGAGATAAAGCTGAAGGACTTCCGCCAGCAGGCCGAGCAGGCGATGGAGCTTGCCGATGTGCCAAAGGAGTTCGCCAGCCGCTACTTGAATGACGGTTTTTCAGGTGGTGAAAAGAAGCGCATGGAGATTCTGCAGCTGGCGTTGCTGAAGCCGCGGATGGCGATTCTTGACGAGACCGACTCCGGGCTCGATATAGATGCACTGCGCACCGTGGCCGAAGGCATCAACACCTTCGCCGGCCCGGACATGGGCGTCCTGATCATCACCCACTACCAACGAATATTGCACTATATAAAGCCGGATTTAGTACACGTGATGTACGAAGGAAAAATCGTCAAGGAAGGTGGCACCGAGCTGGTGGAACAACTGGAAAAGAGAGGTTACGGCTGGATCAAGGATGAAGTTGAGGCGACTTCCTAGATGGTGGCAGCTGCTACATCCCCGGTAAAGCTCACCCAACACATGGAACAGATCCGTGATGAGTTCCCCCTCCTGAAGCGTGAGTTCGACGACAAGCCGATCGTATATCTGGATAATGCCGCCACAGCTCAGAAGCCCGAAGCGGTAATCAAGGCCATCGATCGATACCTGCGCTATCAAAACTCCAACGTACACCGCGGTGTCTATACGCTCGCGGCGGAGGCCGATGCGCTGTTCGAGAGTGCGCGCAAAAAGGTCGCCGGTTGGATCAACGCCGCCACACCCAAACAGGTCATCTTCGTTCGCAACGCAACCGAGGCGATAAACCTGGTCGCATACACCTGGGGTGTTGCCAACGTCAAAGCTGGCGACACGATCTTGATCACAGAGCTCGAGCACCATTCGAACATCGTTCCCTGGCAACAGCTGGCCAAAGCCAAGGACGCAAAGCTTGAGTATGTGCCGATAGACAGCGAGGGCCGTCTGGACATGCAGAAACTCGACAGTTTGATCGATGCGGGTCCAAAGATGGTTGCGGTCACACATATATCGAACGTCCTGGGGACGATCAACCCGGTATCCGAGATTGTCTCCAAGGCAAAAGCCGTAGGCGCAAAGGTACTGATAGACGGAGCTCAGGCGGCACCTCAGCTGGCGCTTGACATGACCGAGATCGATGCCGACTTCTACGTCTTCACCGGCCACAAGATGTACGGCCCGACGGGAGTAGGCGTACTTTACGGACGGCGAGAGCTGCTGGAGGAGATGCCACCATTCCTCACAGGTGGTGACATGATCAGCCATGTAGGTAGACAGGAGTCCCGCTGGAACGAGCTTCCCTGGAAGTTCGAGGCAGGCACCAGCGCAATTGCTGAGGTCATAGGCCTCGGTGCCACGGTTGACTGGATTCAGGGTATCGGAATGGATGCCATACGGGCCCATGAGATCGAACTTACAGGCTATGCGCTCGAAAGCCTGCCCGCCGTACCGGGACTGAAGATTTTCGGGCCTATGCCTTCTGAGGACAGAGGGGCAGTCGTCTCGTTTGAGCTCGAGGGAATCCATCCACACGATGTGGCACAGATACTCGACCGCGACGCGGTCTGTATCCGTGCCGGCCATCACTGCGCCCAGCCACTGATGGAACGACTAGCAGTGCCCGCCACATCGAGGGCAAGCTTTGCAATCTACAACACCACCGCAGAGATAGATCAGCTGGTGGAATCGCTTCAAAATGCAAGACATGTTTTCAAGCTTGACTGAAATACCGTCTCGATTGCCGGGGCCTGCCGGACAGCTGTCCGGAGTTTGAGTCGAATCGGAGAGAAATATATGGACGAGACTTTATATAGAGAGCAGATTCTGGACCACTACAAGCATCCGCAAAACTTCGGCGAGCTCGAAGACTACGACATGGAGTTTGAAGATACCAACCCGCTTTGCGGTGATCAGCTTCGCGTGCAGCTGAAGCTCGATGATGATGGCCACATAGCCGACCTTCGCTTCAGCGGGGTCGGCTGTGCAATAAGCCAGGCATCGGCTTCGCTGGTATCCGACGAAGTGAAGGGAATGACGATCGAGGAGCTCATGAAACTGGACAAGAAGTTCGTTCTCGACCAGCTTGGCATCGACATCTCTGCAACGCGGTTAAAGTGCGCCCTGCTCACCCTCAAAGTGCTCAAGAGTGCATGCCTGGGTAAGGCTTCCGAGTGGGATACTGATGCGGCAAACGAGAAGGACGAATAAAAAAATATGTGCATTGGAAGTGCCACTGAAATGACCAGCGCTATAATTCCTACCGTAGAGGTCGGATTTACTGATTTGAGGATGCTGGGACTAAAGAATGAGTGAAACTGTCACCGTATGCGAAATATCCAAGTTGCCGTCCGGTGAGATGCGCCTCGTTGAGGTGGAGGGCCGCAAGATAGGGGTGTTCAACAGCGATGGCACCTACTACGCGATCGAGGACAGCTGCTCGCACGACGATGGACCGCTTGCCGAAGGAGAGTTTGATGCCAAGGAGTGCACCGTCGAGTGCCCGCGCCACGGATCGCTTTTCGACTTGAAGACCGGAAGGCCGAAGACGCTTCCCGCTTACGAGCCGGTGAGAACATTCCCGGTCACGACTGACGGTGACAAGATCATGATAGAGGTCGACTGAGATGTCCGAGATCACCGTCCTGTCGCCAAAAGAGCGGGCTCTAAGAGAAATCAACGAGGATTACAAGGAGAAGTTCGGCTTCAGCGACTCGGAAAAGGACTATGCGTTCAAGTCTGAAAAGGGGCTCTCAAAAAAAGTCGTGGAGGAAATCTCCGAGTTCAAGTCGGAGCCGGAGTGGATGCGCGAGTTCCGCCTGAAGGCGTTAGACCATTATGAATCGCGGCCAATGCCCACCTGGGGCGGCAACCTTGGAACCATTGACTTCGACAACATACACTACTTCGTGCGCGCAGCGGATAAACAGGGTGAAGACTGGGATGAAGTACCCGAGGAGATTAAAGACACATTTGAAAAGCTGGGCATTCCCGAGGCGGAGCGAAAGTTCCTCGCCGGTGTGGGAGCGCAGTATGAGTCTGAGGTCGTCTACCACCAGATAAACGAGAAGCTCAAGGAGCAGGGTGTGATCTTCCTCGACATGGATTCCGGCCTGCGTGAGCACGAGGATTTGGTGCGCGAATACTGGGCAACGATTATCCCGCCCAACGACAACAAGCTCGCGGCGCTCAACTCGGCAGTCTGGTCGGGGGGCTCCTTCGTCTACGTGCCTGCCGGCGTACACATCGAGTTGCCGCTGCAGGCCTACTTCCGCATCAATGCGGAGAACATGGGGCAGTTCGAGCGTACTCTGATCATCGCGGAGGAGGGCTCCTCGATTCACTATATAGAGGGTTGCACCGCGCCCGTCTATTCCAGCGATTCGCTGCACTCCGCAGTCGTCGAGATCATCGCCAAACCCGGTGCACGAATCCGTTACTCGACCATCCAGAACTGGTCACAGAACGTCTACAACCTGGTTACCAAGCGAGCCGTCGCCCACGAGAACGCAACAATGGAGTGGGTAGACGTCAATTTGGGTTCGAAGCTCACCATGAAGTACCCGTCGATCTACCTGATGGGACCCAAGGCACATGGCGAACTGCTCTCGATCGCCTTTGCCGGAAAGGGACAGCACCAGGATGCGGGCGGAAAGATCATCCACACAGCGCCGGACACGACTTCGTCGATCTTCTCGAAATCGATCTCCAAGGACGGTGGTCGTACCAGCTACCGTGGTTTGCTCGAGATAGCGGAGGGCGCCAGCCGGTCCAAGTCAAAGGTCGTCTGTGACGCGCTGATTCTGGATGAGGATTCGCGCTCCGACACCTATCCAACGATCCGGATAGGCAACGATGACGTCGATGTCGCCCACGAGGCGACGGTCTCGAAGGTTGGCGATGAACAGCTCTTCTACCTGCAGAGCCACGGGCTCACGGAAGAGGAGGCCTCGAAAATGATTGTCAACGGTTTCATCGAGCCGATCACGAAGGAGCTGCCGATGGAGTACGCGGTAGAGATGAACCGCCTGATCGAGCTGCAGATGGAAGGCTCGATCGGCTGATCGCCACTCAAGTGATGAACGCAGACACTGCTGAAAAGGCCGGTGAGCCTAAATGGCTGCTCAAGCGCAAGGAGCTTGCGCGCAGCAGACAGAGCGATCTTGAACTGCCGACAGCGAAAACGCCCGGCTGGGAGTTCACCGACCTTTCGGGCTTCGACCCGGACAGCTATGTAGTTGCCAAGGACGGTGACAGGGCAGCACTGAACAAATCTCAGCCACTCCTCCCCCCTGTCGACGGAGCCATCCACTTGGACCAGGTCGATTCAACGTCCGTCCCTTCTAACGGGGACAATGACACAGCGACAGACGTATCAAGCGGGGGTAAGCCGGACGGCGCGGTTGTAATGCCGCTGGATCGTGCCGCCCTTGTCTATCCGGAACTGGTCGAAAAACAACTGGGGTCAATCGTGGCATCAGACAATCGCTTCGTAGCTGCAAACGATGCCAACTGGTGCGGTGGAGCGTTCATCTATGTCCCGGCGGGAGAGAAGTTGAAAACGCCGGTCCAGATCACGGTGGTGCAGGATAGTCCCGGGTCGGCGGTTTTCTGGCGTACGCTGGTCGTGCTTGAGGAAGGGGCCGAGGCCGAGATCTGGGAGCAGTACCTTTCTTCCGGCAGTGAGGTCGAAGGGCTCTTCAACGCGGTCGTTGAGCTGTGCGTTGGGCCCGGCACAAGCCTTCGCTACCTGAACGGGCAGGGACTTTCGGAGAAAAGCTGGGTATTTGGCACTCAGAGGGCCCGGATCGAACGCGACGCCTCAATCGAATGGGTTGCTCTCGGGTTCGGATCCTCCAACGGCAAGGTCCGCATGGAGACCAAGCTCGCCGGAGACGGCTCGAGCGTAAAGGTGACCGGCGCCTATGCCGGGAACAAGGTGCAGCATCTCGACTTTGACACGACCCAGGAGCATGCGGCGGAACACACCACATCCGATCTCGCGTTCAGGGGCGTACTTGAAGACGGGGCAACTTCTGTCTGGCGAGGAATGATCGAGGTCGATCCCGGCGCTCAGCATACCGACGCCTTTCAGGAAAGCAGAAACCTGCTGCTCTCAAAGGATGCACACGCCGATGCCATTCCCGGGCTTGAGATCGAGGCAAACGAGGTTCGTTGTACCCACGCCGCCGCGGTCGCACAGATCGACCAGACCCAGATCTTCTTTCTGATGAGTCGTGGCCTGTCACGCGAGTCCGCCACCCGCTTGGTGATCGACGGCTTCATGGAGGCCCTCGTTGAGCGCCTGAAGGATGGGCCTATGCGCGCCGCGGTCGCCGACGCACTCGAGCGGCGGCTGGCGGAGATCCTGGATTGATCAGATTGGCAAGAGCCGTATTCGGGTGTTGCAGGGTTCTCGGATAGATTCTTAGTCGTCTCTGTCTCTGTTTTGTTTACGCCTGTCTGAAAGCGACATCCAGATAAACAGCAGGACCAGCAGGACAAGGGGTACCAGGAAGATGAGCGGTTCAAGCCAATGGCTTGCATGTGCAAAATACAAGCTGCCTACCGCAGACATCTAAAGAGCCCTAGGCGTTAGCCTGAGATAGTAACCATAGCCCCAAGGTGGTGAAGCCGACCATGATCACCAGCATCCAGTACTGCGATCTGGTCGCCACGTGGGATTCACGGTACAGCTCCAACGCCTTGTCGTGAGCCAGGATCAGACCACAGACATGGCCGGTGACGAGTACGCCAACCTGTATGTACCACACTGCCGTCGCGCTGAGAATGCCGTAGTTGATTGTCACCGAAGCGGTGCCGAATATATCTGACCCGTCACCCAGAGGATCGGATATAAGCCACGCCATCGCCTGACCTTGATAAGCAAGGAAGGATGCGTAATGGGCAATCGAGTATGCGGCGGCAATCGGCACGAGGGAGTGTACGAACCGCCCTGCAAGTTCTTTCGTGCTCAACTCTCCTCCCACGCTCCGAACACCCCAGATCCCCAGCCGGTAGAAGCCATACACGATCAACACGGCGGCTATCAGGCCCAACGTGAAGGAGATCGTTACCGGTTCATCGCCTCCCAACCCGATCGACTGGACTCTGTCTGCAAGCCACGTTCCCACATCGGTCCACAGCGGGCCCTCGCTGGCACCGTCGAAACTCACGGACCCGATCAATAGTGCGAGTAGCGGAACTGTGCCGGGCACATAAGCCATGCGTGCAAGGCCGGCAAGAGGCGGCCGCACCCCTATTCGATCATCTCGTCGCTCCCAGATCGAGATCCGTGAGAAAAGGTTGAAGTAGACCGAAAAGCCCTCTCCCCGCTTTATCCATGTGTCAACGCCGTAAACGCTCATCGCCAGCCAGGTGATTGCCGAGTAAACCGCTACGGCAGTTGCCAGGGAGCTGGGGTCATCTCTGCCAGAAAAAGCAAGCTCGATCCAGACAAAGCCAAAGAGAACTGCCACGGCCGGCCAACGACCCAGTTTCTTCGGATATGCCATCGGGGCCGGCAGAGGGCTTCTCGACACAAGCTTTGCAACCCCGGCCACAGCCCTTGCAACCGCACGCCACGGATTGAATGCCTTGAACACGTCACCGAAAAGAATGCTCGCCGGGACCAGCCCGACCCAGAAAATCACATAGATAAACGTGGGCCCGAAGTTCTTGGTCGGCACCTGCGATCCGGCAAAGCCACTCCAAAGTGTCAGGACCAGCAATGTCACTCCTATCAACCCGGCAAGAGCTTCGGTAACCGGATTGGTTATCAGATCCGAGAGAAATGCGGGCAGTGGACGCCATCCCGAACCGGCGAGCCTGGGAGACTTCCAGGCAAAGGCGAGAACCACAAATGAAACGAGCAAGACCACAATCGCGGCCCAGGCAAAGAGCCACTCCGGTATCGGCAGATCGGCCCTCCCCACCAGTCCGTGAGCAGATGCGGAGCCGGGGAGCAGTAGCAGCGCGATCGCAACGCAAGTAACTACTGCAAATATCTTTACATTCAAGCGCCAGGCAAAGCCAACGTTGCAACTAAGGCCCAACGACTACCTCCGCTATCTGTTTGTGCTTGCCGAAGTGTGCCTCCACCTCGAAGCGACCGTCAAACTTGGCCGGAAAGCTGAACAGAACCGATCCGCCGGCTTTGACATTCTTCGTCTTGTCGTAGCCGTGCACGTGGACGCTGCCCTTCATGTCCGACTCAACCCTCAATTTGACAGTCTCGCCCGTTTTTACCTTGACTTTCTTGACGCCGCCCACGGGAGCTCCGTCCTTCACTTCAACCGTAGGCGCACCATCCTTGTCCTTCGCGCTCTTGGAGGTGTCTTTTCCGACCGTTTTGGTTTGGGTTTGCGTAACCGTCGTCGAGCTGGTGGATTCATCATCGCCATCGTCGCTGCTCAGAACCAGGAACAGCACGACAGCAACGGCTACAGCACCCAGCAGGACAAGTAATTTTGCCCCGGTCGAGCTCAAGATTAGGAATCGCTGCTTTTGCGCGAGCAGCTCACAGTGTCAGAGGCACTTAGCAGTAGCTTGTTCTGCATCCTGAAATCTCCTCGGAAGAACCAGCGCCCGCTGCATCGGGTCGGCGTTGTGAAGTAGTTGAATGTGCGGCTACCACTCTTGGTGCGCTTCTTCTTCTTTGCCTCCAAATCGAATTGGAGCAGCGCTATCGTCGGTACGACGCCTTCAACCTCCGGTAGTGCCATGTTGTCGAAGCGAATCTGATAGCCGAAGGGCGCGGTCGTCGTCTTTGTGATGTGACCCACCAGGGGTGATTGCAGGCCTACCACCGGTGAGATCACCTGAAGCACCAACCGGCCAACATTTCCGCCACCGCTCTTTGTCCGCTTGGCGTTATACGCGACAACCTCGCCTTCCACCTCGGTGTGTGCACCGGCAAAGAGCGAGAGCTTGACGGAGCCCGTTCCGAGTTTGCTGCCGGTCGGACAGACACCGGATGCCTGGAGTTGCCTGACCGAGCAGAACTTTGCCGCCCGAACATCAATCCTCGAGCCGGCCGGCAAGAACCATGCCGCTCTCGCAACGTTAAGAGGCCTTATATTGCCCGTATCGACCGACTGCTGCGTGATCGTAAGCTTCGCCGCACGGTCCCGCTTCTCGGTACTTACGCCTACCGTAAACGACTGGATCGTGTCCGCCGAGGCTGCCGAAACCGCCACGAGAGAGCTAAATACAACCAATATGAAGATCGATAGACGATTCATGTCAACGCTTGATGCTAGCTACTTGCTGTAAAACCCCTGCAGATAGCAGTTGTTTCGCCCTTACATGCCGCTTGTTTCGGCAAATTGCGTGCCACTCCTGTTGCAATCTCATACATAATTCAGCATCTGGACGTTAAATCTGTATTTGAGTGCCATTGATATAAATGCCATGCCCCAATGAATCGATATACGCTCCCGACTTTCCGGAGGGACTTCACTGGATAGGTTCCGAGCCACTCAGTAGGAGTCAACTGTTTGACCAAAAGACGGTTCTGGTCGACTTCTGGGACTACACCTGCGTCAACTGCCTGCGCACGCTCCCTTACCTGAAGGAGTGGCACAGGCGTTACCGCGATAAAGGACTGGCGACGATCGGCGTGCATTCGCCAGAGTTTTCTTTTGCAGCGAGTGACGAAACTGTGGAGTCAGCAGTGAATCGACTCGAGATCGAGTATCCCGTCGTCGTTGACTCCAGGTTTGATATCTGGAAGCTGTACGGGAACCGTGTCTGGCCGGCAAAGTATCTGTGGGACGATAAGGGCAAGCTCGTCTGGTTCCATTTCGGAGAGGGTGAGTACGAAGCCACCGAACGCGCAATTCAGCAGGCATTGCGGCAGTTGAATGCCGATGTAGAACTGCCCGACCCGATGGAACCGATTCGTGACACCGACCGGCCCGATGCTGCCTGCATACGCCCCACTCCAGAGCTCTACCTCGGTTCCGGGCGAGGCCAGACACCGGTGCCGATCGGGCGCAGCGGCAGATGGAATGTTGCCGACGAATACAGTGAGGTGGTCGAGCCGGAAGCCGAGATCGAGGTGCAGTATGAGGCTGCCGGGGTGAATATAGTCCTCGCTCCGCCCGACGAAACCGGCGCCGCTGTCGATGTCGCCCTCGACGGAGTGAAGATCAGCACGCTCGATGTGTCGGAGCCCCGAATGTACGAGATCGTGGACGGCACCAAGCACGAGGCACACCACCTGAAGTTGCACTTTAGAACCCCCGGGACCCGTGCGTACGCGCTCACCTTCACCCCCGGCTGCGTAAGCCCATGAATACCTGTGGTTGACAATACTTTTGTACAGGAGTACCTTGACCTTAGGTCGTTTATCGATAGACCTGCACGGACGCAATGGTCGACT
>SDBU01000351.1_pt1 | contig 65552 bp, 112 predicted proteins | sample 2277071 | NCBI WGS metagenome assembly SDBU01 (sample SAMN10397929, study PRJNA504765) | marine sediment metagenome | isolation source: marine sediment core GS08_GC12, 126 cmbsf | place: Arctic Ocean: Gakkel Ridge, Loki's castle | collected 2008 | reverse complement strand
CCCCTATTCTATAGAGATTTGCACCCCTATTCTATCCACTTTATTTATATACACTTACGTTCGTCACCCGAATGGCCGTGCCTGCCCTCCTAGCCCACGCCTTGCACTCTTGTCAGCGTCTTGTTCCCTCAATGTTTGGGCCGTCCGAGAGCCTGCCGGCCTTGGCATCCTCGATGCCTTCCATGACCATCTTGAGCGCCACGGGGTTCTTGTAGAGCCAGGCTTCGGCCTTCGGCACGGTTATGTTCCGGCCCAACATTCCCACGCGCGTCGTCAGCGGCTTGCCGGCCCGCAGGGCATCCAGCCCTTCGAGCATGGCATCGCGTAGGCCCTCAAAGAATTTGTTATCTTTTGCCATGCCCAATTCTACCCGCTTGTCCTTCCAACATCAAGCATGCTCTGCTGCGAATGGCACGGCTTACAGAGCGCTTCGAGGTTGTCCATACTGTAAGCTAGCTCGGAAAAGATGCGCCTGTCCTTGATGTGGTGGACTTCGGTTGCTGGTACGATACGACCTTCTCGCTCACACCGTACGCAGACGGGGCTCCTAGATAGGAACATCTTCCGTACCCGCTGCCAGCGCTTGCCGTAGCCTCGCGCTGATGCGCTGCCGCGGTTCCTGTCATAGTCCTTGTCAGCCTGCTGGCGCTGGGCCTTGTGTGCGCTCTGGCGGTGGGTAGGGAGTTTGTAGGGCATTGCTTTCTCTTTCTCGCATCCGCCGAACCTCACGAAGCCAATCACCCAGACTTGAGGCCTCCGGTGGGGACGAATACAAGATGCACGACGGGAACTGCTGTTCGTCAATCTCCATTCCCTTCTCCTTCTCAACAGCAGCCCGCGCTCTACGCAAGGCCCTCTCAAATGGCCCCGTTCGCATCACTACCATATTGCTACACCGACTCGTCAGCAACATCCGCTTCCTTAGGGAAGTACTCGTTTAGCCAATCCCGCACGAGGCTAATATTTGTTCTTGTAAGTTCGCAGTCCCCTTTCAAAGCCTCGCCTACGATCCGAATCCGCCGGTGTCCCGTCTTCCATCCTGGCAAGATATAAGCTATTGGCTTGCCATTAAGGTCCGTAAGGGTGCAACTCTGCCGCAACCGCTTTGCTTGCGTTTTGATTCCCTCCATCACATCAAACGCAGCATATTCCTTGGACTCAAGTTCTACCAACTGCTCAATCTGTTTCCGTCCCATGTCCTTCTCCTTCTCGTGGTGCCTTCTACCTGCCCATCTCAACAAAACGGGCAATACATATAAGCCCAGCCGACTCTACTTTGTAAACCGAGCGGGCGTAAACTCGCGGGCTATCTACCTCTTCGTCGCACGTTGAACAACTATCCCAATCGGACAGATGCAGGATGTCACCAACCTTGCAGGTAGGCCGGCCATCTAGCAGGCCATCGCGAGGGCCGCCAACGAAACGAATTAGTTGCCTCTCTTGCATGGCCCTTACGCCGCCCCGTGGGCAGCGTCGATGATGGCATACTGCACGATCCCGTCGAAGTCGCTGTTGACTGACAGGGTAGCCTGGAGTTTGGTGTTCACCGCGCATTTGATAATCGGCGCCCTCCAGTTGATAGCGGTGCTGCTGCCCAGGACCAAGGTCTTCGTAGCCGCCAACGGCATGACGCCTGTATGAGTGGTAGGCGTTGAGTCCAGAAAGCTTACCGTACCGGCAGCATCAGTTGTTCCGTTGATGTAGTACACCCAGATAGCTAGGCCAGCGCCTGGTGCAGCTACCATGTCCCGTGTGCCGTTCTTGGCCAAGTTCACGACTGCTGGGTTGATGTTAGGCTCATAAGCGGCCATATTAGTCTCCTACGGGTCCGGGGTGTCGAACCAAGGCAAGTCGTGGGTGTTGAATGTCGTAACGTTGTTCACCCCGTTGTTGCCGCCACCGTCTACACTACCATCACCGTGGACATGGACGATCTCGGCAGGGTCGAAGTTGATAACTTCACCGGTGGGCAAGCAGTTGATGTGTACCACATCGTCGGCAGCAGCTGTGTGAACGATGTTGTCGAAATCAAGCGTGCCCGCGGCTTCCAGATAGCACCTGTTCAGCAAGATGGCGTTGGCGAGATTCGCGGCGTTCCCGGCGGCGAGGGAGGCGATGACAACGATGCCCTCCCCGCACTTGAGGACGCCGCTTTGGTCGTTCGCGTTTGTGTCGCCCAGCACGAGAGCCCCCGCAATCAGCCCGTACAGACCCAAGTCCAATGTGCAGACCCCGGCGCCGGAGGCCTCAACACTCAAATTCTTGGTGCCTATGTTCAGGGCACCCGTCATTGTAAGCGTCTGACCGTTGTCGAGCCGGACCGAGAAGTCGCAGGCCAGGGTGACAGCCTTCTGTGAACGACTGTTCCCCTCATACATGAGCAGCAGACTAGCCCCATCGACGGCACCAGCGACATCAAGGCGGTCGTTGGCGGCAGAACCGTACAGGAAAGTGATATGGCTCACGGTAAAGGTTGCAGTAGCCGGAACGGCGAGGCCCTGGAGGTAGGTCGTGCCCGCAGTCTCACACGTCACCCCAGCGGCGACAGCCAATTGGTAGAGCGAGTTGCCGCTTGTCCCGTTGGCGATGGTGCCGCTGGCAGTCATCGTCCAGACAGCAGTGCCAGGGGCAAACGTGCCAGCAATCGAGATGTTACCGTCGATGCCGTGGGCAAAGTTGCCTGTGGCATAGCCCGTGGTGCATGTAAAGCCCTCCCAGAGCTGCGCATCCGCCGCCGTGTGCGTCCCGGCGGTGTTGATGTTCACGAACCCGCCGGATACCCCGTTGCACGTCACGTTGCCGGTGCCGTTCAACGTCACGGAGATGTCGTCGAGGTTGACCGTAGCAACCTTGGTGAAGTGCCCGCTGACCACCACGCTCCCGCCGACGCCGGAGTCGCCGATGGAACCATCGAAGATCGCATCGCCGACGGTCAGAACGTTCCCGTTGAGATCGATAGAGTCACCGATGCCACCAGCCGGGTTGCCGGACATGCCCAAGCCGCCGATGGTCGGACTTTCATCCAACGTGCACGTGCCGTCCGAGTTCCCAGTGAAAATCGCCACATCGGCCCCGCCGGGCTTGATGACATCCTGCACGCCGTCGTCTCCATCGCACCAGTTGTCCGAGAAGTTGAAGTCAGAATGTGGGGCGTACTTGAGTGCCATCCGACCTACACTCCAAACGAGGTTGCGTTGAGCGTCACGTTCTGCCCAGCCGTCCCGTTCTTCCAGTGAATGTGCGTGGCGCCCGCTCGGTAGATGCGGTGCGTCAGCCCGCCGATGTACAGCGCACCGTCGTTGGCGGCGTACTTGGTGATGGATGCGTTGAGGACGATGAAGGCATCCTTGTCAATTGTCACGTCCACGTAGCCCACCGTGGTCAGGGTCCCACCAACGAGGGCTTGGCCTTGGTCGGTCCCGCTGTTGGCGTCCCACGTATCGGCGTCGGCGGTGATGGCGGCTAGTTGGAAGGAGTCGGAGGGGCTCTGGGCGGTGTTGACGGTGAGGAGGCCATCCGAGTTGCCACCACAGGTGACAGTGCCCGTGCCGTTGAGCGTGATAGCTATGCCTGGAGCCGAGAGGGCGTTGGACTTCACCAGCGCCCCACTGACCTCAATGGCCCCACCAGTGGCGGTATCCTCTATCGTTCCCTCAAGCTCGGCAACGCCGTCGATGTCGAGCGTTTGCCCGTCGATATCGAGCGTCCCTACGTGGCCAGCCATGTCAAGGCCGCCAAGCGCAGCGGAGCCCTCATCCATAGTCACATCACCGCTATTCAGGGTGAAGATGACATCTTCCGCACCACCTGGCTTGGCCTGATCTTGCGCGTCATCATCAGCCAGACTCCACTTGGCTTCTGACCAATTCATCGCAGAATGAGCTGGATATTTCGCCATTATGCCTTCGCTCGCGCGTAGATGTGGTCCTTGAAAACATTCCAGCTTCCAAGCGGAACCGCAGGCCAGGCGCCCGCCAAGGTGCAAATGAACTCCTCAAGCTCGCACTCAATCCCAAGCTGACCTTGGGGGTTTTCACCATCGACCAACGATGCTGTCGGCGTCGATGTCGGCGAGTTGGGTGAATTCAGGATCATCTTGCCTCCACAGGGAGCGGAGCTTGAGGCCGGCATTTTCTAGTTTCCGCCTTGCCCGCCGGATGTGGGCCTCTGCCGTTTTCTTGGTAATCCCCAGCTTACGACCGATTTGCGCATGCGATAAGCCGTCGTAGTGGTTGAACACCAAACAGATAAGCTGCCTGGAAGACAAGCCTACGGCGGCAATTTGGGCTCTTGGAGTCATAGGTAAAAAGAGAATCCCCCTTCGTATATAGTCCCGGAAAGCCTTACAAATAGCCCCTTTTTGGTACGCTTTCAGGCAGTAGAATTCCATAAGCCCTGTACGCATAAGGCGTAAGAATTTATTATTTTTCTGGCTGGGCAGGTTTCTTGTGGGCATCACGAAGTTACTGGCCCAGCCAGAACACTCTCAACCGCTACCCCGGTGGGCGCCGGCACAATAGGGATCAGATTATCACTGGCCCACCGGGGCTATCCTATAGGCGGGGTATCACTTCCATGGGAGCCAACGGCTACATGGCCCCGCCTGTTGTGTCTGCGTCGGAGGCACCCGAGCATTGGGGGCCAGCGTTGCATGGGCCTCCGGCGCTTTTGTCGTGCCGTCGGACACCGCCACTCGGGGTTCCGCAGATCTTCTGGCCCGACGGCCTTTCTATATCGTGCCGCAGGGCATGCTCAGTTTGGGTATCCGTAACTAACTGGCCCTGCGGCGTTCGTTCAGTGGCGGGCAGGCATCCCATGACTGGATATCGGACGAACAATGGCCAGCCCGCCTTGTGTCTACTGGGTTTGCGTCACCGGCTTTATTCCATGATGCGTCCTTACGCTCCCGTACCAAGGACCGCCGGGAACCAGCCATAAGCTGAGATGCAGGGCTATCTTAGGTCGCCGCCCGTAGAATACGTCGTCCGACCCGCTGCATTTCGGCGGGAAGTATATGAACGTGCCCGTACCCTTCTCTGTAATGGCGGCATCTCGCATCATAAGCTCTATCGGCTCATGCAGCATCTCGGCAAGCAACACGGCTGTCTCTTGGCTATTCGGCCTCCATCTGCGGTGGCGTCCGGGCATCTTTTTCTCCTATCCGCAGGGCGAGCACTCCAGGGATGGGCGCCACAGAACCGAAGGCCCGCCCGCCTTATATTGTGCCGCAGGACATTTCGATTTTGGGTAACGTAAGCGTTTTGGCCCTGCGGCGTTGTTGTCGTGCAGGTGGGCATTCCGGCCTCGGGTAGCGGATCGAATCTGGCCCACCTGCTCTAGTTATTGCGGCAGGGCAGGCAGCAGCTGGGTATCGCGCCAGGGCAGGCCCCGCCGCTTTGGTTCAGGGCGACGGAGCGGCTGTGTCCTGGGTATCGCTCTGTCCGTGGCCCCGCCGCCACGCTTTCCACAAATCACGTAACAACCGCTTCTCCATGTACCGATGAGCCCGGCGGTGGCAGTGCATCGAGACGCGCTGCTTGCCGGTTTTTGCGTCGATGCCTTTGTCGAACTCCTCCGGGTTCCGCTCCAGCTCGTACTGCCGACGCTCATCGTAGACGTGCTTGTAGTAGCCCCCTCCGTTGGCTACCCAGATCAGGGCTTCACCGATCACGAACATCGACGACCGCCGGCGAGGGCTGTAGCCCTGCTCGATGGCGCTCACTTTGTCCGTGGTCTTGCGCTGACTCTTGCCGTCGAATACCGCCAAGCCCATGCGCTTCCAGAGCTTCGCAGGGTTGGCGTACATCCCAAGGTCGCCAGCTTCGCCCACGATGATGCTCAGGCTGATCGGGCCGAATCCTTCCACGTTCTCGCCCCACTCGTCCCAGACAGGCAGGGCCGTCGCCAGGGCAGTCATCTGCTTTTCGATGGCCTTGCGCTGCACGTCGAACGGCTCACGGGCAGCCTTGGAGGCCAGCACGAACAGGCCGATGTTCTCGGCCGCGCTCTCCATGCCTTCCGGGCACGGCTCGCCCTTCTCGATGGCCTGAACCAGCTTGGCAGCCTTGACGTTGATCTTGACCTGTTCCTTCGCTGGCATGTCCAGCCGCCAGCCAAGGCAGCGCCGGGCCTGCGCCCTCGATGCGTTGATTATCCTGATCTGCGCTCGAAGGACAGCCCTTCTCATGGCCTGTAGCTCCTTGAGCACCAGGATAGGTGAAACCTGCGTTTCGGGTTCTGCGGTTGCGGTTGTCATGGTGAATCTCCTTACTGGTAGCGGGCGGGCATGGACGCAATGGGCGCCGGTCATCTCATGGCCCGCCCGCTTCCGATTTCATGCCTGTGGGCGGCTGTGTATTGGGCGTCACCGATTCTATGGCCCACAAGCTCGTTCCTTGCGCGGGCATTCTGGTTGTGGGCAGCACGCGCGGGCTGGCCCGCACACTCTGGGTTGGTGGTCGCGGCAGCTTGCCATTGGGCAGCGTATCTACAGTGGCCGCGACCGTCTATGACTTCAGGCGACAAGCCGGTTTGGGGAATCATCTCAGGATTGGTCGCCCGTTTATTTCCGCCCCGCGCGACAGCAGCAACATGGGCGTCACCGGGCGAGAGGTCGCGCGGGGGTTGAATTGCCAGCGGCACCACTCGTGAGGGTATCGGTGCTTCTAAGGCCGCTGGGCTAGTTTCGTGGGGCCGGGCAAACCAGCTCTGGGTTGCAACCGAACACTGGCCCGGCCCGTATAGTGTGCGGGCGGCAAACGCATCATGGGCATCACTGCTTCGATGGCCGCCCGCGTAGGTTTCGTGCGCGCGCAGCCGCCGATTGGGTACCTTGTGGGGCATGGCGCGCGCCTTGTTCACGCTACAGACTCCTCGGCCTTCTTGGCTATGAGCCGCCACAAGTCACGGGCCTGAGAAGCCGTCCAACTGTTCTTCACCTTGCCCTTGGCCGGGGTCTTGTCCGCGATAGCCTGGAGGAACGAAGCCCGCTTGAAGTGCCCGTCAGCGATGTTGCGCTCACCCTCTGCAATCTGAGCAACCTCGGCACCAAGCGCCTCACCCAGCGGTCGCCCGTCAGGCAGCGTCCAATCCCGCAGGATCGACAACGCAGCCGCTCCGGCAGCTACTCCTACCGTGGCCCCGATAGCCTCAGCGCCACGGTCGCACTCGCTGATCTTGACGCGCTTGAAGTTCTCGTGCCGCCAGTCGTGAATCCGGTTGCGATACGCTTCGGTTATCAGGTCGCTCGACAAGCCCAACCGCTCCTTGTCCTTGGCGTGGCCCTGAATCAGCACAGCCAACGCATCCTCGATGTTCGGGTTATCCCGGCAGGCGGCACTCACCGCCTTGAATACCGGGGCCATCCGTCGCTCTTGCTCTTCTGCTGGTGTCATGTGAATCTCCTTGTTTAGAACCGCGGCTTCCGCCTACACTTCATGATCTGTTCCCGTAGCAACTCGTATCCTTCGTCCAGAAACCGGATACCCAGCGGCGGCCGACAAACGGCTTTGATATGCCGCTTCGCACCTAGTTTCAGGTATCCACATCGCTCGCAGTGCATGATATCAACGTCCTTGCTGTCAGCCCGCCAGAACCCGCCGCACACCGGGCACACTACCAGGTATCGCTCGCCGGCTTCGTAGCCCTGCGGAACGTAAGTGTCCCAGTGGCAAGCCTCACACCTCCCAGCCCGGTCCATCAGGTGTTCCGGACAAGGCTCTGAACAGATAGGGCAAATCACTACAGCCGCCATCCGTGGCCTTTCTGTTATTCGTGCGGCTTGGTGCTTACCGCCTTAAGCGCGGCCCGGCACCGCGCCAGTTGTATCGTATCCGCAGCCGCGCCTATGGGCTCTTGCTCGCCTGGTGGATACAGCAGAACGCGATGCTTGTACTTGGTCTCGACTGAGTGGAAAAACGGCTCCGCCAACATGAGTTTCGGGCCACACTCGACGCCTGCCCAGCCCTGAGAAGCAAGATGGTCGATGACTTCGCGGGACTGGACGATGTTGGTAGAGTAGCAAGCCACAGGCTCGGGCACATCCGCATGATGCGCGACAAGACAACCAGGCTTCCTGTCCGGGCAGGGAACCCGCTTTAGAACAAGAATGGCTGGGCGCGGTTCCGTGCCGACGTAGACTAGCGCTGGGGCAATCCTATACCCGAATACCTTCTCGGCAACAGCAACGTCCGTCTCCGGGCCGGCTTCCATGGTGTCGTAGTCCATCACGCCCACCACCGTGAACACAGCGCCACGATGCACCAAGCAAGCCCAATAGGTAGCGCGACACAGGCGGCGGCAAAGACCGGAATGAACGCAACGTACCACATTCCGGAGGGAGAAAAGATTGCCAGGGCAAGGACAAGGAAGGCGAACAGACACATGCCAAGCGCCTTGGCTTCGCCGCCTTGGCTAAAATGCCGCTTGGGCAGTTCGTCCACTTCCGTCTCCAGTGGCTTAACTGGCGATGAGGCCATATCCAAGAATAGCAAATCGTGCCTTGTGCTATCGTCGTCCATCATCCGTTCTCCTCTGGGTCCAGTTCAAACAGCAGGGTTTCCTTCACCGGAGGCGGCTCGGGCTTGCGCCTGTTCTCCCGCCGGCAGAAATCACAGATGGCATCTAGGATAGCCACCTGGCGATCAGGCAAGGCATCACGCTGGAAGGTTGCTTCGGTTGTGGTCATGGCTTGTCCTCTGCCCGCCTAGCCCTAGCTTCGCAAATGAGCTTCTTGAACCCCGCGGGCACTATGTCGGCGCTCTGGATAACGCCACAATTCGTAAGTAGCCACTCATCGCGCTCCTTGCGGGTCCAAGGCTTCCCCTCCACTTCCCCCTCCACTGTAAGGGCCACGGGGAGGGGGACTTCGGCCTCGACAAAACTGAGTTGCGTCTGAACACCAGACGTGACACACGCAGGCATTCCGCCCAGGGCTGCATGGCCCATACCCTTGTCTGTCCCGTTCAGCCAACCTGCCGGGTTCCATAGGCCATCGGCTGTCGTAACCACCGCTATCCGCACTTTCACTGTATCAGGCATTAGGCTTCTCCTCTGCCAGCAGCCCCGCGATCAGGGCTGCGGTATAGGTGCCGTACACTTGAGCGATGAAGTTGTAGTCGGGATGCCCCGCCCCAACATCCGCCAATTTCCAACCCTCGCTACACAAGAACCATCGCCCACCCTGCCGCTCAACTGTCCACATATCGGCTTGGGGCATGTAGAGATAGATACCGCGCGCGGCCAGCCGTCGCCGAGCGTGTTCGTTGAGAAGGCAGAGGGCGTCGTAATTGAACAGCGTGCCGTAATGAATTTCGGTTCCGCCATCAGGGGGCTGGCACATCTGGGAAAAATCGGGTCGGGCATAGACAAGCCGCATGTGGCCATAGGTGCCAACGTCCCACTCCGGCCAGCCCATCTTCTCGATAGCCTTCCGGCCCTGCTCGCCCATCCAAAATACGAGTTCGTCGGTGGTATTCATATCGCTTTCCTTTCGTCCGGCCGAGCAAAGAAGTCTACGCGGCCCTGTCGCTTAACCTGGGCAGCATAAATCCTAACCCGCTCCGACATTGTCTTGTGCTGTTCGTAAGTTCGGCTGCGCGGCTTCTTGAGCGGCTGTCTGCCCTGTAACTTGCGCAGCCTGTGGCGCTCCCTCGCCTTGGCGCGCCGGCATGGTCGGCACTCAGCACGGATGTACTTCTTGCCACTGTTGTTGGTCGTGGTCTCGAAGTTATCCACAGATAAGAGCTGGTGGCAGACTGGGCATTTGCGCCAGTTCATTTGTCGTCCTTCTCAAGCATTCTAGCACCTTGCGGGCTAGCTTCAACAGCGTAATCTACCGCATGGCCGAGGCCGTCCATGTACAAGACCAGCTTCGGCGGGCTTGGATGTCTCCACTCCAAAATAATGGAGGGGCGCCAGATACCCCCGGCAAGAGGGCCGGTGCTTGGCGGAGGCGGTGCTGGCTCTTCGATATACCAGTGGTCCAATACCCGAACAAAGTCGATGCTTTCCAGTCCACTTAGCGCCGCCTGCTTGGCCGCCTCAGCAGCGGCTAAGGCCGAAGACCGCCGCCAAAACCATTTGTGGCCTATCCGCCAGTACGGCACATAATCCCACGATACTTCATACCGGCGGCAAACCAAAGTCGGGTTCATGGCAGCCCAAAATGCAGCCATACAAAATTCGGTTCTACGCATCAGGCTTCTCCTTCTCAAGCATCTCCAGCACCTTGCGGGCAAGGACTATGACACCGCCGTTCCGGGCGAGGTGAAGTACTCCTAGCGGCTGCGGAACCTCTGACATGCCGCGCTCGGGCATCCGGGATACCGCGTAACGACAAGTCACCCCAGGCCCAGGCCCGACGTTCTGGACCCCGATGTCCCAGATGTTCTCCTGGTTGATGTCAAGCCGTATTCGTAGCATCAGCCACCTTCCTTGGTTTCTGCTTCCGCAGCCACTCAACCTGCCCAGGCAGTGCAGCAAGGCAAGCTGCTCGCTTCTGCGGATCAACAACATGTTGCTCGATAGCATCCAGCATCATCGTCTCGTACAACTCTGCATCTCGATCTACCCATGACCGCTGAGCTGTCTGCACTTCTGGTGGCGCAAATCGGCTCTCAGGGCCGCTGAGAGCCGGCTCATCGAAGAACACTTCTAGCCGCCACTCGCCCCCATACATCGCGGCAATCTGGTCCACAGTGGCTTGTGCGGCTTCCTGCTGCCCCCGTGGGTCGCCGCGGGTTGCTATGGTCCTCCGGCGCCCATCCAAGTCGCGCACAGCAACGAACGGATGGCGCGGAGGAGCCAACGGCTTCCCGTGCCGCGGGCGCCTGATAGTCTTAATCTTCGCCTTGAACGCCCGGATGCTCGGCTTGTTGTACTGGCTGTCCTCACGAACCCACTGCAAGGCAAGCCGGGTATCGCCGTCGTCGCAACGCATCAGTACCGCCAGCCAGACTGCCTGAAGGTCCGGCGTAGGCTCCCAGCCGCTCCAAAGCTGTTGGATATAGCCGAGAACCTCGATAGCTTGTGAGTGGTTCATCGCATCCCCTTCGTGGCCGCCTTGGCCTGTTCGGGCGTAAGTAGGGTGAAACTGTCCTTGCGTGGTTCGGCTGGCTCGTCTTCCCAGCCCCGCCCGTTCAACCAAGGCCCCGCGCATGGGATGTGCTTAGTCTCCCGGTGGGCGAAGTCGCGGACCTTGGCCGACGCTTCCAAGCCCTTGAGGAGTTCATTAAGAGGCGGCAGGTCAGGAAGCGCCTTCCATGCCTTGAACGCTGCGCCCTTGGCTTCCTTGCGGGGGTAGGCTTCCCAGAAAGTCTCGAAGTCAGCCGAATAATCGACTCGCTTGCTGCTACGTTTCTTAGGTATCGTAACGTCTTGTCCCGTAACGTCCCGTAACGTCCCGTCGTCGTTACATCCGTTACGTAACGTTACATCCGTTACATCGTCTGGCGGGGCTTGTTTTTCCCTCCATCGAGCCACCCGTTCCGCCCCTGTCGGGTCTTGTTGGAATCGAGCCCAATTGGCAATCTCGACTTGCCCGTTCATATTCGGCGCGGTCGCCCCATCGGCGGCCGCCTTGCCCAACATGGAAGTGAAATCGCGGGTGCTTATCCGCATGGTCCTGAGCCGTTCCTTGGTGAAGTACACCCGCTTGATCGTCCCGCCGCGGTTCCCAAATGCCTTGATCGTAAGCAAGAGCTTCACCCATGCGGCGAACTCGCCAGGGGTCAGGTCTGCCGTCCAACCCCAATATGCCGCCTTGACTTCAAGCCGAATCCAGGTGCCCATAGTTCCATCCATGAAAAAATACCGCAAGGCGAGGTGATGACCGAGCGCACCGGGTGGTGTGTCGCCCTCGCCAAGCGGCAGTTTTGTCAAGACAGGATTGTCCAGCACGCTCAATCATCACCTTCTACCCTAACAAACTCCGTCCCCGCTGTCAAACCTTTTCTGCCTCTCGATAGCCCACCGCTCCAAGCCAGTGATGCGCGCAAGCCACCGGCCGTTCACCTTGAAAGCGTTCAGTTTCCCCGCTGCTGCCAGCCGGCGTGCTTGCCCCATGCTTATGGAACTGCACAGCAGGCAGTCTGCTAGAGGCACCACGCCACCCGGCAGCGCGTCCATCGCCATGGCTTCTTTGATCCATCGCTGTTCTTCGGGGCTCATCCTGCCGCCTTCCTTCCCCAAGCCCTGTACCCGTGTATCGCCAAGGCGAAGAAGCACGCGTCCCGGACAGCCAGCCCGATCAGCCCCGCGTTGACGTGCAGGCAGAACGTGGCGGCGTTGGAGACCATCCAGAGCAGGAAGCACGATTTCATGCGGTGGTTGTTGAGCAGCACGCCGGTCACCGCGATCACCGTGACGGCCCATCCTATCAGTTCGGTCGTGAGGGTCACTGGGGCTCCTCGAAGAGCTGCGGCTCGGCTTGGGCAGGCTCAGGCTTAGCTTTCTCGCCCAGCGACTCGTCGTAGATTCTCCGTTGTGCCAGTTCGCATTGACTCTCGCGTACGTCGATGCCGATGAACTTCCGGCCGGTCTTGCGGGCGACGGCGCCGGTAGTGCCGCTACCGAAGAACGGGTCCAGGACGATCCCATCGGGCGGGCAGAAGGACTTGACGAAGAACTCGGCCAGTGCTTCGGGGAACGGGGCCTCATTTTCGTGGGCGAGAGGGTGCCCCAACAAGCCCCCACCGACCTGCAGATGGATGACGTTGCCGGGGTTCGCGATCGTGGGCGGGTTGTAGCCTTGTTGCTTCATGCCGTCCTTTCCCTCAGAACTGACTCGCTTGGTGTGGAGGATATGAACCCGCCGACCACTCTTCGTGCGGTGGGATGGTGCTCCCCCGGGGTTGAACTTGGGCGGATGCCCCATCGCCGTGTTGTTGGACCACGGGAGTCGGCCACCGTTGGTGGCACAGACGATGAACTCGTAGTCGTTGCGGAGCCAATCGGGTCCGCCAGAGCCGGGGATACCCACGCGGTGGAAGACGGGAGGCTTGCGGATGTGGACGCCGGCGCGGTGCAGGTCCGCCATGAACAGGATCGGCGTGGCCGAGTAGCGGAACTGCCGGGTCTTGCCCTCGACAACCCAGGCCACAAGGCCCCTGGAGACCCGCAGGCACGCCTGGAAGCGTTCAACGGCCCAGTCTACCCAGTCCTGCCCCTTGAGCTTGAAGTCGATGCCGTAGGTCCTGGCGTTCTCATACGGCGGCGAGCAGAAAACCAAGTCCGCGGACCCCGCCTCCATGTCCTTCATCACGCTCAAGCAGTCTCCGGCGATGATGCAGCCCGGCGAACTCCCGTCCAGCACGGCCGCGATGTCCTGGTTCATGGTCATGTCGCTTACCACACCTCAACGTCGTCGGGACACCACCACGGATGCAGGACGGTAAGGACTTTTGCCATGCTCTGGCGGCGCGAGTAGAAGAAGCCGGGGCTGTAGCGGTGCTGTAGCCCGTAGAGGGCGAAGAAGTTGGCTCGGTCCCGGGCTCGGTTCAGCGCCGCCGGGTCTCCGGGATATGTGTCTTCATCGAGCATTACTGCCCCTGGGACTCGGCGGACTAGCTCCGTAGCCGGCGTCACGCTGGGCTTGCAGCCGTGCAGGACTAGAGGGCGAACGCCGCTGGCACACAACATGCGGACGAACGGCTCCATCGCCGTGGCCATGCGCAGGTGCCCGCCTCCCATCGGCTCGGGATACGAGTTGCTGGGCGTGTAGGGCTCGGGGTCGATAGCGAGCAGCCCGGTGTTGTCCAGCAGCCTAGATACCCAGTTGGTCAAGACTCGCCAGTACAGCGGCCGCTCCCAGTAGGAACAGTCGGTAGCTCCCTTGGGCGTGATTGAGATGCCGGGGATGGCGGGGATGTCGTGTTCCCGAAGCACTTGGAGGGCTTTCTGGCAGAACCTCGGATCGCGCCTGTTGAAGGCGACTATGGCGCCCAGTCCTACTAGGTCCGGGTCCAACGTCCAGCCGGCAGTTTCGATTCGCTTGACGGCAGGGTACAGGTCATTCAGCGACAGATACACCCATTGAGTCATGTCTTGTTCCTTTCCTGGTTCTCGGCGGCAGAATCAACCGGTAGAGCATCCCGCAGCGCGACGACCGTGATCGCCTGCACCTTGTCCGTGATCGCAGCCAACGCCACGTAGGATAATCGCCAAGCGGCATCGAGCGCGCTTGCTTTTGTCTCCGCGTCGGCCTTCTCTTTCAGTAGCCCATTCAGATGGTGGCACGCTTCTGCGGCGGCACGAAGCTCGTGATCGAACAGGACGGCTACCATTGGTTTCAGTATTGCGCTCATTCTGTCTCCTCGAACAGCCTGCCGGCGGGCGAGGATGCCGGGGTGGGGGTGTCGGTGTCGTCGGGTTCGGGAGGGGCGGCAATGCGTGTTCGGGCGATCTCTGCGTAGTCTTGCCGCTTCTCGACGGCGATGTATTGGAAGCCTTCGTCCCTGGCGGCGATGCAAGTCGAGCCACTGCCGCAGAACGGGTCCAAGACTATCCCGTCAGGCGGCGTCACCAGCCGGCACAGCCACGCCATGAGCCTGATCGGCTTCTGTGTGGGATGGCCCGAGACTTCGATTTCACTTCCGCATCGCTTGCAGACGAGCTTTGCGCCGCCGCTTCGCCTCCACGACCTTAGTGATGTGGCAGGGCCGACAACGCCCGTACAGCGGCCATCCTTCGCGCGACAGATAGAAGTGTTCGCAGGTAAGTGGCTTGAGTTCGCCGCAGACGCCGCAGGGCTTCCACCATGCCCCCGCGATGACCTTGCAGCCACCGTGGATTCGCTTGTGTGTGGCGTGGGAAACAACCCGGAGGTTGGAGAGTCGGTTGTCCTGCTTGTCCCTGTTGACATGATGGAGGCAGTGTCCTTTGGGGACGGGTCCGTTGGCTTCTTCCCAGACAACATCGTGGGCGAGTCGCTGCCGGCCTCCAAAGGTGCCCCGGAGGTAGCCTTTGAGTGTGACGTGGTATCCATCGGCACGCTTTGGTTTTGGTCCTGTCTTTGCCATGCCCCAAGTTTAACGGTTTGACAGTTGCAAGTCAAGCGAATCCATCGTTCTTTTTGTGCCGCTTTAGCCACATAAAAGAAGCGGGCGGCGGAACCGGAGTCGCCAATGCCGGTCATGGGCGTCCCAGGTGGGCGGCTCTCGGCACCGTAGGCCGCGGAGTCGTTCCGGCCCTTGCGCATCACGCCCGGCTTGCCGCTCTTGGTCACTGGAAACAGCCCCACCACTTCCTCGCTGCCGTCGTGGATGACGTTGGCGGGCCAGCGACCCTTGGTGTGCATCGCCGTTGGGTTGGGCCGGACTTCGCTGCTCCGCTTCTTGCTGCTGTAATGGTGTGACTTGCCGCCCGGTCCATTTGGATACTCATAGGTGTCTGCTGTTTCGATACGGCACCCGTCGATATTCAGCGCCCCTGTCCCCCACTTGAGGACGTTCGCAGCCACCGTCTTTTCGGAGAGGGGCTTGCGGAGCAGCCACCAGTCTTCGCAGGCAGGCTTGAGAGCGGTGCCCCAGCCTTCCCATTCCTTCGCGGCGTCGGTAGTGGGCGCGGTGATGTCGAACTGGCCGCCCCTAATACCAGAAGGCCCGAGCAATTGCATCCCGGCCGTTGTTCCGCTTGCGCTCTGCCCCGTTACTTCCCGCTCTGCCCCTGCCGCCTTGTCTATCGCCTTGCTCACGTCCAGGGACTTCGGGAAGCCCTGACCGAACAGGTGCGCCAGCCGGTCCCTGACTTCCCAGCCTGCATTCTCCCATGCCGTAGCCGTCCAGTGAGACGTGCGGGGCAAGGCCCAGACAAGGGCACGAGCGCCGGGCTTGGCCACCCGAAGGGCCTCGGCAGCGAGCTTGGCCATGTTCTCGATCCATCCGTCCCGCCCTCCATGCGCCTTGTCCCACTCCTTGCCCATGAAGGCGATGCCCGCCGGCGGGTCCGTCACCACCGCATCCACGCAGTTGTCGGGCATGGACTTCATCACTTCCAGACAGTCTCCCGTCACGATACATCCGTCCTCAGTCCCGTCCAGCACGGCCGCGATGTCCTGGTCTTGGGTCACGGGGCCTCCATCAACAGCGCTCCAGCAAGGAACACAAATGCGCACGCGACCTGTTCAGGAACGCACGCATTTCCTGACATCCGCAGGGCAGGGACGCGAGGAACCATTGCAGCGGAAAGCCCATCAGCCAACTGACGAACAGGCTGTTGAGCCTCTTCTTGCCCGTCCAGCCGTAGGCTTGGTCCTCCAGCCGATGCTTCTTGTTCTCCAGGTCTTCGCCTATCCCGCTGTTGGTCGTCACCCTTGGGGTTCCCCACTGCTGGGGCGAGCCAGGGCCATCGCTCAAGGACGTATCCCCATCCTCTGCGGTCGGAGGGGCCGGGAGGGAAGAGGGGAAGGTCCGTATCTGCTCGTTCAGTTCCAGGCTCCGCGCCCCCGGTTCCCGTTCCGTTGCCTTCCTGTTCCGCCCGCCGCAGGGGACACTCGGCGTCCTCCACTGATTCGCTTGCAGGGCAAACTCCCCGCCGCCCGCGCCCCCCTTCTTCCCGCTCTCGTCCTCGTTGGCCATGCCGTGCGGGGTCTTCCACATCGCCGTCTGCTGCGTCAGCCCGTACTGGGCCAGCCTGCCCGTCTCCTTGTCGTAGGCCCGGTGTCCGTCGCCCCCCTCCAGCCTCTCGGGACTCACGCCCGGCTCCTGGTCGGCTGGGGTCCGCCACATCAGGCTTCGCCGGCTCAAGTTGTCTTCCGCTGCTGCCCCCTCGCGCAAGGTTCGGGGATTCGGGTTTTTCAGATCCATCGTCGAGGCGGTGGGCCAGGACGAACAGCCGTTGCCTTCTGTGCGTTGCCCCAACCTGAGAAGCCGAGAGCAGAACCGCCGCCACGTCGTAACCCAATCCCTGAAGGTCGGCGGCGACCAACTCAAACGCCGTCCGCACTTCCTCACAGCCGTCGCATCCTTCACACTCGGCGACAGGAGTAGTGACGAGTCCCGGCACGTTTTCGAGAAGGATAGCGGTCGGCCTGACTTCGCCAAGGATGCGAACAATGTCGGGCCAAAGGTGCCGCTCATCTCGGTCACCAGCACGCTTGCCAGCGACGGAGAAGGGTTGGCACGGGAAGCCCGAAGTGACGAGATCCACAACTCCACGCCAGGGCTTGCCGTCGAAGGTCTTGAGATTCGTCCAAATAGGTGCCGCATCCAGGGATGCCTCTTCCATGCGCGTGACCAGGAGGTTGCAGGCCGCGGCTTCCCATTCAACGCAGCAGACGACGCGAGAAGTCGGAAGCACCAGCTTGAGTCCGAGTCCGATGCCTTCTCCTCCAGCGCAGAGAGAGAGGATATTGATCGGGGAATTATCCACACTCTTTGGCTCCATCGCCCCCGAATCCAATCCCGAAGGTCCGCATCCAGTGTTTCCGGTGCGTACCCGTCTTGGAGTGACAAGAGTGACACAGCGCGATCAAGTTTGCAGACTCCGAATTCGTCTTATCGTAGTCGATGTGATGAACATCTAACGCTTGACCGCAATCGGTCTCTGGTATTTTACAGAACTGGCATGTATGGGCATCTCGTTCCCTGATTTTGGATTTCAGGGTCTCATTGAAAACCCATGTATAGGGTAGGCAACTGATCCCGCCGCGCCATGCCGGATTCTTGCATCCCAAGAGCGCGGCACTTGTCTTTGCCCGCGCCTCCGCAGACCGCGTTTTGCCGAACATTGGGTTTCGCTCTGCCAGTTTGGCGGCGCGTATCTTGGTTCGGGCCTCGATAGAATGCGTTCTACCCAGCATTGGACTAGGCTTGCCGAGGCGAAACGCGCGTTTCTTGGCTCGGGTTTCGGCGGATTCGATCTTCCCGATATTCGCGGCACGTATCTTGGCGATGGCCTGGCGGGTATGTTTTTGCCCTTTCCTCATGGTTCATTCCTGTTTGCAGATTGAGAGGGTATGTATAGCCACACTATTCCGGCTCCTGGTTCTCGGCGGCCTGGGCGGCAGCGGGATCGAAGTAGCAGCCCTTCGGTTCGGTGTTGAAGTCGCGGCCGTCCATCTTGTACGTCCCAACAGTGATCTCTTGGGAGTATGGGATCAGGTGGCTCGCGCCAACACAGATAGCCCGGCCGTCCCTTTCGTAAACGATCATCCCCAGGACGATCGGCACATCCTGCACCAGCTTCCCGTTGTCATCCAGCCGCCAGCACTTGGGCAGCTTGTCCACCACTGCCTCCGCCGCTTCTGCCCGATCCCGCCACCGCTCCCTGTCCCGGATCGCTTCGGCTGGGCGCAGGGCATCGAGCACGCGCCTTGCCGCCCGGTATTCTGCCGACCCGTCATCAACCGGCAGCTTGAATTCCTCGGCTTCGTCCCACGCGGTGTTCCAGGTTGTCAGTATCCGATCGATCTTGAACTTGGCGGTGGCGAGCTGGTTGCGGAGCTCATCTATGACATGTTCCTCGGGGCTCAGTGGGCCTAGCTGGTTGTCGTTGCTCACGTCGGCTCTCCTTCCTCTTGGGCGATCACTGCTCCCTGCAAATTATCTCGTTGCCACGGACCTCCCAGCGAAACCGCCGGCGTGGGCCTATCGAATTGCCGTAGTGTTGCTTGATGAATGCCTCGCTTCCTCGATTCCGCTCGTCTGCTTCTGCCTGCAACTCCCGTGAGCCCCTCGGCGGTTCATTGTGTCTCAGCACCATCAGTGTTCTCCTTCCTCTTGGGCAGCAAATTCTGCGTCACACTCGACACATGGAGGACCGATATTTCTGCCACCGTGATGTATGCAGCGCGGCCTTTCCTCGTTGCCAGGCCGAATAGTCACGTTGGCCTTAATGTGATGGGTTTTCTTGGCGGGCTGGATAATCACTGGAGCATCTTCCTCGGCAGGCTGCTCGTCCACCTCCAAACGCTCTTGCTCGGCGCGTTCCAGTGTTGCCTGGGCGATTGCAATCGCCTCTCGTCGAGAGATGGGCTTCCCTATCGCCTCGGCAGGCTGGGCGGCGAGGCGACGGATTTCGCGGGCGTTCTCAATTGCTGCGTTGGCGGCTTGGCCTATCGCCTTTTCAAGTGTTGTCCCGCACGTCCCGACGTACTGAATACTATCCTTCCACCATGCGTACGCTCGCAAGCCATCTTCGTATCCGTGCTGATAGATACGGCGGCTTTTCTGTTCAAGCTGCTCCTCCGCTGCCTTCCGGGCCTCGGCCACGGCTTCATTCACACAGGCCCAGCAAGGCTCGTCCAGGAAGTACGTGTCATGCCGCGGACAGTGACCCAGCTTTCCGTCAATGATCTTGTTGTCACGCCAACCAGTCTCCTCCTGGGCCTCGGCGAGCCTGGCCTTGAGGTCGGCGTTCTCGGCCTTCATGGCGGCGAGCTGTCCTTGTATCCTTGCAGCGTGCTGTGCCAGCGTGCATAGAGCATCGGAAGATTCGCCGTTCAGGGCCTTTTCGATGGAGACAAAATCGTTAGCTGCTTCGGCGAGCTGGCGGCGGAGGTCGGCGGTCTCGGCGTCCATGGCGATGCGGATGATGGCCGCGACCTCATTTCGGGTTTGTTGCTGTACCCTGCTGAGCTGCTGGCAGAACCGAGTAGCCCCGGTGTTGAGTAACACGTCCACCGCCGCGGCCTTTGCTCTGTCAGTGCCGGCGGGCCCGACTACCTCGAACTCGTCCAGCTTCAGAACTTCTGCATCTTCAGGTTTGTCAGTTGCCATCGCCCTTCTCCTTCACAACCTCTTGGATCACCACGCGGACGGGGGTGACATGCTGCATAAGTCCTTCGTGCTTGGCTCTGTCGCGGGCCTCGCGGCGCGTTGGAAACAGGGCGGGCATATCACCAGGAAACTGACGACGGAATGGCCCTGAACCCATGAACTCCGATCCCTTCTTCCACTTCAGCGCCCACGATTTCATCTTAGCTCGCATCTTCTGTCTCCTTCCCCGCCGCACGAACCGCGTCAAGGGTCTCGGGGATGGATGGCATCTTGGATTCACCCAGCAGCGCCTCTACCTCTGCCCGCCTGTCGACCCAACCGCAGGTACATGTGCCGCGCTTGGCGTATCGAAATCGTGTCGCACAGACAGCCTGATGCCGTCCGTACTTCACCAGATCCCCCGCCAGCTCCCGGAGGTCGTCCAGGGCGTCGGGGAGGTCGGCGGCGCAGTCCACCGCTCTGCCGTCTGCAAGCTGCTCGATCCGCTCCCGCGCCTTGTGTATTCGTTCTGCGTTGTAGTGGAGTGTCATGCCAAGGCTCCATTTAGTCGGCTTTTGTACTCTAGGTTACGCGCCGCCCGGTACGCTACGGCGCCCGCGATGATCCGATCCCCCACGGCCACCCACTCGTCAGGCTGGATAACTGCCGCGAACACCTTGTCTATCCACACCCGTTTCGAGCGGACCCTGCCGCGCGCGCCACGCCGGCGGGCGATGTGCGACTTGGGCAACGGTGGCTGGTAGAGGTAGATGGGTATCCCGCAGAAGATGCTCATTGGTTCTCGTCCTTCCCGCCGGGGGTAGCTTGGTAGGCCGCCTCTTTCCTCTTGCAGGCCCGTTCGTGTCGCTCAGCATTCGCCCGATTGTACACCCACTGGCGCAAACCTCTTGGCCCCTTGTCGCGGCGAACGCGCGTGAAATACGGAAACCGGCGACCGCATACTCCGCACTCAAGCTCTTGCTCGGGATGAAAGGGCCAGAACTTCATTCTGTTTCCTCCCCGCCGGGGGCCTCGCCGGCAGCCGTCAGCGCCGCATCCAAGTCACACTTTGGAACGTAAGCTCCGCGGGGATCAAAGGGGGATTTGACCATTTCCAGATTAGGAAAGTGCTCGGCTATCCAGGTCATCGCATCTGCTTTCCACTCATGGCGGTCTTTGCCGAAATCAGAAAACGACTTGCTTCCATGGTTGTACCAAGGCGCGTCCTCAAACGACTTACCCTTGATGGTCAGCATCCAGCCCGCACATTGGCATGCCCGTGATTCAGCCGGCCGATACGCAAGCATGGGATGGCCAGCGGCAGTAATGCCCCACATGTTGTAGATGCCGACTGCCCGGAGGAGTTCGGCCTGTGCCCTGTAGGTCACTCTGTTTCCTCTCTGCCAGCCTCGCCGGCAAGCAGCTCGTACACCTGCTGGTAGTTGATCTTGACGCCATGAATGACCCTGTATCGGTTCTTCGCCCACCAGTCGAATTGCTCGGACCGATGCTCCTTCATCCACTTCTCGAACGCCCACGGCGCACCATGAGCAGATAGGTCCGTATCGAACGTGTGGTGGTAGGCACAGAGGCTCACGCCGCAGTTCAGGTTGTGGCGGAAGAAAGTGCGGTTGCGGTGGATCAGGTGGTGTGCCTGGCCTTCCTTGCCGCAGATCACGCAGCCGCGATCCCGTTTCCGGACTTGCTTTGACCACTCCACGTCCGCCTTGTTCCGCCAGTAGGTAGAGTGCGGGTTCTTACGGCTGCGCTTCAGCTTGCTAGTCTTGACTGCCATCCGTGGCCTCCTTGTTGGCTTCCGCAGCCTTCCGGCCCTTGGCCGAGATGACATAGTAGATGCTCGCCCACACGTTCCGTTTCCGGCGGACCAATGTCCACCGGCCAACCAGAAGAGCGTCTCTCGTGTTGCTATGAACCGTTCTCCCGGCGCACTGCCAAACCCACGTCGGCCAGCCGCGCTGGGTGATGTCGTTTCCTTGGGCCATCAGGCGCAAGACTTCCAACTGTGTCCGGGTGGGTTTCATTCGCTCTCCTTGTTGGCGAGCCTCAGCAGGATGTCGGCGTGGCAGTGCGGTTCGTCCTCTCGGCACCAGCAGGCTAGGTTCTTGCCGCGGAGCGGGGCTATCCATCGAGCAAAAGCTTTCGGGGCACGTGCGCGTTCCGCGAGGAGTGACTTTTTGTAGCGCGCCACCGCTTTCTGCTTCGTCATTGATGCCCATGGGGGCACCACGGCATATGGATTCCCCCATTTACTTGGTCGGCCAACGTATACCGTATTGGCGGGCATCCTCCAGCCCTTGGTCCTCTTGCGTTGGATTCGGCGGGGTGTCATGGGCGGGCCTCCTTGCTGTCCAGCTTGTAGGTGATCGCCCAGATCCAGCAATTGCCGAAGACTCGCCAAGGCAGGCCCCGGTGTTCCCGCTCTTCGTGAATGTCTTCCCACGGGTACGAGACGTAAGACTGTATCACCCGCTTGCCGTTCACTCGGCCGTAGACGGGCTTGGGCTTGGCGTGGTGGGAGTCCCAGAGAGTACAATAACACTGCCGAGCCACCTTGCCCTTCAATCCAGGAAAACTTGTGAAGTCGCCAGATGATTCGCCGAGCATCGGGTAGCCGTCCGCGCCGATTGCCCGCCTCATAACCCATGCTTCGTCCGGCGTCCGGATCGGCAATGGCTCTGTTTCCCATTCGGCTTGGCAGCCTTCATCGGTCAACGTAAAATCCAACAACTTCCCGCAGTCTTCACACCACCGCGGCCCGTCTTCTTCGCTCGGCCATCCACCATCTATGTTCTCGAACTCCTTGTGCTTCTTTGCGCACTGCCAACACCCACACCACGAGCATCCATCGTCGCAATACATGGGCAGCGGGTCGGCCTTCGCCGCCAACGATTTGATGAGCTTAGCCAGCAGGGGCGCATTACAACCCTCCGCGATCGCATCGTCCTCGCTGATGTCCTGCACCCGCTGCACCCGCACCTCTGTCACTTCCGGCCAGAGGCGGGAGGCCCAGCGGGGCATGCAGATGGGGGATAGGCTTGTCCGCTCCCATTCATATTCCGCGGGCTTGCCGTCGCGCATCACCACTTCGTCGTCAGCCGAGTAGATTGCCAGGCAGCCGTTCGGGGTGTCCTTGTCGCTGGTGGTGAACTCTTGGTGCATCGCCTCTTTGACCCTGAGCCTATCCCCAGGCTTGCCGTAGGGGCAGCGAATCGCCAGAGCGAGGCCCTTGCCATTCACGGGTAGCCCCTCTGGCACCTGACCCGTACCGTTCCATCGAAACTGCCAGGAACCTGGACAGACCTCATGCACGTCGTACCAAGCACCGGGATCGACATTGAACAGCTTGAGACCACGAAGGCGCCGCGTTTGCGTCTTCCGGCCCGCTAGCAGCGCGCGGATGCTCGCCCCCGAAAAGATAATGGGCCTTGCACGCCGTACTTGGTCAACAGCTTGGGGGGCGGGGTTATGCGAACATCCGTGTTCCGCTTGAGATGCTGCATCGCTCCGTCCACTTGGTCCTTCGTCAGACCGAACTTTACTGCTATCTCTTCCCATGTCTTATCTCCTTCTGCTATTAGCCATTCGCCGATCTTGAACCACCGTGGTCGCCGAGAGAGGCGATCCCGGATGTATTCCGCCATAGCGTCTAGGCGACTGGCTTTGTCTGGGTGGCGGAGAGGAATGGTGTCGGCAAAACGTAGTACGCGGCGCATGCCGGTAAGCCTCAGTGTATAGTGTTCGTATTCCCGACCCGCATACTTGGTAATCCCAAACGTGATGCGGGGCGGCGTGATCTCCAGCCCTTGCAACAGCCGCCCCACGATGACCAGATTGCCCCGCTTGGCTTGACAGATGGTGATAGACTTTTCGTGCGCTCTGGCCACGCAACCGTCCGTGTCGTAGACGCCTGCCAAGTAATGGCGACTGTCTATCGGCGCGGGCAAACGCCAGCGGCCCGCAACCTTCAGCGGCCGCAGGACTCGCACCAAGGCCGCAGAGTGTACATCCACGCGAAACGCTGTCCTTGCCCGATAGATCTTCGGGCCGTACCCAAGCGACCGCCATAGCCTGATAATCAGATTGGCATAAGCACGGCTTCGATGCCCAACGCTTACTGATACGGAGCGGGGCCCCAAGCTGCCATCGCCGTGGATAACGCCGAGCAAATACGCCCAGGTTGGGTTGCAAAAGTCTATTTTCATCATGCCCTATACTAGCATGGCGCACGATCATTGTCAACACAAAAGTCCCCCGCACTGACTCGCCTGAGAAGATGATCGGGATGTCCTTCATTTGCTCGCCTCCGGTTGGGTCCAGGGCAGCTCCCAGACTTGCAGGTCTGCGGGAAACAGACTCCGTTCGTCGTGCCAGCCGCGTTTGTCGACGTGGCTGGCGCGGAGGAGCCGCCAGTAATGCTTGTCAGTCTTAGCGTTGTAGTCCTCGCGCCAGAGTTGCTTGACGTACACCGCAACCCTAGCAGCCTTGCACTGCTTCACCACTGAGCGGATGTGTTCCAAGGTGTCGGTTCCGGGCTGGCCGAAGGTGTTGTTGTGGCCGACGATCACGCCGCACAAGGCAGAACTCTTGTTGGTGCAATTGCCGTCCATGCAGTGGTTATGCGGAGGTGGGTAACAGGCCTTCGCCAAATCCCTACACGCGAAATCCAACGAAGATCCAAGCGGTTCCAGACTGAGCCACAGCTTGCCGGGGATGGGCAGGAACACGGGCAGCTTCTCGTCGGCTGCTCGTTGGTCTGGGATGGTGAGGCCGCGGTATAGGTTGTCGCGCATCCGATGTCCTTGCCCGCTCGTGTTGGCGTCCGCGCGCATCTGGTCTGCGTTCTTCGTGAGCGTGACGTAGGTGTGCCAGGGGGCCTCCTCCATGGCCTCGAATATGAGCTTGCGGTGCGCCCAGGGGCGGGCAGGATCGTTCACATCGCAGGTGAAGTTGCACAACACCACGCCCGGCTTCTTGGTCTTGGCGGGCTGCTCCAGCCGTTCGGGGTGAAGGTGGACCACGTTGCTGGCGCACTTCTCGCACCCAGCATACTTCCCGTCAGAGGTCCACCGCTTCACGTTCGCCCGCGACCAGCAGTCAGGGCAGTTTGCCGAACACGATGCGCCTCCGGGGTTCCAGCCGTAGGACCACGGCACCTGCTCGTTGACGTAGCCGATCTTGGATTTCGTCATTCCTGGCATGGCTTCGCCTTCCTTGCCGCCGCGGCAGTTTCGGGGGTGGAGTAGCATTCGTGGACATGCCTTTCCAGTGTGGTTTGCGAGACAATGATTCCCTCGTCGCCAAGGCAATAGTCCATGTTGTCAATTGTGAGGCGGAGGATCGATTGGCCATCCCCGCTGATAACGTACTGGGTCGAGCCGAACATCACGGGATCACCGTCAGCGTTGACCGGCGCGATGTCGATGACCTCCTCCATCCACAGAATGTACTCTTGAGCTGAGTCTGCCAGGGTCGCCAAGTAAGTTCTGGTCATTGGCTTCATTGTGTTGCCCTCCTTGCCTTTTCGCCAGCAGTCTTGCCGGAGTAGCACTCGTTCGGCAGGCACCCAAACTGGTTGAACCCGTCCTGGCAGGTCAGCGACTTGGCGTCGGCTTCCAGGACCACTGCCTCTCTCCATGCCGGGCCGCGGCGATAGTCCGTTGTCTGCCACAGGCGCCATATCCACACCTTGGGCCGCTCGTGAATCACCAGCGGCACACCATCCCCAGTCTTGTGTAGCCGGCCGATGACCTCCTGGGCCTGCGCGAGCTGGTTGCGGAGGTCGGACACGACATCCATAACCGGCCCGATCTCCTCCAAGAACTCGAAACAGTTGCCACAGCGCTCCTCCAGAAGACTGTCGATATTGACGACTATCTCGCGTTCAGGAGAACCGCAGTTTGGGCATTTCTCGTCGTCGGTCATAGCTTTGCCTCTCTTGCGACCTTGGCAGCTTCGGGGGTGGAGTACCAGCACAATGTTGTGGGTAGATGTGGCTTGCCGGATATAAGGTGGCCTTCCTTCCAGAAGGAGACCAACATACCCGCTGACGTTAGCAGGAAAACCTCCATCCCTGGCACTACCGGCACCCCATCCGCCGTCTTGGGCAGCTTGTCGATGACCTCCTGAGCCTGGGCGAGCTGGCGTTCAAGGCATTCGTAGCCCACTTTCCAGATGCTCTCCCCGCACGTGACGCTTCCGCAGGACCAGAAGACCTCATTGTCAGTGTTGACAAAACCTTGATGGCGGGTTCGGGGCGGCGCTGCGCACTTCGGGCACGTCTCTTTGTCGGTCACAATTGGATCTCCACGAGAAATTTCTCTCCCGGCTTCGGAGGCGCGAGGTCGTAGGTGGCCCGCCATTCAACAGCTGTCCATTCATCGTCCTGGTAGGCAAAGCGGGCTGGTGGAGACCATTCGCCGCTCTTCTCAAGTTCCGGAAGCCCCCCGCCGAAGAAGACAACGATCATCGGCCTTCTCTTGTCCCTACATAGCCACCCCATCACCAGTGTGGTCTTGCTCATGTCTGTGTCTCCTTCTCCACGATGTCAGCAGCTTCGTTCAGGGCCTTGGCCAGCTTGCGGGCTTGGGCGGGAGTAAAGTAAGTACCGGGAGGTATCCAGTGACACTCCCGCGGCTGGCAAATAAGATGCACTTCGTCGGCTACTGGTGTCACAATAGCGAGCCGGTTGCGCATCCCGCCTATCCTATGCTGCCGCCTCACCGGTCTGTCCTTGCTCATCTCATCTCTCCTGTATCTTGAGCAGCCTCACGCCCCAGCGCAGGGCCTATCGGGCTTACGGCTCCCACTTCTTTGGGGCGGGCTTGCCCTTGGTTACTGCCTGAAGAATACAGGCGTGACAAACATCACCCTTGTTCGCCGTTTCGTCCAAGAAGTGCATTATCTCAACTCGAACACGGCCCAGCATGCGCTTCACACGCAGACTCTCTTTGTTGCACATCCGCTTCCGGCAGATATCGCAGTAGTGTCGCGAACTCATCTCATTCTCCTTTGCACAGTCCGCCAGTATCTATCCGTTGCCAGCCTCGCCCTTGTCCGCCACCTTGGGCCTGCGTTGTGGCAGCGTGCTTTCTGCTCGTCCGTCAACGCTCCATACTTGGCCCAGTATCGCAACATGACCTGTTCTGAATGCCAGCGGGACCAGACGTGGGTGTCGTAGGGCCAGGGGACACGCGCGTCCTGCCAGTAGGCGCGGGAAATTTGCATCGGCCCACGACTACGCCCGCCATCGCCAACAGCGCGGTCGTTCCCGCCGCTCTCAACTTGGCGGATAGCGTCGAACAACGCCCGGTGCTGGTCCATCGGGCCGCCGATGAAACAGGCTATCAGGGTGATGTAGAGCATCAGAACGGACAATCTTCGCTCGGCGGCGCTTCCGTGGTTGGCGCAGGCGGTGGCGCAGCTTGGGCCGTCTTGGGCTTGAACTGGATATTGAGCGCCGGGGCATTCTCGCCGCCCTTCTCGTTCTTGTAGACGTTCACCCAGTAGTCCTGCCCCTGCCAGGTGATGGAGCTGGAGTAGAGTGACTTGTTGTGGTCAAACAAGCCCACACCACGGGTTTCGTCCGCAGGGACAATATCGAGGATGGCCTGCGGCAGGTGCTCGCCCGTCAGGCCGGTCGTGCGCAGGTGGCACCGCACCTTGATGCCGCCTATCTCTCCTGGCCCGCTGGCCGCAAGAACCTTCCACAAACTCGCTCGGTTGCTGTTGTCGTACTCTGCCATGATGTTCTCCTAGAATGGGTCTTCTGTTGGGTTTCCACCGGTCATCGGCGGTTTATCGTTCCCACCCACATAGCCCTGCTGCGGGTCGTGTAGCGATGGGCTCGCCGCCTCTGTGTCCTTGGGGTCGCTCGTGGGGATGCTGAACGTCTGCACGAGGGCGTACTTGTGGGCGGCGGCCATTGCCTTGTTCGCCGCCTTGTCTCCTGTGTCGGTGGCTTCGCCTTCCGTGATAGCCTCCACGGAACTCCCGTCTGGGGCATAGAAGGTGTACTTCACCCGCAGGAGGACGTGGAACATCGGCGTCTTCTTCTGGCCGACTAGCACCTGTTCGGCGTTGGCCTCAAGCACCTGCGGCACCACGAAGACGCCATGTTCGATGAAGGCGGGTTGTAGAGCGGCCACTACGTCGTCGATGGCGCGGTAGGCGTACCCTTGGGACGGGTTTTTGTGGTCCTTGCCCACCGGCCCCACCTGCGCCATCACCTTCGCCATCAGGGGGTAGATTTGCTTACTGGCTGTCGGCATCGTCGCTCTCCTTCGCCTTCGGGGGCTTGTAGTAGAACTTGTCTCGGCCCGCTTTCGTCAACTGGGCGAGCGGGCAGAACTCGCCGGTCTCGGACAGGTGAGCCGCAAGCGCTCCCTTCAGTATGCCCTTCGTGGGTTGGGGGTCTGTAGTCGATACCGCCTCTGGGCAGTGTTCTTCGCACCACGCCACCAAATCCGTCTTGTGGCGAGAGTTGTACTGAACCGAGTCCTTGCCTTGGGCGCGAAGGCCAACCGTGCCCCATGGGGTTGGTACGGACTTCGCCCGTCGCCCTTCAACCACTCTGGCGGTGGCGGCAGCGGCGGCAGCGCCAAGGTTGCGCTCTATCCACTCCCGCTCTCGGACAAGCCGAGTGACTTGGGCTTTCGCATACGCCTCTGTGTCAGCTATCTCGGTGGCTCGGCGCTTCATGGTGCGGGCGAACTTGTGGATATTCTGCATGTCCACAGTGTCGATACCGCACTCCCGCGACTGCTCGTCAATCGCCGCAAACTCGGCTTCGAGCGCTTCGGCAATCGGGTCCATCTCGGTCTCCGTCGTCATCGTCATGCTCCTTCCGCTTCCGTCTCCGCTTGGGCTCCACATCTTCCGGGTGCAGCTCGTAGTGGCTCAGCCGGTGTTCCAGCTCGCTGGTGGTCACTCAATACTCCACCGCCGGCAGGACTACCTTGGTGATGATGGTGGGACAGTCCCGCTCACCTGCTTCGTCCCGCGCCGCCGCTAGGCTTTCGTGCTCACTCATGGGCTCCCAGCCCTCTGCGCAACCCAGCCAAACAGTAAAGCTGGTTTTGCCGGGAACCGTTTGTGTCTCTGGCGCGCCCGACTCCACCACTTTTTCGTCGATGACCTTCTGCTTGCTCATGTCTTACTCCTTGCCGGCGGGGGCGGGCTACTCGAACGTCACCTTGCGGAGCGTCTCGATGTTCAAGGTCAGTACCGCCCGGATGGCGACGATCCGGTAGGTCTCGCCCTCCTGGCCGCCGTGCTCCAGCCACTTCTTGCCGCTGGCCGTGTCGGTTACGTCAACCGCTTGGACGTCCTCCCAGGTCTCCGCCTTTTCTTGAACCTTCCGCTGAATGACATACTCACTCTTTGTTCGTGCCACGGGTTGCTCCTTTCTCGGCCTGGAGGCCGGTTGGTATCAATGTGCGGGCGTTTTGTCGATCTGGCTGAGGGTAGCCCGCTACATCGGTCCTCAGTTCAGCCGGGCGCTACCCGGCATCATCAGGGGCTTTCGCCCAAGTCCCAGCCAGGTCTCGACCCTGGACTACCCGCGACGGGACCGAGGTCGTCGAAGCGGTTGTGCTGCCGTTACACCACTGGGACAGTTCGCCGACGTGGCCGGTATCTAGGGCGCGGCAAATACGGCTGCCTGGTACCAGACGGCTCCGAGCTACGCCTCCACCGGGGACTTCTGGTGAAAGCCACGCGCACGTCGGCGAATGTTGGTGGGCGGGTGCTGGTGCTGGCTAGGTCACGGTTCACCCGCCAGCCGGGAGGCCATTTCTTCGGAGGCGCCGTAGCGCTCTCGTCCCGCGCCCAGTCAGCCTCAGTGCAGGCGCGCCGGTTCCGGTGTCCAACTCCCGCCCATGAATACAAGGTGCTGGCGTGGCCGGATTGGCGAGCCGAGATGCCTCTCCTCTCGCCCGGTTCCCGACTCCGCTGCGTAGTGTCTCTGACAGCGGTTTCCCAAGGGGACACTGCCCTTCTCACGCCAGCATGAAACCTATTCGGTTGTCAAAGAGCGTTGTCTACTTGTTGTCCAGCATCTTCAGGATCTTCGTGGCCTCATCAAGCGTGTGGCGCAGTTCGACGAAGAGCGTGGCGCGATCGGGCTCCACCTTGGCTTCCGGCTGGGGGACGAGGCGGAGGATGTAGAAGTTTGTGACATCGTCGAATGGTGGGCCGACGCCTTTGAAAACATACGAGCCGCCCTCTGCCATATACAACTCGCTGTCTTGCCGAGCCCGATACTCCCCCGCGTATTCACAAGCCTGCCCCTCGAAGTCGGGGATGGGAACCTGCGGCCCGATCCGCTCCTGGACCAAGCGCTCGCCCTCGGCTACGGGGATTTCGTGGTAGCCAACGTCACGCTCCAATCCGGGCACGGAGAATCTGGTGGATTTGCTCTTGCCGGCCTCATCCCACATTTCGCCGTCGCCATCCGCGTTGTCTATCCTCCATACATAGCTGCGTTCGCTCTTCCACCACCGCGGCAGCGCCTTCTCTTCCTTGGCTACCTGATGCAAGATGAAGCGGGCCCGATCATCAAATTCAGACCAATCCTTTGACGCACGGCCAATCGCTCCGACAGGCTTATTACACAAGAAGTCTTCGTCCTCTCGGGGAGGACGAAACTCCCCGACGTACTCATACCCCTCCGGCACAGTCCCTTCTTCCGGCCCCTTCGCCTGCTTGATGAGGCGGTCGGCTTCCTGCTCGGTGATTTCCTTTCCACGGTCATAAGATGCGAGGCCCTCCACCGTCGCACTGGAGAGGAACCAGTCCGCGTGGCCCGGCGCAATCGCGCGGCCACGCATTTGCGTGCCATCCCAATGCCAGATGTACTCCCTGCTTGCGAACCACCTGTCGCCCTTCTCCCCCTTGGGCTTGAAGCACTCGTCGGGGGCCTTGTGTTCGGGCCACCAGCGGCTGCGATTGTTCGTGTCCTGGATGATCCGAAACGGGAATGAAGCGGATTCCCTGATCGGATGCCAGACCGTTAGCCGCTCGTACCCGTCCGCCAGTTCGTCCTGCTCGTTAATCATGGTTGTCTCCCGTCAATTTCTTCCAACGTCGCTGCCCGCAGCGCCCGGGCGCTGCAACCGGGGCAGATCAGCTCGTCGTCGTAGGCGCACCCGTTCTTGTCCAACCGCGGGGCCTCGGGATCCAGCCAGTGGCCTACCCAGCCGCAGGAGGGGCACGTCAGGGCGTTGTTGGGCGTCAGGGCCATATCTTACCTTCCAGGGGGAGAAGATCGCTCTACGGGGCTCCCGGGGGGCTTGGTGGGGCTTCTGGGGCTGTCTCTGGCTCCCGGCGCTGCTTCTCGACGAGCGCGCTTCTGTGATAGGCCGTGTGGTGCGTCGGGCACAACCATCGCACTACTAACGGTTTGTTGTAATTGTCGTGGTGGGCATGCGCCTTGTCGCCACACAGCTCGCAGGGTTTGCGGTTGAGTTCCCCCCGCTCGATAGCCCGCCGCACAATGGTCGCAGCATCCCCTGACGCATCAAAGTATCGTTGATTGGTTAGGCGCTTTTGTTCAGGATGTGCCCTGGCCCACGCCATCGCTCCCTTAGATTGGCATTGGCGACAAAGATACTTCCCGTGGGGTATCATTTTCGGCGTTACCGTAATGAGTTCGCCACATTCAGCACAGGGCCGCTTCATGCCAATAAAATTCTCGCGCGGGCGGCCTAGTGTCACCGCCATAGGAAACGCCGGCCCGCCTGTCTTGTCGCTGCTCATGGTTTTGTCTCCGTTAAGGCCCGCTCGTCTTCTTGGCGGTACGTCCGATCCTCACATGCCCAGCTTGGCGTCCCCTCCTCGCCTTGGAACTGGTAGGACATGACCGCCATCTCGCCGGCAACCTCTCGGATCAGTCCCGCAATCGTGCAGTTGGCCCCGCGCCTGTCGCCGGCGGGGATTGCGGCGGCGGCATCCGTTTCAAGGTAGTCAGCCAAGAGGCCCAGCTTCGCCTTGATCCCAGACATCGGAGCCCGGCCACGCAGGGCCTTCAGGTACGTCCGAAGGCACGTTCTGGGCATTTCTAAGGCACGTTCCTTGATTTGGCGACCTTGAAGCCTGCCCGATGGGAGAGATGGCCTTAGAAATCAATTCGTCACTAGATTCTAGTGCCGCAGCGCGGGCTAGAGCCCTGTGAGCGTCGGTTGGGCCAGTCCTGTTGTTCATCTCAGTGCCTTTCCATCTGTAATCCCGCCCTGTCCCTGTCGGGGCAAGGGCGAGAGGGGGCTATCGTACTAGAGCCTTTTCTACCGCGCTCTGTGATGCCTTCGGCAGATCAAATAGGATTCCCTCCGGCGTAACCGCGGCCGTTTCAGTGGTATAGGATCGCGCGGCGTTCGGGAAAAGCGCGCTCGCTGCGCCCTCGTTGGGGGTAAACTGAACGACGCCGGCTCCAGATTTGCCTCGCTTGGCCTCCGTCATCTTGTTCGTGGGCCGATATATCCATCCGCGCAACCCATCCTCGCTGGCAGATGGCGGGAGCCTCTTGATAAGCCCCTTGCCCGAGTCCGAATCGTACTCAACAATGAGTCGATCCCCGAATATGAACCGTGCCTGTTCTGCCAGTTTTCGCCCGATGCGAACAGCCACGGTCGGCCGCTGCGGTCCCGTCGGCCTCTTTCTTGGATACATCGTTAGGCGCATCGAAGTATCCGGTATCTTTCGATATCCGCCACGTACGCCAGTTCTTCCTGCGCTCTTGAACATTTCATCTCCTTCTGATTGCGGCACAACGCTCTCTCGTCATGCCTGGCATGTTTCATTGTTTCCTGCCCCTCCCGGCGGCGGCCAGCCCGAACGCGGATTCCCTTCCCGGAGTCCATCCCGTTCGGACTGAACCGCCGCCACAGACGCAGGATTAGGTGGGGGCGGGGCATCGGGTCACTGACTAGCGTGGTCGCCCCGCCCCCGGTCCGCCGGCCACTACAAGCGGCCGATGAAGTAAAATCAACCGGGCGGCAGGAAGGGGGAGGCCCACCGCCCGGCACATCAGGCGCGCCAGCCGGGGGGAACCAGCGCGCCCAGGGGCAAAAGTAGCGCCCGGCAGCGAGATACTTCATCAGCCACCGGGCGCAAGGGGTGGGCGTGGCCACGGTTGCCACAACGGGGAACACGCCCACCAAGAGTTGAATCGGTTTGGCAACCGTGGACTGGAACATTTTGCATCACTCCTTCGGCGTTGTCTCCATGCCGAGAACCGCTAGGATCTTGTCCCGTATCGGGCCATGCGTTACCGTCCCGTTGACGATACCATGAGCTGTTCCAACACTACACCCGACAAGCGCAGCTAGTTTCGGGTAGGTCCAGACTCGTTTCCCGTTGGCGTCCAGCCGGGCTATCGCCTTACGCATGGCTACCGTTTCGGGGATGATTTGTTTGGAATTCCTCATCTCAACTTTCAGGATAAGTACTGGACAGCTACTCAGGCAAGGTTATTCTCTGAATTGTTTTCATTTTTCTTCGGACTTGGCGGCGGCGATTGCTGCGATCTCTCGGTCGTCGGTATCTGGCAAGGTGTCGAGAGCCGCCTCGATCTGGATTTCATCGGCGACACCATCGCAAACATGGTCGGCGGCGGCTTTGCTGGCTGGGGTAGAATCGGCAGCCGCGACGATCGGAGTTTCGGGCTTGGCGGCGGCGATGGCGGCGCGGATGCGATTTTCGTGGTGCAAGCGCCTGACGCTTGCCAGGTGGCTATCTTGGGCGATGTAGCCGGAGTCCAGATCCTCGAAGATTTTCTCGCACGCTTCCAGTAGGTCATCGTAGCCTGGCTGAGCCAGCTTGGCGAGCCACAACAAGTCTTCCAGGACGTGCCCGTGCCACGTTCCCAACCCAGGCTCGGGGCTGTGTAGCAACTGGGCGAGCTTGTCCACCTTGTCTCGCATCGCGGCTATGTCGCAACCTCTCGTCTCTGCCATGATGTCTCACCGTCCCTTCCCGAACGATTCCGGCCAGCCTGCCCTGATCCGTCAAGGCAGGTTCGGCCGGAGCCGTTACGCGAGAATGTAAAGCCCGTGGCGCCGGTACATCCGGGCTTGCTGGGTTGTGAGGGCGTGGCCGAACGTGCAGCCCTTGGCCGCGCCCATCTGTTTGTATTGCCTGCGGTGCTCCAGGCCATCGCTGACAAGCTTCCAAAGCGACTGGCCCCAAGACTCTCGTTTCACGAATACTTGCGGTCCCATTTTGCGTTCCTTTCGTTACTTGCTGGAGATCGCCGGCCAGCGCTGGCCTGGGAAGATGGGCGTGTCCGGCATCGCTGCGTTGCCCCACGGTCTCACGTAGGTACTGTCAGGGGGCTTGTAGCCAGCCACGATGGTCGCGGGGCCAGCGTGTTTCTGCATCGGGGTTTCGAGCCCGAAACTGTGGCTTGCTGGCGCTGAGCCGATGTCCACCCGGCTCTGCCAGGTGATGATGCTGCCTACGCCCTTGTTGTACCCGGCCGAGCATCCCATCGTCGAGCCCAGCAGGTACAGCAGAGTTCCCAAGATTACGATCGTTCGTCCCATGGTGAATCTCCTTTCTGGCCCCTGAGAGGCCGTGTAAGCTACTTTCTCTTGTTCTACGTCCCGGAAGGCGCCTAGAACACGATAAGCCGCCCTAGGGCGCGTCAGGGGGCTTCCTGGGTATTCTCCCGCCTGCGCTTCTCTGCCAGCCCGGCAGCAGCGTATTTGTAAGCATCCGCAAGGAGCTGAGCGGGAGTCATGGTCCTCAGGAGGTGTTCGTAGCGAAGTAGCGACATCATCGCGCCCCTAGCCATGTAGTCCAGGTAGCTGATACCGGGGTTGATTGGGGCGTTTTGCGGAAACGCTGGCCCGCCTGTCTTGTCGCTGCTCATGACTTGTCCTTTTTGGTGATACCGCCGGAGCCTTGTTCAACCATTCCCGGAAACACCAATCCCGGCCAGCGCCATTCTGTACACCCACACTCCTGAGCATGGAGGGCCTTGAGTTCGGGAGCATAAGCGTACAATGCGCCTAGCCACCGTTCGAATGCGTCGTTGTACACCTCCTGGGTGGCAGCCAACTCTTTACGAGACCCCGCCTGGGTTGCATTATCGTAAGCAACCTGGGCCACTCCAAGCACTTCACCTGCTGTAGCCAGTTCATCTGGCAACTTAGCCAGCACGGGCTTCATCAAGCGCAGGCGTGTCGGGACTTCATTCACCGGCTTGGTTGCCTTAATCGCCGCAACTCGTTCCTCCGCATCCGAACACCATTCAAGCACGATATTGTGGCGAACGTGCCAGTAGAAGCCTGCCTTATCCATAATATTCTCCTGTCCTTTTCATGTAGAGTCACCGCATCCCATTTCCCATTTCCGCTGGGCTTCAGCCCCATCTCCCGCCGCTACCAAGTTGCTGCTCATGACGAACCTATGGGAGCGGTCGTCAGCGGAGCAGAAAGCTCGCGGCCTTGCCGTGCTTGCGAGGCACGCCATTCCCAAGCAGACTCGGGGAGAGCCCTGCCTGTATCGCGCTTTGTCCGTTCGTTTCGGGTCTTGACGACTGAGGCCGAACGGGACCGAAGGCCCGGAGATAGGGATGCAGGTAGACCACGGGAAGCGCTGGCCCTTGGCTGTTATGGAACGGTCCAGCCGAGGGGCGGGAGTGTACCACCAAGGGCCAACGGTCTCGTGTTGTTGAACGACTGAACCTTTCCATAACGTTTTCATTATAGGCCATGTCCAGTTCGGCCGCCAACAGAATTCTGGGGAAATTGTCAAGATACCACCAACCCACGCGGGGCTCCGGATCACGGTTGCGCCGGCTTCAGAACATCAGCCTTTTCCCGTTCCATTCGCTGCACCCACACTCTTGGGTGTGGAGGGCTTCAAGGACAACAGCGTGGGCCGCCAGTGCCTCGTCGTAAACCCTACCCAGCTTATCCCAAATGTGCCACGCTTGGCGGCAAGCCATGGGTTCTTCCGCATCAGCATAAGCCTCATACGCCTTGGCATAAACCGGCGCCACCTTGATGACCTCCTCGGGCACTTCGCCTTTGACTGGCTGCATCAAACGCAAGCGTGTTGCTCTCTCGCTTCTCCGTTTGAACGTGGAAATGAACTCCACCCGTTCGTCGTAGTTGTAGCACCACTCGACAAGAAAGTCGTGATGCACATGCCAGTAGAAACCTTCCTTCGTCTTATCCACGTTCTTTCTCCTCACATCACCAACCCACAGGGCACCACCGCCCCGCACACCGTACACTTCAGAACTACCTGAGTCGTCCCGATACCCTTGACTCCGAGCCAGGCTAGGCCAGCGCAGAAGATGGCTCCGGCTGCTGAACCGCCGATGGCTGCGTGGCACAAGAGGCCGAGACCGCCGATGCCGAACAACAGCCAGCCAAGGATGACGGAGCACCAACCAGAGGATCGCAGCGTTCTGATAACCATCGACGAACGGCACAGCGGGCAGCGGGGGGTTGGTAGGTTTGCCTGTACGCTCATGTTCCTGTTCCTTCCAAGGGCCGGCGACCCGCACGGAGACGGGCTAGGGATTCAAGCGTGGCGATAGATACGCCGCCAGTAGTATTCGCCCTCCTCGTCCTGAAATTCGATACGCGCCTCGACAAAGTCCTCATTGGTGCGGCGCTCGTCGATCTCCCGCAGAACCGCCAGCCCCTCCTGATTCTCCCGGCTCATCGGGTCGTCAAAGATGAACGTGGCAACCCCGACTCTCAAGTTCGGGTCATGGTTTGGCACGACAAGAACAGCGCGCCCGTTGAACATTGCGGTTGACATCGCTCTCTCCTTGGTGGTTCCTTGATTCCGGTTGTCGCGTGAGTCAGACAGCGATCACGCCACGCGCCTCGCCGAAGTCGGCAACGATGAGGTCGCGGCGAGCTTCGCCTTTGAAGCGCTGGCTTCCGGCAAGCCGCACGACCGGGGTTCCATCGGGCATGGTGCAATCTTCGCGGTCCTGCCAGCTAACACAGGCGTCGATGAACGACTGAGCCGTGTCTCGCGTGGCGACCACGTTGCTGGTCGCGACGCAGCATCCGAACTCGTCGTCCGCGAAATCCACCAGCGATTCAATTTGCGTGTCGGTCAACATGGCTCTCTCCTTCTCGTTGCCTTGGTTCTGGTTCAGATTTCTCTGACAGTTTTGCTGTCGAGGAAACGCCGTTGAGTTGGGTGCTGGTAGTCGCCAGCCCATACCAGCATGAGGTCGCCGGTGCCATCCCAGTTCCCGTCGTTGACCCATGAGGCAAGGCCTTCGGCGGCCCACTTGCGGCTGAAGGCGACGTGGTATTCGCCGCCCTGGGCATCCGTGGTATCGACCGCCCAGCAAGCCGAGTAGCCGTTGTAGTAGCAGCCCGCAGGGCCTTTATAGGGGCTGGACGGGAATCCGTTGTGCTCGCCGATGGTGGTCTTTCGTACGGTCGCCTTCATCGCCGTGCTCTCTTCGCTTTCTTGGTTCCGGGTTGCCTTTGTATCCTTCATCTACTTGTATTATCGGCAGGGACAGGGCAGAAGGCAAGGGCAAAATCCATCTTTTTGAAAGTTTTTCATAGGATGGGGCTTGTGGGCAAGACTAGAACCGCATCGCTTGAAAACTAGGCCCAGGTGCCCGGCGCAAAAAAAAGGCCCCGCAAGCCGGCCAGCCTGCGGGGCGGGTGCTTGCCGGGGAAGGAGGCGAGACCCCAGCATCCAGCATTGCGGAACGTAGCCACAGGGACAGGGAAGCGCCGGGAGAACGGCCGGGCGGATACTCGGCCGCAGAGCAGCGCTGGTGGCTACGCTCAACGCAGAATCGTGCTTAGTCGGTGTTGCCTCCGTTCAGGTTAGCCTTGTCCACGCTGCCCTCGATCAGCCCGTAACCGAAGGCTGTTAGGACCATGGCTGCCAGGGCCGCAATCTTCACGGCAGCCGCCTCAAGCTGCCCAGCGTCGTCAGCCGGCGTAAACAGGGCCACTACGGCAGCGACCTGGACGGCCAGGGCTGTCAGGAACTTCCGACTACTGATTCGCTTCAGAAAGGCTTTCATGCTCAGTCCTCTCGATCATGCTGGCCAGCGGCTTCCAGGGCAGCCACGGCGGCTTCACACTCAGCCCTGGCTGCGGCCAGCTCGTTAGCGGTTACCTTTTCGCCGGCCTTGACTCGCCGGCCCAGGTCCAGCAGCTCGGCGCCCATGACACCAAGCTCTATGATTACTTCCGCCCATGCTATCAGGGTTATCGGGTCCATGCAACACCATCCTTTCTCAGCCGGGTGGCCTGCTCGTAGCCACGTACCTCTCACCAGCAATCCGGAAGGTCGTCAGGTCGTGCAAGACGGCCCGGAACTCGTCCCGGAAGAGCTTAACCCGTGGAGCGATACGCCGGATACCGCCCTGCTCCTTCTCCAGAACGATCTGGGCCTCCCAGCGGTCCAGGGCGCGTAGGCCGGCACGAGCTGCAACCACCAGGGCAGCGCCTTCGGTCTTGGTGAAGGCGCTATCTTTCCGAAGAACCGTAACCGCCCGCACGGTTCCGGCGAACGTCTTCCGGGCCGCCAACAGTTCCGCTTCCGGGCTCCAGCCGCAAGCCGGCAGCAACATCGCCACCGGGAACAACAACAGCATGATTCGCTTCATGACGTGTCTCCTTCTCAGCTTTGCCTCACGAAGTACCCGAACAGGACCAACGCAGCCCCGCCCACGAACTGCCAGATGCGCTTCTTCCATGTCATCTGCGCAGTCTTGTAGCTACGCAACGTCTGCTCTATCGAAACCAGCCGGAACACCAACCCGCGACCTGGGTTCCCGTTGCCAGTCACAATCTCATGCATATCCGATACCTTGGACTGGAGGTCTAACAAGATAACCGTGTTCGCGGCTTCGCGCTCGCGGCATCGAGGCAGCATCTTGTCGTGGTCTTCCATCAGGTCGGCTCTCCAAAGATATTAGTTGAAGTGTATGATACACTTTCCTGTAGCGTTAGCAGCGGCATCTTCCAGGGCATGACCCGCCTCTGAGAAGTGGACGGCTACCGCCGGAAGGTTGTTGGGCTCAACGCGGCCAACAACCGTTGTAGATGAAATCACCCTATCCCCCTTCGCGAATCCGCCTGCATCGGCTTTGACCTCCGCGATGCCAGCAATCACGACCCACGCCTCGGCATGGTCAGCTACGCCGGCATCCAAGAAAACACCAAACATCTGGAGTTCGCCTAGACCCGCCAAGGCTACGGCGTTTGCAACTACCGCGCTCGCGATAACACACTCACCTTCTACCGAGACACCGCCGGTCTCGTTGGTCAGCAGGACAGCGTAGCCGCCGATAGGCGTCATCTGGCACTTCTCGCCGCCTCCGATAACAACGCCTGGTACAGTCAGCGTACCAACGTTGATGCGAAGAGTCTGGTCCGCAGCCAAGCCATCGAAGTGGCCATAGAACATCGAATTGGCTTGTTCAGATGCAAGATCGGCACGTGGCCCATTCCGGGAATCCACAATGAACACATCGCTCTGGTTCGTGTGCCGCCAGCCGGCATATTCGCCGAGTATAAGGCAATCGTCGCCGGTGGCGTGATTGTGCCCAGCATGGAATCCAACGTACACATTGCCATCGCCGGAATCAGCATGATTAGACGCAAAGGCGCCAATGGCAACGCTGTCTGCTGCCGTGAACGCGGCAGCGCCAGTGCCTGCCATCGCGCCCTTGCCAACGGCCACGTTGCTGTCGCCAGCCGCTATGGCGAGAAGCGCATCGTGCCCAATGGCGACGTTGGAGCCCGATGTTAGTGCCACCCCCGCATCATAGCCGATGCAGACATTGTTGGCTGCGGAAACATTGTTCGCGCCCGCATTGTTGCCAATGTAGACATTGCGGTTGCCGTCCTCAATGGACTCTCCGGCATCAGCCCCGATGCCTATGTTGTCATCTCCCGTCGTCAGGGACCCGAGAACCTGGGGGTCGCCGAAGGCGAAGTTGCGGGTGTCAGACTGGAAAAACGTAACCGAGTTAATCGGGACGTTCGACACCCAGGATAGCTCGGAATCGTCCCACTTCCAGTCCGGGTTCTCGGCGATGTCAGGACAAGAGAATACCAGCACATCGACGTTGACGGCGGAGTGAACCTCCAGCTCGCCCACCGATGTGAAGGTGGCGTAACTGGTATCGTCAGCGCCAACCTTGTCGCCGTGCGTGAATGGTCCTATCTTCGCCATGGTTACGTAGTCGGGTCTTGAACGGGCGCGCCCTTGATCCAATAGACCAAGTGCATGAAGTCACTTGGGCCGCCTTTGGTTACGTCAAGGCGAAGCTCTCCATTTGCTCCGCCGGCCACATCACAATCCACGTAGGCCCGCACGTTATCCCGCGCACCTGTACTCGTTTTGTCGAACAAGTCTATTTCAGTCCCCGGCGGCCCGGCATCATCCTGAATCATCGTCATGCCGTATTCTTCGTTGGCCCATTCTGTATCCGGCGGCAAGACTTCTTCATCCCAGGCAATATGATAGGTAACTACCCGGCTCCGCCAGTCCTCGGCGCTGATGACAATATCCTGTGTGCCCACACCGTCTACGTCTACCCAGTCAGCAACAGCCAGGGACGTTCCAGCACCGCCCCTACCACCTGCCCGCCACTTGGCGTTAACGACCACAGCCGTCGTAGCGTCAATCTCGATGTACATCAGCACGTCGCCGGCATCAATCACGGGCTCGCAGGTGTCGTCTGGGACACCACTAGCCGGCGAGATGAGCCACGCCGTTACATCGGGTTCACCTGTTACCGTATTGCTCGTTGGCGATACGCACGGCGACAGGACCACCGTATTCCCACTCGTCCAAGCGGCGCTTGCCCTGCCAGGCTGCAAAGGTGATGGCTTGGCCAGCCGCGCCTCCAGCGCTGCCATGTTCAGTTTGAACGCCGTTCCAGCCTGCGACTGGCTGATCTGTATCAGCCCATCGCCAGACATCACCGTCAAGGCGTTGAGCGCGTCTACCGCCTCATTCAGTTGCGCGGCAGTGAGCCGGTCACCCTTTCTCCACTTGTCTACTGCCATTAGATGTCCGCGATGTCGTAGGTCTTATTGGAGCCGAAGTCGATGGCGCCGCTCTTGACGCTCGTGCCAGTCACGGCTACGGGGTTGGTCCAGGTCACCACCCCGTTCGGGTCCAGGAGCTTGCCGCCACCCTCCACGGTGCAGTTTGTCACGATGCAACCATCTACGTTGTTCTCGAATGTGAGCGTACCGGCAGCGTAGACGAAACCAGCAGTGAGTGTGCCGGTGGTTTCATAGTGTGCCGTCCCCGCATGGATCGTTGCTGACGCTACAACCTGGCCGAACCCGCGATGATGCCAACGGCCACCGTACTGTTCGACGGCAGCCAGGGCGTCCTGCGTGACAACTACCCCGCCCCTGACAATCAGGTCGGGCGCCGCAGCAGCTTGGTCCGTCAGGTATAAGATATTGATGGTCCCCGCGACAACGGAAACCTGGTCGCCAAACTCCGCCGGCACTACCGGGTTTTCGCCAACCCAGATGGTAGCCGCACTGGCGTTGATAACCAGGCCATCGTTGTCGATGCCGTCGATGTGACATTCCCCGGTTCCGTAGCACTCCCAAGCGGTGGTGTTCTCCACCTTCCAGAACCGCGTACCGGAACCGGAATCAATCAACGGACCAGCGCAGTCGAAGTCAATCGGAACCTCCAAGCTCGTCCCGATGTCGATGGTACAATTGGAGGTAACGGTGATTGACTGAACTAGATTGGCAGACACATCCCCGCCTGCACAGTTCCCACTTGCCGAGCCGTCGAACAGAACATCATCCCCGGCTTGAGGGACAGCCGCCGTAGACCAGTTGCCGGCAGTAGTCGGGTCAGTATCTACATCGCCTTGCCAAATCACGAGTGCCATGTTTATCCACCTAAGCCAAGTTGGTTGAAGTCCTGTTCTGCAAACTGTTCGAACACCCGTACCGCTTCGGGCTGCGCCTCTAGATTATCAATCACTGCCTCAGGGGGGCGTCCCGTTCTTGGGTCCGTGTAGATTGCAAGCGTGTCCCACGCCGAATAAGTATCGTCACCGTCGAACCCAACGGGCGAGAGCAACCGGGAGAACCGCGTGAAGTTGTATTCCACCTGATACGACCGCCCGCCATCTATGCTTCGGCCGGTGATGTAATCGCAGCGCCAGGTTCGAGCCGGGGCGTTCGGCTCTGCCAGATTGAACCCGCCTTGAGTGTTTACTGTACCCCCAAATTGCCATGCCTTCGGGCCTGGGTTCACGGCTTCATCACGCCGGACATTGACGCTGGATACGGGTATCTCTACAGAGATGGGCGTTGACTGAGGATGCCTGCCTCCATCGGCATCAACAAACACCACGGTCATCAAGTTGCCATCGTGGTCCGTATTCGTCTGGACCGACTGCAAACCTAGCCCAAACGAAATCTCCGCCTCGCCCCCGAACGTCCACGCCTCCATGTTCTGCTCTGCCGGCTTGTCGGTATACGTCAGCACCAGCCGGGCCATCCCCAAGCCGTTTGTTGTGGGGCTGATGCTAGTCAGTTTCGCAGTAGACACGCCAGGATATGCCGAACCTAGACGTGGAACCCCGCCAGCCTTTGCAGCCTTCACAACCTGCATCGGCTTCGTATGTCCCTCTAGGCCAGACACCTGGAATATACGCTGGAGTTGCCACCCCTCCTCGGTGAGCGTGGCTGTCGGGTCTTTCAGGTCAGGAATGACTACGATAGCCATTAGCCTGCCCTCGCTTGAGGCGGAACTTTGGTGTTCTCTTGAATCTTCTTTAGCTCAAGAAGCTGATCCTTCTGCACAGTATCGGCTCCGAACGCACCAAGACCGCGGATGTCAATCTGGCCTCGGCTGATGGCGCGGAATTGTCCAGGCCCACCAGCTCCGCCACCAACTAACTGAGCAAGGCGATTCGACATGGCAAGAGACATCTGCTCGCGGCTCAGGAACCCTTCGCCCACCATCTTCTGTAGGCTATCGCGGAAAGCCCGGAACCGCTGCACTGGCGTCTTGATGGACTCGGCAACTGATTGGGCCTTGACCTTCAGGCTCTCGTATGCCCGCTCTTGTTCCTGGGTCGCGGCCATGGTCACTCGTGCAGCCATGCGCTCACCAGCCGCCCGGTCACGGAGGGCATCGTTCTGTCGCATCAACTCTGTCGTCCGCGCCAAGTCTACTTCCAGGGCGCCCTCCGCAGCAAGTTTGTAGAGCTGCTGCGCATCCGCACTCAACCCGTGGAGCTGGGCCTGCATTGATAGCCGATCATTGAGCTTGCTAATGCTTTCGATTAGAGCGACACGCTGAAACACTTGCTCCCGCTCTAATTCTAGTTCGCCCGGCGTCGGCCCCCTAGCCACTACAGCATTCCATTCGGCCTGCCTCGCACGTTCTCGCTTAAGCTCCATCTTTGCATGAAATTTCCGATCATCCTCTATGGAGTTCTGCCATCGCTCAAAGCGAGCCGCTGCCTTCTTGTTAGCATCCATAATGCCTTTGGCGCGGTCCTGGATTTCTTTGGGGCTATCAATAGCCCTAAAGGTGACATCGCTTGCTATTTGTCGGGCCACAAAGGCTATGGTGTCAGCAAACGACACGACAGCATTGCCGACAATACGCAATGTTCCCTTCCAGGCCTGCCCAAGCCTTTTTAGCTTAGTCGCTGTTTGCTTGGTCATCTTCTCCGCAGCCACAGCAACACTGCCAGCCGCATTCCGCGTCTCCATCATGTCCCGCGTCAGTCCCTTGAGGTCTTGGGATAGTGCCGCAATCCCCCTTGCGGCGCGCTTTTCGGGCACGATGCGCATAATATCTTCGAGGTCCATGCCCTCGAATTGCTTCATGACCCCCAGCAGATCGCGGCCCGCCTCCGGCAGAGAGACCAACACGGCCATAAGCTGGGTTGCGGCCACCTCCATCTTTATGCCTTGCCGGGTCATGGTGGCCAAGGCAGCTAGCATGTCCTGCATCCCCAAGCCTGCAGCCCGCGCTGTGGGTGCCACCTTGCCGATATTAGCCGAAAGGTCCGCCCATACAATCTTGCCCCGATTGACTGCGGCCTGCATCATGTCAGCCACAAAGGTTGCTTGTTTTCCAGACCGCCCAAAGGCATTCAAGAGACTAGTGATCCCATCGACCGTAGTGGCCGTATCAGTCAGACCAGCCTTGGCCGCCAAGGTAGCAACGCGCAAGACCCCCATGGCGTCTTCGACTGCGATGCTGGCAGAGAGAATATCGAACAGGCCCTTGGCAAGCGTTGCTGTTGATTCACCGAATTCAACAGACAGACTGCGCAGGCCCCTGGAGTATCTCGGGAGATTGACTTCCGCCCCATTCCGCAGCATCGTGTTGACCATCGCCAGCTGTTCGCCAAAGGCAGCAGATTCCATAACAGCCCTCCGAAGTCCAGCAACAATAGCTGTCCCGGCAAGGGCCGTCCCAAATCCAACAATGGCCTTCTTCGCTACGGCAACGGTTCTCTGGAATTGGCTGACCCGCTTACCGCTCTTCTTCAGCTTCCGGTCGAAGGAGGCGGTACTAGCGCGAAGATTGACAAGAAGGGTGCCGATTAGCGCCACGAAAGGGGTCCTTCCAAAATGCTATGCCTCGGATTCGACTGCAATAACGACTAGGCGCGGAGAAACAGAATACCCATGCTCCTCCAAAAACTCGCGACAGAAAGCTACTATGTCGGATACCCGCTGCCCACGCGGGTGCCGCGATGCCCACAGCTCCAAGTTCTCTAAGCGGTTGTCGTGCCGTATGCCGTTCCTGTGATGAACAGTCTCTTTCGGCCCCAGTGGCCGCCCCAGATGTTCCGACATCACAAGAACATGTTCGCGCACATAACCGGCCTTGTTCGCGTTCGGGTGGTCGCGGCGCTTTATTTGGGCGTATCCGTGATCGTCAATGGTGTACCCGCCATGCCAGCGAGGATGGTCCGCACGCGACCGATGCACAGTTAAATTGCCACATGTACGCGTCGGAGGATCAGCACGAAGGACTCTAGTAGATATGGCTTTCGTCACCCCACAAGAACACCGGCATAACCACCGGACAGAATGATCGTTGGGCCGAGAGGGCATGGGGCGTAGAGTAGTCAGGTTGCCAAAGACCTGGCCCGCTCTCACGGCCCGCCCCCCAATGCGCTTGCAGAGCAAAGAGCAGTATCGAAGCTGCGCTCCCCGTAGGGCCTTATTGCATTTCTTGCAAATGCGGCCATTCGGAGCAGCGCGGGCATTGCGGCCCTTGTAATGACCTCGCTCGCGCCCTATCCGATTCATACAGTCCCGGCACTGCCCCTGCAATCCATCTCGGCTGGTTGCGCGCGCGCGGAATTCGCTGGCGAGCTTCTGGGCGCTACACGCGCTACAGACCTTGTGAGTAGGCATATCCATCACAATGATCGAGGCTTCTTCCGCACTTCGGCGGCTTTGCCGGCCTCTTTCAAGAAGTGCTGCTGTTGTTTGATGGGTTGCTTGGGTTTGTCCAGAAATCGCATGAAGTCTGCGGGCTTGAATGGGGTTCTGCCCTTAGCACGATTGGCGTTGGCGTACAGACACATCGCGTCTGCAAAGCGCAGGTCCATGCGCTCCTCGCCGAATGGCTCAATGCGATCGTATGCCATCCACTCGGAGATTTGCCGCGAGTTCAATAACGGCAACAGGTAGTCGGGATGAGGGTAGCCCAGCGCGAGCGCTAGCCGGAAGTAGAATCGGCGCTCGTGCTGGGTGCGGAGTTTTTTACCTCTTCCTCCACAGCCTCATCACTCATGCCATTCAATCGCAACGCCAGGGTTGACGCCTTAATGAGCATGATGCCGTTCTTCGCCTTCAGGCCCGGTAGATCATCTTCGTCAAGCACCCGGCCGCCCTCGCTATCGCAAAGCGCGTAGCCCAAGAACTTTACTAGGACATCCATGTTGGGCGCGTCCTCTGGTTGAGCGGCAAGAAACACTTGCCACTCCGCCCGTTCGGTTCCCGTCAGGACACGGATATACAACTCATCCGGCCATTCAGGAATGTCCAGCAGAGTTACGTCCAAGTCGGCAACCGCCAACAGATCGTCTTTGAGCGACATCCCTTCTCTCCTTCTCTGCTTATGCCGGTGTCAGCGTACCGCTCAACTTCCACGAAGCTGATGCGGTCAGCTTGTCTCCAACAGAACCGCCCGGCGTGAACCCGATGACAAACGCCGTAGCACTCATTGTGCCTGTGCCAGCGCCAGCATTGTCGAACGTAATCACAAGGGCGCCAGTAGTGCCGCTTATGATGTCCGTTACAAGCGTCCCATGAATCGCCAGGTCTTCGTCGTAGTTCAACTCGACAGAAATTTCGCCCGGATCGTAAACCCCGGCAGGCTTGAACTGCATGGCGCTGTCGTCCAAGTCCGTGAGGTCTACGGGCTCATGCGTAATTGCCGGGCCAGTAAACGAGACAATCTCGGCAACGTCGGTGCCACGCCATGAAATCTTTGTGCCTTGTGCTACATCACCCATGAGACTACTCCTTATGTGATTGTGATATCTTTCGTGAGCTTGAGCGTGAGTGTTCCTGTTAGCTTGTCTGCGGTAGAGCCACCAGGCGTAGCCCCGGTAACAATGGCATCAAAGGCGTATCGTGTAGGCCCCAGAACATCACTGCCGCCAGCGCCAGCAACCGTCAGGTCGATCTGCGTTCCACCCAGGGCATCTGAGTTGGACGCCGCCAATTGAATGGTATTCGCCCCGTCCCGGATCACGTAATACGTCCTCCCCACGACAATCGGCGGAGTTGCTGTCGGTAGCGTCCCGCCCGTAGAGAATCGAACAGGTTGGCCAGTCAGCAACGTGTGCCCAGCTTCGTCAATCGTATCGGCAGCAACTGTAACATCACCTGCAACAAAAGCAAAGCCGCCGCCCTGCAAGGCCGTAAACGCTGGCCAGGCTAACTCAAACTCAGTCACCGCTCCGCTCCGGGCCAACGCCACCATTACAGTATGGGTAGCATCGTCCTCATCGAAGTTGATTTCCAGAGAGATTTCGCCCGAGTCCTCTGTGCCATCAGAGGCGAATACCATAGCGGCATCGTCCAAGTCCGTTAGGTCGATTGCTTCCGCCGACATACTCGGCCCCGTGATGGACACAATCTCGCCGATGGAGGTAAACTCTGGCGGCGCCCCTCCATCACCATATTGAAGTTCTGTGCCTTGTGCTACCTCAGCCATTAGGGAGTCTCCCTATGCGAAATGACCCAATCCTGCCGAACACCGTATGCTCGCTTCTGCTCACTACCAGGCGACGGGTTCAGCATGTCGGCATCTTCTATCAAATCCATGTCGTAGATGTACCAGTTGGCAATCGTGCCTACACGTCCGTCCATCACCAGCCGGACTTCATCCGCCAAGTTGTGAGCGGCAGCGTAACTGGTCGCCCAGGAGTTCACCTGAATCCGAACTTGTGCAATCCCACTAGGGCCGTCGAGGGACTGTATCCGGGGACCGGAAATCTGCTGGTATGCTACCGCCGGCAACAAGCTCTGAGCCGATAGCCAGACTGGCCCAACTCGATACCGGGTAGATGTCACGATATCCGTAGCATCGGCCGTGAACGTGAACGCTTCATGCCTATGGCCAGTCGGGATACAAGTGTGGGTGCCAGTTCCAGCGTCTGTGATGTTGATGATGTTCAGGTTGGCAGAAGCGTCCGCAGCAGTCAGATGCAAGGTGACGGTCGTACCTGAGACCGCTCTTGCGTAGTACGTTGTACCAATCACCAACGGGTCTGGCAAGTCCGCAGTGGTAGTCGTAAGCGTAACAGCATCCGCCGTCGCCAGGCCATGCGTAGACAACAGCGCGGCGGTAGTCGCGTCGTCAGCCAGGAGAAAGTATATCGCTTCCTCAACTGTGATAGGCGGTGAAATGACAACGCCCGACGCATCCGGGAAGTACCCAAACGGGAAGTACGGGTCCGGAAAGTACCCGCCGGGAAAGAAGGCACTCACGATATGGCCGCCACGCTACGGTTGCCCTCACTCGCAATGGTAACCTGAACTATCGTCGTTGCGCCATCTTGCCCCTTGTATTGAACGACGCCGGTCACATCATTGTACGAAGACTTCCCCGCAGCAACCGCAGTGATAGCTTCCATGGCCTTGGCTAGAGTTAGTGGCGTGCCTGTGGAATCCACATCGAAAGCTCCAACGCCGGCGGCGACGTCCGTAACAGCGCCAGCGGTCAAGGCCATAAGTTCTTGTTGAGCAGTATCCAGATTGCCGCTAGCAACCGTATCCGTACCAGTATCCAGGAAGTCTGCAACATCTCCGGCGTTAATCAGGTCATTATGGTGTATCTGATTCTTGCCTGGCGCTCCTGTGGTCTGAACGTGAATGCCGTATGCCTGCCGGACGCCTGTTAGGGCGTCCCGCACCACATTGTGACTAACTTCATTGTAGTCTACCGCACTGGTTCCCCCCGTAAAGAAGCGGATACCCGCATAGACAGCCCCGCCCGCACGGCCGCAGCGTTCAATGATGTTTTCGGTCACAACATTTCGGATGGCCGTTGCATTTAGGGCGATACCGTCTTTCCAACACTCACGAACCTCGTTGTTGGCAATTACCGAATCATAACAGTGGAAGAGATTGATGCCATAGTCGCGGTGGGTACTCTTGATTTTGTTTCCGGTGATCGTAAGCCGATAGCAAGGAGTGGCCGCACTAAGCGTGTTAATGCCATCGACAACGGCGGTTATCTCGTTATTTCGCACAACCGTGTCTGTGCATCCATCAAGTTTTATGCCTATGCAGGAGACACTAAACACATCTCCCAATTGTTCAATAAAGCATCGTTCTACCAAGCTGTCACTGCACAACGTCAGGGCAATACCATTTTGGTTAGCGGCGGGGGTCAACAATGCGCCGTCCACCAAGATGTTACGCACAGTCACGTTACTGTTCCCGCCTATCGCGTCTAGGTTGCCCACAACCGTTAGGGCGCCTCCCCATGCGTTCACTGGTCGGATAGCAGACCCATATCCTTCTCCGTCTAACGCGGAATCGGTTGGGACCAAGATAGAAGCGGCGGTATTATAGATGCCCGCCATGAGAAAGACCGTTCCGGTCCCACCCGGTAAGGCACCGAAGGCCGTGTTGATTTCGGCTTCGTCGTCGGTGCCGTCACAGACAAAATCGGCAGCAGCCTGGTCATCAGCGGTAGAATCCGCAGCGGCAACTATTAACGTGTCGGTGGCGGCCTTAATTACAGCGGGAGTCTTGGGGATAATCACCAATCCGCCCGGCGTTCCGGCCCCCACAACACTGCCAACGGCACCAACGACTGATGCAACTGAGCCATCCACGTTTCCAGCGACAGAGCCTACCGCGCCCACGACCGAAGCAACCGAGCCATCAACGTTGCCGGCCACCGAGCCAACCGCACCGGCAACACTGCCCACCGCGCCAACAACGGAGGCTGTGGAGCCATCAACATTCCCGGCGACAGAACCTACTGCGCCAACAACGGAGGCAACTGATCCGTCTACGTTCCCTGCAACGGAACCAACTGCGCCGGTTACGGAGCCGACAGCGCCAGTGACGCTGCCAACAGAACCGGTCAGGTTGCCTGTAAACGTGGTAGTAAAGGAAGCGGTAACTACTGTCGCCGCGTTGGTGCCCGCAATGAATAGCCCGTTTGCTACACCCGCCACAACATCCGGGATGCTATTGATCGTCCCCGTGGGAGCGGCCTTGTCGAAGAACTTGATCATGCCGCCGGCCAACTGGCCGCCAGCACCTTCTGTCAGAATGGTCCCCATGACATGCGTAACGTCTACTTCTGGAATACCAGCGACTGTCGGCGTAGCAACAGCAGTCCCGAGCCACTGCTGGACATTTACTTTGCGATTGTCGTATGCCTTGAAGCCGTAGGAGATTCCGCCCTTGTCCCCGTCTACCGTTGCCTCGATGTAGACAGTGTACGTCTTGCCGTTCTCGTAACCATTGCCAACAGTACAGACAAGCAACTGCGTATAGAAGCCGGTTGTGTTCGCGTCATCGAGTTTGGCCATGTTGCCGTTGTCGATGTCCGCGCCAGTCTCATCTTCGTAAATCCGATAAGTTGGCACTGCATCTGCATCCGTCAGCACGCCTGTATCGGGATCGTGCGTGGTCACCGAGAAGACTAGGTTGTCGCCAATTTCAACTTCGCTGGGGCAGCCCATTAGCCCTGCCCTCCAGATATGACAAGTCCGTGAAAGATTGCACTGTGAATACCAGCATCAGAGATGATGGGCATCGTTTGCGTGACGGCTGGCGCCTGAAAGAACACGTACGTCTTCTGCCGGGGGGTGATGAGGCCCCAGGGGTCTTCGTAGAGTTCCACCGCTGCTGCATCAGGCAGCGCCCGGTTCCAGATGGCGGGCATGGCGAGGAGGCCAGACATCAGACCAAAACTATTCCCCCCATTCAGGGCGCGACGGCCAGCGGAGACCGTATCAATTCCAGTTGGTGTCTTAGCTGTATTGTTCGTGCCCTTGTTCGCAAGATCGCGGTTGAGTATTGCTGTACGATCATTGGCCGCAGCAAAAATGGCAACAGCATGATTCCAGCTATTCAAACTATAGGTATTGGATGTTGTAGCTGCGGCATCGCCACCATCAAACGCTGTTGCACGCACCTCTTCGTTACCCGTGAGGTCTATACGAAAGTCTTCAAAACTACTTATGTCCGAAAGGCAAAGCGGGGTCTGGCGACCTGCAATCGAGGCATCTGTATTGAACCACGCCGCCAATGTTAGTGGAACTGCGGTAACAGGCGCTATTCCGCTGCTCTCCGCATATTCGCTACTCCCATCATCAAACAGCAGGCCCGTCCCTATCTCGGAACCCGTCCAGGTTGGCGTGTTGAAGTGCAGCATCCGGTAGCGTTCGGGGTCAACGATGTTGCCGGACGCTCCACCACCACCTTCCCACATCGGCCACAGCGCCACCAGCCCGCGCGCAAGCGGGTGCCCCTTTCGGATGCCCGGCCACCACATTGTCGGTTTGGCGAGCATAGATTATTTCTCGAACGCGAAGATTCGCACCAATCGCAGAAGCAGCGCTGTCAGGCGGGGGTGGGCACGAGCATATCCATAGGCCCGTCTGTTGGCCTGCATCCGGTGAAGGGCCTCGTGGATGTCCTCGATCTGTTGGCTTGTTAGTGCGGTCATCATGCAATTGCCGACGCGAACTTGCCATAAGCGGCGGAGGCCCAGTCGTGGCCGGTCGAATCGGAGTTAAGCATCAGTACGCGGATGAACGCCACGCCCGCGAGGTCCACGTTCATGACCCAGCGTACCACGCCCGCAATCATGACATCATCGTCGGTAGCAACGAACGCATTAGTCAAATCATCAACAACGGTAATGTTGACTCCCGCGTCGATGTCGGAGACCTGTCCCCACTCACTGCCCGCAGCGCCATCATCGTCCAAGAGGTAAATCCAGTCGCCGCGAGTAAAATCTCCGGTTGCTACCGTGGGCACAACGGCTTGCCCACTTGCCGCCCCAACGCCATCCAGGGTCTCCATCGTGGAAATATCAGTAGAAGCTACGAATGTAGCGATTGTCCGCCAGAATTCGCCGCCCTCGGCCGGGTCGTGGTTGACTTGCACCCGGTACTCGATGCCAGGATTGTTGATCGTCGCGTCTTCTATAGGCGCATGGTCGATGTAGATCGTTCCCGACAGGAAGCCGCGCACATCTTCGGACGCGCCCTGGTCCGAGTAGGTAGTGTCGTTCACAAAGTGCTGGTGCGCTCGGAAGACATGATCGACTTGTGTATAATCAGCCATCTCAGTTCTCGCTTTCCGTGTGGCCGAAATACTTCAGTTGGGACTGAAGCTTGGTAATGACCTGGTCCTTCGCGGTCGCGTACCACTCCTGTAGCTGAAGGCGAATGTTCGCATCAGGCAGGCCGTTGGCTTCTACCCGAAACTGGGCGGGATGTTCGTAGACCTCGCCGGCCTCCACTTGGGCCTTCTCGGCCGTGGTGATCTCCCACTTCTCCGTCCCTTCGGTCAGTCGGGTCGTGCCCCCAAGCCCGCTTTCGAGTAGCGCCGTGCGCCAGTTGACGCCCACATGGTTCGTCCCGTTCGGGACGGGGATGTGGAGCACGACGTTCCAGGAGTCCTTGCTGGTGCCAGTCAGGATGTGTATATCTGCCATATTTATCCTCTACGGTGTTTCAGGATGCCATATAGACCACTCGTGGCGAATGCCGTATCGCGCTTTCTGCTCTGCGCCGGCAGATGGCTCTGGCACATCAACTTCGTTGGTTATCAGGATGGACGCCAAGTACCATCCGGCAATCGTACCGACAAACCCATCCATTGCCTGCCGAACCGCTACGCCTAACGTTTTCGCAGCCCGGTGAGTTGCGCCCCAGGATACAGTGAATATATCCGGGAAGCCTAGCCCGCTTGGCCCGTCCAGGCTTCGGACTCGATTGCCCAGTATCCGCCCGAACACAATCGCATCAAGAATGGATTCCTGCGGCAACTGCATTGGGTAGATTCGGTATCGAGTTGATGTCAGCAAATCCGTGCCGGCATCGGCAGTGAACGTGAACGCCTCTTTTTTGCGACCAGCCGGAATACAAGTATGCGTTCCTGTGCCCGCATCTGTGATATTCTCCCTGTTGGTGTTGCCGGTGGCGTCGCCAGCCGTCGGATGCAGACTCACTGTTGTCGTCGATACCGCCCTGGCATAGTAGGTTGTGCTGACGGTTAGAGGGGCGGGTAGGTCTGCTACCGTAGTCCTCAGCGTTACTGCATCAGCGGTTGTCAACCCGTGCGTTGAAATCAGGGCAACTACAGGAGCATCCGCGATTAGGAGCGAATAGATAGCCTGTTCAACTGTGGCAGCCATTTACCCAGACTCCTTGGCTGCAAACTTTATCCCCTCCCACATTTCTCGCATCGTGACTTGAACTGCGCGGTTCCTGTGAGACTCAAAGGCACGACGCATGAATGGGTTTGCCGGGATAGTCTTTAGGCCGCCAATGATTTCCCTGGCCCGCTTGCCTCTCTTGCCCCCAAAACTCGATAGCACGGCAGCGGATTCGCCGGGAGCAGCATGCCCGTATTCGATGGCCGCTGGGATGAAGTACCGAACGCCACTTTTTGTTATGTGTATGAAGTCATCGTCATTCTTGCTTAAGATTAGGACGTTGATTCCAAAGCTACCCTTCGTTTGCTTTTTCTGTGCCCGAATCTTGATTGCTCGGGCAATCTTCGCGCCCATCTCTCCGCCCACATCCGACTTGGCGTTGGCCTTGGCAGCAACCTGGATCGGCTTCGCGCCCTTACGGAGCGACTTGCGTACCACCTTCTTGGCCACCTTCTTGGGAAGTCCCTGTAGTTTCCGCTCCAACTCCTTTCCGCCGACAAGTTCCATACTGGTCCCGCTCATGTCGCTTCCTTGCAGAGCAGCACAACTTCTGCGTTCCGCTCTTCTACGTTCCCGACATGAACGATGTCGAACTTGCGGGTTCCAAAGCCTATCCGAGTGGTAGGACCAAGGCTGGTGTACCGGATACGGATGCGAGTGGTGGCCTCGGACTGTACCTGCTGGGCCTGGACCAACTCCCTGCCCGACAGGGGCACGACAGAGCCCCACACCGTTGTCGTGGTGGAGTAGGTCTTCCGCATTTCGCCGTAGGAGTCCACCGTCTCGGTGTAGTCCTCAACGGTCAGGCGGTGTCGGAGTTTGCCGGCTTGCATGGGTCTTGCCTATTCCTGAAGTCTGCCAATCGCGTGGTGGCTTGGGTGGAACAATTGGGCCAATGCCCCGCGAAGGCTGATAGCCACCCCCGCGCGTACCCAACATCAAGATACCTGGGCAGTGCTTAGCCACAAAGACAATCACCTTCCCTGTGAGTTTCATTGCCTTCCCTTCTCCGACTTGTCCTTGTGGCTTTGTTCTCGCCGCCGTTCCAGCTCCCGTTCCTCATCCTCACTAGCAATTAGTAGGTGAGCATGCAGCGCCTTGAGTGCTTCGCTCGGAATGCTGTCGAGACGGAAATCCTTGTGGGTGCCATTTGGCCTTTTGAGCCGAGCGCGACGGGCCGATATGTAGTCCCGCGCATCCTGAACCGAACCAAACATCAGCTATCCACCGCAGGTATCCGCTTCGCCCAGATAAGCGACTCCACCGCCTGCTTGACTTGGGTTTGCACCCGTCCGTCTGTCCATGCTTCCCGGTGTTCGTACCAGTGCCCTATTAGCAGGAGCATCGCCTGCTCCAGGCCAAGAGGGACGGAAGGGTTGCGGACGTGGGAGATGAATTGAGCACCTGTACCGTCGTCAGCCAAGGGCAGTACCGCCCCGCCGGCAGTTGCCGACAGCTTGCACGTCGCCCCGACAATCGTGCCGACGTAATACATCGTCAGCGCAACAAGGCCCGATGGCAGGTCGCCATCCTTGTTGTAGACGCGCACTGGGTCTTCGTCCTCGAACATGAACCCAGAAAGGGTCAATAGGTCGGTGGCGAACGTTGAAGCGAACGGCACCGCATATCCCGCTACGAAGTTCACGAACGCATCATTCGGCTCGCCCCGGGTTGCTGGCCAGCTCTGGGACGGCGCTTCCCGAATCACGGCCGGCTCGACGGTTGTGTCAACGGTGTAAACAGAAGCCGCGACAGTCTGCGTCGCGCCGGCCGTGTCAACGTACTGCACAGACGAAACGCCAAGCAACGGGGGCTTCGGCAGCTCGATTTCACCGGCTAGTGTATCCATCGTCAGCCGCCAGGTCTGAGCGATGAACACTCTGAAGGTCCGCAATTCGACGTATTCCCGCGCAGCAGTAATCAGCGCATCTATCAACGAATCGTCCGTAGCGTGGTCGATACGCAGGTGTAGCTTCGCCGTAGTCCGCGTGACGGGCTCGGCAGTTGGCGGCTCTGTCTGGAAGAGTCCCATCTATGCTTTGGCCTTTCGCCATGTTCCCCACTGTCCACCCGGCCAGCGTACACCATATCGCGCGTGCCGAGAGAAGAACGAAGCTATCCGCTGAAGCTCTGGCCGCCAACCTAACGTAACCGCAAGCCGTGCCAGCCTAAGAGCGGGCCATATCCATCGGGGCCAGCGTACCCGCATTTCAACTGTCACTGTCTTTCGCGTCATCGTCCTTCGCCTTCTTGCTGTCCTCAGCCTCGCGCGCAGCGGTCATCTCGGCCTTCGTCCGCCGCGGGCGTTTGGACTTCGCGTCCCGCGTGGTAGCCATCTCGGCAGCCGGAACCGCCTCGGCAGTCTCCGGCTCAGGAGGCGCAGCCGCCTCTTCCGCCACCCGTTCGGCAAGCCCCTTCTTGATGAACCTCTCGCCCTGTTCATTAGTACGGGACTCGACGATATCCCCGATCTTCCTCTTGCCCCAATTCTTCTTCAGCCTGATCTTCATCTTTGCATCCTTTCCTTCGTGGGTTCCTTCACCCAATCAGCAAAGTCGTTCTCCAGCAGAAACTTTGTCACGTCGGGCGAACATGATTCAAGAATTGTTCCGATTGACTTCTGCCCCCACGGTTTCTTCAGCTTGAGTTTCCTTTGCGGTTCCACCTTCTCAATCCCTTCCTATACCCATGCGTCCTCGGGCCTGCCGCCCTCTACAAAGTCCTGCATGTGTTGATGGATGGTTTGGAGTTTCTGGTCAGGCCACGAAACCATCAACTCGCAATGCCCTATCGCAATCCGGGTAGCCAGATACAGAGTCTTGCCGGCCTTCTCCCACTCCCGCCAGAAGTAGATATCCGCATCGATCCTATCCTCTCGCCATTCCCCGTCCTGGTTTGGCACGCCATGGAACCACGGCTTCGGCAGGTCTTTCAGACTTGACATGCGAATCAACGTCAGCCCGAAATGGCCCGTGCGGATTCGGAGCAGGTCTTTCTCGAAAGCCCGCGCCTCTATCTGGCTGGCGTTGCCACCCGTCTCTTCGTCGATGATCGTCAAGAGAGGACTAGGCCGGGTCCGCTGGGACTGGAGAACCGTTATCGCATCAGCCTCGGGATGCTCCTGCATCAGCCGCGACAACCGAGCCACGTTCCCAGCAGTACACACCGTGTCATAGTCTAGCGTCAGAATCGCTTCGTACCCGGCCGGGTCATTACCGATGTCCTCCATGCACGTCTGTAGGCACTGGCCCCAGAACGCCCCAGTATATTTTTTCATCTGGATGCCAAGCGGCGGCAAACTTTGAAAGACAGTGAAAAAATTGTCCATGAATCCCAGCCGCGGAACGGACATCGCAGCATGAATTGACATGCGCTTGTCCACGGGCAGGACTTCCCAGCCCGGCTCCGGTTTCGTACCCCGGAGGTTCAGTGATACCGGCAGGCTCGCGCAGTCTTGGATCTGCGAAGCCCACTTGTTTATGTCAATGAGACCCGCCTGATTAAGCAGCAGGAAAAGTTGGCGACGGGTAAAGATTGCCTTGTGGAAGTCGTTCTCGTCTATCTGGCCACCAAGAATGTAGCCCTCGACCGGCTCGTCTGAGTCTGGCTTGGCGTATTCCCTGATGCAAAACTCAAAGTCAGGAACTGCGATTTTGAGTACCCCGCCGGGCTTGAGAACACGAACCCAATCCTTGACTACCTTCAACGTGTCCGCATACCCGAAGTGCTCAAGGATATGTGATGCACGCACTTCGTCAACAGAGTTGTCGGGATAGTCGAGCGGGTACGCTTCCTTCCCGTTGGCCCGGTCCACCAGCTCGTAGCCAGGAATCTCGGCGCCACCGCCCACATTCAGGCGGATAGACTTCGGTTGCTTTGTATGCTTCCGCCTTGCCTTCTTAGGTTTCGGCAGTGGACCAATTGACGGCAGCGGCCTCGGCGGCGGTACGTTTCTGGCGCGCTTCTCGCGCGGCGTTCCCTTCTCACTCACTTGCTTCTCCCTTCCCGTCTCGCCACGCCTTCAAGTGGCCACGACATCGGCTAACGTGTTTGGGGTCTTCCTCTAAAAGCCAGCCCTGCGCGTTAGGCCAGCCAGCCGCCTTCGCCATCCACCCCAGCAAGAACAGCGTCGGCGCCCACCAATTGGTGGCGTTATTGGCGTACTGGTCATCGGGATAGAACTCCATGACCATCTGCTTGCCGTCGTAACCCTGCCGATCCCAGCCATCGCCGGTGCAGTACGGGCTGTAACGATCAAGCACAGCCGATTCGATATACAGCTCGCCATCGGCCACAGCCGACACCTTATCCATCGCCAGTAATGGATAGCGACAGTGATATAGGACGCCAAGGAAGAATACTACATCAAAGCGGCCTAGCCGTTCCTCCGTGATGTCGTAGACACTCATTTCGTGCCGGGGACATTCTCGATCAGTGTATCCCAGTGCTTCTCGGCACAGGTCGAACGTATACCATCCCGGCAGGTCGCGGAAATTCGAGATGTCTGAGAAGTCGTCCACGGCAACGACCTCGGAGGCGCCGCGCTTCAGCGCCTCGAATGTCCAGAAGCCGTCCCAGGCACCAATGTCCAACACCCGCTTACCCGTCAGATCGGCGGGTATCTTGTATCCCTCGACCGGGCAGCCAGGCGACCAGCCAGGCCCCGGCGATTTGCATTCCGGCCCATAAGTCTTGGCGCCGGGCAAGTCGATAGCGTGATACCAGTACGGCACCGCGTCTACCTTGGCTTGCAGTTCCGGGTTTGATGGCGTTGGCGATGCCTGACCGCACTCGCCACATAGTCTGTCCTTCTCATTCACCCTTCTCTCCTTCTCATACAATCCCACCCGACCCCGCCCCAAAAGGGCGACGGGGCCGGATGAGAACGGACTTGCAGACTACCCTTGAACTAGAGCAACCACGCCTGCTTCGGCGATGGTTGCCGGCTGGCGCTCGCCACGATGCACATTGGCGAAGGCCCAGCAGGTCAGGGCCGTACGAGGGACGATCTCCAAGAACAGATACCTCTCGTATGGCCGGGTGTCAACGTCAAACTTCCACAGCGATGCAGCGTTGGAAGCAACGGAAACGGGGATTGTCCAGCCACCGACACCATCGCCCACGAACTTGGTGATGTCCGTGGCATTGGTCAAGTCGGTAGTCGTGGACTCGCCGAGTTTGAACACCGTTGGGGTGTCCGAATCCGCCCCGTTGTCCGTCAGCAAGATGTCGATACTCATGAAGTCGAATCCCACGGCATCGACGTAGCCGAAAATGGTCGTTCCGGTCGAACCCGAAATACCCTCAATCGGCACAGTAAACTTGGAAGCAGGAAGCGCCATTGCACTTTCTCCTTTCTGCCCGTTAAGGCTTAGGTGCCACCAACGCCGGCAACCATCGCGCCAGTCGTGGTGTTGTCGCCGAGTTCGTAGGTGTTGATGTCGAACCGCTCGGTGCCCAAGACCGCAATCTGGTCCTGGAGCAGTCGGGCCGATCCGTCAACCTTGATGGTGATGCCTCGACGGTCGCCGAAGAGCGTGCTCTTGCGCATGTCGCCGAACAGCCACATCACTAGGTCGGTGTAGTCAGTCAGCGGCGCAGAGGCCAAGAGGCTCGTCACGACGATGGGATAACCGGCAAACTCGTTGCTGACGATCTGGCCGTCAATAATGGTTTGCCCACCAGCCGCGCCCTTCAGGCGGTCGAATACCATCGACTTGCAGACCTGCGAACAGTAAATCTTCGCATTGCCGCCCTTGATGGCGTACTCCTGGACCGCCCCGATCACGCTGAGCGCGTCGGCCAAGTCAACCTCGCTGAACAGGTCATGACCGGCAGCAAGCTCGACAGATCCGGCTTCGTGGGTGCCGTCGATGATATGAACGGCAATGCCGACCATCCCGCCAAAGGCGGCAGTGCCATCGGCTGTAAGACCGCACTCGTCTTCCTTCTCAGCAAACTTGCGGCCCATGTCGGCAGCCAGGTCATCCGCGATGTCGATGATCGCATCCTCCATCAGCTCCGAGCTGATGTACTGCAAGGATGCGGCCTTCTTGGCCGTCACGGTGACGGAGGCGTAGGTGTTGTCGCCGGGGGTGATGGTTCCGCCTTCACCGGGGAAGATCACATCCGGGCTGTCCGACCACTTCGGAAAGCTCTGATGATCCGACTGCATCGTCTTGATGTCGGCGTTCTGCCGCACGACACCAAAGTCGTTGCGGTTCTTGATGATCGCCCGTTCCATTTCATCGGGCACCAAGAAGCCACCCAGGGGGTTGACGTTGGTGGAGAGCGCGCGACCTTCAAAGCCCTGCCGGAACTCTATGCCTTGATCTAGGCACCATTGTCTTGACTTGTCATGCCCGGCGATCGTAGCCATGAGCCAGCGACCCGCCCCGTAGGCGGCATCGTAACTCTCAAAGGCACGCAACTTCCGACTCGAATGCACGACGCTGATGTTAGCGTGTTGCCGAATCGGCTCGACGGTTGCATTCGGGGGCTCGGTCTTGCGCTGGGACTGATCCAGCTCTGCCTTCGCCTTTTCCAGCGACTCGCGCCGCTCGATTTCGCCTTTCAGCCGATCCTTCTCGGCTTCCAGGCCCTTGAATCGACCCGCTTCCTCTTCAGTGAGGTCGCGCGTGTCCTTGTCGGCCTGCGTCACCAGATCGTCCATGCCTTGGACAGCCTGAGCGCGCAGGTCTTTCAACTCACTAATCAGAACGGACATTATGCCGTCCTCCATTATTTGCAAACATAGTGACAGGAAATGCCCCTCAACCGAACGACGGCTCGGCTTTCGGGTACAAACGGTAAACCGCGGCCCGCACAATCGACGGATCGTGCGCAACGGCGGAAGTAAGCTAGTTCTTTGCCCGTTTGGCGATGTTCTTTTCCAGTATGGCTTGCAGCCGATCCCTCTCGGCTTGCGCCTCGGCTTCCTTGGCTTCTATCAGCCGGGCGCGGGCGGCGTCCAGATTCGGCGTCTCGTCTGCTTCAATCTGTTCAACCAATTTAGCAGCCGCCTCCATGTCCGGGCCATCCGACACCCTACCAGCCTTGACATCCTCGATGCCTTCCTTTACGGCCCGCCACGTCTCTAGGCTCCGCTTCGCTCCAGCTACGTCGCGGGCCGAAACGGTTGTGTCGGGATAGGCGGGGAAGGTGACCGGGCCGACATCGAAGATTTGAGAGAACTCGTTGATCGTCCGGTACATCCCATCATCCCGTTCGTCCCAGGTGTCGGATTTGACGGTAAAGCTGAACGAGCAGCCCGTAATGTCGCCGCGTCGAACCTCTTCGACGGTATCTCGGCCAGTGGTTGTATCTGGAGCAGTGACATCGAACTTCAGGCCACGGGAGTTCTCAGTTAGTTGGAGCGTAGTGGGTTCCCTGCCAAGCAGCAGGTTCGGGTCGTGGTTCTTGAGCGCCCGCACGTCCGAATCCTTCAGCGCCTCCTTGAAAGCGCCGGGGGCAATCTGCTCGATGACTTTCATCCCGCCCCATCCCAAATCGACGGAATCCTTGTTGAACCGGGCAGCGTAGCCGATAATGTGGGCGGGCTTGTCCTTCCCTCCTTCGACACGAAGCTCCACGTCCTCGGCGGACAGAATTCGCCGCTCAGTCTCCGGATGCGCGCTGCTTTCGTCCTTGTCATCCCAGATAGTGTTGCAGACGCCTGCGCGCTGGTCCTCATCCGGGAAGTCCTCGATCATGGTATCGTCGCCCATGCACCGGGAGATAAACTCGTCTTTGGTTTCGTCGTCGTGGGGTTCAGGTAGAGGCATCTGCAAGTCCTTCCAAAAGATCGTCAGCCATCCGTGCAGCTAGGCTGGCTTGCCATTCGTCCAGCAACTTGGGAATCCCGTCCCGGAAGGCAGCACGGACAGCCCTACGATGTTCGCGTGCGTAACCGCCGGCGTATTGCGTGAGGTACTTGTCGGCATCCTGGTCAGCATACGCCGCCAGGGCAGGGCCAAGCGCCTCTATCATGTGAATCGTGTGCCGTTCGTAGAACTTGGCAACATTCTCCCGGAACCGGTCCTGCTTATCGGCCGCCCGGCGCATCGCCTTGACTTCCTTCGTAACAATGCGTTCACAGATAGCCAGCACCGCAGGGCGGTGGGCGTCGATGCGGGCGGTGCTTTCGCCGTCTTCGGGCTCAGGGGCAGGAACGACCGGCTCGGGCTCCGGGTCCGGCGCGGCTATTTTCTCGGCCGTGGTCATATTGACTGGGACAAGGAACTCGTCCAATCCAGGCTCGGGGTTTAGGTTCTCCCTGGCTCGGACTTCATTCCGGCTTATCCAGCCGTGTGTGATTCCAGAAGCCCATCCCTCAACACGGCTTTTGGTATCGCCCCGCAATAGGGCATCGACAAGGAACTCCACGAAGAACTTCTTGCGTTCGCGCTCGTTGAACAGCTTCCAGCTAAGCTCCTGTTCCCAGGCTCGCAGCCAAGGACCAAGAGCGTAGGTTACGAACTCGATGGCCTGATGCTCGATGTTGCTGAACGTGGCCCTATCGAGGTCGCCCAGCATGTGCGGCGGGACATGGAATATGCGGGCGATGTCCGAGACCTGAAACTTCCTAGTCTCCAAGAACTGCGCGTCATCGTTGGGCATCCCAGTACTCTGCCAGGTCACCCCCTCTTCAAGAACGGCAATCCTGTGCTGATTGTCACCCGAATGCGCCAGTTCCCAAGATGCCTTCATTCGTTTGGCCGCATCCGGGTCAAGCTGCTGGGGGTGACTCAACACTCCGCCGGGGGAGGCATCGTTCCCAAAGAACGTCGCCCCATACCTCTCTGCCGCTAGTCCTAGCCCGATGGATTCCTTGAACAGCTTAACCGTTGACCAGCCCCACAGCCCATCTCCGAGGGTGTGGATATGCACCACGTCCTCTTGCGGCAACCGGGCAATCTGTTTCCCCGTCTCATCCTTTTGGACGTAAAAGAGCCGCTTCTGCTTGTCCCGCTCCAGGGACATCTGGTTCGAGGGGAGGGCATGCAGGGCCACAGGTCGGCCCCGCCCATCCCGCTCGATTTCGCTTATTCCATTGCCCCAGCTTAGCCCCCAGCCTTGGAGGGTCTGGAAGTACACGAAAGCCGTCTGGTCCTCGTTCGGCCGGTCATGCAACAGCGTGAAGCGCGGGTCTGTGGTAGCTCGCTTCCTACCACCATCCGGCAACCGCTCGTAGACGATACATGGGAGCTGCGCCACAGAACGGGAAATCAGATCCACTGCTGCATAGTAGGCCGTATACGTCAGCGCCGTCGATTGATTGACGGAGATGCCCGCGCGGCTCTTGGCTCCACCTGTCAGCGCATCAAGAAACCACTGAGCCGGTTTCGCCAGCCCAGAGGTAGCGCGATTTATTTTGGTGGCAAGCCAACGTATCAGGCCCATTTATCGTACCCAACCCGCCCTTCTCGACAGATCCAAGAGATGTTACCGTACTAGCAGCCCCCGCTCGACCGGCGGCGTTCCGCCAGAGCCATCTTTTCGCTGATGCTCTCCAGCGATTCACCGTAAACGAGTTCAACAATGTTCTTCTCGCGGGGAGTAAGGGAATCGCGACGGCGTTGATACTCTACGTCGCATCCGATACATCCGAAGCGGAATCGCGACATAGAGTGCCAGAGTGGCGCGACGCCAAGAAACGTTATCTTGTGACCAACGATCCCGCAGGAAGCTTGCCGGGCAAGTATGGTCTGCCCCCCTTCAAGCTCAAATACCCGCTTTGCCAACTCCTTGATGTCTCGGCGCTTTCCGTTCTCCTTCTCAAAGAACCATTAGACCTCTTTCGGCATAAACGCTCGATTTCGCCGGCTCAGCCACCATCGAACGGCCCAAAGCCATGATTTCGCCCACGATTCCGTCTATCCGAGCGTGAGCCTGCTTCCGGGCCTTTATCGGCCGGATATTCTCGTTCTCGTCTTCCTTGACTGCTACGTTACCCGCCATCCAGCGTAAGACAGGGTGGCCGCCGTGGGCAATTTTGCCACTAATTGTCAGCCGCTCCAGCTCCTTCATCGGCTCGCTGAATGACTTTGGCCCTTGTCGGTATTCGATCATGACCAGACCCTCAGCCTCTAGATCGGTCGCCATCTGCTGCGCGTTCCATGGATCGTAGCCAACGTCCCGGATTTGATACATTCCGGCCGTTTCACGTACCTTGGCCTTGATGAAGTTGTAATCCACTACGTTTCCGGGCGTTGTGGAGACAAAGCCCTGGCGAGCCCACGTGGTGTAAGGCACCCGGTCTTTCCGTTCCCGCTCCCTGGCAGTCTCTTCAGGTATCCAGAAAAACGGAAGCACACGATAGAGTTCGTCGTCACCTGCCGGCGGGAAGACCAAGACGAAAGCTGTGATGTCCAGCTTGCTCGACAGGTCCAACCCGCCCCAGCACTCTCGCCCCCGCAGCTTCGCTGGATTCACAGGGGCGTTGCACAAGTCCCATTTGGCCATTTGAACCCAACGAACCGCCTGTTGGGTCCAGATATTCAGCCTATACCGCTTAAAAGTGTTCTCTTTGGTCGGCGAAGCCTGGGCTTCAGCACAAGCCTCCGCAAACTCGTCGGCCTTAACCGTCTCACCAAAACTCGGGTTGGCCTTCTTCCAAACCTTCGGGTCAGTCCAATCATCGTCCTCGCTCGCCGCGGCGATGTAAGCAAAGAAAGACCAGTCGTCGAACGTCCCATCAAGGATCTGCTCCGCGTACCGATGCTGCTCGTAACAGATCGAGTTCCTATCCCAACCCGCGGTCGTGATGGCAATGAGAAGCGGTTGCCGGCGTGAAGCACCCCCGTAAGCAAGAGTATCCCACAAATCGCGGTTTTTCTGGGCATGAAGCTCATCAAACACCAACCCATGGATGTTCAGCCCCTCCTGGCGGTACGCATCAGCACTCAGGGCGTGATAGAAGCTACCTGTCTTCGGGAACGCCAGCCGCTTCGTCGAAGGCACTACCTGAACATGACTCGACAGCTCCGGCGAAGCCTTGACCATGTTCGACGCTTCACGGAAGATGATGCTGGCCTGCTCCCGATCCGCGGCAGCACTAAACACTTCCGCGCCCGGCTCCGGTCGCAATACGCCATCATCCCCTTCCAAAAGGTCCGCAACGAGCAAATACAGACTTAAACCCGCCGCCAGGGTGCTATTATGCGTCGGGATCATAGATGCGCCCGCCAGGAACATCCCTGATGGCGAATCTACCTGAACGCATCGTACTGGCGTGCTATCCACGGGCTCGATTGCTGTTATCTGTCGCGTCTCAGATCGGCAGTTTCGTTCCGGTCGAGCCTTTTGCCGCCGGGCCTTGCGGAGCAACCGGAACACCGGGCGGTCGCGGTAAGCCCAAAACTGTATCCGATACTTTGGCCCGCAATCCCGTCCGTTTATCTTGGCCCGACCAGTTATAGTGCTTGACTTGAACCCCAAGCTGCAGATCAACTCACGCGCTTCAACACGTAACCGGATCGAAGTGGTTGTAAACTCGCACTGACCAGCGGCGCTGATGTAGCCATCCGAATCCATCAACCCTTGCAGGAGTGCCAGGCGTTGCTCCTGCGAAGCCCGAAGATACGCCGTCGGGATGTGCTTGTTATTCAGGACACCCAAGGCTCGCAGCCGACCCTGTATTGAGCTGCGCCGTGAACCGGTCCGCCCCAGGATATAAAGGCCGCTGCCGGCGTTTGACGATGTTCGTTCTTCTGCCGATACGCCACATGCCCGGATTGACTCCAGGATTTCAGCATCTTTGTAGCCACAAGTAATACGGCTGTCGGCCGCATTGCCATCGCCAAGCCAAATGCCTAGCACATAAGGGGGTATCGGTAACTCTCTAGTCGGCACCAACAGCGGCGGCACGGCGGGAATCGAGTAGTTTCGAGCGCCATCAGCCCGCGCGGAGACACTATCGACCATCTCCTCGGTCCTTAGCGTCTGTGTAGCTCCTCTCCTGGCCAAGACCCGGACAACCCACTCGTGTCGCGCGTCCGCCACGATAGTAGAACCATCAGAGAACCGTAGCCGATAACAAGACCGATTTACCATGACCGGCGTAGTCGCTACTACTCGGCACCGCCGTCCTTGTTCATCGAATAGCCCATCACCAACCTCTACCGAGCCCATAGACTTCCAGCCATCCGGTGTCGGCAGAGGCGTGTGAACATCAAGCGCCTTCCCGTTCTTTTTTGCCACCTCAATGTAGGCTTTGCGGAACCTTCGCGTCCCATCCTTCCGCCGCCACGCGAACAACGGCAGGACCACATCACCCCACTGCCACGGCAGCAGCTCGAACACCTGCCCCGCCCACTCCCCCTTCGAGTGCCGCAGGAACTCGAGGAAGAAGTCCCGGACCCGCTCCGCCGCCTTCTCGTCCCACCAGCACCCCTCCGCCACAGCGCGCTTGTCCGCAGCTGTTCGGACGTACTCAGCCGGTGGTTTTGAGCGCCGGGCCAATGAAAGCCTCCAGTTTGTCCTGTTTCTGACCTGGAATCGAGATGCGGGTCCGGCTCGAAGCTGTCATCCCGAACTCCACAAGGAACTTGTGCATCTGGTCTAGGGACTTCGACCGGATCGCCACCCACGGTGTCGGGGCCTGATACCCGCTATCCGAGATGAACGTGTACCCGCCCTTCCCCAGTTCCTTCGTCGCCTTCACCCACAAGGCCCAGGAATCACAATAGGCGGCCAAAGCAGCCCTGTCAACGACCGTCAGCACCCCGCAGAGCGACAATTCGGGCACAATCCTAGCCCACTCCCGCTTCGCCTCAGCAGATAAGTGGGCCGGGCATTTCGGTATATCAGCGCAGGGCTTCGGCTCAGACGCGCTCGGCTTGATACGGCCAGGCTTGCCAGTAAGGCGCTTGATGCCAGACGGGATTGGTTTGCGACCCTTCATGGTAGTGTACCCCCCATGCTCAGAATGTCCAAAAA